>Ga0207777_1000522_pt1 | contig 10419 bp, 10 predicted proteins | sample LuqExpMetageno35_FD_187793 | JGI IMG/M metagenome (GOLD analysis project Ga0207777, IMG submission 187793) | Tropical forest soil microbial communities from Luquillo Experimental Forest, Puerto Rico - Sample 35 (SPAdes) | ecosystem: Environmental > Terrestrial > Soil > Tropical forest ...
CCCGCCCCACCGTGCATGGCTTGAAAGGTCCGGGTGTCGGTGAACCACTTCAGGAGCCTCTGGCCGGCATGGCCAAACGGTGCTTCGAGGCTCTGACCCTCACCCGTGGCGAAACCGTCGAGGGAGACCGAGAAATTGTTGACCCGGACGGACGGCATTGGGCGGCTCCTGACGCGGCGTTCCCGGCCGATTACATCTCGCCGTGGCGAACCGGACCGGCTGGTTCGTAGGTACCGACGACGATCCCGATATCGGTCGTGGTGAGTTCGATCGGGCGCATGGTCGCCGGGAGGACGCCGTCGTTGAACAAGCGTCGACCGGAGCCGAGCACCAGCGGGTACGTCATCAGGCGGAAGCGGTCGACGAGCTCGTGCCGCAGCAGCGTCTGAAGCAGAGTGCCGCTTCCCCAGATCTGCAGTTCGTCGCCTGGTTCGTCCTTCAGCGCCTGCACCCCTGCGACGACGTCGCCGACCACGAGGCGGGCGGTGTCCGGGTGCTCGCCTCGCCATATGGCGTCGGCCTCGCTGAGCGAATTGGACACGACGTACTTGGGCAGCGAGTTGATCGCCGTGGCAATGGCGTTCGCGGGGTCCGTCTGATCGGGCCAGTAGCCGCGGAAGATGTCGAACGTCCTCCGGCCGAGGAGGAACGCGCTGGCGTGGCTGTTGAGTTCGGCGACGAACTCGCCGACGGCCGGGTCGGGAAACGGGGCCTGCCAGCCGCCATGGGTGAAGGCGTCACTCGGATCTTCCTCGGCGCCACCAGGGGCCTGCATCACGCCGTCGAGGGTCAGGAAGGTCTGAACGGTGAGCTTCATGTCAATGCCGACAGCGCGCGGGCAGTCGAGTGTGCATACCTCGTGGCGTGGGTGCGAAAGGGTCTGACCTCGATGATCACCCTACACCGGACGTCCGTTCGTCCCGCTGAGGGCCGCCGCCCACATAGGGGAGAGAACCACGGGTCAGAGCGCAACCTGCTGCGACGCCCTTGCCCTCGGTGGCCTCATGTGTCCGGAAGACCGCCCATCTGGTGCCCGCCGTCAATCGAGATGGTCTGGGCGGTGATATAGGACGCAGCCTCGCTCACCAGGAAGAGGATCGCCGCGGCAACCTCCTCGGGTTGCCCTACCCGACGCAGCATCGCCCCCTCGCCGATCGCCGCAGGATCGATGCCGGCGACTTGCCAGGCCGCCAGCGCCCGCTCGGAGGCGATCCCCCCGACTGCGACGCAGTTGACCCGTACACCATGGGGGCCCCATTCCGCCGCCGTTACCTCGGTGAACATCTGCAGGGCCGCCTTGGCTGCCGAGTAGTGGGACCCGCCCCGCACGCCGTACACGCCGGCGTCGGAAGAGACGTTGACGATGGCGCCGGAACGCTGTCCGAGGAAATATCGTCCGGCCTCGCGCGTGGCGACATAGGCGGATCGGACGTTGAGGTCGAAACTGGCGTCCCATGCCTTGGTCGGGAGATCGCGCAAGGGCCCGAGGCGCGTGCCACCAGCGTTGTTCACGAGGATGTCGAGTCGACCGAGCTCCTTCACACTGCGCTCGATCATTGCGACGACCTGCGTCTCATCCTTGACGTCGGTCGGAGCCACGAGGCATCGCCTTCCGGTGTCGGCTTCGATCCTGGCCGCGGTCCGCTCGAGATCGAGGACCGTGCGCGCGGCGATTGCCACGTCCGCGCCATGGGCGGCGAGGAGCCTGGCGGTGGCGGCCCCGATGCCCGTGCCGCCGCCGGTGACGAGGGCGACGCGCCCCTCGAGGGACAAGAGTGCCATTGCGTCCTACTTCCCGATCACGCCGCGACGCCGAAGCTCACGCACCACCGAACGCCCGGCGTCGCGGAAGTCTTCCAGCCGGTTCTGGGCGGCCAGCTCTCCGTCGCCGGCGATCACTGCGTCGAGCACCTTGGTGTGCGCCATCACCGTCGCGGCATGACTGCGATCGATGAGATGAAACGCGTGCGGAAGGAAGCCGGAGTGGCCCCGGAGTTGTGCCCGCAAACGTCGAGAACCTCCGGCCCGGTGCTCAATGATCATCATCTGTGACACGAGCTCGAAGATGCGGCCCTTGTCCGACGCTTTTGTCTCCCGGAGCTCATTGAGCAGGCCCTGGAGAACGGCGACGGTCTCCGCGTCAGGGCTCGACGCCAGGCGCCGGACGGCGACGCCGCTGAGGAGGCCCATGATCTCGAAGTCATCGAAGATGGATTCAGCATCGAACGGCTCGACGAAGACACCCCGGTGGTACTGAATCGACACGATTCCGTCGCGTTCGAGCATCACGAGGGCCTCTCGGACCGGAAGCCTGCTGATGCCGAGTGCTTCGCCCAATTGATCCTGATCGACGCGATCCCCCGAGCTGAGCCCGCCGGTAAAAAGCTCTTCGAGCACATAGTCGACGACAGCGGCGCTCGTCTTGGTCCGAACGGCGAGACGACCCGCCGTCATCGGCCCTCCACACCGGGCACGCGGTAGCCATCACGAGTGAGGAGACGGACGGGATCGGACCCGTCCCAGGTGGCGCACGTCGTCGAAATCGACTGCAGCTGCCGGAGGAGCCGTTCTGCGTACTCGACCACTTCGGTGTAGAACCCGAACTCGGCCACCGTGTCGACATAGGCGACGCGGAAGCTACCCCCAAGGCTCTCCGCAGCCACCGCGTAGCCGAGTGCTTCGAACCGCGCCTTCTTCCCCTCGTAGTCGCTGGTCACCGTCGCAACCTGGTGGAACGCCGAAGTCCCGCCCTTGCTCCAGTCCCGATAGAGGCTTGGGGTGTCGCAGTGTTGCTGAATCAACTCGATCTGCACCGGTCCGGCCTGGGCGACGGCGACTTGGACCCGGACGGTCCGCACCTCACCGTCCGCGTGGGTCAGCTGCTGGTCGACTACAGGGAGAACGTGGAAAGGCCCGATGTGGAACGCTGAGGACCAACGCGTCGCCGCGCTGACGATGTCTTCGACGACGTGACCGAGCTGGAAGAAGCGATACTCGCCTTCGGGCCACGCCTGCTCGAAGAGGGGATGGGTGAGCGTCGTCACGTCGAACCCAGCCGAATCAGGACCTCTTGGGCGACCGAGGCGACGCACCCTCCGTCGGCGGTGTGGATCTCGCCCCGCGCCAGCCCGCGGTCGCCGACGAGTGTGACCGCCTCTTGGGTGTGGAGATGCCACGCGTCGAAGCGCACCGGGCGGTGGAACCAGATTGCATGGTCGAGGCTAAAGCCGTTGGCGCGTCCCGGGCCCAGTTCATGCGGGTGCAGGCGGAACAACATGTCCATGAGGAAGAAATCGCTGGCGTAGGCGAGCAAGGCGGCGTTGAGCGCGTGGTCTGTGCCGACGCTGCGCGGAAGCCGCATCCAGAACGACCGGGCGGTGTCAGCAGAGACGCCGGTGAGGAACGACGGCAGCTCGTGAAGGCGTAACTCGAGCGCGGGGGGCTGTTCGATCCAGTGCCTGCCGCTGGCCGCTTCACCAACCAGGGCTTGGAAGAGCGGCGTCTTCTCGGGCGGCGCAACGTCGGGGACCGCGATAGCAACGATGTCCGGTTCGGGGAGGAAGCCGGCGAAGGAGGCGATGGCGACGAGGATCGGTTCGCCCGCCTCGAGGACCGCGACCTCGCGGACGGCGATCGAACGGCCGTCCCGGAGGCGGGTCACCTCGATCTTCAACGGCGCGCCCGGCGTGCCGGCGCGCAGGAAGGACGCATGCAGGGAGTGGATGTCTTTGTCGGCCACCGTCCCGCACGCCCCGACCACCGCCTGCGCCAGGAGCTGGCCGCCGAAGACCCGGTCGGGCCGGCCCGAGCTGGTCGGCTCGACGACGAAGCAGTCGACGCCACTCGGACGCACGTCCAACGCAGCCAAGAGGTCGTCGAGTGCCGCATCGATCGCCCGGCCAAGAACGTCCACTCCACGCATCATTGCGCAACCGACGGATCTGATCAATGATCAGAAAGTGCTCAAGGGCGAGAAGATCCTCATCACCGGTCCGGCGGGCCGCATCGCCTACGGCATCACCAAGATGCTCGCCGCCGACAACGAGGTGTGGGGGATCGCCCGCTTCTCCGACCCGGCCGCTCGGGCCGAGGTCGAGACGCTCGGAGTCACGGCCCGGGCCATCGATCTCGGCGAGCCCGAATTCGGCGATCTTCCGTCGGACTTCACTTACGTGCTGCACCTTGCCGCGGACTTCGGGGAGGACTACGAGCGGGCGCTGCGGGTGAACGCCGAGGGTACGGGGCTGCTGCTCTCGCACTGCCGCACGGCCAAGGCGGCGCTGGTGATGTCGACGCTCACGGTGTACAAGCCCCACCCGGATCCCTTTCATCCATTCCGCGAGGACGACCCGATCGGTGACCAGCTCCTCCCCAGTCCGCAGCCGTACTCGATCGTCAAGATCGCGCAGGAGGCGGTCGCCCGATACTGCGCCCGCGAGTTCGGGCTCCCGGTCACCATTGCTCGTATGGGTGCTGCGTACGGCGAGCGGGGGGGTCTGCCGCTGTTCCACCTGCAGGCGATCGCCGCCGGCACTCCGGTGGCGGTTCGGTGGGATCCGCTCCCCTACAGCCCGATCCACTACGACGACATCAACGCACACCTCGACGCGCTCGTCGGTGCTGCATCCGTTCCCGCGACGATCGTGAACTGGGCCGGCGACGTCCCCGTCACCGCGCAAGCGTGGTCGGCGTACTTCGGAGAGCTGCTCGGCGTGGAGGCCGAGATGCGCACGGAGGTCGTCCGCGGCGCGTCGGTGGGGTCGGTCGGCGACAACGCCAGACGACTGTCGATCACGGGTCCGTGTACCGTCGAGTGGAAGGCCGGGTTCCGCGAGATGGCGCTGCACTACTTCCCGGACCGGGTCCGATGAGGCGTTATCCCACAGCGGACCGATTGCTGGAGGAAGCCGCCGTCGAGGGCGGACTGACCGATTTCGGTCCCGGCGACTTCCGTCAGGGTCTCGGCATGCTGCTGGACAGCCTCGAGCACGACGGCGATCTCGATCCGGCGACCGACGTCGCCGTGGTCGGTGACCTGCGGCGCCGACTGGTCAATCGCCTGGAGGTGGAGGCCTGGTATGCAGAGCACCCAGAGATCGAGGGCGTCGACGTCCGAGGTCCGGTCGACATCAATGGACTGCCTCGCACAGGCACGACCGCCCTGGCCGACATGCTCTCGCTCGACCCGCAGTTCCGCTGTCTGACCGGCTGGGAGCAGACCCATCCGGTGCCACCGCCAATCGCCGGAGAGGAAACAGACGACACCCGTCGCCAGGCGTTCGTCCGCATGCACGAGGATCGCTCGGCCGAGCAGAAGGCGATGCACATCGTCGAGATCGACGCCACCATGGAGGATACCGAGATCCTGGGAATGGCCTTCCACGGCCAGCAGATGACGTTGCCGGTGCCTGGCTACCGGACCTGGTGGCGACGGGCCGACCTCACCGAGACCTTCGCGTACCACCGGCGGGTCGTGAAGCTTCTCGGTTCTTCTAAGCCCCCCGACCTGTGGCTGTTCAAGGCACCGCACCACAAGTTCCATCTCGAAGCGCTGGCACACGCCTATCCGGATATTCGGTTCGTCATGACACACCGCGACCCCGCCAAGGTCGTGCCTTCCTACACGAGTCTCGTCGCGACGATCTTCCCGCCAGCCGCAGGCCAGCGCGATCTGCACGCCCTCGGTGCCGAGGTGAGCGACCATCTTCGCGAGGGAATGGCGCATGCCGTCGAAGCACGGGACCGCCTCGGTCAGCGTCGCTTTCTCGACGTGCACCACCGAGACCTCGTCGCCGAACCCCAGAACACCGTTCGCCGGGTCTACGAGTGGCTCGGGCTTGAGCTGTCCGACGACGTGGCGACGACGATCTTCGATTGGCAGAAGACACATGCCATGGGCGCCGGTGGGACACACCGCTACACCCCCGAGCAGTTCGGACTCAGTGCCGATCAGATCCGAGGGGACTACGACTTCTACATCCGCCGCTTCGACGTGCCGCTGGAGGGCTGAACCATGAGCACACTGCCCGCGTGGGACGACCAGATGGAAGCCCTGAAAGGAGTCGCCGACGAGCTCCTCGCCACCTGGCGGCCCGAGGGCGCCACCGAGGCCGAGGTCCAGGACATGAACAAGCTGGCGCTATCAATCCTCGCCTGCGGGTATCTCTGCCACGTCTACACCGACACCCACCGCCCGGTGTTCATGCCGCTGTGGAATTTCGCGTGCAACCAAGGAGGGCCCGACCCCGACTACATCTATCTCAGCGCCGAGATCGACGGCCAGGGGACCTACGAGCTCACCGGTCGCCGTGGGACCAATCGCTTCGTCGAGATCACCCAGAGCGGCCCCGAGATGATGACGAGTCTCAAGGGCCACGAGCGACGGATGCGCTTCCAGGCCATCACGAACGAGCTCGATGAGCTCACGATCGCCCACGACGGTACTTTCCGTGTCTTGCTCAGCGCCGTCCGACCGGAAGGGTACGACGGCGACTGGTGGCCGCTGAACCCGGAGGCCGGCAAACTGCTCATGCGCAAGTGCGCCTGCGACTGGAACAACGAGCTCGACGCCCAAGTCGCCATCAACCGCATCGACGACCCGGGCGCGGACATGTCGCCCGCGGAGATCGCCCGCCGCTTCTCGCAGATGGGTGACTGGATCAAGGGGATGGTCACCTTCGACATGGAGCTGGTCCGCTACTACGAGGAGCACCACGGCATCAACGTCCTCACCCGCTCGCAGTGGATCCAGCAGGGAGGCGGCCTGGCGACGAAACAGGCCTACTACGACGGCATCCACGACATCGCCGACGACGAAGCCCTCATCGTCGAATTCCCCGTGCCTGAACCGTGCCGCTACTGGCAGATCCTCGTCGCCGACGATCGCTTCGCCACGGTCGACTGGGTCAACCGCCAGTCCAGTCTCAACGACGTCCAGGCTCGGGTCGACCCCGACGGCTGGTTCCGCGGCGTGGTATCCAAGCAAGACCCGGGCGTTCACAACTGGCTCGACAAGGCCGACTGGCCGTGGGGCATTCTTCAAGCCCGCTTCTACCAAGCGGACGAGTATCCCGAGGCGACGGTGACGAAGGTGCCGGTTGCCGAGGTGCGCACGCACCTCCCCAACGGCACCCCCACCGTGACCGAGCAGGAACGTGCGGCGCTGCTTCGTCATCGTCGTACCGGCGCGCAGCTCCGCCGGATCTGGTGAGCGCAGAAGGGGCCAATGTCACCCGCAATTGGCACCGGGTCGAGACGACCAGGTTCCCGCCACTCCCGTGGTGCTGGAGTAGGAAGCCGTCTTCAGCGTCTGAGTAGATCTTGAGCCTTGCGGCGGACAGCGAACCAGCGAGCACGAACTACGACAGGGTCGTGCGACCGCCGTCGACGGCCAACGTCTGGCCAGTGATGAAACCGGACTCGTGCGAGAGAAGAAAGAGGGACGCGTAAGCCGCCTCCCACGCGGTTCCCCGACGTCCCAGAGGAACGGGGATGCTGTCTCGCCCCGGCATGTTGCGGTCGCCGTCGCGACCAATTCCGGTGTCAATCATCCCCAGCATCACGATGTTGGCCCTGACGGCGTCGTCCTGTCGGGCGATCGCGGTGGCCCGGACCAGCGCGGAGAGCCCTGCCTTGGAGGCGTCGTACGCGATCATCCGTCCGATGCCCCGCACGGCGCCGATCGACGAAATGAACACGATCGATGAACACGGCTCCAAAACCGGCAGTGCGGCACGAACCGTCAACATTGCCCCTCGCAAGTTGACAGCCAGCGTCGGATCCCACGCCTCGGGGGTGTTCGCCTCAAATCCCACCGGCCCTGGGATGCCCACGTTGTAGACCAGGCCGTCGATGCCATGGAGCTGACGCAGCGTCGTCGCGATCATCTCTTGGATCGCCTCGGGATCCGAGACGTCCGTCACCACCGTGTCGGCGATTCCCCCTGAAGTCCTGATCAGTTGGGTCGTGTCGTTGGCAGACGCCTCGTCTCGATCCACCACGACGACATGGGCCCCCTCCCGAGCCAGGAGGATCGCCAGAGCTCGACCGTTGCCGACCGGCTGATCCTGGAGATGAAAATCCGTCTGACCCGCTCCCACCACCACCACCCGACGGTTCGCCATCCGATCCCGGCCGGGAGCCAGGCCAAGGGCCTCCTCGGGCAGATCTGCCTCATTGAAGGGAATCCCCGACTGCCCACGGGGTGGCTCCGGCATTTCGGGTCGTGGTGCGGTATCGACCGCGAGCTTGTTGCCCGCATTCTTCGGAACGAAGCCTGAAGCAATGACGACGTTGCAGTCGGCTGCCTCTCTTCGAAGAATGTGCGCCTTTTGGCCGGCCTCGGACTCGTACCACTCTCGTGCCACCTCAGGCGTCTCGAACTCGATGATCGCAAGCCGGCTGCCTGCTTCCCAGGTGCCCTCTCTCACCTCGTAGTCGTTGTCCACGACGAGCATCTTGGCGCCGTGTTCGACTAGGGAGTCATAGGTGACTGCTCCGTGTGCGGCCATTCCCGCGTCGTCGTGAATTATTTCGGTCATGACCACATATCCCCTGGGCATGTCACACCTCTCTCTCACGTGGACTTCGTTGCCGGGAACGATTGTCCTCGTTTGCGCACTTGTTCAGACCGTCGATTCCTGGCAGCCCTGACAATGCCGAAAGCTGATCCGGCGCTGGGTTGCGCCCCATTCAGGTGGCAGCCGGTCGCGTGGATGCCTATTGAATCGGCTCGATTCCGAAAATCGTGGTCCGAAGCATCTCGCGAGGCGACCCTGCCGGGTAGGGAGTGGCGCGGTGCATCACGCCCGTGTTGTCCCAGATGACGGTGTCTCCCACGGACCAATGGTGCCGATAGACCAGGTCCTCTTTCGTTGCCCTGTCCATGAGTTCGTCGAGCAACGCTCGGCTCTCCGCAGCCTCCATGTCGATGATTCGATCGGCATGCGCGCTGATCAGAAGTGACTTGCGACCCGATCGGTGGGTCCACACCAATGGGTGGATGGAGGTCGTTCTGGCCCTCCAGCCCTTTACCTGTTCAGGAGTTGGATTTGGATAGACCAGCCGCTGCGACGCCTCGAGAGAATGCAGGACTCTCAAGGAGGCGAAACGTTCCTTCTCGGTATGGGTGAGCGCATCGTAGGCGGCGTACGTGCTTGCGAACTCTGTTTCGCCACCGGAGTCCGCGACGGCCTTGGCGCTGAGGAGGGTTGCCTTCTGGGGCGGCTCGCCATGGAGCGGCGTGCAGCCATCGATGTGCCAATGGAAGGTTCCCTTCATGTATTCCGCGGCTGAACTCTTGCTCGTATCCCGGGTCACCCTGTAGATGCCGGGGACGGGATGGTGGCCATCCGAATAGTCCACCTCACCGAGCCGGCGGCAGAAGGCAACCTGCACCTCAGGATCAAGGTCGAGGCCACGGAACACGAGGACACCATTGGCCTCGAGCGATTCCGTGACGGTTGCGATGATCGATGCGTCGTTGAGCAGAGCATCGGGTCCGACGCCCGAGACCTCGGCGCCGATCGTCTTCGTCGTCTGCTTGATCGCGATCGCGGTCACGACATTCGGGAGGTGTGGTTCACGCGTGTCGGCGAACGTCGAGGGGGGTCGATCACTCTCATGACTCGCGACCGATATCACGCCACGACTGGTCGGGCCCGAGGACCGCATCATAGGGATCCGGGATGCGCACGGCGCCCTGACCTCGGGCACTCCCCGGCGGGAGCACGCCATCTTCGTAGGCGGCGAGTGCGTCGAGCAGGAGAAGGCGCGCGTTCGCGACCGCACCGTCACTTCCAGAGAGGCTGTCCTTCGAGCGGTCGACGATGGGGCCCATGCTCACCTGAACTACGGAATCCTCGTCAACCACGCTGCGGCCAAAGCCCGAGTGATGGCCGGCGGCCATCAAGTCACGGTTCTGACCCCAGCGATTTGATCGGTCCCCACTGACGGCCGAGAAGTTGCGTGGATCGGGATCGAGATCCTCCCGTACCGCACCGAAATCCTTCTGAGACACAGGTGCCGTCCCGTAGCTTCCGAAGAACAGGAGATGATTGGTGTCGTCAACGGGTCCGAACGCGAAGACGTGATTTCTGTCCACGAAGCCAGTCGCAGCAACGATCACGAGCGGGAAGAAGAAATTGGTCACTCGGGCATAGGTCTTGCCATCGTCCTGCTTACGGAGTGACGCAGCCTTCATCCCGAATGTGGATTCACCAACTTCATAGGTCGGGATCTTCGTGAACGCGATGGTTGCTTTCCCTTCGTCCATCGCTTCGCCCTTCTCGGCGATGACATTGCGCGTCCAGCTCTGGTGGAGGATCCCGGCGTGGACCGAGTCGAGGCCTCCTTCGAGCGCTTGGAGCCAGTTGACCGGAAGAGCCGAGAAGGTCAGCGCCGTCGTGTTTCCGTGTTCGG
>Ga0207777_1000524_pt1 | contig 10394 bp, 11 predicted proteins | sample LuqExpMetageno35_FD_187793 | JGI IMG/M metagenome (GOLD analysis project Ga0207777, IMG submission 187793) | Tropical forest soil microbial communities from Luquillo Experimental Forest, Puerto Rico - Sample 35 (SPAdes) | ecosystem: Environmental > Terrestrial > Soil > Tropical forest ...
ATCGAGCTCCGCGAGGACTTGCCGCGCACTGCGACCGGCAAGATCCAGCGCTACAAGCTGCGTGAGGAGGATTTGGCGGCGCCATAATGCAGGCTACGCGATTGGCGCAGCACCTGCCGATAATGTGCCGATCAGCGCGGTCGAGCCCTGCACCGCGACGAGTTGGTGATAATGCTTCAAACCGTTAAGGCCGCCCAGCTCCTCGCCATTTCCGGGACGGCCGGGCCCACCGTGATGGCATTGCGGCATGACGATGCTGTCTATAATTTTCATAACCCATATTGCTGCCGCGGCAGCGCGGCTATTCGAGAGCGGAGGTTCGCGAACCTGCCAACAACAATTGTGCCGGAAGTATCCGCTAATGGGATAGTCCGGCCGTGCTCCTTACTCGGCCAGCGCTAAACTGATCAGAGGCACCTAGGCGAGGAGCACGCCATGCATGCGACAACATGACAGAGGATCAGGGTAGTCGGGATCGATCTCGGCAAGAACTCGTTCCACGTCGTCGGTTTCGATTACCGCGGCGCGATCGTGTTGCGGCAGAAGTGGTCGCTGGTCAGGTTCAGACACGACTTCCAACCCGTCGCCCTGCCTCGTCGGCATGGAGGCTTGCGTCGGTGCCCATCATCGTGCTCGACGGCCGCAGGCTTTCAGCCAATCCCACGGCCCCCGGCTGCTCCCCGGCCGGAGGGCGTGGTATTTGCAATTCCGGTTTGTGCGGAAACTTCTCGCGGGAACGCTTGCACGCGCCTCGCATTGGTCCATCATCGAGCCTTGGCGCCGACCCGCGCCATTTGCCGGGCCGCGGAGAGCGAACGCGTGTTTCCCTTCATCGACACCGCACCGCGTGCCGCGCGCCCGGTCCTGGTATTGTCCCTCATTCTCGCCAACGCGCTCGTGTTTTTCTGGACGCTCGGTCTGCCGTCGCGCGAACTCAATGCGGTGCTCGTGCAGTACGCGCTCATTCCCGCGCGCTACACGCATCCGGCGCTCGCGCGCTCGGTCGGGCTTAATCCGAACGACTATTGGCCGCTGATCACCGACGCCTTCCTGCACGGCGGCTGGCTGCATATCATTTTCAATATGTGGTTTCTCTGGATCTTCGGCCCGGCCATGGAGGCGCGCTTCGGCCGTCTCGGTTTTCTTCTGCTCTACTTGGGCGGAGCGGTCGCGGCGAGCGCGGTGTTCATCATTACCGATCCGAACGGCACCGAACCGGTACTCGGCGCGTCGGGCGCGATTGCCGCGGTGATCGCGGCCTATGCCGTGATCTATCCGGCCGAGCGCGTGATCACGATCGTGCCGATCCTGTTCATTCCGCTGTTCATCCCGGTGCCCGCGATTCTATTCGCGCTGATCTGGTTCTTGCTGCAGGTCTGGCAGGGCACGACGGAGATCGGCCACCCGGCGATGGCGGCTGGCATCGCCTGGTGGGCGCATATCGGCGGCTTCATCTTCGGCGCGCTGTTTGCGCTCATCGTCCGGCTCATGCTGCGCGGGCCGCAGACCGAAGTGGCGCGATGGAGCGAGATGTACGAGCGCCGCGCCAGAGGGCGCCGCGTGCCAGATATCAAACCGGGAGAGTGGTGAAGTCGTATGCAGAGTGCGGGAAGCGTGGCCAAACTCCGCTGATTTCCGCGAAAGCGGCGATCCAGCCGCCCCTACCAGCTTGGCAACTCAGCTCTGGATTCCCGCTTTCGCGGGAACGAGCGGAGCGGGTGATCAATCGTCGCGGTACACCCGCTCGCGGCGCTCGTGCCGTTCCTGCGCCTCGACCGAAAGCGTCGCGATCGGCCGCGCTTCCAGACGGCGCAGCGAGATCGGCTCGCCGGTCTCCTCACAATAGCCGTAGGTGCCGTCGTCGATGCGGGCCAGCGCCTCGTCGATCTTGGCGATCAGCTTGCGCTGACGGTCGCGGGCGCGGAGTTCGATCGACCGGTCCGTTTCCGACGAGGCGCGGTCAGCGAGATCGGGGTGGTTCTGATTTTCCTCCTGCAGATGCAGCAGCGTTTCCTTGGCCTCTTTCAGAATATCTTCGCGCCACGCCAGTAGTTTTGCGCGAAAATATTCCCGCTGGCGCTCGTTCATGAACGGTTCCTTGTCGGACGGACGGTAGCTCTTGGTCTTCGCCAACATCCACTGACTCCCCTTTCGATGTCTTCTTATATCGTTGCCGAACGCGGTTTTCGCCCGTTCGATGCGGCAGGCTTATATACGTGCCCGTAAACGCCGACAATACGTACTTACCGGCCGGTGAATAGCCAGATTCATGTGACAAGTCAGTGACTTGTAAAAATTTTACCTAAATTTTGTGGAATATTAGGCAGGATTCAAGAGACGCCCGCCTTGGCCAGTCCGACCGCGACTCGCAGGTCGACCTCCGACAAGACGCTATCGAGTCCGGGGGCGCCGGAGGAAGCTTTACCGCCGGTACGGTAAAGTTCCCTAGAATCCTGTTCCTCCCGGCCACCCGCGCCTCCGAGCACCAATGGTCCTCCTGCTGGCGCAGGGCTCTCGCAACACGTCCCTCGGGTCGCACGGCACATTTGCGGGACGTGCAGACCGCGGCGAGTTCCCGCATAAGATGATCGAGGTTCTGGAAAGGCCCGAAGGCCACACACTCACCCGTGCGGCCTTTCTTTTGACCAGTAGGATTTTTCAACGAGGCCGCCCGAGCTACTAAAGAGCAAGAACATTTACTCGCAATCGCGAATAGACCCAAATTGACGCGCGTCCCTCGGCAAACCAGGGCTTTTTTGCCGCAATGGCGCGGTCAAAATCCGGCGGAACGAACTCGCATGTAGGATGTTGCTAATTACGGCGAGCAGACGGATGTATGCATGCAAGCATATTTGCCGATGACGTGTGACGAGTGTCAGGGCGAGGTTCGCCTGATCACATCCGTCGCGTCGTTCGGCGGCTCGGCGGGCGCCCGTTTCTTCCAATGCCAATCTTGCGGACGTCTGCAGATCGAGGATCTGTCATCGCCTCTCACACCCGGCTCGCAAGGCATGAACTTCCGGCCCCAAGGCGCATAAAGCTGCGCCTCTCTTTTCGCTTGATCGCGTGCTTCGGTGGTGCGCCGAGTTATTGGCAATTAATCCGGAACCGGCGCGACGTCCTGCCTCTGCGTTTCCGCAGAGGCGCGTCTCCGCGATTGGGTCCAGGACACCTGTGCGGGTCATATACCGACAATGCGCCACGGCGCAGAACCCGGACAAGCGGCGCGCCGCGATTCCGGTCTTTCGAAACGCAACTCATACAATGCACGCACACAAATTAAAATCGACCCGGCGCGAATGCCGCGCCGGGTCGATCAGCAGTTCGCCGATTAAAATTTCGGTCGACTGCTATTTCGTGTTGTTGGGGTTGGTCGTGCTGTTCGAGTTGCTCGGGTTCGAGCCGGTGCCGGTCGTCTCAGTCGACGGGCGCGGCTGCTGCATGCTCTTGCTCTTGCCCGAGGCCATGCCGGTCGTCTGGTGGCCCTTGCTCTTGGCGACCTTGTTGTGCGACTTCGACTTGGCGACCTTGTTGTGCGACTTCGACTTTGCGACGTGGTGATGCTTCTTCGAATTCGCGACGTGCTTGTAGTGCTTGTTCGACGACACCTTGTGCTTCGTCTTCTTCGCGGAGGCGGCCTTCGGGTGCTGCGTATTCTGCTGGCCCTGCGCGTTCTGCTGCGTCTGCATGTTCTGCTGGGGCTGCTGCGCATTTTGCTGGGTCTGCGCGAGCGCCGAACCGCCGGCGAGCATGAGGGCGGTGGCGAGCGCGATTGCGACTGGTTTCCGCATTGGCGGGGTCTCCCGGTTTGCGTTTCCGATAGCCGCCCAACGTGACTGCAGGCGTCCCGTTCCGGATCAGGACGAATTTAAATTAAATCTGAACGGACGTTCAGGCCCGCTCGCCCAAAGCTGAATGAAAATTCAGAAACAGCGGTAATTGGAGCCGGGAGCCTATAGCCTGGCGTGCGCGTGGGCCTTCAGCTTCTGCCCGTGCCGCGCCATGTCGAAGGAAATCCTGGCGCGGTCGCGCAGATGCGGGACCCGCATCACATCAAAGCTCTGCGCAAGCTCGCGCATGTAATACAACTCTTCCTTCGACTGCAGATGGAAGGCCACGAACTGCCGCTGGCCATCACGGAAATCGGCATCGGAGATGAGGCCGTCGAACCGCCGTCTCCACGCGGAATGCTGCGGGCTCACGTCCAAACCGGCGCCCTCCCCGAACGGCACCTTGGCGCGCCAGCCGATGCTGGACGGCAGAGCCTCGGCGTAGAGTTCGTACAACGCGCGCAGCGGCTGATTGCCTACGGGAATCCCGTTCACATCCCGCACGAGCGCGCCGCCATCGAGCTTGAGGGCATAGTTCGCCACCGCCGGATCGAGGAACGGCTCGCGCATCTCGACCTGGTAGCGCATCGCGGCACGGTCGACACGCTGCAGGCTGACGCGATGCATCAGCCCGAGCACGTCCGCGCGGATCGTGCGCGCATTCGCGTCGCCCGCGCCGAACGCAATTTCGAGCGGTGCATAGCCGCAGAACAGTTCGTCCGCACCCTCCCCGCACAAACCAACGCGGAAGCCGTCCTCGCGCATGCGCTCGGCAGCCATCAGAGAGCACACCGCGCCGCGCACGAGATTGGGTTCGAACGACTCGCAGATCTCGACGACGCGCCCGATGCTGCCGAACATCTCGTCGCCGTCCGGCTCGAACGGCACGATGCGAAGGTCGAAGCCGCTCACCGCCGCGTATTCGGCGGCGTAGCGGAAATTCGGCCCGTGCACGCTGCCGACGAAATAACCTGGCGTCTCCGGCCGATGCTGCCGCACATAATGCGCGATTAATGTGGAATCGATTCCGCCGCTGAACAGCACCGCCGCGGGCAGATCCGGCGGCAACCGCATGGCGACGGCGTCGCACAAGATCCGGTCGAGCGCAACCGCATCGCCGTTCAAAAGCCGTTTCGGCTCGTTCTTGAGCGGCGCGGCAAAGCGCGCGCAGCCGGCCTGCGTCAGTCCATAACCCGGCGGCAGCAACAGCACGTCACCGGTGTCGACGGTGTCGAGCAGTGGCCGCATTTCCGAGCAGAAGAGATGCGACGAGCCCGCCTTGATGAGATACAGCGGCTTGATGCCGAACGGATCGCGTGCGGCGAGGAAATTTCCGGTCTGCAGATCGAGCGCGACGAAGGCGTACATGCCGTTAAGTCGCGCGAGCGCATGATGCCCCCATAGGCGCAGCGCATTCGCCAGCACTTCCGTGTCGGAATTCGTCGCAAAGCGCGCGCCCGCCTGCTCGAGCTCTGCGCGCAAGCCGGCGTGATTATAAATTTCGCCGTTAAAGGAGACGGCGAGGCGCCCGTCATAGGAAAGCTGCGGCTGCACAGCGCGTTCGGCATCGACGATGCGCAGCCGTCGCGTCGCCATGGCGGTGTTCGGGCGTGGCGCGAACACCGGATCGCTGACGTCGCCGCGGTGGCGGATGCCGCCGATCAGCCGCGCCACAGCCATTTCGGCCTCGGGCCAACCGAGCGCAACCGCGATGCCGCACATGCACCCCTCCGCACCCGGACGCGCGCCGGCGCGTTTAGGCGTATTTTACCGTAGCGCGGCAGCGATTAAGCGGGGGTTAACTATGAGAGCCGGTGCCGCGAGCGCATTTACCGTACCGCTGGGAGCGTCGCGCGCGTCAGCGCGCGGGGTCGGGGGAATTGAAAATTCGCTCCATCGTTCACCCCCTCCGCCAGCCTCCGCTAGAGCTCCGGCTGGCGACCTCCCCCTCCGGGGAAAGTGAAGGGAAGTAAAGCTTCACGCCCCCTGTCGGGGCGCCGGCTCGAAATTCAGCGCCACGCCGTTCATGCAGTAGCGCAAGCCGGTCGGGCGCGGGCCGTCGTTGAAGACGTGGCCGAGATGACCTTCGCAGCGCGAGCAGTGCACTTCCGTGCGCGTTATGAAGAACGACCGGTCCGTCGTGGTCTCGACCGCGTGCGCCAGCGGCTCGTAGAAGCTCGGCCAGCCGGTGCCGCTCTCGAACTTCGTATCGGACGAGTACAGCGGCTGCGCGCAGCCGGCGCAGGTGAAGATGCCCTTGCGCTTTTCGTGATTGAGCGGGCTCGTGCCAGCGCGCTCGGTCCCCTGCTTGCGCAGCACATCGTAGGCCTGCGGCGAGAGCCGCTTGCGCCATTCGGCATCGCTGAGATTGCGGTAGTCGATCGTGTCGGTGGTCATGTCTTTCGCCTCGCCAAACGAGTGTGTCGCCGCGAGGGCAGCGAGCCCCGCGCCGCCCATCAGAAAGGTCCGCCGGTGCAGCCGCATGGTCCTCTCCCGTTCTCGAACGAGCCCACCCAATCCAAGGCTGTCATACACCCGCAGGCGCAGTGTGCGCATTCACATCAGGCTCAAGACGCCATCACGCCTGTGCGAGCACAATCGTGGGACGTCGGCATCAAGGCGCGAGCCGCCATTAGCGGGCCGCCGCGCCAGTGTGGTCGCGGCGCTGCCACGAAATCTATCGGCAGCTCCTCTTGACCGTGGAGCGGGGCGGACCGACAAGGAGCCCGGTTTTTGTCCGAGAGGGCTTCTGCAAATGCGTTTCGAAGGCACGTCCGGCTACGTCGCGACCGACGACCTCAAGGTCGCGGTCAACGCGGCGATCACGCTTGAGCGGCCGCTTTTGGTGAAAGGCGAGCCGGGGACGGGCAAGACCGTGCTCGCGCTCGAGGTCGCCAAGGCGCTGTCCGCACCGCTGATCGAATGGCACGTAAAATCGACAACCAAAGCGCAGCAGGGGCTGTACGAATACGACGCCGTGTCGCGCCTTCGCGACAGCCAGCTCGGCGATGAGCGGGTAAAGGACATCCGCAACTACATCAAGCGCGGGAAATTGTGGGACGCGTTCGTGTCCGACGAGCGGCCGGTGCTGCTGATCGATGAAATTGACAAGGCCGACATCGAGTTTCCCAACGATTTGTTGCAGGAGCTCGACCGCATGGAGTTCTTCGTCTACGAGACGGCTGAGACGGTGAAGGCGCGCCGCCGCCCGATCGTGGTGATCACCTCCAACAATGAGAAGGAATTGCCGGACGCGTTTCTGCGCCGCTGCTTCTTCCACTACATCCGCTTCCCCGACACGGACACGATGCGCGCGATCGTCGAGGTGCATTTTCCGGGCATCAAGCAGCGTCTCGTCGCGGAAGCGTTGCGGCTGTTCTACGAGATCCGCGACGTGCCCGGCATGAAGAAGAAGCCGTCGACGTCCGAACTGCTGGACTGGCTGAAATTGCTGATGGTCGAGGACATCGGTCCGGAAACCCTGCGCGAGCGCGATCCGAAGAAGCTGATCCCGCCGCTGCACGGCGCGCTGCTCAAGAACGAGCAGGACGTGCACCTGTTCGAGCGTCTCGCCTTCATGGCGCGGCGCGAGGGACGGTGAGCGTAAACGCCGCAGCGTGAGCAAGAGCGCGAATTCCGCGCGCCAGGCCCACGGCAGAAGCCGCTAAAAGTGTAGAATCGGTTTGCCGTTCTGACCGATAGTCTTTACGCCGCTTCTTCGGAAGTGCGGTCCCGAGGTTTACAAGACGCCGAAAAAGGACCGCCGCGCGGTGCAGGCGCCTTCCTCACCGAAGGTGCTTACCGCGCTCGATCGGCGCGGATCGACTACCGGAGACGCCAAGCGGTGCTCCTCCCCTCATTTTTTTCGAGGGAAAGAAGGCCTGCCCCGGCCCGACCAAAGAACAGGGGCGATGCCGCGCGTGCGTAATGCGCGGGCTATTTGAAAATTGAATACAAGAACGACGAACCGCACGCGCGCTTCGCCCTCCTCTTGGGGGAGGTGAAGAGAATCGTCGCTACTCCGCCGCGCGGCCGCGGCGTTGCTGGCCGAGGCCCATCTGCTTGGCGAGATGCGAGCGCGCGGCGGCATAGTTGGGCGCCACCATCGGATAATCCGGCGGCAGGCCCCATTTCTCGCGGTACTGCTCCGGCGTCATTTTATATTGCGTGCGCAGATGCCGCTTCAGCGATTTGAATTTTTTGCCGTCCTCGAGACAAACGATGTATTCGGGCGTGACCGAGCGCTTCGGCGAGACCGCGGGTTTCGGCGCTTCCGCGGCCACTTCGAGGGCTTCGCCGCCGACGCGCACCAGCGCCGCATGCACCTGCTGGATCAACGCGGGGATATCATTCGGCGCCACCTCGTGTCGGCCGACATAGGCCGCAACGATATCCGCGGTCAGCGCGAGGCAGGCGTCGCGTGCGGGCTTGCTATCGCTCATTCGTTCCCCAGAAGCGGAACGCGCGGGCGCGTGAGGCCGCAGCGCGGTTCACTTTATTTGGATGTTACTGGCGGATTTTGCGCGTTTGCAAGACAAAGCTTTGGGCAGCACCGGCTCGACTTGACCTTTGCTGACCTACCCGGCGTTCTTTTCCAGATGAGCGCGCAGTTCATGGATCGAGGCGAACCGCACGGTGCCCTGCGGCAGTTCGGCCTCGATCGAACCGTCGATATAGAGCGTGTAACCCATGCCATCGACCACGCCCGATTTGAGGATCGCGGCGCGCTGCTTTTCCGGGGCGGGGGCGGGAGCGGGCGCCGGCGGCTCCGGCTCAGGCAGAGGCGGCGGCTCGGCAGAAGGCTCCGAGGCAGGCGGTGCTTCAGATGCCTCTTCCTCTGGCCAGACCGCATCGAAGAACGACTTCGGCGGAAGCTCCGGCTCGCGCGATGCCGGTTCGGGTTCGGGCTCGGGCGGCGGCGGCTCGGCCTGCGGCTGCTCGGCCTGATGTACGTCCGGTTCGGGCTCAAGCGGCTGAGGTTCAGGCTCCTCCGCAATGGCCTTCTCCGGCTGCACGTACGGCGTGGTTTCATGTACGGAAGTCGGCACAGAAGAAAACGGCGGGAATTCCGGCGGGGTGGACGGGCCGCGCGGCTCGAAAGGCGCGGGAGAGGGCTCGGCAACTTTCGGCTCCAGCCGCGCAGGTCTTGGCTCGGGCCGCGGCGGCTTCGGCGGAGGCGCGATTGAAGGCGGCGGTGCCAGATTCTCGGCATGCTCATGTGGCGGCGGCGCCGACAGGAGATCGGCAATGCGCTGCAGCCGGCCGATCGCGGCCGCAAGCCCGATCGTGATCAGCCCGCCGACCGCCGACGTCGTGCCCGCCGCGATCAGCGTGTTGCCAAAATCGAGCGCCGAGGCCGGGCTGCCGAAGCCGATCGCAACGAGCCCCGCCAATGTGGCAAGCACGCCGAGCACGTAAAGAAGGGTCGACATCTTAAGGCCTCCCGGCGGTCTCTCCCGCGCGGCTCTAAGGTAAAGTCTTCAACAGACGCATATTTTCCTGTGTTTCCTTTGTCCGTGCAACCGGTCCTATCCGTCTCGGGCGCCGCCCTCCACAGCCGTGGAACAGCGCGCACCGGATTGCCCGCGCCACTCGCCTCGCCTAATTACACCATGGAACCCATGGCCGAACGGCGGGGTTCACTTGACGGGATTTTCAAACAGACCTTGCCGCGAGGAGGAACTGATGTCGTTCAAGCTGCCCGATCTGCCATATTCATACGATGCGCTGGCGCCGTACATGTCGCGCGAGACGCTCGAATATCACCATGACAAGCACCACAAGGCCTATGTCGATACGGGCAACAAGCTCCTGGAAGGCTCCGGGCTCGAAGGCAAGTCCCTCGAAGAGGTGGTGAAAAGCGCCTACGGCAAGAACCAGGGACTCTTCAACAATGCCGGCCAGCACTACAACCACATCCACTTCTGGCAGTGGATGAAGCCGAACGGCGGCGGCGACAAGCTGCCGGGCAAACTGCAAGCGGCGGTCGACAAGGATCTCGGCGGCCTCGCCAAGGTGAAGGAGGACTTCGCGCAGGCCGGCATGACGCAGTTCGGCTCCGGCTGGGCCTGGATCGCCGTGAAGGACGGCAAGCTCGCCATCATGAAGACGCCGAACGGCGAGAATCCGCTGGTGCACGGCGCCTCGCCCATCCTCGGCTGCGACGTGTGGGAGCACTCCTACTACATCGACTATCGCAACCGGCGTGCCGATTATCTCAAGGCCTTCCTCGACCACCTGGTGAACTGGGAGCACGTCGAGCAGATGTTCACCCAGGCGGCGAAGTAGGAATTTGAACTGTTGTCGTCCCGGACAAGCGTGAAGCGCGAGGCCCGGGGGCCCAGACTCCGCAGCCTCTCCATCGTCATGCCCGGCTTCACGCGGGGCATCCGGGCCTTGACGGCTATTCAGCAAGAAAGACGTGGATGGCCGGGACAAGCCCGGCCATGACGAGTTGCGATGCCTCATACCAAGTCCCATTGATCAGAACCCGTGGGCCCATTGGCGCAATCCGAGGGACATGACGCGCCATGGTTGGTCGACGAGCTTGTTCCAAGCCTCGCA
>Ga0207777_1000526_pt1 | contig 10368 bp, 9 predicted proteins | sample LuqExpMetageno35_FD_187793 | JGI IMG/M metagenome (GOLD analysis project Ga0207777, IMG submission 187793) | Tropical forest soil microbial communities from Luquillo Experimental Forest, Puerto Rico - Sample 35 (SPAdes) | ecosystem: Environmental > Terrestrial > Soil > Tropical forest ...
TATCGGAACTGACATGGCGAACCTCCTTCGCCATGTTGAATCAGAGCCGCGCCGATTTGGGAATCCCGGACGAGTCACGCCTTCTGGAACTTGGTATAATATGGCAGATACCGCACTCAGAGTCGGTGGAACTTCGCGAACGGCTTGTAGGTCACCTGCTGGAAGAAATGGTATCTCCGAGTCGCGAGTTGCAATCTTCCCGCCCAGACACGAGACCATGCCGCAGGCACCCTACATCAACAACCCTCACCACTGGCGCGCCCGCGCCCGGGAAATGCGAGTGCTCGCTGAAGATTTGAAGGACGACCACGCAAGGCAGACAATGCTACAACTTGCTAGGGCCTATGATTATTATTTGGCCGAGCGCGCCGAAAAGCGTTCAAGCGATAGCACGCTGCACTGAGTGATCAAATCTATCTCGCTTGCACGGACTACCCGCGCACGGGCCTATGGCGGCTAAGGATGCTGTGGACGGCGCCACTCTGCCGCATCGGGAGTGCTATAGTGGTTACCTTGACGCAATAGCAATTCAAGGAGGTGAAACCGCTGCTGGCGAAGTAAAGGAATTGGCGAGGACAGGACGACGTAATGCAGACAAGGTCGTTTTGGCGATCGGGAGAACCCGTGTGGGTCATCGCACATTTGATGAGGTACATTTTGGCCGGGGTGTTCTGACGAAGCGTCCGAACGGAACTGCCAACGTCAGTATGATAATATAGTTTGCCCGGTGACTGCTGCTGACCAGGCGTATGCAGCGGTCAGGCCGTTATGGCGCGGGCGCTAGTTAGTCGCAGGCCGTCTGATACGCCCCACATCGCTTGTTTTTCGATGTTCGAAAATCAAATTCCATGATCCCATGGCTGTCGATGACTCTGTTGTTCAGCGTCGTAGACGCGCCTGTATTGGAAATCGTCGTCTCGGCAGAGCCTTGCATCTCGATATTTCGTTCCGGTGCAGGAGGATGCGCGGGAGCACGCGCGGCCGGGACGGGTCGCCTGCAATCGACTTGGTCGCCAATTGTCGCGCAGGACTGCGCCAACGCAGGTGACGCCGCCGCAAGCATGGACGCAAGTAATAAGAGGGCGTACCGCATGGCGCTGAGTAGAGTTCTTCCCAATCTTACTCCACTCCTGCAGCCGATCCAGTAGTAGAGGCCGTCCCCGCCAGGCGACGGAGGTGGTGGTACTACTGGCACAAATCCTAGTGTATAGACACACCCAGGTCGCATTGGGCGCCGAGCTCGGTGGTCGACTCACGGCCGGATTGTTGAGATAGCGACCAATTCCGGGCGTCGCACGGCGCTCACGGGCCGTGTTCGTGACTACAGGGCGTGACCGGCAGGGACTTTATACGCCCCAATACTGCGGATGCAGGTAAACAGCCGGGGATCGATCGCCCCAATCGAAGGCGTCGCCATCGAGATCAGATGGTCCGCCACGAAGCTCTTCGAACGTGAGATCGGTCTCGTAGGATTTGCGCTGCAAATTATATTTCAGCGCGTTCCAAGGTACCGGATAGTGATGCATGTCGGTGCCGAGAAAGCCGCTATGTTTGATCACGGCGTAGCAAGCGGTACCGGTGATCTTGTCGAGCATCAGGCGCTCGATGGTGCCGATTTTCTCACCGTTGCGGCTGTAGATTGGCGTGCCTTCAATGCGGTCACTGGCAATCAGCATGTGGGTCATTGCGACCTCCGTCCAAGTCCGACGTCGCGTGGCCGTAACTCGCCTTTTTTGAAAAAGTTCCGCCAGTGTGGGCGCCGCTACGCGTCCGGCCATTGCTCAAAGCAAAAGGCCCCGGCTTGTAGGCCGGGGTCTTCATCGCGAAGACACTCGATCAGGAGCCTCGATGGTCTCCATCGCATGCAAAGGCTTGTTGAGAGCTGACGGCGACGAATCCAGCCGTTCCGGCGAAAAGTGCGAAGGCGACCAGCACGCACCCAAGGACTTTTCTCATGTGCCTACCTCCTTTGGGGAGAACCACACTCTACCATGTCGCCGGCGGTGCTATATGTCCCGCCGCTAACGTTTGCGTGAACGGTTCCGCATGAAACACATCGGCTTCCTCACCTTCGGCCACTGGACGGCGTCGCCGCAGTCGCAGACGCGGACCGCCGCCGACGCGCTACTACAGACGATCGAGCTCGCGGTAGCGGCCGAGGAACTGGGTGCCGACGGCGCCTATGTCCGCGTGCATCACTTCGCCCGCCAGCTCGCCTCGCCGTTCCCGCTGCTCGCGGGGATCGGCGCGCGCACGAAGCGCATCGAGATCGGCACCGCGGTCGTCGACATGCGCTACGAGAACCCGCTCTACATGGCAGAGGACGCTGGCAGCGCCGACCTCATCGCCGGCGGCCGCCTGCAGCTCGGCATCTCGCGTGGATCGCCAGAACAAGTGATCGACGGCTTCCGCTACTTCGGCTACGCACCGCCCGAAGGCATGAGCGACGCCGATATGGCGCGGCGGCACACGGAAGCGTTCCTCGAGGTGATGAAAGGCGAAGGCTTCGCCAAGCCGAATCCGCGGCCGATGTTTGCGAACCCGCCGGGCCTCCTGCGGCTCGAGCCGCATTCGAAGGGTTTGCGCGAGCGCATCTGGTGGGGCGCCGGCACCAACGCCACCGCGGAATGGGCGGCGAAGCTCGGCATGAATTTGCAGTCGTCGACGCTCAAGATCGACGAGAGCGGCAAGCCGTTCCACGTGCAGCAGGCGGAGCAGATCAGGATCTATCGCGCGGCGTGGACGGAGGCGGGGCATACGCGTACGCCGCGGGTGTCGGTGTCGCGCTCGATCTTCGCGCTCACCGACGACCGCGACCAGATGTATTTCGGCCGCGGCGAGGAGGGCGACCAGATCGGCATGCTCAGCGCGACTGAGCGCGCCATCTTCGGCCGCAGCTACGCTGCCGAGCCGGACGTTTTGATCGAGCAGCTCAAGGGCGACGAGGCGATCGCCGAAGCCGACACGATTTTGCTGACCGTGCCGAACCAGCTCGGCGTCGACTACAACGCGCATGTGATCGAGGCAATATTAAAATACGTCGCGCCTGGCCTGGGCTGGCGGTAAAATATCGGCCGATGCTTGGCTTCGCGCCACGTATTGTCGGAGCCGGCACCGGCATCGGCCAGGATTAGACGTGAGGCTCGTTCGGGCGCGCTTCGAGCCAGAGCGAACGCTGGTCCGCCGCCCAGTGAAAAGTCGACCACGGCAGCGCGTCAGACCGCGCAAGTGCCTCCGCTCCATCGCGGGCAACGGATGCGAGCAATGACGCGAAGGCACTTCTAACTGTAGTTTTTTGGCCGCTGCCCACGGTTCGTGCCATGACATCGAGGCAGTCTGGGCTGAGTTGGGTGTGGTGAGTCAGTAAACAACTCTCAATTCTGCCATCGCCAGGCACGACGTTTGCACACATTGTTGCAACGTCGGCGCGACATTGGCTGGCGATCGTCGCAGACCCCACTATTATGGCCTGACGCGGTGGGTGATCCAGTGAGATTTGCGTCACTGCGTCGTGCGCCAGCCTCTGGCTCATCTCGGCCTAAAGAGCCGCAGCCGGCTGTTTCGACGGCCGTTTCTCAGCTGTGTGCGACCAGTGTGGCGCAAGACTGCAGACCCATAGCGGCCATGGTCAGGTTGCACTACTGTCGAAGCTTTCCCGTGGAGTTACCAAACAGCCCGTAGCGGCACGCTTGATAGAAATGATCGACCCGAGTGAACAAGGTCTAATGCATCATGCCTGAGCCCGCTTCCACCGGCACGAAACCCATCAGGGTAGAACAGCGCCCGCCGTTTGAACGAATAGCGCTGCTGCTGCAGGGCGGGGGCGCACTCGGTTCCTACCAAGCTGGGGCTTATGAGGCCTTGGCCGAGGCGAATCTCGACCCGGATTGGGTCGCAGGCATTTCGATCGGCGCCGTAAATGCGGCCCTGATCGCTGGCAATGCTCCAGAAAGGCGCGTTGAGAAGCTGCGAGAGTTTTGGGAAAGCGTCAGCACGTCACCACTAGGCGTTCCCTATTTGAAGTCCATCGAGATCACGAACGAGCTCGCACGGCGTCTCGTTAATCAGACCCGAGCACTCGGCATCCTGCTCTTTGGCGCGCCAAATTTCTTCGCGCCACGTACGTTTCCGCCATTGATATGGCCCGCCAAAACAACAGGCTCCGTAAGTTACTACGATGTCGCGCCGCTGAAGAGCACGCTTGAGCGCCTAGTTGATTTCGATTGCATCAATTCCAACCGAATGCGGTTCAGCGTGGGGGCGGTGAATGTCCGCACAGGCAATTTCATCTACTTCGACAACGGCACTCATCGCATCGGTCCCGAGCACATTGTGGCCAGTGGCTCGCTGCCCCCTGGATTTCCTGCCACCGAGATCGAGGGCGAGTACTACTGGGACGGCGGTCTTGTATCCAATACCCCCTTGCATTGGATGCTGGATAACAAGCCCCATCAGGACACGCTGGCCTTTCAAGTAGATTTGTGGAGTGCCGATGGTGAGCTCCCGCTCAGTCTGCAGGAGGCGGAGGTACGTCAAAAAGAGATTCAGTACTCTAGTCGTACCCGCGCTGTCACCAACCATTTCAAGTATACGCAGATGCTCCGTAGAGCATTTAGAGGGCTCCTCGCGCATCTGCCCAATGACCTGCGAACAATGCCCGAGGTAGAGATTCTCGCGAAAGAATCCGATGAAAATGTCTATAATATCGTTCATCTCATTTATCACTCCAAGAGCTACGAAGGAGCTTCGAAGGATTACGAGTTTTCGCGTCGGACCATGGAAGAACATTGGCGGGCCGGTTACGATGATGTAGTACGGAGCCTGCAGCACCCCGAGGTGTTACATCGCCCCGATAATCCGGAAGGCGTTCGAACTTTCGATTATTCCAAAAGAAGCCGGGATTGAAGTGGTCTGACCGATATTTTGTACGAGGCAAGTGCCCTGACTAGATCTGTTGATCACACGAAGAGGCCGCCACAAGGGCGGCCTCTTTCGCTTAGAGCATGGCGCGCTAGGCAGTGATGGCGGCGCTTAAAACCCCATTAATTAAATGTCGGCGCTAGGCAACGGCTGTTGCTTCAGGAATCGCACGCCTATCAAGGAGCCACGTCGCCAGCGAACATGGCAGTCTACTCCTGTACCCGTACCGGCCGCAGTCGATATCCTGAGAACAAACGTCGCGGGAAGCAAAACGGCAGCATTCGATAATTCAAGTTTTGCTCCACCAACTGAATAGTTTCGAATTTTGCATTCCAGCAATGGAGGCGACCCTCCCGTGTCGATCCATCCGGGAATGGACGCAAGCTTGCGGTTGCTGCGCCGCCTCTCAACGGCATCCAAAACGTGCGCCAAGCGTGACATCGGGGCTTCCTACGTGTTCTGCGGTAGAACGCACACAATGCGGTAAATGCTTCCTATAAAATTCTTAATTTGCGCTTACTGCCTTAACCACACAGCGCCCCGGTGGTATCCATCGGCGCTGAGGGCGCGCATCGGCTGGCCCCCTTTTCCGGCAGCTTTTGTGTTCGAAACGCCGTCTACAGTTCATTTCCCGCCGCGTCGGCGGATGCTACATTCACCGGCATCTTGGGCCTTTCAGGAGCAAAATATGAGCGATTTTTCGCGGCGCGCTCTCGTTTCCGCCATCATGTTTGTTGCCATGTGCAGCGGCACGCAAGCGCAGCAACACACGGTGGCGAACTCAAGCCCGCGCGTGGCGCTCAAGGGCTACGATCCGGTGTCCTATTTCACCAACGGCAAGCCGGAAAAAGGCTCCGCCGAATTCACCTACGCGTTCGATGACACCACTTACTGGTTTAAGAGTGCCGAGCACCGGGACAAATTTGCCGCAGACCCCGAACATTACGCACCGCAATTCGACGGCTATTGCGCCGTGCAGCTGTCACGCGGCCGCAAGGTCGAGGCCGACCCGGATGCTTGGACCATTGCGAACGGCAAACTGTACGTGTTCTCGGGCCAACGCGGCGTGCCGATTTTCAACGAGCATCCTGTGGAGATTGCGCAGAAGGCAAGTGAGGCGCTGAAACAGCTCCGCTAGAGCCCTGCCTTCTTGAGTGCGGCGCCAAGCTTCTCGCGTAGCCGCGCGTTGTGAAACAGCGAACCGAAATCGGCGCTGTCGAAGCGCGGATCGATCTTGCGCACCGTTTGAGCCTGCCGCTTTGCCTCGTCCTGGCGACCGGCCTGGGCGTAAGCCGCGGCTAGCAGGGCAGTGTTATAGAGGTCGGCGGCGTTGCGCTCGAGCGAGCGCTCGAGTGTACGAATGGCATCGGCGTTGCGATCGGCAAGGAGATAAGCCATGCCAAGCGTAAACGCCTCGTTTGCCGAGATGTCGAGGCCGAGCTTGGTGGCAGTTTCGAAAGTACGCACGGCGGCGGGGACATCGCCCGACCATAACATCGCCGTCGCCAATCCGGCGGAGGCGTCCGGGTCGCTACTGTTGAGTTCGACGGCACGGTGCATCTCGTCGAGTGCGCGGTCGTAGTCAGCGTAACGGATGTAGATGCGTCCGAGTAGCGAATGCGCTCCAGCGCTCGCCGGTTCGAGGGTGATGGCCTTGCGCCCAAGATCTTCGCCGCGCTCCAATGCTGCCTGGGGATCTGCGGTCCATCCCTGCAATACTGCGTTCAGCTCGACACGCCCCAGCGCCACATAGGCCGGCGCGTAGTTCGGATCGGTCGCGATCGCTTGGTTGAGCAGGACGCGCGCCTCCGAATTGGCCGTACGATTGACGCGATTGAGCAAATCGCGGCCCCGTAGCACGAGGTCGTAGGCCTCAAGGCTGCTCGGCGGCTTGGTCGCTACCTTGGCGAGCTCAAGTTCGGTCAGCCGGCTGGCCAACATGCCGGCGATCCGGCGCGTGATGTCGTCCTGCACCGAGAAAATATCCTTCGGCGCAACGTCGTAGTTCTCTGACCAGAGCTGGGTGCCCCGTGACGCCGCGGTCAGGCTGATCGCGATGCGGATGCGTTCTGGGCTGTGCCTTATGCTGCCCTCGACGAGGTAGCGCACGTCGAGGTCGCGGCCGATCTCGTCTGGCTTCGCCGTATTGCCTTTGTAGACGAACACGGCATTGCGCGAGCGCACGATCAGCTCGGAGAAGCGGCCGAGCGCCGAAATGATATCTTCGGTTAACCCGTCGGCGAAGTAGTCCTCCTTGCTTTGGGTGCCGAACGAGACGAGCGGCAGCACGGCCACCGTCGCGCGAATTTCGCTGCTCGCCTGGGGGACGGCAGCAGATGGGTGCGGTGTGGTGTGCAGCGTGACCCACCATGCGCCGGCGCCGATCGCGAGGACGGCGAAGACGGCTGCGGCGGCGAGCAGGCTACGGCGGCGCGATGTTGGCGGCGTGGCATCGCCTTCGGCCATTTCCGGCGCGCTGGCAATTGACTGCGGCGCAAGGGTGAACACACGTATCGGACGGGCGATGTTCTTGACCTGCTGCTCGCCGCCGTCGGCAAAGGTCAACGGCAGCTTGCCGCGCACCTGATCGCAGGCGGTGTCCGAAATGCAAAGACCGCCCGGCTGGCAGATCGATTCGAGCCGCGCGGCGATGTTGACGCCGTCACCGAATATGTCGCTGCCGTCGATAATGATGTCACCGACATTGATGCCGACGCGCAAGACGATGCGCTTGTCGTCCGGCGCATCGGTATTGCGCGCGAGCATCTTGCGCTGCACGGTGACGGCACAAGCGACCGCGTCGACCACGCTGGGAAATTCGGCCAACAGCCCATCGCCGGTCGTCTTGACGATGCGCCCGCCGTAATCGGCAATGACTGGATCGACCGTATCCTTCCGCACGGACTTGAGCAGGCGCAAAGTACCGACCTCGTCGGTCCCCATCAGCCGGCTATAACCGACGACGTCCGCCGCTAGGATGGCCGCAAGCTTGCGCTCGACGTGATCGCGTTTTGCCACTGGCTATCCTTCACCCAATCATTGGGGGGCAAGCTAGTCTATTGCTCTAGGGCTTGCACGGGTGTGCATGCTGGGGGTTGCTGCTTCCGGCGCCCTGACGTGGAGAGAACCGAAAACAGCAGCGAAATCCGCACACTGCATCTTGGCCGCGGTTGGCCCTGAACGACCTTTGGGGACGTAATAAATTCGGCCGTGTTCAGAGCGAAGCGGACACTGATGACAGTCTGGCCTAAGTTGGTCCCGACGCCAACGAGCCGGAGCATGCATAGCTCTTGCGAGATGCTAGGATGCACGATGTGATCGTTCGCCAGAGACCTTCGGTCATGACGAAGACCCTCGGCCTTAACATCGTTGTGATAATTTTTGCACTGGGCACTGCGACAGCTGTTGCACAGCAGAAACCTGACCCGCGGGTCGCAGACCTCGTTCACGCTGGCAAAATACGGGTCGGCCTTTTTCCTCCCCAATACATCAAAGATTCGAAAACTGTCGAATTAAGAAGTGTGTGGGTGGAGGTAGCGCGAGCGCTCGCGGGACGGATTGGTGTTGAGTTGATTACGCTGGAACGGCCGACCCCTCCTGCTGCTGTTGAGTGCCTGAATGGTGACGAGTGCGACGTGATATTTTTGCCGCTCGACGCTCGAGCAGCAAATGTCGGCAACTTCTCGTTTCCCTTTATCCAATTGGAATACACGTTATTAGTGCCCGCTGGATCGCCAATTAGTGCCATCCCTGATGCGGACCGCCCGGGAGTTCACATCGCAGCCGTGCGCAACCATTCTTCAACGATGACTTTAAGCCGCATTCTCAAGCAGGCCGAATTGGTATACGCTGACACACCGGACCCCGCCTTCGACTTACTGCGTAGTGGACGTGCCGACGTAATGGCGTCGACACGTAACGCCCTTTTGGAGTTTTCCAACAAGCTTCCTGGTTCACGAGTGCTCGAGGATTATTATGGCGCGAATCTTAACCGAGTAGTTGTGCCGAAGGGGCGGGCAGAATGGCTCGCTTACGTCAATGAGTTTGTCGAGGAAACAAAGGCCTCGGGACTAATACAGAAGGCCATTGATAGTGTTGGTCCGCGCGGGATTACGGTAGCTCCGCCGGGAAATTCCAATTAGCTCTATTGCTTGACTGAGATGCGCGAAGCGACGATGGACACATTCAAGGCGCAGTGGCTTCGGTCGCGAAGGTAAGAGTGCGCGACGTGCGCTGCCCCCTGCATCGTTGCTTTAGCCGCGCGGTGGGAACCGCTCGGGAACTTGACTCCGATCAAGTGGCCCGTCGAAGCGACGCTGTAAGGCCTTCCAATTGATCGGAGGCAGAGATGCGCACGGACAACTTTGGCGTACCAGAAAACGGCAGGATGAGAACGCCCGACGCGCCAGAGCCTCAATCTTCAATAATCAGCGGGCGAAGCGAAATGAATACCGATTTCTCTTTGCTCATTGGCGTCGCCAACTTGTTTGTCTTTCAAGCCATCATGTTCATCGCAATTTTCTTCGTTTGGTATGGCGCGGAGTCGCTTTACTCAGCGGCACTCGCGAATTGAATGAGGCAGCCCAGTACGAAATCAGTGAGGCCGTTGGCGTCGCTCCCGCATTAGCCGATGAGCGCGAGTTTCGAATGTAATCAAAACTATTGAAGCGATTACGAGCGGAATTGCGCTCGACTTGGCCGTCGTAAGCAGATGGATGGTGCCGGAGAACCAATCAAGCGTGACCGAGAAGGGCTTGTGATCGGCAATATTTACGTGCGGATGGCCGCCATAAAAGGAAGGCCACCGGCCACATTCGAGTGACGGTCGAGTACACTTGACCTACCCAGAGGCCGCCTACCTGGCCGCCTCTTTCCTTTCCTCCTTGTTCTCGTAGTCCCGGTGTAGCCCCAAAATAAAAACGACGCCCTGGATGGGCGGCCGATTTCTGCTAACTCGCCGATTTTATTTGGTGCCGGCGGAGGGATTTGAACCCCCGACCCCCCGCTTACGAAGCGGATGCTCTACCGCTGAGCTACGCCGGCGACACGGGCATGATCCCGAAAAGTGTGTACCGGTTTTCGAGCCGGATCATGCACCCACGAAAACCGCGCCCCTGATAACGGCGGGGGCGCGGAATGGCAAGCAATGCCATTTCCCTCCCCGCGATTCGCGGCAAAGCGCCGGGTGGCGAGCACTTTCCAGGTAAGGAACAAAAGTGCGCCACTCTTACTGCTTCCCACGCGCGCAAGAGCATGCGGGCGCGGAACAGAGCTCTACTTGAATAAGTCCTTGATCGTCTGCCAGCGCTGCCCCTCGGCGGGTGTGACCGACTCCCCTTCGGGATCAGGCACCGGCGCGCCCGGACCGGGATCGTCAGGTGCATGCAGCAGCGGGATGATGGGCTCGGCCGGCGCAACTTTCTCCACCGGCACGTCGGCGGGCGGCCG
>Ga0207777_1000528_pt1 | contig 10354 bp, 11 predicted proteins | sample LuqExpMetageno35_FD_187793 | JGI IMG/M metagenome (GOLD analysis project Ga0207777, IMG submission 187793) | Tropical forest soil microbial communities from Luquillo Experimental Forest, Puerto Rico - Sample 35 (SPAdes) | ecosystem: Environmental > Terrestrial > Soil > Tropical forest ...
TTCAGGGTCACCACGCTATTACCCTGCGAAGCGCCAAATCCAACACCCGAAACCACCACCTGATTCCCAGGCGATCCAGTCGTCGCTGATATGCTCGTGATGTACGGTGCGGGAGAAATTGGAGAACCGACTGAGACCTTGTCGAAGGACACCGTGCTCAGAATGCTGTTGGAATTACTGCTAGAGGCCAGGCCCACATAAACATTCTGGGCCATCGTGATTGTTTGGCTGGCCCCAATCGGTATCCAAGCCACGCCATCTGCCGAGGCGTAAGCAGTGAAAGTAGTTCCACTTCGCGTCAATCTTATCCAGTACGGGTAGTAGGTATTCGTCACTCCCGATAACCCCGCAGACTGGCAGTTTGTGCTTCCTCCAATCGTGGACCTATAGCAGAAATAGGCCTGGCTCGGATAATAGTAAACGAATGCATTAGTGGCAGACGCATTGAGAGTTTCTCGGATCACCACGCCGGCGCTCGGATAGTATCCGCCTTGAATATTGCTCACCCGCGCCGTGATGCTCCCGTCGCCATTGAGTCCCTGAAATACGAAATGCATGCTGTCCGCGGTGTTCGTGATCCCGCCACTGCCCACTTTCACAGTGAACGCATCACTCAAATATGTCGCAGTCCCGACAATTCCTACAGAACCAACATCCTGATCCAACCAGTGCGCCGGTAACGGTTGCGTTGTGATCGAGAAATCAACCACGTTGCTGTTGTTCATGCTCGGAGCAACCGAAACTACCAGGTATCCTGATGTCGCGGAGGTAGAGATCGTGATCACGATCGACGTGTCACTCCATGAATTAACCAGCATCGGGGCGTTACTCAGTGTCACCGCACTAGCACCTTGCGTTGCCCCAAACCCCGATCCTGTAATTACGACTTGGCTTCCGATTGCCGCAGTTGTCGCAGAAACCCTCGTGATGCTTGGACCAGGGGATGCGGTTGAACTGACCGAAACATAGTCGAAGGTGGCGGTAGCGAGGGTCGTGTTGCTTGTACTGCTCACCACCAAACCCACGTACGCGTTCTGCGCCATGCTGACCGTTTGATTCGTGCCCGACTGCAACCAATTCACGCCGTCCGAGGATGTGTAACCACTGAACGTGCTCCCGGACCGCACCAGCTTTATCCAATACGGCAAGCTCGACTGATTCGCACCATATTGGTAGGAGCTACCTGCTCCCGTGGAACTCCTCTCGAACATCATGAAATGGCCCCAGCTAGGTGCAAGGACGTGGGTCACGCTTGTCGCGCCCGGGTCGAGCGTCTCACGAATCATGAGTCCAGCTTCCGCCGATGAGCCTTGCACGCTCGCCAGACGTGCGACGATTACCCCGTCCCCGCTCAGGGGTAGATAAGCGAAGTGAACCCCGTCAGCACTCCCGGCGTAAAGCCCTTGGCCCGCTCCGCTGATCGTGAATGCTGCATCCGAGTACGTAGCACTTCCCGTGAGCCCAACTTGGCCGATGTCTTGATCCGACCAGCTCGATGGAAGAGACTGGGCTCTCGCACAAAAACCTACAGTAGTCGCGATCAAAACTAAAATTGCAAGCTTGCGTATGAATTTTCGATAGTCTAGGCGCATGAAGGACTCCGGAATCCAGATGAGGCAATGACGCATGTTTATGGGTAGGTGACAGTGAGGGCGTTGACGCCGTTAGCCTGAGAAGAAGTCAATCCTCGTCCGAAGGAGTCGTAGGTGTGCGATTCCAAAACCTTGCCGTTGTTGTCGGTCACGGCGATGATCTGTGACTGATCGTTATAGGTAAAAGCAAGAGTCGTAAGGTCGGGCTTGGTAACCTGGGCCAGCCGGCCTTGAGCGTCATACGAATACGACAGTGTGACGCCGAAATCCGACGTTACGCTCGTCACGAGATTCGTGGTTGTTCCGTAAGCGTCAGGCGAACCCACCTTTTTTTCCAGCGACAAGCGTGATGAAGTGAAGGGATGTGGGAAGAGCGAGTAGACAAAAAACCTCAACAGCGGCGGAGCCGTGGGGAGGTGGAGCGGCTGTTGAACGCCTTTGAACGGAGCGGGCTGCGCCGGCGGGAGTTTTGTTTAAAGCACGGTGTTGCGCTGGGGACGCTGGATTTCTGGCGGAAGAGGCGTGGGCTGGAGCGGGAGAGGGCGGTCAGTGCCGGGCCTGGCACGCTGAATGGAGAAGGACGGAGGAAGGTGCCGGGCGGAGAAAGCAGATTAGTGGCCGTGGAGATAGACGGATGGCCGGCAGGGACAGAGAGCCAGGCGGCGAGCAGTGGCTTGACGGTGGTGTTCTCGCCGGGGCGGCGGATCGAAGTGTCGCGGGGGTTCGATACGGCGACACTGCAGCGATTGCTGCATGTGTTGGAGCGAGGGTAGGTGTTTGGACTGGGAGCAGCGACGCGGATTTATCTGGCGGCGGGTCGGACGGACATGCGCAAGGGGTTCGAGGGGCTTTACGGTCTGGTGCGCGACCGATTGCGATGCGAGCCGCTGAGCGGGCACGTATTTTTGTTTTGCAACGGGCAGCGCAACCGGGTGAAGTTGTTGTTTTGGGACGGCAGCGGATTATGGGTATGTGCGAAAAAATTAGAGCGAGGACGTTTTCGCTGGCCGGAGGTGGACGGCGAGCAGAACAAAGTACAGCTGAGTCACGAGGAGTTGGCGCTGCTACTGGGTGGGATCGATCTGCGGGAGACGCAGCGACGGCGGTGGTATCGAAAGGAAATTGCGGAGGAACCTGCGGCGTGAATGTATTACAGAAATTTTATGGGCGAGCCGCGAGAATGTAGTTGCATATCGGTAATCGCCGTGTTATCTAACGAGTTATCGTGAGTCGAAACCCTTCCGAGCCCTCCATCGACGAACTTCTGGAACAACTGAAGAGCCAACTCCCCGATTCGCTGTTTACGGCGGTGAGCGGCAAGCTGAATTCCTATCAGAGCAAGCTGCAACACGCGGAGCTAAAGATTCAGGTACTGGAAGAGCGCCTACGGCTGAAGCGCATCGAGAAATACGGTCCCGGCAGCGAGAAGCTGAGCAACGAACAACTGGAATTGCTGGAAGGAGAACCGGGAGTCAGCACCGCCGAGGTGCAAGCAGAGAGTACGCGCGGACCGTTGCCGGGGCACAGAAGAGAGAAAAGAGTTCGCCAGCATCCGGGCCGCCAGGCGCTGCCGGCGGAACTGCCGCGGGTGGAGCGGGTGATTGCGTGCACCCCGGAACAATGTATCTGCGCGGGGTGCCATCGGGAAACCACGGTGATCGGCTATGAGGAGAGCGAGCAGTTGGACGTGGAGCCGGCCAAATATTTCGTGGTGGTGACCAAGCGCGAGAAGCGTGCTTGCAAGAATTGCGAAGAACAAGGAGTGTCGGCCGCACCACTGCCACCGCGCATTATTGAGAAGAGTTTAGTGAGCGACGGTATCGTGATCAACACGATCGTCGGCAAATATGCGGATCACTGTCCATTGTACCGGCAGAGCGCGATGCTGGAGCGGGACAGCGGGGTGGAACTGAGTCGCCAGACGCTGGATGGGTGGGTGATGCGCGTGGGTGAATTACTGATGCCTGTGGCTGAGGCCCTGCGGCGCGAGCTACTTGGTGGAACGTACTTACAGGCTGATGAAACACCAGTCGGCGTGCAGCTGCACGATGGGAATGGCCGCAACCATTTGGCGTATCTGTGGCAATACGGACGACCCTACGGGGCGGTCGTGTTCGATTTCCGCCTGGGGCGTGGGCGGGAAGGGCCGCAACGTTTTCTGGAAAAGTTCAATGGCCTTTTGCAGAGCGATGGATATGCGGTCTACGATTCTGTAGGCGGGCCGAAGATGGTGCACGCGGTCTGCTGGTCGCACTCGAGACGAAAATTCGTCGAAGCCGTGAGGCTCAATCCCGACGATGCGATGGCCGTGCGCATTGTCGCGCTCATCGATAAGCTGTTTGCCGTCGATGCGGAAGCGCGCAGGTTGCAACTGGACCACGCTGCACGCCAGGCCCTGCGCCACGAGAAAGCTCCCGCGCTGCTCGAGGAGATCAAGGCTGAAATAACCAGGGCCCGCGCTGCCGCATTACCCTCCAGCGTCTTGGGTAAAGCCTGCAACTACACCCTGGCCCTTTGGGAGAAACTGACGCGCTTCTTGGAATACCCAGAACTCGAGCTGAGTAACAATCTTGCCGAAAACTCCATGCGACCTGTTGCGCTTGGTCGTAAAAACTGGATCCACATTGGCAGCCAGCAGGCCGGACCCAAAGTCGCCGCCATTCTCTCTATCGTCGAAACCTGCCGCCGAATCAATGCCCCAGTCCGCGATTACTTGGCCGCTGTGCTTCCCGGACTCGCCAACACGCCCGTGCATCGCCTGGCCCAACTCACACCGACCGCCTGGTCCTCGCGCAACCTCTAATCTCTACCCGGAAATAGCCTGTGTTCCTCTGACGTTTACACTAAGGGCCTATCTGGAGAAGACGTTCCGGGTTGTAGGGGTGGTGGCAGACGGTCGGGCCCTTCTTGACCATGCAAGTCGATCCGAATCTTGCGGCTGCAGCACTTGAGCTCGGGCCAATCGGATTTGTTCTCAAGCATGGGGATGAGTCGGAACTGTTGAAGGCGATTGATTATGTGCTGCGCGGCGAGTCTTATCTGACTCCCAAGGTGCGAGCGGAAGACTGGTTTTCAACGAAGGCAAAGGCGCGGCAGTTTTCGAAGGAAATGACCCAGCGACAACGAGATATCGTTCAATTGCTAGCTGAGGGGCGACCCATGAAGGAGGTAGCAGGTCTCCTCAATCTGAGCCCCAAAACCGTACAGTTCCATAAGCAGCACATCATGGATTTGTTCAACCTCAGGACCAATACCGATCTGGTCTTGCTTGCATTGATGGAGGGTCTAATCTCGCTACCTCCAGAATCGCCTCACGTGAAAACCGGGCAGAAACGGGACTAGGGTTCCGTCAGTCATGGTCACGTGGCATTAGGTCTTTTCCTAGTGGCATAAATACCGTCCCCACCGATACGCTTCAGGAAGCGTTTTTGAACCTGGGCATTTTGTCGCTCACAAAGCGATTGAGCGCGGCTTCATGGCTTGCGAAAGGATAGGCTTGAGTCGCCCGAGGGTAATGTTGGCCGATGACCACCGAGCGATGCTCGAAGCCGAGATTGCTCTCTTGTCTCCCCATTTTGATGTCGTAGCAGCAGTCGCCGATGGTGCGTCGTTGGTGTCGGAAGCTCGCCGCCTCCACCCTGATCTCATCGTCACTGACATAACCATGCCGCTCTTAGATGGAATTGACGCTTTGCACGAACTCCGAGCATCTGGCTCCACAGCAATATTTGTGTTTCTGACAGTACATACAGAAAAAGAGTTCGTCGAAGCATGCATAGAAGCAGGCGCGATGGGATATGTGAAAAAGTCCGACATGAATGACCACCTCGTACCAGCGATGGAAACTGCTTTCGCTGGCCGGCCTTACCTCCCCTGAGACCACTAGGCATTTTCCCAGTTGGCCGAAACGAGGTTCGGAGATAAGTTCCGGACAACTTATAGCGTGAAGTCGGTGGTCCCCCAAAACCGACCGCTGGACTCGGGAAGGCACTTTCATCCCCCTCAGTCCTTCCCGAGTCCTCCCTCCAAGGCCAAAGGAAAGTACGGTTGGTTCCGAAGGACTTGACGTAACGGCCGACGGCTCCAGCCTGCAGAAGGGCCTCAACTGACCTCAACGAACTGCTTCTGTACCGATTGCGGTTTGATTCTCGATGCGTAGATTGGCTGTTTTATTTGTGGGCTGAATCCCTAGGATGGCACAAAGCCGCCGCGATGCGCGCTATTGTCAAACAATTTTTTGGTCCATAGCGAGCTTAAGCAGACCAACATTACTCGTGGCACCAAGCTTTGTCATAATCCGATACTTATGGAAAGCCACAGTCCTAGCGGTAATGCCCAAGATGGCGCCAACTTCCTTCATCGTGCGACCACTGCTTAGTAGTCGCAACACATCTCTCTGACGGGATGTCAACTGGTGGCTTGACTGGAATCCGTGGTCTTTGAAACTGACGCCTTCGAAGCTCTTCCGCAAGACTGGAGTCAAGTATTTCACACCATGCATCGCATCGCCCAGAGCTTTGATGAGCTCCGGCGAGGTTGATTTCATATGAAGGTAGCCCGAAGCCCACTGGTTTAGACTTTCCGTTGCGGCCTCCACGTCATCGTTTGGGGTAACTACGATGATTTTCAAATGGGGGAAAGTAGATTTTAATTTTGACCCAGTTTTGCTAGGGCTTGGCCGAAACTAGCACTTCCTCGTTGAGCTCGCCTTCAAATTCCCGGGGCTGGATTGACCACTCCATAAGACGAGGCGTTGCTCAAGCCGTGGCGCGTGCGGTAAATGAAAGCCAGCAAATAGAGGCTGCTGCGACTAAATGGAACATCATTAGATTGCTGGCGGCATCGTTCGTGGATGTTGATACCTTCGTGGGTGACCCCTTTTATTATCCGAGAAATGCCGAGGAACAGACTGGGCATTTTCCTAGTTGCCAGGAAAATGGGACTACGTCTAGAACGGAACGAGGCTCGCAAGCGGTTCTCGGACTGCGTCCACAAGCGAGATCCTAGCCACATATTGGTTGGGCCAGGCCGGAAGGATATGTGCGCGCAGGCCTGGCGAGAGGCACGGTCCTGCTTGACCCGTCTGCTGAGCAAGGGGAAAAGGGAAAAACTATGGGCGAAAACTTGCATGTCGGCTTTGCGAATGATTATCGATTTTATTGAAATTCTTAGGAGGACCTATGAAAAAGTGGATTAGTCTCGGATTGCTGACGGCCCTCGCGCTGCCAGTTTACGGGCAGAAGAAGGAAGAAGAGCGAGTCGACAATGCTGGGAAAGTGATGCAGGAGATCTTGAGTGCGCAGGACAGCATACCGCAGGACGTGCTGGATAAGGCTGACTGCGTGGTCGTGCTGCCATCAGTCAAGAAATTTGCGATTGGAGTCGGCGGGAGTTATGGCAGAGGTGTGATGACTTGCCGCGGGGGCAAGGATTTCAAGGGGAAGTGGGGCGCGCCGACAATGATGGCTTTGGAGGGCGCGAGCTTCGGCTTGCAGTTAGGTGGAGAGGCAACGGACTTTATCCTATTGCTGATGACCTCCAACTCTGCCTCTAGCATTCTCTCCAGCAAGGTCAAACTCGGCGGAGACGCCTCGGCGGCGGCAGGACCAGTCGGACGGAGCGCCTCTGCCGAAACCGATGCGGCCATGAAGGCCGAGATCTTGTCGTACTCCAGGGCGCGTGGCGCTTTTGCGGGGGTCTCTCTGGAAGGCTCCACTCTGCGGCCAGACAATGACGCAAACAAAGATCTGTACGGCAAGCAAATAGAAGCTAAGGAAATCGTTATGGGTGGCGCCGTTAAGGCACCCGCAAGCGCATCCAGCCTGATTTCCGCGCTGGAAAAGGCGTCCCCGGTCAACAAATCAAAGTCCTAGGCCTAGCGGCGAGGCCTCAACCCTCACGGGGCCGTTCAACCTGGCTTTCCTCTCGATGGGCTATGGCGGTTGGCGGTAGGATTACGCTGTGGACGTCAACATCCGAGTGGACAGGGAGCCCGATCATGCAACTATCGTGCTGTCTGGTCCCTTTGATCTCGCGCACTCAAGCAAAGTTATGCATGCGGTCCAGAGCGCCGAGGCACATTTACAAGGCTGCCATTCGGCCGACATCAGCTTGGCGCAGGTCAATCGAATCGACGGGACCGGCGCAGTCCTGTTGGCACGGCTACTCGATCGTTTGGCCGCAAACGGCTGCCGTACCGACATCGCGGGAGGTGAAAACCCGGAGGCTGCTAGAGTACTGGCGCTATATCGCCAGCGTCGAACCGATCATCCGTCTCTTCCCTCACGCACCATGAATCCGCTCGTGCAGCTCGGCGCAACTGCGGCTCAGATACCTGCCAAAATCAACGATGCGTTTGATTTCGCCGGTCGGTGTGCCGTCGCCTTGCCAAAAGCTGCGGCTGCGCCAATGTCTGTCGATTGGCGCTCGTTGCCCAGGTTGATGCAGGAAATTGGAGCGGACGGGTTGCCGGTTGCAAGCGCCGCCAATCTGCTCGTTGGCATCATCGTTGGGTTTCTCGGGGTCTCACAGCTTGGCCGCTTCGGCGCAGTCGCTTTTGTTCCTGAACTGGTAGTCGTCGCGCATTTCCGGGAACTAGCCCCGCTGATCACCGCGATGGTTGTGGCCGGACGCTCGGGTTCGGGCCTCGCATCGGAGATAGCCACGATGAAGGTTTCGGAGGAGATTGACGCCCTGCGGTCTATGGGATTCGATCCCGTCCGATGGCTAGTCGTACCGAGATGTCTCGCGCTCGTCCTGACGCTGCCGCTTTTGACGTGGATTGGAAACGCCATGGGCGTGGCCGGCGGTCTGGCAGCGACGATGGTGATCACGAACATGACGGCCCGGGCCTACATCCATGCGACCCTCGACCATATAACCGTTGCTAACCTGCTTGTTGGTCTGGTGAAGACTCCCTTTCTTGCACTTGCGATTGGACTAATTGCGTGCGGCCAAGGGTTGCTAACTCAAGGTGGAGCTGCCGCTGTCGGCAGCCGCACAACGAACGCGGTCGTCCAGTCCATCCTGGGGGTGATCGTGATCAGCGCTCTCTTTACGTTCTTCTTCGTGCTTCTGGGTATTTGAATATGGCGTTAGCCAGGCCACACATAACCGTTGACGATTTGCGGGTGGGTTGGGGCACGCGCGTGCTCATGGAACACGTAACCTTCGATGTCAAACGAGGTAGCGTTTTCGCGATCCTCGGCGGATCAGGGAGTGGAAAGAGCACCTTGTTGCGGCACTTGATCGGTCTGGAGCGGCCACAGGCCGGACGAATCGACATCGAGGGAGTTGGAGAGCCTCAGTACCACGAAGGCGCACCGCCTTTCGGGGTGCTATTTCAGTCCGGCGCCTTGTTCAGCTCGATGACCCTCGCGGAGAATCTCGCGCTTCCTTTGACTATGTGGACGCCCTTGCGTGGCCCGATTGTGCGGGAACTGGTACAGGCTAAACTCGACCTCGTTGGACTCGGTCCCTTCTCCGAACACCTGCCGGGTGAACTTTCGGGCGGCATGAAGAAGCGGGCCGGCATTGCCCGCGCTTTGATGCTGGAGGCCGATTTGCTGTTTTTCGACGAGCCGTCCGCCGGACTCGACCCAATCTCTGCCGTCGAACTTGATCAACTTATCCTTACGCTCAGCCGCGACTTGGGCATCACCGTTGTCATCGTTACCCACGAGCTCCCGAGCATTTTCCTGGTGGCTGACGACTGCATCGTTCTGGACAAGGCTGCGAAAGGCATCGTCGCGAGGGGCGACCCGCGCAAGTTACGCGACGAATCGAAGATTCAATTTGTTCACAATTTTTTCACCCGCTCGTCGCCAGGAGCGTCAACGGATCAAGGAGGGTAATCTAATGAGCGTAGAAAGGAATTACTGGCGGCTTGGCCTCTTCATTGCTATCGCTTTGATCGTAATCCTGGGCACGAGCTTCCTTTTCATTCAGCGCTTGAGGACTCGTGAAGCGATCGCCTTTGTCACCTACTTCACCGAAAACGTCACCGGTCTAGATGTGTCCAGCCCTGTTCGCTACCTGGGCGTAGCCGTCGGCCACGTAACAGGAATTCGTGTCGACCCGCGCGCGGGCACCGTCGAAATCGATTTCGATGTATTCACAGATCGCCTCACTCAGGTAGGTGTGAGTGTCGGCCAGGTCCGGCAGAGGATCATCGATATTGGGGGCGTGTTTCCCACCCTTCGGACCCAACTTATGACCAACCTTGTGACGGGAGAAGCCTACCCGGTGATCGATAAGCCGAAGGTTCCGCCGCCAGTGATCCAACTTGGGGTCAAACCGAATCGCCCCTACATCCCGTCAATGCCCTCGACGATTGCAACTGTCCAGGATCGGCTGCCCGCGCTTCTTGAGCGTGGCGAAGGCACGCTGCAAACACTTCGGGAAATTATCGCTAAGCTTCCCGCAAGTATCGATCGCGGTGACCGGTTCTTCTCAAACGTTGAGCGAATCATGCAGCAGAGCGACCTGCCGGCGTTCAGTTCCGACTCGCGGCAATTCTTTGCAACCACAAGTGCGCAGATCGATCGAATGACATCCGAACTGGACGGGCTGATCGGTAGGGAGGGCACCCTGGTGAAGTTCACGGAGGAAACGCAGGCGGCGCCCCGGGCTGCCGATCTTCCCGCAACAACCAAACAAACGCGCGAAGCGGCCAGCGATTCTCGACTCGCTTCGGACGACCTTCGCCGCTCTCTCCCGGCGATCCGCGATTCGCTTGAACAGCTGCGCGAACTCGCTCGACT
>Ga0207777_1000529_pt1 | contig 10346 bp, 10 predicted proteins | sample LuqExpMetageno35_FD_187793 | JGI IMG/M metagenome (GOLD analysis project Ga0207777, IMG submission 187793) | Tropical forest soil microbial communities from Luquillo Experimental Forest, Puerto Rico - Sample 35 (SPAdes) | ecosystem: Environmental > Terrestrial > Soil > Tropical forest ...
CGACGGCAGATCCGCGAAATATTCCGGGTGCTCTTTCTGAACGTCAGTCATGAACTGCGGCCGGAAGAGGTTGGGCACGTCGAGCCGCGGCGCGCCCGGCAGTGTGTTGATCAGCACCTCATCTTCGGCGTTCTCAAAGGCGCGCAGCACATTCGGCGACAGCCGCGGATCGTATTTGATGTTGCGGATCGCCTTCTTACCGATGGCCACGTCCGTGCCGGGCACCCATTTGGCGAAGATCTCCACCGCTTCGTCAGGATTGTTGCGTGTGAAGTGCGAGGATTGCGCGAGGCCGGCGGCAATCGCCTTCACCAGTTGCGGCTTGCTCTCGACCGTCTGGCCATGCGCGGTCGCCACCATCACATAGGACATGTGCTGGCCGCCGCGGATGACCTCATATGAATCCGGCACCTGGGTGAGCACTTGCGTCACATAGGGCTCCCAAGACACCACGGCGTCGACCTTGCCCTCGGCCAACGCAGGCGCGAGGCCGAACTGCGACCAGATGTTCTCGATTGTGAGCTCCGAGTATTTCATCTTGGCGCGGCGCAGCACCATCTTGAAATATTCGTCGGAGGTCTGCCCGCGCGCCAGACCGATCTTCTTGTTCTTGAGGTCAGAGAGCTTGCCCTTCTCAATACCGCGGCCTTTCTTGGTAACGATGGCGAGCGGATCGTCGGCGTTGTCGCGAGTGGCGTCGTTCATGATCAGGCCGATCACCTTGAACGGCTCGCCGGCATGCACCGCCTTTAGGTAGGTGGTGGTACTCATGTCGCCGATCTGCGCGCGGCCGTCGTGCATGGCGTTGACCATGTCGGTGCCGGTGTCGACCACCAGCATTTTGGCGTCGACACCGTGCCGCTTGAAGTAGCCCTTCTCCGCGCCGATGAACATGGGAAGGTGACCGAAGTTATTGCCGATCACGACATCGATTTTGGGCAAGTCTGCCATGGCATTCCTCCAGCTTTAAATTCGGGCCCGTCAGCGAAGTGGAAGCACCTGTGGGTTGACGCAGTTCGGCGGCGTGCGGCCGTCGATCAACGCCTGGATGTTATCGACCACGATATTGGCCATAAGGTCACGTACCTCCATCACTGCGCTGCCGAGATGCGGCGTCAGCACCACATTCTTCATGGTGAGCAGCGCCGGTGGCAAATGCGGTTCGTTTTCGAACACGTCAAGGCCAGCACCAGCGATCTGCTTCTTCTTCAGCGCGCGCACCATCGCCCCCTCGTCGATGATGGCGCCCCGCGCGGTATTGATGATGAAGGCAGTCGGCTTCATCTGCGCGAATTCCTTGTCGCCGATCATGTGCCGCGTCTCGGCATTGAGCGCGGGATGGAGTGACACGAAATCTGATTCCGACAAAAGCCGCTCGAGCGTAACATATTCCATGCCCAGTGCCCGCTCGGCCTCGAGCTTGCGGCGAGGCGCCCAATAGATGATCTTCATCTCGAAGCCGCGGGCGCGCCGCGCTGTCGCCTGACCGATGCGCCCGGCGCCGATCAGGCCGAGGGTCTTGCCGTGCACGAAGCTGCCAGCGAGATGATTCGACTGCGAGCCTGGAAATCTGCCGGCGCGTACCATGTTGTCGCCCTCGATCATGCGGCGCGCAACCGCCATCATAAGACCGAAATGAATGTCGGCGGTCGCCTCCGCCACGATGGGAGGAATCACGGTCACGGCGATGCCACGCTTGGTGGCCTCCGCCACGTCGATATTGTCCGGCGTGATCGACATCGAGGCCACCGCACGCAATTTCGGATTGGCCGCCAGCACTGCGCGGTCGACCTTGTCGTGCAGGAGCGAAAACAGGATGTCGGCCTTCTTTACCGCCGCAAGCAGCCTGAGCTTGACGAGGATCTTGCTCGAATCGGTGTTGATCTTGACGTTGGCGACGCCGCGCAGCCGGTCGAGTGCGCTCGGCGCGATCGGTTGGGTGACAAAGACGCGCGGCTTGCTCATTGCATCCACCGCACCACGCCGGCGACGCCGTCGACGGCGCATTGCGTGCCGTCCGGAATCTTGAGCGTGGCGTCAAGCACGCCGAGCACCATCGGGATGCCGCGCTCGCGGGCGAGCGACGCCAGATGCGAGGTCGAGCCGCCGAGCTCGGCCACGACGCCAGCGACGCGCGGCAAAATGTGGCTGAGTGCCGGACCAGCAACCTTGGTGACCAGCACGTCGCCGGGTGCGACGCGCGACAATTCGCACTCGCAGTTCACCACCACGGCGCGGCCGGAGCCCCAGCCGATACCGGCCGGGTGGCCGCTGAGCCCGGGATGTGTCAGCCAGATCTCGTCCGGCACGATCGGCGCCTCCATATGCAGCGGCCGTGATTGCAAGAGCTTGAAGCCACCCTCGTCCATCGCCCATTCGATCTCAACCGGAACGCCCGCTAGGTGCTCGCACCTGCGCAGCAGCCGCCCGAGCGTCACCGCCTCGCCCGGCGTTAGGCAAGGCTTTCTCACTTCGTCCTTAGGCACCAGTTCCGGCGCCGAAACCCCGTGCGTGCAAGTGTCGCGGTGCCGTTTGCGGCCGGCGTCGATCGTGCGCAGGAAGCCTTTCTTGCTGAGTACGATGCGGTCGGGCACCACCTCGCCCTGTGCGATGGTCGAGCCGAGGCCCCAGGTCGCGGAGATCAGCATCTGGCCTTCGGCGGTCTCGCTCAGGCCGCCGCCGGAAGCCTTGGCAGCAACCAGCGGCTGGATCAATACGCCCATTGCTGTGTTGGCGGCCGAGAGGCCGTAATTCTCCATGTAGCGGCGCGCGTGCGAGGTCCACAGCGCCGCCCAGCATGCACGCACCGCAGTGAGAAATTCGGTTTCGTCGGTGAGGCCGAGGAAGCTTTCAAACTGGCCGGCGAAATTGGCACCAGCGCGGTCCTCGATCAGCGCGGACGAGCGCACCGCGCCGCGCGATCCGTCAGCGCGCTGCGCACGCCAGGCCGCGAGTAACGGCTCAAGAATTTCCGGGGCGATCGGCTTCTGGTGGAGCTCCAGGCGAATCTGCACCGACAGCCTGCGCGAGGTCGGCCGGTCGGCATCGTTGAACCGGCGCAGCAGCTCCTCGATGCCGAGATGGCGAATTTGATGATTGTAGGCCGCCGCGCTGAGCGCGAAGCCGCCGGGGGTCGGCAGCCCGGCCTGCATCAGCGCCGCCAGATTGGCTGCCTTCGGCCCGACCGTGTCGGCGTCGGTCGCGGCGGGATCGTTGATCGGAAGGATGAAGGTGGTCATACAAGCTAACTCGGCAGCAGACTCGGCGCGCTTCCTTTCCGTAAGTGCGGGAGATGGTTGGGGTAAGGGGCGTAACCACGCGTTCAGAATACCAAGGGCCCCTCACCCGTCACCGCTCCGCGCGGCCGACCTCTCCCCTATGCGGGGAGAGTTTAAGCGCGTCACTTCACGTGATCGCCGTAGCCTGGTAACGGATCAACAACGGTAATTTGCTTGACCGGGAAGTTAGACACGATTTCGATGTCGTCCTTCTTGACGATCAGCATTTCCTCGATGCGCACGCCATAATGGAACTTCTTGCCGTGCTGCGTCTCGAGAGCGAAGGTCATACCTTCCTTGATCTCGATCGGATGATCGAGCGACCAGATGCGCGAGATCACCGGCTGGTCGTACTGCGCGAGGCCGAGACCGTGGCCCCACAGGTTGGCGGCAGCCTGATCCTCGTCCTCGTAGCCCCAAGTCTCCATCGCCGACGGCCACTTGGAGGCGATATCGCGCGTGGTGGCGCCGACCTTCACCGCGTTGATCGAGTCGTATAGCCACTTCAGCGCGATCTGGTAGGTTTCTTTCTGCTCCTTGGTCGGCTCCTTGCCGACGCAATAGGTGCGGTAGTAGCAGGACTTGTAACCGTTCCAGGTGAGCGCGGCCAAATCCATGAACACGATGTCGCCCGGTTGGATGATGCGGTCGGAGAAGTTGCGCCAGTTTGGCCAGGTGTTCGGACCGGAAGAGACGATCACGTCCTCGACGTCTTCGATACCGGGGAAGTTGTAGAGGTATTCCATAAGGTGCGCAGTCACCTGGTTCTCGGTGATGCCAGGGCGCAGGAACTTCATGCATTCCCAGTGCGTGGCGTCGCCGATCGCGCCGACAATGCGGAAGGCCTCCTGCTCGTCCACGTTCTTGACCGCGCGCGCTTCCATCATCGGTGTCATACCGTCGGCCCAGTGGATGCCCTTCTCCTTAAAGATGTTGATCATGTTGATGTCGATGAAATCGCAGCCAAGCTTTTGCCCGGCGACGCCATGGCGCTTCATCTCTTCGATGACCGCGTTGGTGAACTTGGTCACCTGCGATGTTGCGGCCGGGCCAGCGGCGCCTTTGATCCAGGCGAAGGAGTGGCGGATGTTCTCCTTCGGCAACCACGGCGAGTGACGCTCGACCTGCATGCCGATGTCGCCTTGCTCGAACAGCACGGGGCGGCCGTCGCCGCACAGCATGGCGTATTTCAGGCCAGGCTTGAGCCGATTCCAGCCTGGCGTCAACGAGCCGGTGATGTAGCGGCAGTTCTCATCGTACATGCACAGCAGTGCGCCGAGGCCGTGCTTTTTCATCATCTGCCGCGCGCGGTCGATACGATACTCACGCAGGCGGTCCCAATTTATCCGCTGCTGCCAATCCATACCCAGAGTACCGAAATTTGCAGTGCCCATGCTGTCCTCCCGATCGAAGCGCCAACCGCGCCGTTTCCTGCGCAATTCTTGGAATGTTATTCGGATAGCGCCCGTGACAGAAATAATATAATTGTGCTTTCGTCATTATATTTTCTAATGCCGCTGGTTTCCCTCGATGCGAAGTATTCCGTTAAGGCAAGTCCGCGCCGTGATCGCGGTGTGTGAGGAAGGTTCATTTACCCGCGCCGCCGAGCGCGAAAATGCTACCCAATCAGGTATTTCCCAGCACGTGGCCGCGGTCGAGCGCAAACTTGGAGTCAAATTGTTCGAACGAACAGCCGGGCGCGTGAAACCGACACCGGCGGGCTTGCGCTACTACAAGAGCTGCGTCCAGGCCGTCGGTGCGCTTGAACACGCTGCCGAGGAGGCGCGTTCCCTCGCCGGCCACGTGGTGGGCGACCTGCGGATAGGCCTGATGCCCACCTTCACCCGCGCCGTGCTGGCACCAGTGCTTGACGACTTTGTCCCGCGCTGCCCTGAGGTGCGGCTGCATATCGTCGAGGGCTACAGCAACGCGCTCACGGACATGGTGCTCGACGACGAGCTGGATTTCGCGGTGGTGCCCGCCTTCGAAGGCACCCTCGGACTGAAATCGCGGCTGCTGGTGCGCGACCGCGAGATGCTGATCTCCGGCCCGCGCCGCGGCTTCACGCCGCTTGAGCCGGTGCGGCTCGCCGAATACCGACCGCTAAAATTCGTGCTGCCGGGTCCGGACAATATACGCCGGCGTAACCTGGAAACCTATTTCCACAGCCATGGCGTCGAAGTCGAGGCGACGTTGGACATGGACGCCATGATCGCTACGCTCGAGTTCATCGCCCGCTCTGACTGGGTGACGATCCTACCGAGTGTGATCTCGATCAACGACGTCGGCCGCGGCGAATTGACCGTCAACCCGATCGTACAGCCGGAGCTGCATGCGGAATTCGTGCTGATCCAGCCGACGCGGCGTACCCTCACCACGCAGGCGCGCTTATTCTTAGCGCGCTTCGAAGCCGAAGTTGCGCACATTCATCAGGCTTGGGAACAGGCCATCGCGCAGCCGCGCGGCGCCGCGCGTTTGCAGATGGCGAAGGCCTAGATGACGTCGCCGATGGTTTCCACCGCCTGGCTCGCTCAGCATCTCGCGGATCCAGATATCCGCATTTTCGAAGTCTGTTCGGTAAACAATGACAAGGCCTATCGCGAGGGACACATCCCGGGCGCGCTGTGGTTCTACTGGAAGACGGCCTGCTGGCACGAAACCGACCGCGACTTCATCTCGCCAGCGGCGATGGCGAAGCTGTTCGGCAGTCTGGGCATCGGACCGCAGACAACCGTCCTGATCTATGGCGATCCCGTTCAATTTGGCAGCTACGCGTATTGGACCTTCACAATGGCGGGGCACCCAAAGCTCAAGCTGCTCGACGGCGGGCGCAGGAAATGGCTCGCTGAAGGCCGGCCGCTCTCTAAAGAGGTGCCGTTTTTCCGGCCGGTCCTCTATCCCGCTCCGTCCGGCAATTCAGCGACGCGTATCGACCGCGACGACGTACGCGCACATCTGCGCGATCGGCAGCGGCTGCTGCTCGACGTGCGCTCGCCGGAGGAATATTCGGGCGAGCGCGTGTCGGATTATTCCTTCCCAGTCGATCACGGCGCCGAACGCGCTGGGCGCATTCCCGGCGCCAGACATCTTTATTTCCGTGAGCTGTTGAACGAAGACGATTCGTTCAAGTCGCCCGACGAGCTACGCGGCATGCTGGAGGCGAAAGGCCTCGCGCTGGAGAAATTTGACGATGTCGTCTGCTATTGCCGGCTGAGCCACCGCGCCACCATGGCCTGGCTTGCGCTGAGCGGGCTGCTCGGTCTGCCCAACATCAAGATCTACGACGGCTCCTGGACCGAATGGGGTAGCATCGTCGGTTTCCCAATCGAGAAGTGATCAGTCGCCCGTCGTCCGCTTCTGATAGGCCTCGATCTTCCCGCGCAGCGCCGGCGGCAAGGGCACTGGCTTGCGCGTCTCCAGCGACATCATGGCAGTAACCATGTGCGCTCGCAGACGCTCCAGCCCTTCAACGTGGCAAACAATGCACATCGTCAAGGATGAGCGGCCGATCTTATCGATGAGCAAAGTGAGATTGATCGATTCCCCCATGCGGCTCGGAATCTTGAAATCGCAATCGAGGTGGACGAATGGGAATCCGAACCGGCTGCCCATCACCAGCTCGGCGTAGTCGTAGCCGAGTTCTTCCTTGTACCAGTCCTCGATCAGGCCATTGAAAATGTCAAAGTAGTGCGGGAAGTAGACGATGCCAGCCGGATCGCAATGCGAGAAGCGCACCGTGACGCTGCGGGTGAAGGCGTCCTTGGGCGGCTCGAATTTATCCTGAAGCATAGCTCATACCGTTATCCAGGCGCCGTGAACATCGACCGACTTTAACGCCGCTTCCGAAGCCGCAACCGTTTGTAGGATCCCGTTGGGCGGATCGGAAAGGTGCTCTGCACAAGCGCGGCCTTGGCGGAATAATCGAGATTGCGGCCGAGATGGTTGTCGGGCGGCCTGTCGATCCCCTCCGAATCTCGCCCGGCGCCGCACGCGATCGTGCATGTTTCGCTTGCGCTTTCGGCGTGGCAATTCGTGCGGTAGATCGCGAGCTGCCAGTCGCACGACGTGTTGATCGTGGTGCCGAGCGTGGCGGCGGCGCTTTGCAATTCGATCAGCGCGGTGGGGGAGTCGCCAGTTGAAAGGTTGAGCGGCACGCCGAACGCGCGCGTCGCCTTCACCAGCGTATTGCCCCGCCAGCCGAGGCCGACGATCGTGGTTCTAAGCATGCGCTCACACCGAGGCCGGTGCCCCCGGCTGCTTGAGAGGATGGGCGCGCGCAAACGCGTCGATCAACATGCAGGTGTCGACGATGCGCTTTACGGTCGGATATGGCGCGAGGTCAACCTTGAAGTAGCTCGAGCCGGCCGCCTGGCCGGCGAGGCAAATGTCAGCGATGGTGATCTGGTCACCCTGGCAATAGCGCCCGGTGTGCGGCGAGACCGCGAGATTGGCCTCCAGCGCCTGCAAGGCCTGCGTGTGCCAGTGGTGACCCCACTTTAGCACGCCCTCCTCGTCAACCTTGAACTCATGCGCCAGATATTCGCGCACGCGCGGCACGATAAGCGGATGCGTGTCGCAGGCGATGATCTGTGCCAAGCCACGCACGCGCGCACGCGCCTTCGCATCCCTCGGCAACAGCGGCGGATTGGGGTGGGTCTCATCAAGATATTCAAGGATGGCGAGCGACTCGAACAGCACAGTGCCGTCATCCTCGATCAGCGCCGGCAGCGCCATCATCGGATTGATCTTGCGGAACGCCTCTTCGCGTTGCTTGCCCTGCATCAAATTGACGTCGATCACCTCGTCCGGCGTGATGCCCTTGAGATTGAGCGCGATGCGCACGCGGAACGTCGCGAGTGAACGCCAGAACGAAAACAGTTTCATGGCAACGCCTCTACTTCTTTGACCTATCTGAATTGGTCTTCAATGCTGCCGCCTCGATGCCGGCTCCGCCGAGCACCGCGTCACCTACGTCGTGATCAGCACGCCGTCCGGATTTGGCACCAGCCGCCCGCTGCTCGCCCCCACGATGCCGATGAGAAAATTCAGGTTTTGCGCCACGCGCTCCATCATCGTGCGCGGTTTGCGGCATTTGCTTGAATTCGCGCGCCTTGTTCAGCGCGGCATCGACTATAGAAGCTTGCGCAAGCGTCACAGACATTGACGACTCCTTACGCGACTAAGATTTCTTGCGCTGCGACGACCAATAGACCGCCATGCGCGCGCCGTCGTCGCCGCCGAAGCCGTTCTTGGTCGCCTCCTCGAAACCGGTAAGCGCGGCCTTGGTGACGCGCATGTCAGCGCCGGCGGCCTCCCCCGTCTCGATTATGGTGCGCAGATCCTTGACGCCGTTGGCGATGCTGAAGGTCGTCGGTCCGGGATCGCGGCTTTCGAGCATTGACACAATCATGCCGGCGCGCATGGCGAATGCCTTGTTGGCGCCGTTGCTTTCCACAAACAGATCGAGCAGCCGTTTGGGCTCCCAGCCGACCTGGCGGGCAATCGCGAAGGCTTCGCCATAGGCCTGCCACGCCACCAACAGCGGCAGATTGATCGCGAGCTTCATCGCCGAGCCGGCGCCGACCCGTCCGCAATGCTCGACCTTGCGGCAAAGCTGCTCGAGGATTGGTCTCGCGCGCGCAGCATCGGCTGCCTCCGCCCCCATTAATCCGAGCAACTGTCCTTTGCGCGCTGGCGCCGTTGAGCCCCCCACAGGACATTCCACCAGCGCCGCGCCCTTAGCCCGCGCTTTGGGGGCAAGATCGGTCTCGACCTTGGGCGCCACGGTGCTCATCTCAATGAACAGTTTCCCCTTGGGATTACCGGACAGCAGCCCGGACGGCCCGTTGTAGACCGCGTCGATCGCGGCAGCGCCGGTGAGCATCGTGATGACCGCCTCGCAGCCGTTGGTCAGATCCGCGGGCGTGGCTGCGACCTTGGCGCCGGCATCGACCATCGGCTTGGTTTTTTCAGCGGTGCGATTCCACACGGTGACTTGGTGGCCGACCTCCATGAGCCGCGCCGCTATCGCGCTACCCATGGCACCAGCTCCCGCTAATCCGATTTGCATAATGCCTCCCGTAGACTTTTGGCGCGACGATAGGCGATCATGCCGCAACATGAAAGCCGCCACACAACCTTTGCCCACTCGACACGTTCGTCCCCGCCCCCTAAGAGAAGTGGGCGTTTTCTAAAATAGAATAACAACGGGCTGGGGGACTTCGAATGGCAATGGAGAAGAAAACGAAAGGCAAGGTGGGCATTGTCGGCCTTGGCATCATGGGTGGGGCATTTGCGAAAAATCTGGCCGCCGCCGGCTGGCACGTGACCGGCTACGACATCAGCGCCGCGCGCCGCCGCGAAGCTCAGCGCGCCGGCGTGAAAATTGCTCGCAATGCGGCGGAAGTGGCGGCCGCAGCGCCGGTCATTCTGACGAGCCTTCCCAAGCCGCAGGCACTGATGGACATAGTGCGCAAGCTCGTCGCCGCTAAGCTGCCGCGCAAGCTCGTCGTGGAAATGAGCACCTTCGCAATCACCGACAAGGAAAAGGCGGCACGTGTGTTGGAGAAAGCCGGCCACCAGATGCTCGACACACCGGTCAGCGGCACCGGATCGCAGGCCAAGGAGAAAGATTTGATCTTCTACGCCAGCGGCAATGCGCGCCAGATTAAGCGACTGACTCCACTCTTCAATGATTTCGGCCGCCGCGCCTTCAACGTCGGCGCCTTCGGCAATGGCAGCAAAATCAAATACGTGGCTAACCTCTTGGTGGCCATCAACAACGTGGCTTCTGCCGAAGCCATGGTGCTGGGCATGAAGGCCGGTTTACCGCCGAAGCTGATCTACGACCTGATCACGCCAGGTGCCGGGAACTCCCGCGTGTTCGAACTGCGTGCACCGATGATGGTGAAGGGCAGTTATGACAACGTCACTATGAAGATCGACGTGTGGGACAAGGATATGAGGGTGATCGGCAACTTTGCGCGGAAGATCGGAGTGCGAACGCCGATGTTTGACGCCAGCAAGCCAATCTATCTGAAGGCGATGAAAACCGGTCTCGGCCGCAAA
>Ga0207777_1000530_pt1 | contig 10331 bp, 10 predicted proteins | sample LuqExpMetageno35_FD_187793 | JGI IMG/M metagenome (GOLD analysis project Ga0207777, IMG submission 187793) | Tropical forest soil microbial communities from Luquillo Experimental Forest, Puerto Rico - Sample 35 (SPAdes) | ecosystem: Environmental > Terrestrial > Soil > Tropical forest ...
AGCGCGGGAGCAGCGTCGGCCGTCCGGTGACGTAGCTGCGGTTGGCGTAGCCACCGTAATAGCTGGCAGGATAGCCAGCATTATACGCGACGACGCCGGCCGTCGGTGCAGCCGCATAACTTGGCCCGCCGCTGGAAATAAATTGCCTGCTGGAATAGCCCTTGGTGCCCATCCATGCCACGCGACACCATGAAGGGCCGCACTTCAGTACGCGTACAGCAGAGCCTGCCGGCATCCAGTCGATGACGCTGTAACCGATGCCGGGTCCGCTGCGCACATTAAGATTATCGGTAACTGTTGCTGCCGAGACCGCACCCGTAGAGAGCAGCAGGGCGCCCACGGTGAGTGAGAGAGCCTTCGTTTGCATGTTACGTCTCCTAGGTTCAAGAGCACGGTGAGTTTAGGGAATAGGATCTAAGGCGCGTCTTGTTATTTGCGTTCTCCCTTGCCGTTAGTTTATTGGCCGCCGCCCACGGTTCGTGCCATGACATCGAGGCATCCTGGGCTGAGTTGCGTGTGGTGAGCCAGTAAACAAGCCTCAATTCTGCCCTCGCCAGGCTGCACGTTTGCACAAATCGATGCGATGTCGGCGCGACATTGGCTGGCGACGGTCGCAGCTCCGATCAACACGACTTGGCACGGTCGGGTGAGGTCCGCGAGATGCGAGTTAAGGCAGGATCTGATGGCTCCGCCACCCGGCGCTACATCTCCACACGCTGCCCTAATATCCGCGGCACATTCTTTTATAAGTTGTTGTTGCGCCGTCGCATATGTTGTCGATAGCAACACAACGGTTGCGATTGCAACAATACCTCTTACCATAGGGTCCTCCAGACGGTTTCACTGAAACGCTCCCCCGAAGGAATCCCCATCAAATCGTAGCAATACGCCACAATCTTGCATTGATTTAGCTCATTGGTGTTGTCCGCTGACAGCTCAACAAGAATATCTCCGACTCGAACATGTACAAATTCCGTGCGACCACATGCCGGTGAATTGCGACCCGACTGCCGGCGTTAAAACGAGGCATTGCCGTATTCAAATAATTACGGAATCGAACCAAGCCGCGATGCGCCACGAACAACAGAGATGACGGAGCCAGCTCGGCTACGGCCGGCTCAGTCGAGCGCCATAGGCAAAAACTATCAAAGTCGCCATTGGGAACAACCGAGCTGAGATCGTAAAAGTAAGAGTCGAGAGACTGAGGGGTCAAATAATACCAGCCGGTCGACAACTAGCATTAGGGTCGGGGGCGACTCCTATGGCTTATGATTTTAGCGATCCAAAATATTGGTTCGATCGCGCGGAAGAAATGCGCGCCGAAGCCCGCCTGATGCAAGACTTGAACAATAGGAAGATCATGTTGCGCATTGCCGCCGACTACGAGCGACTAGGCCGGCTGGCTGTGGAACGCGGAAAAACAGCATGAAAGTGCGAGGCGGCGCGTCACCGCGAACACATTGCGGGTTCGCCTTGGCGAACAAGGGCCAGCCGACGAAGGCGTCTATGAGTCACGCCCCTTGCACCCGCGTCCCCAGGCCCCTGCTCCCAAATCCAAAGGGACCGGCCTTTCGACCGGCCCCCCTGACGTAGCCCTCGACCCCGGCTAGCTGACCAGTTGCCGTTTCTTGGCGAGTGCCAGCACAGTCGCATTTTCAACTTCGATACGCTCGTCCACACCTATGAAAAAGGGATCAGCCATGGGCTGGCCCCTTTGATGCCTTCCATGAGTCTACTTATTCGTCTTCTTCAGCCTCCAAGCGGCGCCGGTCCATGGCATCACGCATGTCGTGGACCACAAAGATTGCGAGTGCGGCCATGCGCTTCCTCTGTTCGGGACTAAGCGTTTTGTAGAGGGGCTCCCAGGCCTCGGCGAGCTTATTCAAGTCGGCAGATCGTTGAGCCAATGCCTCCGCGCGCCGTTGCATAAAGGCGATCGGATCGCGATTTTCCAAGACTTCGATACGACTCTCGTCGGCTCGTTTACCCACCGTCTCTACGATCTTTGCAAGTCGGGCTTGCCGATTTTCCGCTCTGGCCCGAATTGCGCTTTCGACAGGTGGCCAGAGTTTCGTCTGATCGGGAGTCATCTGCAATGCGGCTTTGATCAGATCGATTCGCAGGTCGGTCAGTTTCTTCAAGTCCGCTGCGCTTGGGTGATCCGATTGTGCTGTAGTAGCCGTTTGGGCGTAGGCAAGTGGGGACGCTGTCACAAACAGCGCGGTCGCTACGGCCGCTGTTAATTTTAACATCGGCGACCTCCTCGGTGAGTTGCCCCCCGAAGTCGCGCAGATACGATAAAAGCGCCGCTCTGCACAAGCCAGAAATCGTCCAAACAGACCAAACAATTCACATGAGAAGATGTGGCAATCCTGCGATTACGAAATTCGTTGCAGGCGTGATCGCCTTGTCGAATAGGCGCAGGCCGTCATCACGAATGAGTCTGTCCCCCGAAACGAAAAAGGGCCCCGGCGGAGGTTCATGCCGGGGCCGAGTGGAGTGGGCATCAGGGGAGCCGGGAACCCTGAAGCTCAAACCAGCTTACCCGCATCACCGACCGTCGCTCGTCAACTGTCCGTGTATATGCTTCGGTGAGGCAAAGCCGCCCTCCTCTCGACGGAGACTGGGCCATCCCAAATGCAGATATCGCCCGAAGCAGACAGTGCGCTGCAGGGTTATCGGCTTTTGCGCCCATGCCAACAATCACAGGCAGTGCGTGGCGCACCAATGCGGAACGCCACTGCTCTCCTGAAGATCATTCTACTTCTTAGATGGAAGTTTGTGACCGCTCGCCGCGAATGCTTTCTCGAATGGCGTATTCGCGCCGTCGCCTGCGGGATTCACGTGGCAGCGACCGCACGGCAGCTTGGTCTGCGCGGCGTAGGCCGGGGTCGCTTTCGCTGGTCGGAAGGTAACTGAAGCTATGCCTCCGACGAGAAACACAACCGCGATTGCGTCGAAGCAAATATTTCGCAGAGCGCGCCGCCGTTGAAAATGAACATCGGTTCATGCGGTTATCAAACCTTCGTCAATTACGCGCCCCATTGAGTCACATCAATGGCCGTACTCTCAACGCGCGCGTAAAAGAAACTCAGCGGGGGGCTGAACGTGAGAGCGCCCATGCTAAACAGAGCACAACTGGTCCAATTTGGGCTCGCTACGGCTGTTGGCCTTGCGGGTCTATTCGTCAATCCCGTCAACTGGTCATCGCCGCAGAACGCCAGTTTGATCACGCAGGCTCAGGCGGAAATCGGCCGTCCGCTCACGCCCGGAAGCATAGCAGGCGTAAACAGAAGAGTTCACCGTCGGGCGGCGCGCCGAGCCTACTATGGCGCCGGCTATGGGGCTGGCGGCTATTACGGCGCTTATGGCGGCTACCCTAGCGCCTATTACCGCTCTTATGCCGCTTACCCTGGCGGCTATTACGGCGCTTATGCCGCTTACCCGGGCGGCTATTACGGCGGCTACGCCAACCGCAGCTACGTCACCGGAAGGCGGACGCTGATTCCGCGCAACTACGGCGGCTGGGGCTGGGGGTGGTGAGGAACGCGATCGCAACGCCTTGAATCGTGCGGCACGCACGGTCGCATAACCCCGACGGCCATTAGGGGCGCCGATGCAATCGAAGAACCTCCGCGCCGGTCGTCATCCGGCGCGGGGTAAGTGTCACTGTCGGCAGGGGGAAATTCGTATGCTTTCTTTGAGAAGCCCGTATTCGCATATGTTGCAATCTGTGACGCGCGCCTGCCCTCTTCAGAAAGGCCCTGAGCCCCAAATCAAAAAGACCGACCTTTCGCCCGGTCCCTTGATCAGAATGATTTAGCCTGCCCCTTTCGGCCTATCTCTACCCATAGAGGCAATGAGACCCTTTGGGCTGCGTCTGCTAGCGGCGCAGAGAAGCCACCCGCACAATCATTTAAGAAGAGACGCTTTTGAACCGATCGGTGATTGCTTTGGTCGCGGTCTCGCCGAGATCCTTTGCTTGTTCGTTCAAAGTTTGTAATTGCGTCTGCATGAATTCTGTCTGAATCCGCACAGCATCTTGGATATCTTTCGCCGAAATCAGTTTCCGTGCGTATTCAAAAGCTGTTGCGATATTTTTCTCAAGATTGTTTTGGATTTTTTCGCTCAATTCCGTTTTCCCCCAGGGCGTGTTCGATATACCTTTTTGAACGAATTCAAGATAGTTCTGCATTGCTTTAGCAGATTGCTCAATATTCTGTGAAACTATCGCAGTCACACCCTCAAATTGTTTGTCGCCTTTTTCCATGAGTTCCTCCCAGGAACATGCGCCGTTGCGCGCGCTCTTTTTTAAAGCGAAAAGATTTTACACACGAAAATAAACGACCGCACGTGATTCAAATCAACGACGGCACAATTTTTCGCCATCTAGTCCTACCGAAAACATACAAAAGAGGGCTTCTAGGCCAGGACTCTTCGGTCAAAAGGCGACCTTTTTGCAGTGCAATCGTCTTGTCCGCTTTACCCCCGAGAGCGGACAGCGAACCAAACAAAACAATCAGCAAAAGCTCCATATTTGCCGCGACCCGCTCGCCCTTTAGTGTGTGTGCCGCTCGTTCATTCTCATTCAACCGGGCCGGTGCAGCGTGCCCTGGCGGAAACGGACCTCGGGCTTGGAGCGGGCTACTATGCTCACGCTATCATGACGCTCGCCCCGTGAGCCCGAACGGCTGCCGGAACGCGCTTCCCGAAGAAGGGAATGGTGAGCCGCTGCACTTTTGAGTAATATCAAATAATTCGCAGATCACCGCCGTTGAAAGCGGATATTGGTTGATGCGGTTATAAAATCTTTGCCAATTGCGCGCCAGTGCGAGTCATCATCCGCTCTACGCCGGGAAGCGAACTTATCGACGATCATTGCGTTGTTCGCCTACCGGCCATAAGCGGTCACGAAGGATGTAGGAGGAGCAGAAATGATCAGGTTGATGACTGTTGCTGGCTTCGCCTTGTTGGTCGCACCATCGGCGCAAAGTATGACGCTTGCGCCAATTCCCCAACCGGACGGCATGATCACGCAAGTCGCTTTCGGCTGCGGTCCAGGCATGACCCGAGTCAACGGTGTTTGCATGGCAAGAAGCGCCATCCGACAGGCACGCCGCGCCTACTATGGCACTGGTGCCTATTATGGCGCCGGCTATGGCGGCTATTACGGCGCTTATGCACCTTACGTTTATCCCGCTTTAGCCGACCGCTCTTACGGCGCTCATGGCAGCTACGCCAACCGCAGCTACGTCACCGGACGCCCAACGGTGTTGCCGCGCTACTACAATGCCGGCTGGGGCTGGGGCTGGGGGTGGTGAGGAACGCGATCTGAATCGTGCGGCACGCACGGTCACATAACCACCACGTGCCAATAGGGGCGCTGATGCAGTCGGAAAACCTCCGCGCCGGTCACCATCCGGCGCGGGGCGTTGACCCGGATCAATGACCCACTCCCCTCGTCTCGGTCGACAATCCGGTGCCGTGACATTTGCGCGAGTAACGCCTGTGCGAAATCGCGAGGGGGCTTTCTAATGCTGCAAAATCTTTGCCGAGCGCTAGCCTTCGGTAGCGCTCTATTCGCCGCGACCGCCAGCTTCGCAGAGGACCGTCCGGATCAAATTGTTATTCGTTACGCTCCAGTAACGGAGCCGCAGCTTCAACCAATCGCGGAATACGTAAAAAAAGCTCACGCGCTCGAAAAAGCGCAAATCCTCCTCAAACCATTGCGGCTGCCGCGTCCTCTAAAGATCGAAATGAGAGGATGCCAAGGTGAGATTAACTCCTGGTATGAAGACGACGTTGTGACGATTTGCTACGAATTTTTGGATGACATCTGGAAACATGCGCCGCGGGAAACGACCCCTGCAGGTGTCGCTCCGATTGATGCGGTGGTGGGACCTTACGTAGACGTCGTTTTTCACGAAGTTGGGCACGCGATTTTCGACTACCTTGCAATTCCCCTGTTCGGGCGCGAGGAAGATGCGGCCGACGAGATATCGGTCTACTTGACCCTCAAATTCCCGAAGGCGGATGCGCACCGTTTGATTTTGGGAAATGCCTATCAATACAGGTCCGATCTTGTCGGCCATAAGCTGCCGCTGTCGCTCGAGAAATTCGCCAACGAGCATGAATTGGGGGCTCAACGCTTCTTCAATGTGCTTTGCTTGGCCTATGGTTACGATCCGAAGCTGTTCGGCGATGTCCTCAAGAAAGGCTACCTGCCGGCCGAGCGCGCGGACGACTGCGAGGACGAGTATAAGCAATTGAACTACGCCTTCGATAAATTGATCAGGCCGCACATCGATCAGCAATTGGCAAAGCAGATCTATGAGGCCGCTTGGCTTCCTCCGACGACGATGCGGCCTCCACGTAGGCTGGGGCGACACTCAAGGCCCGCATCCGCAAAATAGAAAGCGCTGCCTGGCCGCAGGGCGTAGCGCCTCGGCTTCCCGCTTGGCCTTTGTCGCAGTGCCTCTTCGGTGCAGCGCCTCAAAGTGGCGCGCGAACATACCTACAGCTTCGCTGCGGCACTACTCCGCCATCACATGCCCACCAGTCTTGTTGATTCCTCTTCCCTACAAATAGAGAGGCCGCTCTCTTCGGGGGGAAGGGGGATGAGCGGCCTCCCGCTCGCTATGGGCGGCCCTGATGACTCCGCCCAACCTTGCTGAGCCTTGCTTCGTTACACGCCGGGGCACAGGTTGGAAATCGTACCAACGTGCATTAGGTCAAGGTCACCCCGTGCGAACTCGCGCTGTCGGATGGGTTCAGTGCCCTCCGTGACCTTCGCCTCCGCCGCCGTGGCCTTCGAGGAAGATGTAGTTTTCCCAGTTCCGCATGAGCAGCAGGAGTTTGGGTAGTAGCGAGAGATGGTGGAAGTGCTCGGTGTAGATAGCGACCTGCGCCGAGGATCCAAGCGGGATTTGATAGCCAGATGTATCGTCGAATGAGCTCGATGGCCCTGCCACCCGACGTGCTGACGGTGAGGTCCGCAAATGCCCCATCTCGGGCTAGGCCGAACTTACAAACGATGCTCTGCTCTGAGGAGTAGTGCGGACCTAACCGCGACGCGGGCCTATGGCGGCTGATGACCCATAGCAGACGAGACCACCGGCGATAGCCACCAAGTTATGCGCTGCAGTCGACCATTCATAGCGCCGTTGAATTTGGCGTCCTGAACATTGCAGGGACGAAGAACAACGAACTTGCGAAGTGCATTCGACTTCGGAGGGTGAACCGACCCGCAATATGGCGCGGAATCGCAAGAAATTTGGCGGCACTAAACAAGCGCAACCAAGCAAAATACATTAACGCGGTTCCCACAATGACGCGAGAGAAACCGGATCTAGGGGAAAGGGTCTGCGCCTTGTGCAGCGGGCCAATGAAATGGCTTCGGTCGCAGTCAGTTCCGAATGTTGACACGATTGAGCATCACTTCGTCTGCGCAAAGTGCGGTGACCTGGAGAGGATCACCCGGTCCGCTCGATCTCCATCACACCCTCGGCGTCCCGAGAACTAGGGTGACCTACACGTCAGTCGTGCGCTGCGGAGCGTTCTGGCCCAATCAGAGCAAGTGCGTAGAAGATCACATCGAACTGTTCGCGCAAGCTGCGACGGGGAACGGGTCTGCACAGTCCTTCTTCGCCAAGCATATTATGCGAAACGGTTGTCCTGATTGAGCAAATATGGAAGCATCGCCCGGATCGGTCCTTGGGACGGGTGATGCCGGGGAAGCATTTCGGCAACGTGATGGTCAGGGGCGGCCAGGCGCGGTCTCGCTGGCAGATTGCGGCAGCGATTGCGTTGTTGGTCGCGGCGCTATCCTGTTCCGCAGCCCTGGCTGCAGGTCCCAAGCGGGTAATGCTGCTTCATTCGTTTGGCCGCGACTTTAGACCCTGGAGCGAATACGGCACGAGTATTCGTGAGGAGTTGCAAAGGCAAGCACCCTGGTCCCTAGAAATCACGGATCACTCTCTTCTCACGGCTCGAACGGGTGACCCCGACGCGGAGAAGGCGTTCATTGCGTATCTCCACGCTCTCTACGACCATCACCCGCTCGATCTGATCGTGGCTCTCGGCGCGCCGGCAGTATCATTCGTACAGCTGCATCGGCGTGAGCTGTTTCCGGAAACGCCGGTGGTATTCACGGCTGTCGAGGAGCGTCGCGTCCGGCAGCTCGATCTCACGCCGAAAGATGCCGTGATCGCGGTCCGAAATGATTTTCGCACCTTCTTCGACAGCATCGTGCAGGTCCTACCCGACACGCAGATCATCGCCGTCGTGACCGGCGATTCGCCCGTTGAAAGATTCTGGGTGGAAGAAATCCGCAAGGAGGCGAAACCGTACGAGGGCCGCGTCTCGTTCAGGTGGTACAATCATCTCTCATTTGAAGAAATCCTGAAAAACGCTGCAGAGCTTCCTCCGCATTCGGCGATCTTCTGGCAGTTGCTGAACGTCGATGCCGCCGGCGTTTCCCACGAGGGCGACACCGCACTCAAGCGTCTTTATGCCGTGGCTAATTCTCCAATCTTTTCCTATCAGGGCGGCTATTTTGGCGGCGAGATCGTCGGCGGACCGATGCATTCGGTCCCGAAGGCTGGCGAGCTCACAGCAACAGCCGCGATACGCTTGCTAGACGGCGAAAACGGAAAAGACGTCAGCCCGCCGTCCATCGGATTTGAAAAGCCGAAATACGACTGGAGGCAGATGCAACGGTGGGGGATCGCCGCGAACCGACTCCCCCCTGGAAGCGAGATCTCTTTTCGCGAGCCGAGTACCTGGGAGCGCTATCGCACGCGGATCCTTGTGGTCTGCGCCGCACTCGTCTTGCAGACCCTGCTGATCGCCTGGTTGCTTTATGAACATTGGCGGCGTCAAGCCGCGGAGTTGGCGGCGCGCACTACGATGTACGAGCTGATGCAGATGAACCGGATCGCTGCAGCCGGAGAGTTCGCTGCTTCGATTGCGCATGAAGTCAGGCAGCCTCTGACGACTATCGCCTCAAAGAGCGAGTTGGCTCTGATGCTCCTGAACAGCAACGCCCCAAACATCGAGAAAGCGTGCGATGCCATCGCTGAGCTGACGGAGGAGACTTTTCGCGCGGCGGATATTATCAAGAATCTTGGAGCAATGTTCAGGAAGGATCACCAGAAGAGCGGTCCTGTCGAAATCAACGGCGTCATAGGGGCGGTGCTGCAGTTGATGCGGAGCGAGCTGCAAAAGCACGAGATCGAGGTGCATACGGAGCTTGGTGAGCTTCTGCCGCCCGTCAACGGCCGTGAGGTGCAGTTGCGGCAGCTCGTCCTCAATCTCCTTCTCAACGCAAAAGACGCCATGGAATCGGCGCCCTTACCGCGCAGACTGAGCATCAAGTCTGAACTCAACGAAGACGGTCAGGTAGAGGTTTCCGTGGAAGATTCCGGACCGGGAATCTCCACGTCGCACGTCGAAGAAATCTTCCGCCCGATGTTTACGAGCAAGGCTCACGGCATGGGAATGGGATTGTCCATTTGCCGTACTATCATCGAAGACCACGGCGGCCGGATCTGGGCCACGCCGGGGACCTCGCGAGGGGCGAGTTTTCATTTCACGTTGAGAACTGCGCGGTGCAGGGCGACATCTGGTGTTGGTCCTAAGCTGACGAAAGATATTCGTCCACTGTCCAGTTCGCTTTGAAAGCGCACAGCGCTCACGGCTGGGAAATGCCGTTTTTATCTTAGGAATCATATATTTCTTCAGTTCTTCCTCTCATGCCTCGAAATCTGAAGCCAAACCCGCGCTAAGTTTTGATCTGCGCCTTTGGCGGACATCAGCTTTTCACCGGTGCGGACCTAAAGATGCGACGGCAACGCCGGTGCCCGAGTCACCCGAGTTTAGCCTCAGGGGTGCCGAAGGAGTGCAGGTCGCGATCGCGTACATGGAGCGCTTGCCGCACCAGATCGGCCACGTTGATTTCGCGCAGCGCGGCGGAGAAATATTGCTCGGCAATCGCGAGTGTCGGCTGAACGACTGCGCCGATGAGCTCCGATTCAGGCAGCGGCTCGTCTGCCTCTTCGATGCGTCCTACGGAATTCAAAATGCCCTCCGCGGTGATCTTCGCTTGTTCACGCGCGACCTCGTAGCCGCCGCGCGGACCACGAATGCCCTTCAAGATGCCGTCGCGCACCAGTGCCTGCAAGACCGGCTCAAGATGCCGCATCGGCAGCTTGAGGCGCATGGCCAGCGCTTTCGAAGAGACAGGACCGGTGGCCGAATAGATCGCAACGTCGATCACGGCTGCAATGGCAAGAGCGCCCTTGTGAGAGACCCGCGGCATTCGTTGTCCACCG
>Ga0207777_1000531_pt1 | contig 10325 bp, 8 predicted proteins | sample LuqExpMetageno35_FD_187793 | JGI IMG/M metagenome (GOLD analysis project Ga0207777, IMG submission 187793) | Tropical forest soil microbial communities from Luquillo Experimental Forest, Puerto Rico - Sample 35 (SPAdes) | ecosystem: Environmental > Terrestrial > Soil > Tropical forest ...
TGTGGAACGTTTTGAGCACCAGCGCGACCGTCTCATTCTCGGCCTTGACACCGAGCCGTTGGGCAGTGTCGGCGATGGTTGGCGCCTCGTGCCGCAGTGCCTTCAGCAAGCGCAGCACGCCATTCGCGCGTGTGGCGGAGCCGAGCATCACCGGGCAGACGATGCGTTCGCGCAATTCCTTTGCGAGGTCGTCGAACACCTTGTCGCGGGGCGGCTGGATGTCCTCGAGTAGTTGTTCCATCAGCTCGTCATCATGATCGGCGAGCGTCTCCAGCATCGTAAAGCGTGCTTCCTTCTCGCGGTCGAGGTCCTCGCCCTTGAGCTCGATAACTTCGGATGGCGCGTGTTCCTTGTAGACATAGGCGCGCTCGAGCGCGAGATCGACGAATCCGGCAATGATCTCGCCGTTCCAGATCGGGATCTGGCGAAGCAGCAGCGGCGCGCGTGAGGCCGGTTGCAGAAGTTTGAGCGTCTCGCGCACGCGCTTGTCGGCCTTGTCAATCTTGTTGAGGAACAGGAAGTGCGGAACGTTGCGGTCTTCCAGCTCGCGCAGGATCAGCTGCAGCTGCGGCACCTTCTTCTCGTCGGCCTCGCAGACCACGATCGCCGCGTCGACCGCGGGCAGCACGCCGCGCATGTCATGAATGAATTCGATGGAGCCGGGGCAATCGATGAAAGTATAGGCATCGCCCATAAAAGTGGTGGTGGCGAAGGTAGCCTCCACGCTCATCTTGTGACTACGCGCTTCCTTGCTGGCGTCGCCGACCGTGGTGCCGGCGTCGACCGTGCCCTGGCGCTGGATGGCGCCGGTGCGTGCGAGGATCGCTTCGAGCAGTGTCGTTTTGCCGCTTTGAAACGGGCCCACCAGCGCGATGCACCGTGGGCCCCTGGGACCCGTGCCATTTTGTCCCATAAATGCCTCCCTTGCCGGCCGGGAGGTCGGACCTGGTTTCCCGGCCCTTGTCATACAATCGTCGCAGGACAGACCCGGACTGGCAAGGGGCGCGCGCCAGATTGCTCGTGCAACCGTTTGTATTGATTTGTATCAATGCTGACGGCGGTAAGCGTCGGTGGAACTGAGCCCTTATTTCACGTAGTCTGGATCAACCCCGCATTGATCGCGCCTTGCTTAGCGAGGTTGAGCGCCAGCGCGGTGAGGTCGGTTAGCCGAAGAACATACAGCGAGGGCACACAAAATCATGTGCGTGAGCTAAGAGCGATTTGTACCCTCTGGCCGTGAACGTGCAGAGGGAAAAGCCACTATTTCAAATTTCCGCAGAAACGCTGGATGCGGCGGCAGGCTTCTTCCAGTTCCTCGGTTTTCGTCGCGTAGGAAATTCGGAACGCGGGCCCCAGTCCAAAGGCCGTGCCTTGTACCACTGCCACGCCTTCCGTCTCCAACAACTCGGTGACGAAGTCCTCATCGCTAGCAAGCTTCTTGCCGCTCGGCGCGGTCTTGCCGATAGTACCGGCGCAGGACGGATAGACATAGAACGCGCCTTCCGGCGTCGGGCACTTGATGCCGTTGGCCTGGTTGAGCATCGATACCACCAGATCGCGGCGCTCCCTAAAGATCGTGTTGTGCTTCGGGATGAAGTCCTTCGGCCCATTTAGCGCTTCTATCGCCGCCCATTGCGACACCGCCGCCGGATTTGTGGTCGACTGAGACTGGATCATCGCCATCGCCTTGATCAGCGGCTCCGGTCCGCCGGCAAAGCCGATGCGCCAACCGGTCATGCAATAGGCTTTCGAGCAGCCATTGATGGTGAGCGTGCGCGGATACAATGTTGGCTCGATCTGCGCCGGCGTGAAGAATTTAAAATCGTCGTATACGAGGTGCTCATACATGTCGTCACTCATCACATGCACGTGCGGATGCTTCAGCAGCACGTCAGTGAGAGCCTTGAGCTCGGCACCCGTGTAGGCCGCGCCCGACGGGTTCGACGGCGAGTTGAGCAGGAACCATTTTGTACGCGACGTGATCGCTCGCTCAAGCTGCTCGGGTTTAATCTTGAATCGGCTATCCATGCTGGCGACCACCTCGACCGGTTTGCCGCCGGCGAGTAGCACCATATCGGGATAGCTCACCCAGTACGGCGCCGGGATGATCACCTCGTCGTCGGGGTTCAGCGTCGCCATGAACGCGTTGTAGAGCACCTGCTTGCCGCCGGCGCCGACCGTAATTTGCGAGGTCTTGTAGTCGAGGCCGTTTTCGTTCTTGAACTTGCGGGCTATCGCCTCCTTGAGCTCGGCCATGCCGTCGACGGCGGTGTACTTCGAGGCCCTGCCGCCCTCGATCGCCCGGATCGCTGCCTGCTTGATGTTGTCGGGCGTGTCGAAATCCGGCTCGCCCGCCCCGAGGCCGATGACGTTGCGCCCTGCCGCCTTGAGCACGCGCGCTTTGTCGGAGACGGCGACGGTCGCCGACGGCTTGATGCGCTTCAGGTGGTCCGCGAGGAAGGCCATTGAGAGCTCCAAATCCTAAGGGCTGCGGGCAACGAATTAATGTCGTAATGGGCCAAAAGCACGACAGCAAGCCGCAAAAGACTGATGAATTCATCAAGCCTGTTGATGGCGCTATCCGACAACCGTCCATTAAGCCTGTGTTGCTATACGAGGGCCGATGGCCAGTTTCATTGAGCATTTGCGCTGCGGCGCATGGCTGACCCGCGAACGCATTCGGCTGGTGGCACTCGCCGTGCTGGCGGCCTCTCTAATCGCCGTTGGCTATATCGTCGGAATGGCGCAGGGACTGAACGACGCGTGGGGGCGACCGCTTGGAACCGATTTTTCCAGTTTCTACGCCGCCGGGACCTTGGTCCGCGACGGCCTGCCGACGGCGCCGTACGACATCGCCGCCGAGTATGCTCGCGAAAAGGCTATCTTCGGTGCGGCTACTCAATTCTTCAGCTTCCAATATCCGCCATTCTTCCTGCTGCTTGCTGCCGCCCTTGCGCCAATGCCCTATCTGCTCGCATTCACGGTCTGGCAGGGTTTCACGCTGGTTCTCTATCTCTGGGCGATGCGCTCGATCTTATCGATACCGTCATCGCCAGGCCCGCATGACGACCGCGAACGCAGTCCAGCCGGTGACAATCTCTGGCTCCTGCTCGCGCTCGCCTATCCGGCGGTTTTCGTAAACCTCTGCCACGGCCAGAATGGCTTCCTGACCGCGAGCCTGTTCGGCCTTGCGCTGGTCTCCCTCGACCGCCGCCCGCTCATCGCCGGTCTGCTGTTCGGGCTCCTCGCATACAAGCCGCAGTTCGGACTGATGATCCCGCTGGTCCTCTTGGCAACCGGCCGATGGCGCGTCATCGCGGCCGCCGCCGCGACCATCGCTGCTCTGGCGCTCGCGACGGTTCTCGCGTTCGGCACGGCAGCCTGGCAGGCCTTTTTCACCTCGATGCCATTTACGCGCAGCGTTATGCTCGAACAGGGTGCGGTCGGTTGGTTTAAAATCCAGAGCGTGTTTTCCTGGGCTCGCATGTGGGGTGGTCCCGTCGATCTCGCCTATATCGTGCAGGGTGCTACGGCAGTCGCCGTCGCCGCCGCACTGGTATGGCTGTGGCGCGGTAAGGCGCATTATCCGATCAAGGCGGCGGCGATACTGATCGGCACGCTGCTGGCGACGCCCCACAGCATCGACTACGACCTGATGCTGCTGGCTCCAGCCATCGCCTACCTCGCAGCCGACGGCCTCGCACGCGGCTTTGGCCCTTACGACAAAACAGTTTTGGCCGCGCTCTGGATCGTGCCGCTCGTGGCCCGCACAGTGCCGCTGGCCAGCCATATCCCGCTCGCGGTTCCACTGATGCTGCTGGCGTTTGCGCTATTGCTGCGCCGCGCAATGCAGGAAGTCGGCGATTTAAGCCGGTGGCGTTTTGCCGTCCATTCCCTAAAATAGCACCCAAGAGCCGTCGCAATCGCCGCCAGCGGATCAGGGAGCGCTGATGTTCCACGGTAATCTGGTGCACGCCTCACCGTCCAACATCACGACCTAACCGCGCAAGATCGTTTATTTGACGCTGTGCGCGGCCTCCAACCACATCACAAAAATCACGCGGCCGGAATGTATCGCTCACCGCGACTTCACGCCGATCGTACCAGCCGGCGAATACGCGCTCGTCGAGTATGCGCGCGCGAAAAAATATGGCTGCAGAATAAAATTTTAGTTTTCGTGCCTTTGGCAGAGTGCGTGTTTTGCAGCGCATCGTAAATTTGTAACGGAGCCTGCGCGCGCGCAGCCATATAGTCATTGAAATGCCGGACTTGGCTTGCTTGATCCGGCGCGGGTGCCGAGCACCTTGGGGATCGCTTGAGATGTACACACTCTATTCGATGCAGCGTTCTGGCAACAGCTACAAGGTCCGCTTGGCACTGGCCAAGCTCGGGATCCCCTACAATCTGGTCGAAATCGACATCCTGCAAGGCGAAAGCCGCACGCCGGAATTCCTTGCCAAAAATCCGAGCGGCCAAGTGCCGCTCTTGGAGGTTGCGCCCGATCGCTATCTCGCCGAGTCGAATGCCATCCTTTGGTACGTCGCCGGCGGCACCACGCTGGCGCCGGAGGATCGCATCGAGCGCGCCGAAGCGTTGCAATGGATGTTCTTCGAGCAACACAGTCTGGAGCCCAATATCGGCGCAGCCTATTTCTGGCTGACCTTGATCAAGGGCGGCCGCGAATTACAGAGCCACGCGCTCGAGGACTGGATGGAAAACGGCTATCGCGCGCTCGGCGTGATGGAGATGCACCTCGGCAAACATCGCTATTTCGCTGCCGGCCGCTTCACCATCGCCGACATCGCGCTTTATGCCTATACCCACGTGGCTGATCGGTGCGATTTCGAGCTATCGCGCTTCCCGGCGGTGCGTGGCTGGCTCAAGCGGGTCGCCAACGAGCCCGGCTTCGTGCCGATGGAGTCGCAACCGCTTGCCGCAGCGCAACAGCCCGGCCATTCATCTTTCGTTAACCCTTTCGGTCACGAAAACGCCCAGGTTCCTTAACAGCTCTGCCGCAATCGGGCCGAACGACCGCCCGCTTCAAGAGTTAAAAAGAAACGATCGGATAATTCTATTTCGGATCTACGCGCTTCTCATGCGTACGCCCATTGATGGCCCCGGTTTTGCTGCACCGACTGACCGCGCACTCGGTCACGAGCGCCAGCACGTCGCCTTTGCCTCGCTGATCGCCAGCGCCGCGCTCGCCTTCGCCACAATTGTCGTCGCCACCGTCGTGTCTGTCGGCATCGCGCGTGCCGATGTGGTCGCCAATATGATCGACAACGAAGGCGGTCTATTCGCGATCGCGCTGCTGCTCGGCCTACTGTTCATCGGCATGGGCGGGCTGACAATTCGGACGCTGCCGCACCCGCACGGCCGCAAATCGAAAAATCCGGCGAACCTGGCTTAATCGCCTGGCGTAACCCGGCGCGATGCGACACCATTGACGCGAGTGTCGATGGAGCGGTGCTTGCGGGCAATCCTGCCATTGGTGCTGGCGGCTCGCGCGACCGCCGCGCAGGCAGCCGATCCGACTATACCGAGTTCGACCGGCCCGATCGCCGTCGAGACTGTTGCGCGCGTGCTGGTGCATCCGTGGTCGCTTGCCTTCCTCCCCAACGGCCGCATGAGCGTGGCACCGCTGGCGTCGGTCAGGTCGATGAGCGGCGGGGTCAGCATGGCCTTGCGTTACGGCCGATTCGATTCGGTAATGTGACCGTGCCAACTTGGATATCGTTATGCCGTTGGTAGCCGCTCCTGTCCGAAGCCTCGCATGCGCGCGCTGTGGCATCATGTTCGAATGTGCGCAGGCCGGCGACTGCTGGTGCGCGGCTGAGCCATACCGGCTGCCGATGCCGGCAGCTGCGGCCGCGGACTGCCTGTGCCCGGTTTGCCTGAGGAAGGCGGCGTCTGAAGCCGAGCGCCCGGCCGAATAACTTCAGTTCTCGTCATTGACCCGCGACAACGGCCGCCCGCTTCGTCTAAAGAGGGCGCCCGCGAAATCTCCTCAGCCGAGACTTGGCCCCATGATCGATTTCTACGCGCTGACCAGCCCGAACGTGCAGAAAATTTTCATCATGCTCGAGGAGTGCGAGTTGCCCTACAAAACCAAGCTGATCGACGTGTGGAAGGGCGACCAGTTCAGCGCCGAATTCACCAATCTCAATCCACTGCAGAAGATCCCGGCGATCGTGGATTCCGACGGCCCCGGCGGAACGCCGTATACCGTGATAGAATCGGGCGCGATCCTGCTCTATCTCGCCGAGAAGACCGGCAAGTTCATTCCGCACGATCCAGTGCGCCGCTACGACACGCTGCAATGGCTGATCGTGCAAGTCGCCAATGTCGGGCCGATGTTGGGCCAATTGGTGCATTTCAGCAGATACGCTCCGGCCGGACAGGACTACGCCAACACCCGCTATCGCACGCAGGTCAACAAGCTCTTCGATATCTACGAGCAGCGGCTGAAAAACAGCGCCTATGTCGCCGGTAGCGACTACACCATCGCCGATATCGCCGCCTACCCGTGGCTGCGCAATGTCGAGTTGCTCGCGGTTGACCTTGGCCGCCGCCCGCGCGTCAAGGCCTGGATCGACAAGATCGCCGCGCGCGAAGCTGTCGGGCGCGCTTATGCCAAGATCGGCACCATCAAGTCAGTGCGCGACACGGCCACCGACGACGCCAAGGACCGCTTCTTCGGCCGCGGCAAATACGCGCAATTATAAGTGGCCCCGAGACGCATCGAGCTCAAGGGTATCGCGCTCACCTTCGGCGGCACGCCGCTGCTGGAGGCAGCCCAGCTGTCGCTGTCGGCGGGCGAGCGCGTCTGCCTGGTCGGGCGCAACGGTTCCGGCAAATCGACGTTGCTCAAGATCGCGGCCGGTCTGATCGAGCCTGACCGCGGCACCCGTTTCGTTCAGCCAGGCGCGTCGATCCGCTATCTGCCGCAGGAGCCCGACTTCGGAGGCGTCACGACGGTGCAGGCTTTTGTCGAAGCAGGCCTCGGTCCGCACGACGATCCGCATCTCGCGCGCACGCTGCTGGAGCAGCTCGGCCTCACCGGCGCAGAAGAGCCCGCGCATCTGTCCGGCGGAGAAGCGCGCCGCGCCGCGCTCGCGCGCGTACTGGTGCCCTCGCCCGACATCCTGCTGCTCGACGAACCGACCAATCATCTCGACCTGCCGATGATCGAGTGGCTGGAGCACGAGCTTGCCGAGCGGCGGTGCGCCATGGTGATTATCAGCCACGATCGTCGTTTTTTGGAGAAACTGTCGCGCGTCACGGTCTGGCTCGATCGCGGGCAGACTCGGCGGATCGAGCGCGGGTTCGGCGAGTTCGAAGCCTGGCGCGACCAGGTGCTGGACGAGGAGGAGCGCGAGCAGCATAAGCTCGCGCGCAAGATCGTGGCCGAGGAGCACTGGCTGCGCTACGGCGTGAGCGGGCGGCGCAAGCGCAACATCCGCCGGGTTGGCGAATTGCAGGAGTTGCGCAGCACGCGCGACCGCTATCGCGACGTTGCCGGTAGCGCCGCGCTCGAGGCCGCCGAGGCCGGCCAGTCCGGCAGCCTGGCGATCGAGGCCGAGCATCTCGCCAAATCCTATAATGGCCGCACGATCGTGATAGATTTCTCGACGCGCATCCGACGCGGCGACCGCATCGGCATTGTCGGTCCCAACGGCAGCGGCAAGACCACGCTGATCAATCTGCTCACCGGCACGCTGGCGCCCGACCGTGGCACGCTACGGCTTGGCGCCAATCTGATGATGGCGACGCTCGAGCAGCGGCGCGACAGCCTCGATCCCAACGCGACGCTGGCGGAGACACTGACCGGGGGCCAGGGCGACACCGTGATGGTGGGCGATCAGAAGCGCCACGTCATCGGCTACATGAAAGACTTCCTGTTTTCGCCCGAGCAGGCGCGTTCACCGCTCTCGGTGCTGTCCGGCGGCGAACGCGGCCGGCTAATGTTGGCGCTCGCGCTCGCCAAGCCGTCGAACCTGCTGGTGCTGGACGAACCGACCAACGATCTCGATCTGGAAACTCTCGATGTGCTGGAGGAGATGCTCGGCGCCTATCAGGGTACCGTGTTGGTGATCAGCCACGACCGCGATTTCCTCGACCGCGTGGTGAGCGGCGTGATCATGCCGGAGGGCAACGGGCGCTGGCTGGAATATGCCGGCGGCTATTCCGACATGCTGGCGCAGCGCGGCGCCGACGTGACGCGTCCGGCCGTGACGAAAGCTGTTGCGAAAGACAAGCCGATGCGTCCCGCGTCCGAGGCTGCCCAGCGCAAACGCCGGCTCAGCTTTAATGAGAAGCACGCGCTCGAAACGCTGCCGAAGACCATCGCGGGATTGCAGGTGAAAATCCACACGCTGCAGAAGACGCTGCACGACCCCGACCTTTACGCGCGCGACCGCAAGACGTTCGATGAGGCCTCGCTCGCGCTCGCCGACGCGCAGGCCGAGCTGACCGCGGCGGAAGACCAATGGTTGGCGTTGGAGATCCTGCGCGAGCAGATCGAGGGCTGAGGCCTGCTTGCGCGGTACCGCCGTCGTATCATAATGCGCTGCCGTCAGGGAGAAACAGTGCATGGTCATGGAAATCGCACAGATCGACGTGAAGCCCGGCATGGAGAAGGATTTCGAGAGGGGCGTGCAAAACGCTGCGCCGTTGTTCAAGCGCGCCAAGGGCTGCAAGGGCATGACGCTGCAGCGCTCGCACGAGAAGCCGACGCGATACCGACTGTTCGTGCAGTGGGAGACGCTGGAGAACCACGTGGTCGATTTCCGTGGCTCGCCCGATTTCCAGGAATGGCGCAAGCTAGTTGGTCATTGCTTCGACTCGCCGCCCGAGGTCGAGCACGTGCGCGAGGTGGCGCACGGCTTCTGAGCGGGGACGCCAGCGCCCTTCCCCCGCCCGCGGACTCGTCCCATATTCGGAGCGATGGTGAAATCCCCTCCGAAAACGCCCAAGGATCCCGCGCGCCCGACGCGCGCAAAGGCGGCCAGGCCAGATAGGCCAGCCACGCCGGACGCACTCGCCGACCTGCTCAATCCCGCCATCGGGAAGGGCACTGCCGGCATCGGTTCGGGCACCGGCTTGCAGCCGCCGCCGGACAATTCCTGGGACCGCCGCAAGGATTTCTCCGACGCGCACAAGGCACGCAAGTCAACGGCGAAGGGTTTCGCCGAGGCGCAACAGACTGACTTCGAAGCGCCGCCGGTCACCGGCCTCGATCCCAAGCTGGCGGAAGAACTCGGCCTCAGCGACGAGGCCAAATACCGGCTGCCGAAGACCGACTTGCCAACGCAAGCCGGCGGCTTCGGCGGGCTGGCCAGCCAGCAGTCGCTGGAGAAATTGCTGCGCGAGGGCCGCCCGGAATTTTCCGCAACGCCATGGACGCCGCATCGCCCACCACGCCCGGAGAAATCCGAAGGCGGCAAGAAGCTGGTGATCGCCTCCGACTTCGCGCCGAAGGGTGACCAGCCGCAGGCAATCGTCGAGCTCGTCGAGGGCGTTCAGCGCAACGACCGCACCCAGGTGTTGCTCGGCGTCACCGGTTCCGGAAAAACATTTACGATGGCCAAGGTGATCGAGGCGACCCAGCGCCCGGCACTCATCCTCGCGCCGAACAAGACTTTGGCCGCGCAGCTCTACGGCGAGTTCAAGTCGTTCTTTCCTGACAATGCAGTCGAGTACTTCGTCTCCTATTACGACTACTACCAGCCTGAAGCGTACGTCCCACGCACCGACACCTACATCGAAAAAGAATCTTCGATCAACGAGCAGATCGACCGCATGCGCCACTCGGCGACACGCTCACTGCTCGAACGCGACGACGTGATCATCGTCGCCTCGGTGTCCTGCATTTACGGCATCGGCTCGGTCGAGACCTATTCGGCGATGACCTTCACGCTCAATCAGGGCGGTAAGCTCGACCAGCGGCAACTGCTCGCTGACCTGGTGGCGCTGCAATACAAGCGTTCGGGCGGCGACTTCTTCCGTGGTTCGTTCCGGGTGCGCGGCGACGTGATCGAGATCTTCCCGGCGCACTACGAGGATCGCGCCTGGCGCGTCTCGCTGTTCGGCGACGTGATCGAATCGATCCACGAATTCGATCCGCTCACGGGGCAGAAGACTGACGAGCTCGACTTCGTGAAGATCTACGCCAATTCGCACTACGTCACGCCGCGCCCGACGCTGATCCAGGCGATCCAAGGCATCAAGCACGAATTGCGCGGCCGCCTCGAGCAACTCAACGCCGCCGGCCGGCTGCTGGAAGCGCAGCGGCTGGAGCAGCGCACGTTATTCGATCTAGAAAT
>Ga0207777_1000536_pt1 | contig 10293 bp, 11 predicted proteins | sample LuqExpMetageno35_FD_187793 | JGI IMG/M metagenome (GOLD analysis project Ga0207777, IMG submission 187793) | Tropical forest soil microbial communities from Luquillo Experimental Forest, Puerto Rico - Sample 35 (SPAdes) | ecosystem: Environmental > Terrestrial > Soil > Tropical forest ...
GGAGTATCTCGCGAGGCAAATGTGCCCACAAGCTTCTTGCTGCTTCAGACCATGCTTGAACCGGGCATGTGGCGAAATCAACTCGAGTTCGCCTGCACGGAGCAAGCGAATGGGACGATGATCGTTCCCCAGATTGCGAGCCGGCCGTTTGGGATGCTCATCGGGTTTTCCACCAGAAATCCGTTCATTCTCAGACCCACGTTCCATCGACTCGCCTCCTTGCCTCTGGAGGAGATGTACGAGGAACTGTGCCGACCGGAGAACCGGGAGGCGATTCTGAGCGAGAAGGACGATCCGAGTCTTGGGAACCGGTTGGATCCCGGACGTGTCGCCAGAATGAGTGCAGATTTGGCCAATCTGTTCCCTCTCGGGAAGGATCTCGACTACGAACCGCCGCCAGAGCGCTCCGTCAAGGCCATTGCTGAGTCCACGGGCGCAGATCCTTTCGAGGTGGTCTACGACTTTTGCATGGGGGAGGGCGAGCCTGGATACCTGCTTAACCCAGTCTTGAATTACGCCAGTGGTAATCACGATCCGCTCTACGAGCAATTGCAAACACCTGGCACGCTGCTCGGACTCGCAGATGCGGGGGCACACTCCCGGTCGATCTGCGACGCATCGCAACCAACCACCATGCTGACCCATTGGATTAGGGATCGCCAGCGAGGGCCGAAGATCGACCTTGCTTTGTCAGTGAAGAAATTGTCAAGCGAACCAGCAGAGGCCATGGGCTTCAAGGATCGCGGCGTAATCACGCCTGGGAAGCGCGCAGACCTTAACGTCATAGACCTCGAGAGCCTGCGCCTTCACATGCCAAAAGCCGTCGATGACCTACCTGGTGGCGGTCGCCGACTGCTCCAACCCGCTTCTGGTTACAAGGCCACGATCGTCGCCGGAACGGTGTCGAGGCGTGATGACCAGCCCACGGGGGCATTGCCGGGAAGACTCGCTCGACGACAGGACGCCTGACTAACCGAACCGATCAGTGGCGTCTCGTAGCAGCGTCGAGGCGAGGTGGTTATTCAACCAGGCCTCCAACTTCAACTTGGGATCTCTGGGCGACAGTGCCGGTCACAGCTTGCCGTGGCTGAAGCTGTGGGACGTCGCCTCCTTGTTCCTGGCAGCTCGCTCGTCGCGTTGCACGGTCAACATCACCTGCCCTACTGTCGGGCGTCGTGTATACGGTCCCGACGTTCATCGACCTTCCCCGGGACAACGGACTACACACGCAGGCACACAGCGAGGTCTGGTACGTGGCGTCGGCTCTGCGTTCGGGGCAGGACGAGTTCGGCGTCCTCCTCATATTCTCCGCCGGTGCCGTGGCCGGCGGGCCGGGCCAGATGTTCGTCCACGCGGCAGTCACGGAGTGTCGTACCGGGAAATGCGCCGACAGCCGGTCCATCGTCGATCGCGACCAGGTGCACGTCTCTGCGGACTCGCTCCACGTGCGGACTCCGCAGGCAACGCTCACCGGCGATTTATCGGACTTCGAGCTTACAGCGGTAGTCTCGGACGCCACGGTGGCGTTGCGGATGTCAGCCCACCAGATCCTCTACAACGCAGGCACCGGAATCTGGCCCTGGGTCACTCCAGACGGCAGGACCTACGAGTTCTCGGTACCGAACATTCGGACTAGCGGCTCGCTGGGCCTGGGAGCCAAGTCGTATGAGGTGGCGGGCGGTTCTTGGTACGACCGGCAGTGGATCACCACACCCGAGCGACCCCGTACGTTCCAGTGGATGGGTCTGTGTCTAGACAACGACTACGCGCTGAGCGCGTTCGAGCTGACGGGATGCGAGAGAGCAGGGTCGTGGGTGACCTGTCTGCGTCCCGACGGAAGTCACGTGGTGGCGTCCCTTCCTCCTTTCGGAGAGGCTGCGGCCGCTGCCGGAACTCCCGATGACCAGTCCCCGGGTCAACTTGCCGGTTGGCGGGTGGCGGTTCCGGCGCTCGACGCCGACCTCCGTGTCAGCGGCTACAAACTCATGGACTTGGGTAGCAAGGGGCGGAGTGGCTACACCGGTGTTCTCAGTGTTGTGGGTCAGATCGACGGGACGGAGACCTCGGGGTATGGCTTCACCGACGTCACGGCGCCGGTGTGAGGTGAGTTCGTGAAGGCCGCAGTGCTCTCAAGAGCCCGGGTGCATCGTCGGCGGAAAAGGTGATCCGCCGCTCGACCGGGACCGTGAGAATTCTCCATCAACTTGCCCTCGCGCTGGAATCGACCGTTGAGCTCGAGAGCGCAAACCGGGTGTAGTTCTCGTCCCTGACCTCATCGAGCCGACGTTTATAGAGCACGTTGCCACCCACGAATGGCAGAAAGGTGCGTGGCTTACCCGGGATGTTCGCTCCCATGTACCACGAGTCAGTGTGCTGATAGAGCGTTTGGTTCGCCAGGCTGGCGCAGTAGCTCACCCAATGATCCTGGGCTGAAAGCGATGCCTCAACTCTGTCGAACCCGCGCGCATCCAGGAATTGAAAAAGTTCTCCGAGCCAATCGACATGCTGTTCGATCGAATAGATGACGTTGCTCAAGACGGATGGGCTCTGGGGACCAGTAATCATAAAGAAGTTTGGAAACCCGTGAACCGCAAGTCCGAGAAGTGTGCGAGGTCCAGCTTCCCATGCGCTCATCAAGGGGAGGCCACCTACGCCTTCTATGTTCAACCGCAGTATCGAACCGGTCAATGCGTCATAACCAGTGGCAAACACGAGTATGTCGGCCTCGATTTCATGGCCGCTCTTCAGTCGAATCCCATGCGCTGTAACTCGCTCAATCGGATCGGATCGGATGTCCTCGAGGTATACATTGGGACGGTTGTACATCTCGTAGTAGTTCGTCTCGGCGATCATTCTCTTGGTTCCGATGGGATATGTCGGAAGGAGCTTTGCTGCCGTTGCAGGATCCTTCACGGCGAATCTGATCATTGTCCTCACGAACTCGGATACCTCGTTGTTCGCCTTCAAGTCCGTCATCGTGTCCTTGTAGGCAAGAAAGAACCCTGCTCCACCGCGCTCCCAGAGTTGTTCAAATCGTCGCTGCCTGCTCTCCGGTGGATCGTCGAACGTCATGACGGTGTTCATGCCGTGCCAAGAAATCGGCGGGTCACCGTCTGCGGGATAACGTGCCGCATAGAAGTTCGCAACTCGTTGGATCTCGCGTTCCAAGTTTTCGCGAGTAAGTGCGTAGTTCCGAGCTGGAGCTGCGTAGTGAGGGGTTCGTTGAAGCACCGTCAAGCGAGCCGCTGACTCGGCGATTATCGGTGCTGCCTGGACGCCCGTTGATCCCGTTCCGATAAGGAGGACGTGCTTGGTCTCGAAGTTGACACCGTCCTTGGGCCAGTTCCCGGTGTGATGCCAGCTGCCCTCGAATGTGTCGATGCCTTCAAGTGAGGGAACCTGAGCCGAAGACAGGCAGCCCACTGCTGACACAAGAAACCTCGCGGTGATCTGATCGCCACGATCGGTTTCGACGATCCAGAATCTGCGATCCTCCGCCCAGATTGCTCGCGTGACTCTGGTTTTGAAACGAATGTCTGTACGAAGTGCGTAGCGATCCGCAACGTGGCGAGCGTATTCCAGAATCACCGGTTGAGCTGAAAATCGTTCGGGCCATTTCGACTGATACTCTCGTTTTAGGTCGGCGTCAAAGCTGAAGTTGTATCCCAGGCTTTCCACATCGCAGCGTGCACCCGGATATGAATTCCAGTACCACGTACCTCCGACGTCAGGTGCAGCCTCAAAAACGGCCGCTCGCTTTCCGAGTTGGCGACACTTATGCAGGGCGCATAAGCCCCCAAACCCCGCGCCGACGATGACGATGTCAAATGCCGGTGCTTCGTCAGGTGTGGTCACGGGTGCGTCCTTGCTGTCTATAGTGGAGTTGGGAGGGTATCTAACTGATCAGTGTCATCGGCTTGTGACGCATCCGCGATGCCGGACATCGAGAAAATGCAGTCGATCTCGGAGGCTACACCCCGACCCCCAAATCGACCGGTCCATCGACCCTTATGCGCCGACGCTCCGATCGTGGCGATGGGCGAATGGGACTGTGGAGCCAGCGAGTTCTCGCGAGCGAGCGGCACTGAGTCGTCGGAATCGTGGCAGTGAGCATGTTGCGGAAACGTCGTCCCACTCGACTTCGACGAGCAGACCAGCCTCGATTGAGTCCGGATCGACGCCAAGGAGGTTGCTAGTGATCAGTGCTCCTTCACAGTCCATTAGCCGCACAACGATGGTGTTATACGGAACCATGTCCTTTACGGCGACATGTACGGGACGATGAACAACCGTCCAGGTGAAGATCTCTCCAATTCCCTCTGATTCGACCCACCGATATTCGAGCGAGTGGCAGTTGAAACACATGGGCGCAGGCGCAAACCGAAAGCGGTTGCACAAGGCGCATTGTTGTATCGCGAGGCGGTGCTGTCTACAAAGCTCCCAAAACTCCCGCGTATCAGGATCATCAAGATTCGGAAGTGGCATTGCTGGTCCGAACAAGGGCATGGAGGGTTCACTCCTTGGAGTCAACAGGCTGTTTCACCGGCATCGGCCTTAAGGTGTCATCGATGCAGAATGAGTGCACTCGAGGGCATTGCGGAAGGTCCAGAAGTGATCAAACATGTCTGCGCGCCATCGACCTGGGATGTGGAGCTGCCACGCATCTGTCGCACTCCTTCCACAAGGTTGTTGAAGCCATGAATGTATGCCTCTGCCAAACCGCCACCTGCCGTGTTGATCGGCAGGGAACCGCGAGGCCAGGAAATAGCCCCGCTTTCCACAAAGGGACCGCCCTCTCCTCGCTTGCAGAACCCGAAGTCTTCGAGTGCCATAAGCCCCTGCCCCGTGAATGTTTCAAAGACTTGCGCGACATCGATGTCGCCAGGGCCGATACCAGCACGCGCGTACAGAGTGTCGGCAACCTCCTCCATGCCCGCAGTGTTGAAGCGCCCTTGGTGTCGGAATTGCGTGTATAACTGATCGGCGGGACCGTTTCCCTCAGCAGCTCCGAGCAGGTATGCGGGGTCATGTCGGAGGTCACGGCCACGCTGTGCGCTGGTCACGATGACTGCACAGGCGCCATCGGCCTCTTGCGTGCAATCGTAGAGGCGATAAGGGCTAGAGATCATGGGACTTGCTTGATGGTCCTCAATGGTGATCGGACGACCATGATGAATAGCGTTCGGGTTGCGCTGTGCGTTGTCGTTCAACACAACGGCATACGATCCAAACTGTCTGCTGGTCGTCCCGTAGTCGATCATGTGGCGCCGGGCCTGCATGGCGAAGTAATGGACTGGCACGAATGCGCCGAACGGCGCCAGAAAACTGCGACGTGATCCTCCATTGTCTGTTATGTCCCGATTCGCCCTTACGAGGCGGCCGCTTAATGAACGATAGCTAACGATGGTTTGGGCCACGCCGGCATAGATTGCCATCGCAGCATGGTGAATCGTCGCCGCAAGGGATTCTCCCCCTCCAACGTAGCGATCCATGAATTGGATGTCATTGATTCCAAGCGTTTGCGCCAGCGTGTACGGGTGAGTGCTCTCCGTGCCGTAGGTGACAAAACCATCGATCTCCGTCGGCGTCAACCCGGCGTCTTCACATGCCCTCAAGATGGCATCGAGCGCAAGATCGAGTGCGGAACGTCCGCTCTGTCCTGCTTTGTAGAACGTAGTGTTTCCGATCCCAACGATCGCGGCTTGGCTTCGCAATGTCCACATTGGTCTCTCGTGTGGATTCTACGGTGGTGACGACGCTACGTGCCTGGGCGGCGCCGACTGTTGCGTCATAGTCCTGTCTGTTTGATGCGCCTTTGAAGACCGTGCTCGCGGGCTGGCCTGACCGGAGGTTGCCGGCGCTGTTGCTTTCACGCAGATTTCTTAACGGACCGGGAGACGTGTGAACGGCAAATGGGGATGCGTTGTGAATCGTCACCTGAAGCCCCCGGTGGCGATGCGGTCCCTCGCTCAGGCCGCGTAGGTCGTAATCGTCGCCCTCGCGCGGGACGTCGGCCTCAGCCATGGTTTGCGGATGGCGGCTCTGCTAGGGGGGCTGCAAAGACAGATACGATCGCAGTTCGAGTCGAACGGCGATCGCGGTAGGTCGCCTTGGAGCGTGTCATGGTCGAGGCCAGGGATCCGATGGTCCGTGCTTCCGAGCTCGGTCAACGACGAATTGTGGCCCCGACCAGCAGTCTTGCAGATTGATCTCACCGGACCCTTCATCGCTTAAGGTCCCGAGTGATTTGCCAAAGGGTCGCAATCTCGTGCGGAAATGGGCCGGCAAGAGCGCCCGGAACCGTCATGGTTTCGCAATGTGTCCCGAGAACCCCCTATCCTTCGATTTCAGCTCTGCAACCCCAGTTTCTAAGGGTTGGGGTGCCTCTGCGGGATTTCGTTGCCAAGAGAGCCCTTCAGATGGCCTCCCGGCTGTCCGGAACAGCACGTTCCGAAGGGGTTAGGACAGATTCCGGGGATTGCGCTCTCGAGCCCGGCCTGAGGAACACCGGTGAGAGGAAATGCGGAGTGTTCCTTGTTGGGACGGATCCGTGCTTTTGAGTGACTGGTATCCATCCGCCGGCCTCGACCGTCCCGGAGCCGATGCGCCTCGCCGCCCCCATGCGGCGGGGCCCATCCAGTTGTGAACTTCGGCCTTGAGAAGGCATGAGTTGGAGGAAATAAGGCGCCGATCGGCGAATGGGTGTCGTCACGACCCGTGCGCCAGGGCGCAGAGCGCCGATTCTGGAAAGTCCCGTCACCGCTCGTCGCATCTGTTTACGGTCATCTTCCCGTCAGCATGCCTCGGTCCGACGGCTTAGCATCCCTCCTGGGCGCTGCTCAGCGGATCGTCGACGCATGCGGAAGTCCGTGCTGCGTGAAGAATCTGAGAGATGCAACACAGGCAAATGTTCAATCGAATAGGGAATGGCATGTCACAACCCGATCAGTCATACAGGATCCCATCGGAGGACGAAGTGATTGGTTACGCCAAGACTCTCAGCAACTGGGGACGATGGGGTGAGGATGACTGGTTGGGTACATTGAATCTGATTTCCGATGAGAAGCGACGCGAGGCGGCGCGCACAGTGACGGAGGGCGTGAATGTATCGATGAGTCGTCCCTTCAATTACGAACCTTCTGCACAGAACCCTTTTCCGCCTCGGCATTTCATGATGGCGACGGGTGAAAGCGGGGGCGAGAAAGGCTTGGATACCATCATCATGGATGTGCATTCGGCATTCGTGACTCACATCGATGCCCCCACGCATCTGTTCCACGAAGGAACGATGTACAACGGCCACTCAGCCAGCCTGGTGACGGTAGACGGTGCCCAAGACGGTGGTATCGAGCTCCTAGGTGATGGAGTTGTCGGTCGCGGTGTTCTCCTCGATATCGCCCGAACGCGAGGCAGAGACTGGCTTGAAGCTGGTGAGGCAGTGTTTCCGGAGGACCTCGAAGCAGCAGAACGTGCGCAGAACATCCAGGTACAGGAGGGCGATATTTTGTTCGTGCGCACAGGCGAATGTCGGCGCCTCGCCACCGTAGGGCCGCCCTCGGCAAAGGCCGGCGATGACTCGAAGAATCCTCCTCCGGGGCATTCTCCGGGCTGGCCGGTGAGGGCCTGGGCGGGCCTTCACGGTGCGTGCATGCCCTGGCTTCACAATAAAGGTGTCGCGGTGCTCGCCACAGATAGCGCCAACGATGTGTCGCCGTCAGGCTATGCCAACGTGCCGCATCATCTTCCCGTCCACTTTCTCGGACTTTGGGCAATGGGACTGTGGTTGGTCGATGGATGCGACCACGAGGCATTGACTGCCGCTTGCGAGCGATTCGACAGGTGGACGTTCCACGCCACCATTGCCCCGCTGAAGCTCGTGGGTGTTACGGGCAGCCCGGTCAATCCAATCGCTCTCTTCTAAACCGTTGCTTCTCGATATGTTCACCGTTGAGGCTGCCGCCTCCGATTGACATTCGGGGAAGCTGAAAGTTAGCGTCCGTGAGCCGTTGATCGACGCAAGTGACGGGCGACGAGTGAAGGGGTACGAGACGGATGAAGCTCTGTTTGAAAGATGCGCAAGCTCTCGTGTCGGCAATCTTTGAAGCAGCCAGAGAGCATGATGTAACGGTAAGCGTCGTGGTCGTCGACGATGGGGGCGCACTCAAGGCGGCTGGTCGCATGGATGGTGCGGCGCCCATCACGCTGGAAGTCGCCTGGGCAAAAGCAAGTCAATCCGTTCTTACGGGATTTGATGGCGACGAAATAGCGAAGATGTATAAGGAGCGACCCAACAACATGGCAGCGGTGGACGCGCTGTTACCGAAACCCCTCGTTCCGGGGTTGGGGGGCCTGCGGATCCGCCAGAACGGAGACGTTGTCGGGGCCGTTGGAGTGAGCGGCGCGAAAGAGCGCTTGGATGGAGTGCTGGCAGAGCATGCCGTCAAATTTGCCAACGAAGGTGACCCTGGAAATCTGTAGGAATCGAGACTGACAAGCGGGAGCGCTGGAAGCAGAGCGCTACACGTCGGATTGACCGAGGGACTTCATGGGTGTCTACCGAATGCACACGGATTCAGCCGGCGATTCGCGAATCGATGAACTGACCGAAACCGAGGAGCGAATCGCCGCCGGCGGTCCGGCGGATCACATTCGATTTCGCGAAATTCCGGACGGCCGATTCAAGGACTGGCATACACCCACACGGCGGCACTTTACGATCATGTTGGCTGGTCAGTTGGAGATCGGCCTGAAGAACGGGACGTGGAAGCTTGGACCGGGAGACGCCGTTCTCGTCGAGGACATGACTGGGACGGGGCACACGTCGACGTGGACGGGAGACGGCGGTGTCGTCGTGGCCGTCGTCGATCTCCCTTGAGCGGCCGGATTCGCATTGGCCAGCATGATCGAACAACCGACGTGCGGGTCCAGAAAGAGGATTGATGCCCACCTTCGCGAATTACAAGGATCAGTGTCCCTGCATTCGGATGCGCCGTGAAGATGGCATTCTCGAGCTTAGGCTCCACACGGATGGCGGACCGCTGCGATTTGCTCCTGACATGACCATGCAGCTGGCCACGGCATTTCGAGAGATCGCGCGTGATCGGGCGAACAGCGTGGTCATCCTGACCGGAACCGGTGAAGAGTTCTCGGGGCCCCGAGCCGATCCGAACGCACCATTGCTCATTGAATCGGTTGAAGAAATGGAGTCGTTGCATTCCTGGGGCGTTGAACTGATGGATAGCCTACTTTCGATTCAGACACCCGTAATCGCCGCGGTCAATGGTCCGGCGCTCCGGCACTGTGAGATTGCACTCATGTCCGACATCGTGATCTGCAGCGAAAACGCCGTCTTTGAGGACACCGGACACATACCGCGTGGGTCCACCCCCGGGGACGGTATCAATGTGGTGACGCCGGCAATCATGGGTCTGACCCGTGCTCGATACTTCCATCTCACCGGACAGGCGATCGGTGCGGCGCAAGCCCTCGATTGGGGCCTTGTCAACGAAGTGGTTCCCCGTGAACAGCTCTTAGACCGTGCTTGGGAACTTGCAAGGAGCATTCGCCGGGCAGGGGACATGGTGCTACGGCACACACGAATCCTTTTCACGCACGAACTGCGTAAACGGATGATGGACCAGCTTGGGTATGGCCTGTCTTTGGAATCGCTTGAGATGTTGGGCCGCCGAGTTCCGGTCACGGCGGATCCAAAGTCGGCGCAGGACGACACGACAACCGATCTTCAGCAAAGATAGTTAAATGCGGCGGTCCGTGGGACCGGCCCGAGTGAGGCCGGAAGTGGGAGTCAATTCACCGGTAGCGGACCCATTGGGGGACCGATGAAGGTATTTGCGCGTGAACACCCCGTAGTCATCGACCGCGACATCTCAACGGCGGCATTCTGGGCTCAAACCTTGGTTGAGCGGGACCGGACCTTTGCGTGGCTGCGCCGAAATGCTGCGGTTAGTTGGCATTTGCCGATCGAGGCTGTCTTATCAGCACCCGATCATGGTGAGGCTGGCTTCTGGGCGGTCACGCGAGCATCTGACATCAACTACGTGAGCCAGCACCACGAGCTCTTCAGCTCGGCGCTCGGCGGCCAGTCGGTCCGCCCGATCGATCCGGCGTCGCAGGCCCAGACCTTCCTGACCATGGATCCGCCCGAGCACACGCGCTACCGGAACATGATCAGCGCCGCGTTCACCCCGAAGGGCGTCGCGCGGTTGAGCGCGAAGCTCGAGCAGCGCTCGAAGCAGCTCGTGGAGGCGGTCGCCGGCGGTGGCAGCTTCGACT
>Ga0207777_1000539_pt1 | contig 10270 bp, 9 predicted proteins | sample LuqExpMetageno35_FD_187793 | JGI IMG/M metagenome (GOLD analysis project Ga0207777, IMG submission 187793) | Tropical forest soil microbial communities from Luquillo Experimental Forest, Puerto Rico - Sample 35 (SPAdes) | ecosystem: Environmental > Terrestrial > Soil > Tropical forest ...
GACCACCAACAGCGCTCCGGTTATGTATAGGTAGCGTTTCATCTGAACCTCCTTGGTCGTGCTCACAACCTCATTCGACCATCGCTTCGGAACTGGTGCGATAAAGATTGGTTCAGCAACATAAAGTTTGGTAAAGGCAGGAAAAGTGAGCGTTGCGATGCGCTAGTATCGGCGTAGTTGGTAAGGGAAATGGAGCGACTTCTTATCGTAGAAGATGACGTTGAGCTGTGCGGGCTTCTCGCCGAGCGCTTTCGCAGTGATGGTTTCTCGCTCGAAGCAGTTCACGACGGCGCGCGCGGGCTGGAGCGCGCGCTTTCGGGCGAACATAAGCTCGTCATTCTGGATTTGATGTTGCCTCGCCTTGGCGGCCTCGACGTGCTGCGGAAGTTGCGCGCGCAATCCGGAATTCCGGTTTTGATTCTCACGGCGCGAGGTGAAGATGTTGACCGCATCCTGGGGCTGGAAATCGGCGCCGACGACTACCTGCCGAAGCCGTTCAATCCGCGCGAACTGCTAGCACGCATTCGGGCGATCCTGCGGCGAGCTTCACCGGCAAGATCCGATGGAGAGCGATTAACCGCGGGAGACATCACCCTTGATACCGGCGCCAGAGAGGCATGGATCAATAGCCGGCAAGTGAACCTCACCAGCGTGGAGTTTTCCCTGCTGGAGGAGTTCATGCGCCATGCGGGTCATGTGGTCACACGCGACGATCTGACACAGAGCGTGCTTGGACGCAAACTGGGAGCGTTCGATCGTGTCATTGACGTGCACGTCAGCAACCTGCGCAAGAAACTGACGGGGGGCTCCGCCGGTGAGCGCGTCAAGGCGGTGCGCGGCGCCGGATATCAGTTCGTGGTCCGTTCGGAGACAAAGAATACCTGACTATGCGTAGCCTTTTTCTGAAGATTTTTCTCTGGTTCTGGGCGACGGTGGTGCTTACCGGCATTACCCTGATCTTCAGCTTTCTTTTACAGCCTGGAGGAGCGTCTTTCCGAATCCACGCAGCCCTGGGCGAGACTGCAAGCGTCTATGGCAGAGCCGCGATTGCTGAGCTGGAGGGCGGTGGGCCGGAGGCCGCAGCTACTTACCTGGAAGACCTGCGGAAGAATGCTCACACTTCGGCATGTCTATTCAATCGCGAGGGCACGGAAATCGCTGGTCATGACTGCGCGTCGTTCAGCCGGTTGGTAAACGCAGCGGCGGAAAAGAGCGCTCCCGCGATCGCCATGCGTCATGGCCTTGTGCGTGTAGGTGTGCGTTTGCAAGGCGAAAGCGGGACTCCATATCTGTTCGCGACGGAGTTGCCTGCGGGTCCCGGAGCTGCCTTCGGCAATAACTTTTTTGGACTATTGCTGCATTGGGGCGCCGCCTTTCTGGTTTCCGGGCTCATTTGTTATCTTCTCACCCGCTATTTGACGGAGCCGATCCTGCGGCTGCGCGATGCATCCCGGCAACTGGCTGCTGGAAACCTGAGCATGCGGGCGGCTGCGGGAGCGGAAAAGCGGCGCGATGAGTTAGGAGACCTCGTCCGCGATTTCAATGCCATGGGAGATCGCATTGAAGCGCTCATCACCAGCCAGCGGCAGCTCATTTCTGACGTGTCGCACGAGTTACGCTCTCCGCTCGCCCGTTTGACGGTCGCTCTTGACCTAGCCCGCGAGCACAAAGGAGATGATCCTGCATTTGAGCAGATGCAGAAGGACTTTGACCGGCTCAACGAAATGGTAGGCCGCCTGCTTACGGTTGCTCGCCTCGATACCTCGGCAACACCGGCCGAGATGAAGCGGTTGGATTTTGGCGCTTTGGTCGCTGAAGTAGCAGCGGACGCAGAATTCGAGTCGCGTGAGCTGAACTGCAACGTGCAGCTGTCCGGAGACAACCATATCTACGTGCAAGGAAACAGCGACCTGTTGCGGAGCGCGGTCGAAAACATCGTTCGCAACGCCATCCGATACACGGCGCCGGGCACCACCGTGGATGTAAACCTGCGACGCAGGAACTCCGCCGGACTAGCCCGGAGCGTTCTCACCGTCCGAGACCATGGCCCAGGGGTTGCCGAGTCGGAGCTGGCAAACATCTTCCAGCCTTTCTATCGCATAGAGGACGCGCGCGACCGGCAATCCGGCGGTGTGGGGCTGGGCTTGGCGATTTCGGACCGGGTTGCGCGTCTGCACGGCGGCATGGTCAGAGCCAGCAACGCGACCGACGGAGGCCTTCAAGTCGAATTCGAGATTCCTGCCGCTGAAGTTACACCTGAGACTTAATCCGTGCGGAACCGCCCTCTAGGTCTGGCAATCGGCCCGCCGCCGCTAAGCGCGAGGCGAGCGGAGGTTCATTGCTCATAGCTCACGACGGAAAATTGACCGACACTCGCCCATGCACCTTCGGCCGCAGGCTCACTTTCCGCCAGCTGTAGCTCCGTTTTCCCAATCATCTGCGACCACAAAGAATCCGGATCCGAGTTGAAAACCGTGCTGGCGTCCCCCGGAAAAATGAACCATGCCCCCAGTTCGACTTCTCTCCGCAACTGATCGGCCGTCCATCCCGCATAGCCCACATAAACATGGAAAACGCCGGGGTCAGGTTTAGCCGAAATGGTTTTCTCGAAGAGGGTCTTGCTGGAAATCAGGTAAACCCTGCCGAAGACGTGCTCAGCCCCATCAAGATTGGCCGGCGACTGGAACAACGCAAGCACGAGGGGAGTTTCGACGGGACCGCCGAGATAGACCGTGTCGGAGCGTTCTCTCGCCGGCTTCAGATCCGCAAGCGCCCGCGAAAGTGGGACATCCGTGCGCCGGTTGAGGACCAGTCCGACTACTCCCTGAACATCATAGTGAACCAGCAGGACCACCGTTTTGGCGAAATTGGGATCGGCGAGGTCCCGGCTCGCCACGAGCAACCTTCCGGCGGCCAGATCCTTGGGGTTCTTCAATTGGACCGGAAGAAAAACATCTGGCAGCGTTTCGATTTCCGCGGGGAACGGTTCGGTGCGGCGCGATCCTGCCAGCTTCTTCGTTGGCCGGCCACTGTACCCAAGTGACGCATGGGCGTGCGGCAGGGGGTTCGGCCTCGGCAAATCACATTCCTTCCTCTGCCGGTCTAAGCTTCCGACCGTCGCGAAGGTGACAATCGTGGCCAGCACTGTGAAGAAATGCAGTTTGCACAGAGACATGACTGTTCGCCGAACAAGAATAGCGTTCCTTGTTCCGAATGGCGCCGCGCGCCGCTTTGAACGGCTGAAGTGCGTTCCGTCCGCAAAACCCGCTCCATCACCTATACGCTGGGCATCCGGGCATTGCCAAGGGGGACAGAAGCGACTTATTGGGGAACTTGCGATTTGCAGCGGACCGTATGTTACCTCCGAGTTGCCCGTTATTGCCAGCTGAACACCGTAAGACAGACATTAGTTCGGGAGTGCAACCTGCGCTGGTTCGAGGCCAGTCGATCCGCCAAGCTCTCCCTGCATCCGGGCCCAGAACAAGCGTTTGTAGCGCCGTCCCACGTGCGTGGTGATACAGCGCAGCAGTGCGTTCGCAAAAGCCGCGTGTATGCCACGATTCGGGAAACCCGAAGCGCTGGCAGTCAAGATGAGGGCAAAACTCGTGGCAGAGGGTGCTGAAGAATGCGCCTTGCCCCCTTCTCCACCGAGTCTCCAGACCTCACAACCACGACCTCAGGATCTCCTATGGCACAGCTATATCCAAGTCAGTTCGGCCCTGTTTATTCAGCACCCGTCTTTGTCGAGGGCGGTCGCGACAAGGCTCAGACGCGGCGTAAGTACGTGTTCACTGATCAAATCGATCAGCTGATCCGCGAGATTTATCTGAATCATCGAGACGCAAAGACAGGCTTCGGTACTCGGCCTCTGGCCAAGAAGGTCGGCATCCCGCATTGGGCACTCAAGAAGCGCGCCCGTGAACTGGGACTGGCGCGAACCAAAGAGCTGCCATGGAGCGAGGCGGAGCTAGGCATTCTGGCGCGGTATGCGTCGATGAGTGATGAGCGAATCCGGCTCAAGTTGAAAGCTGCCGGATACACCCGTACCGCGACCGCTATTCACCTGAAGTTGAAACGAATGAAGTTCAAACACGACGCAAGTTTCTACTCCGCCTATAGCCTTGCGCAAGCGCTGGGCATCGACCCTCATGCGGTGACACGCTGGATCAAGAGCGGACATTTGAAGGCCAAACGCAGAGGCACGGCCCGCACGGCGCAACAGAACGGCGATAGCTACCTCATCCAAGAGAAAGACGTTCGGCGTTTCATCCTCGAACACCCCACTGACATTGACCTGCGCAAAGTGGACCAACTCTGGTTCCTGGATTATGTGGAATCCGATTTGGATGCATAGTACGTTCAGGCCCGCTTGTTTTTCTTTTTGAAACCAGTTCAAGGTGGAGCGGCCAGGGGTACCAGGGGGAAATGGCCGGTAACCTGCCGGGAAAGATGCTAGAATGTGTACAGTGAGTACACAATATGGAAACCGTGAAGATTGGCATCCGTGAATTCCGCGAGAATCTCGCGGGCTACCTCGAATCTGACAAGCCTCTGGCGATTACGCGACACGGCGAGACACTCGGCTTCTACATCCCCGCACAAAAACGTAGCTGGGAGGCAAAGCTCGATGCGATGCGCGCCGCCGCGAAGGACTTGGACGAAATGATTGCGTCCTGGGGCGCTACGGAAGACGAGCTGATGGACGAGTATAAGCAGATCCACCGGTCTGCCCGCGAGAAGAAGCGGAATGCCAAGTAGAGCATTGGTAGTGGACGCCAATATTCTCGTACGGGCTGTGCTGGGGAAGCGCGTGCGTGAGTTAATCGAGGCATATGCCGGAGACGCGTCGTTCTTTGTTCCGGAAGTTGCATACGCCGAGGCCGAAGAACACCTGGCGGCGCTCGTCATCAAGCGCGGCGGCGATCCTGAAAAGGCGCTGGCACTCCTGCGCTCCTTGGGTCAGCTGATGGAACTGATCGGAAGCGAGGTGTACAGCGAGTTCGAAGCGGAAGCTCGAGAGCGGTTGGGCCAACGAGATCCAGAGGATTGGCCCATGCTGGCCGCGGCACTCGCCCTTGGGTGCCCAATCTGGACGGAAGACACCGATTTCTTCGGGTGTGGTGTAGCCACGTGGACATCCGACCGCGTCCGAATGTTTCTGCGGGAGTGATGGCTAAAAGCTCATGCGGAGACAAGCGGTTAGAAATAGCCCGGGATGCAAAGACATCTAATCTGGTCAGCGCCAAGTTGGTCGGGCTGGGTACCGGAGGGAATCTCGACGAGCCGAGTGGAGATCTTGGAACATAGCCGCGCAGCAATAGCGATGCCTGCGGCGCGTCCCGCCCTATCGCCGTCGAGCAGCAGGATAACCTCCTGGAAGTGCTGCTGAAGAAGCCGCTCTTGGTGCTGAGAGAGCGCGCATCCCATGAGGGCGACAACGCAAGGCAGTCCCGCCTGGTGGACATTGAGACAATCGAAGAATCCTTCGACGACAACTACGGTCTTGCCGTGATTCACGGCCCGGTGCAGATTGAAGAGGACCAGCGATTTCCGGAACCGGGGCGGAAAACGATATCTCGGTTCGGTCTGGCCAACAGATCTTCCTGCGTAAGCGACAAGGCGGCCATCCTCATCGTGAATGGGTATCACGACGCGCCCCTGCATGTAGCCTTGTCCCGCAAAGAAACCAATCCCAAAGTGCGCCGCGGTGTCTGGACTGATTCTCCGCTCCGCAAGATAGTGATGATGGATATCAACATTCTTGAGGCTGAAGGGAAGAGGCGGATTGTGTTCCCCGCCGATCGCTGAAGGCGACTCGGGTGGCTCTGTTTGGATGGAAGGCGGAGACGGGGCACGCTTCTGAGCGCCACCGCTTGTGTTTCGCTGGACCACCTCGGCAGTTACGCTGAACCAGTGCTGAAGCCGGAGGGCCGCATCACGGATAGAACAGCTTTCCATGAATGCGACGAAATCCAGGACGTTGCCGCCCACGCGACCGCCTCGTGCCGCGGCACACGAACCGGAGTGGCAGGCCCACGCGTTCTTCCCGGTATTGACAATGAAGCTCTGCCGGCTGCTTTTCGACAAGTGGGTTGGCAGAGGACAGTGCCCACGGAGGTAGCAGCGATCAAGGCGGTGCAACATGACGCCATAATGTGCGAGGGTCATCTCCATCGAAATCCTGGCCTTCACTGCTCGAAAATCAACCCAGTCATTTTTCATTGCACTTCATTGCCGCCAGAGACCTTGGTTGGGGTAGTCTTGATTTGGACCAGCTCCGCGGCTCTAAGTTGACGCGGTGTTGGTCCGGCGGGAGTTGGCACGTCTGCCAATGCACCAAGCAACTCCTCGAAAGCAGACAAGCCGTCCTCCACGGCCGCAAGCTCTTCGTCGCGTAACGGAATCTCTTGGCGCATGCGCAACAGGTTCTGCTTGCCTTCGAGGATCTGGGCTTCCGAGGTTCCCTTCGGCCGATAGTATGGGCACTTGGCACAGGCCATTCGGTGAGGGCATCTGTCGAAGAAATCGTATGAGCAGTAGCCATGGCCCAGGTCATAAAACATCCAAGGCTGAGTGGCAGTCCCGTCTGCCTTGACACTCTGCCGATCAATCAGGACTTCAATGGAGCGAACATTGCGAGCAAAATATCCGGCCTCTCGGTATGACTGCGCCATTTTGGTTGGGCTGATATCGAGATAGTACTGAGTTGAGTTGGCCCACTTATGTCCAAGCCACTTCTGCAATTCGAGGAGCGACATGGGTTCTTTGGCGTTAAACAGCTGAGAGGCAATGGTGGATCGGGCGCGGTGGGTAGTAATTTTGCCACGGATGTCAGAGGTGGGGATGCCCGCTTTCCGGCAGAGCACCGGCACCAGGGTCTTGTTAACGTATTTCCTGGCGATCTGCCGGCACCGGAACATGAAAAGAAAGTGGACCAACTCCCCTGTCTTCTCGTCCAGCAGAGGCGGTTGTTCCGGCCGCTCAGCTTCCCAGGTGCGCACAGCGTCGCCGACGATCTCGTCCACGGATTTCGTGAATGCGAGGGATGTCTTGTTCACCGGCACGTGCAGATCGCAGACCCCACTGACCGGAGGTGGCGTTTGATTCCATTGCCGCCGGGTGCAGCCGAGCGGCAATCGTCGGATCTCGTCCATCCTCAGCCCGCTGAAGAGCCAGATGATCGTCACTGCCCGAACCATTGAAGGAGGATAAAAATGCCGCGTATGACAACGTGGGACCGGAAGATCCGCCTCTGCGAGGTTGAGGCCCGCCCAAAGAAGCTTGGCCCACACATCGTCCGTAATCGGCCGAGGCTTGGGTCCGATTAGAGCCGCGACGCTTCGGGGAGTAGCAAAGCAACGGTGAGGATCGAAGCGTCGCGGGATCCACTCCCATTCCTGAAGGTCCCGAAAGAAAGTGCTCAGGGAGCAGAGGTGATGGGCCTTGCACCTTGCGGAAACGGGCTGTCCCCAGCGTTTCTGGTATTTCTTGTCAACCTGCGTCCAATCGCCCACGGTTAATCGACAAACTGCAGCCACCCATTGAGCGGCCAGATCGCGGGTCCATTGCGCCGGTGAAACAAATTCAAGGTGCAGTTTTGTCGCCCAGCGACCGGTCTTGAGAATATTCACATAATGGTGATGGCGGACCTTGGGGCTGAGGGTGGAGGTGGCGCGCCAGCGTTCGACCCATGCCACCCACTCCGGGTGAACACCGTTGCGAGCGTCCCCCATTTTGCGGTTTCCTGCTTCTGTGGGACACAGCGCGCGATCCGTAATCCCAAGGCCTGCGAGAGCTTTGGACAGGGGCAGAAGGTGTTCGCTGCGATAGCCATGGCTCACGGCTCGTTGTTGCTCCAGGAAAGGGACGGTCAGATCCTCCAATCGCGGACTGCGATTTGCCAGGAAGACAGCGGCGATGGTCCGCTGCAGTTCATGGGCACGTTGAGGCCCGTAACCCCACGCCATCAGAGCATCGAGCACGCGCTGAATGGCATGGTCTATGGTCTGCTCACCGAACACTTCTCTTGCAAGCGGTAAGTGTTGGATGGTTCCAATGGCATGGAGATCGTCGAAAGATCCCAGCAAGTAGGCGACGGTCAGAGTGGAGTGCCGAACCAACTCCGCGAAGTTCTGGTACCGCCGTCGAAAGGCCGTTCTCGAAGCACATAAGATTTCGCACCAGTCGTCGTGCTTCCACGCCCAATAGGAGGTCTGCCGTTCATGCATCTCAAACAGGAGGACAGCCAGTGTGCTCCGCCGGGACTCCAAACTGGCATGAGTTGCTGCCATGACGTCCATGATCGGCCGCTGCAGGCGGCCGAGACCCTCGAGGGCATCTTCCAGCCAGCGCAGGCGACGTCCGATTCTGGGCACCAACTTGGCCAGATGTTGTACTTCATGACGGTGGAGAGCAGGCGAACGATCATAGGCCGACATATCGATGAGCCAGAGTTTTTCCCTTGCCGCTAAACATGCGGGATCCGGAGCCAAGCTTTGGGCAAACGATGCCTTCACTACAGAAGGTCCTCCAGCATCTTGCTCCGCCAGGCGTGGATCTCGGCCATACCGCGGGCAATCCTCTGACTCAATTCCCGCCCACTCAGGTGGATGTAAATAAGAGTAGTTTGTATGCTGCGATGGCCAGCGAACGTCGCGATCTCATGCAAGTCCCAGTCACTTCGGGCCAGATCCGTCAACCGCAGGTGGCGCGGTGTGTGCGTGGTGAACTGAAGAACACCACAACGCTCCGAGATTCGCTGCACGACCTTCGACCATGTCCATACGGAGATCGGTTTTCCCGCATTGCGGCGCGATTCTGAAACAAACAATCGGCCGCGGTCCCGACTGAACTCGCGGCGGCGGCGCAGATAGGCGCCGAGCAGTTCGCTAGCGGGCAGCGAATATGGCACCACCCGCTCGCGACGAGTTTTCGTATTCTCTGCCAGAATCCTGATGGTTCGATGGGCGGGATCGATATCTCCCGCGTCCAGACCACAAAGTTCCTCTCTCCGCAGCGCCCCGTCATATGAAAGTGCCAGCATCATTCGGTTTCGAACGGATTCCTTCCGGGCCGCCTCAAGCACGGCGCACCACTGTTGATCATTGGGAATCCAGGGCAGCTTTGTGAATCGAGGGATCAGTCCTCGGTCTCTGCAACCGCCAAAGCTCTTTCCGGGAGTGTAGCGGCCACGCCCAACCGGATTGGTAGACCGTAAACCTTCTTCCATCACATAGTCATAGAAAAGGCGAACTGCTGTGATTCGCTGCTGCAAAGTCGCATTGGCGAGGCCCGCACCGGAATCGAGCACCACCACGTTTCGTCCGCGCTGGCCGGGCCGTAATGTCAGGTAGCGGACGTACTCGGCGACGTGATCCTTGGTGGCAGTCACCACAGAGGCGTTCCTGTCAGCGCTGAATGCAAGGTACTCTTGCAAAGCACGTCCGTAAGCATCCAGCGTATTGGCCGCAAGCCCCAGGTTGGATTCAAGTACCAGCCAGGCCCGAGCCATTTCGTTGTCAGCCACGCCAGGGTAGCGCTCCCATCGCACATCAGCCATTTGATACACCGCTTCCCGATTAGCTTTGACGGTCACGAAAGCAAAACAAGTTGGCGTTGTCCCGACTATCTCTGAAGGGGGTATCCGACTACATAACCCCCGGTGCGCGAATCCGAACGACTTCACATATTCGGCGTGTCCCGCTGTGCGTATGGGAAATGGGCTTCACAAGCGAAAGCGATCAAACTGGTTTCAAAAAAAAATAGGGGCCATCCCCCACTGCGACGCGGTCTCCGATCTACATATTCCACATAACTTAGATGTCCTGACCAACGGCTTCGTGTGCTCAGCTTGAGCACCACAGCCATGTAATTGCCCTATTGCACAGACGAAGACGTCTAATGATGTCGGGCGCCGGACCGCCGGAAGCGGAACAACTACTCGGGAGAGCGGCAGACTCAGTCGTCTGCTGGCTCTCCCGATTTCTTTTCAGGAGGAAATGCGATGCAAGAGACGAACCTTATCGAGCAGGAGCAGCCAGTTGGGGTTTTAACAGCCCAAGTACCGGCACCCGCTCCGACGATGAGGCTGTGCTCCTACGGAGCAAAGCTAACCCGGGAAGAACTGGCCCGCGTGGCAACGCCCGTGGGGACAGCAACCCACAAACCCATTCCCCATATCGCGGTAGTGGAAAAGCTGATTGAAGCACTCGGCTTCCGCCAGATCGGCGTCGTGCAGGAGGAATACGCCGTATCGGCGGACGGGATGCGG
>Ga0207777_1000543_pt1 | contig 10227 bp, 10 predicted proteins | sample LuqExpMetageno35_FD_187793 | JGI IMG/M metagenome (GOLD analysis project Ga0207777, IMG submission 187793) | Tropical forest soil microbial communities from Luquillo Experimental Forest, Puerto Rico - Sample 35 (SPAdes) | ecosystem: Environmental > Terrestrial > Soil > Tropical forest ...
GCCGACCCGTGGCCCGGCAACCCCGCCCCGCGGGTGCACGAGGTCGGTGCCGGCATGCTCAACAGCGTGGGCCTGCAGGGGCCGGGTGTGGCCGCCTGGGCCGCCGGCGACCTCCCTGCGCTGCACTCGGCGGGTGCGCGCGTCGTCGTGAGCGTCTGGGGGCGGACCGTCGGCGACTACGCCCGCGCGGCCGAACTCGTGGCCGAGGTCCTCGCCACCCCGGCCGGTGCCTGCATCGTGGCCCTCGAGGTCAACGTGAGCTGTCCCAACGTCGAGGACCGCTCGCGGATGTTCGCCCATTCTGCGGAGACGACGCACCGCGCCGTCGCCGCCACGGCGGCCAGCGGGCTGCCGCGGTGGGCCAAGCTGAGTCCCAACGTGCCCGACCTCGTGGAGATCGCGTCCGGAGCGTTCGAGGGCGGGGCGGACGGGCTGACCCTCGTGAACACCCTGCTCGGATTGGCGCTGGACACCGACAGCGGTCGGCCGGTGCTGGGGGCAGGGGGCGGCGGCCTGTCCGGTGCCGCGGTGCACCCGGTGGCCGTCCGCGCCGTGTGGGAGTGCCGGGCCGCCTTCCCCGACGCGGCCATCGTCGGCGTGGGGGGCGTGGCCTCGGGGCTCGATGCCGCCGAGCTGCTGCTCGCCGGCGCCGACGCGGTGCAGGTCGGCACGGCGACATTCCGCGACCCCAAGGCGCCCTGGAAGGTGCTCCGCCAGCTGACCCGGTGGTGCGAGCAGCACGGGACCAGCGTCGCCGGCGTCCGGGCCGCGGCCCGGCGGCAGACGGACGAACCGGCACGCGACCCAGCATTCGTCGACGGCCCTGTCGCGCCACCCGAAGGAGGGCCCCATGGCCGACAGCTTTGGTGACCGAGTCGCGGCGGCCGTCGCCGCCACCGGTCCGTTCTGCGCCGGTGTCGACCCGTCGGGATCGCTCCTGCGCGAGTGGGGTCTCGGGGACGACGCCGCGGGGCTGCGCGCGTTCTGTGCCACCTGTGTCGACGCCTTCGCAGGCACCGTCGGCGTCATCAAGCCACAGGTGGCCTTCTTCGAACGGCACGGCTCGGCCGGGATGATGGAGCTCGAGCGCCTCATCGCCAGCGCGCGGGCGGCCGGCATCGTCGTCATCGCGGACGCGAAGCGCGGCGACATCGACTCGACGGCCGCTGCGTATGCCGATGCCTGGCTCAGTGACGCAAGCCCCCTCGCTGCCGATGCCGTGACTGCGCACGCGTACCTCGGACTGGCGGCGCTGCTGCCGCTGGTCCGGCTCGCTGCGACGACGGGGCGAGGTGTCCTCGTGGTCGCCCGCAGCTCGAATCCGGAGGGTCGCTCCCTCCAACAGGCGATCACGAGCGGGGGGCCCGCAGTAGAGGACATGATCCTCGGTGAGATCGCCGCGCTCAACGGCTCACCCGATGTGCCGACCGGAACGGTGGGTGCGGTGGTCGGCGCGACCCTTGAGCCGTCAGTTTTTCCATTGTCCCAGCTCGGAGGGGTAATTTTGGCTCCCGGCTTGGGAGCACAGGGAGCGGGCCCGGACGAGGTGGCGCGGCGCTTCGCAGGATGCCGCCCCGGCACCGTGCTGCCGAGCAGTTCGCGTGCGCTCCTCTCGGCCGGCCCGGACCCCGCGGCGCTGCGACGCCGGGCCGCCTCCGCAGTGCGTGAGTTGGCCGCCGCGATGGGCTGAAATGGGAAAATGGGTGTGAACGGCTCTGGCCGAGGCGCTATGGTCTCGCCCATGCCGCAACCTCCCGCACTTACTCCAGAGCAGCGCGCTGCTGCACTTGAAAAGGCTGCCAAGGTTCGCCGTGAACGGGCCGAGGTCAAGGACAAGCTGAAGATGGGCAGCCTGTCCCTGTCGGACCTGTTGACTCAGGCGGATTCAAACGAGACCGTCGGCAAGATGAAGGTCGTCTCGGTCCTCGAGTCGTTACCCGGTCTGGGAAAGGTCAAGGCGCGGCGCCTGATGGAGACCGTCGGCATCAGTGACAGCCGGCGGCTGCAGGGGCTCGGTGCCAAGCAGCGCGAGGCGCTGCTCAAAGAGACTGCGCGCTGAGCCGCGCGTCTTCGTGCTCATCGGCCCCGGGGGGGCCGGCAAGGGCACGCTGGCGGCCGAGCTGGTCGCACGGGTCCCCAGCCTCTGGCTGAGCCGGAGCTGGACGACGCGCGCACCGCGTCCCGGTGAGAGCGAACGCGCCTACGTCTTCGTCGACCGCGCCACCTTCGAAGAGGCGATCGCCCAAGGCGGCTTCTTCGAGTGGGCCGAGTTCCTCGACTACCTGATGGGAACGCCCATCCCCGAGCCACCGCCCGACACCGACGTGCTGCTGGAGATCGACGTGCAGGGAGCGGAGCAGGTGCTGGCCCAACGCCCGGACGCCACCGTGATCATGTTGCTACCGCCGTCGCCCGAGGTGCAGGCGGCCCGTCTGGCCGCCCGCGGGGACGACGACGAGCACATCCGGCGACGGGTCGACCTGGGGCGGTCGGAGGTGGCACGCGGCGGCAAAATTGCAGCCCACACGGTCGTGAACGACGACCTGCAGCGGGCCCTGGGTGAGCTGGCGGCTATAGTTGAGCGGACCCGTTCGGCTGCCCCCTGCGCCGCGAACCCGGAGGAATCCTGATGGCCCAAGGCCGCCACACGCTCATGGACCCGCCCATCGAGGAGCTGTTGGACAAGGTGGACTCGAAGTTCACCCTGGTCGCCCTCGGCTCGGCGCGGGCCCGCCAGGTCAACTCCTATTACAACAGCCTGGGCGAGGGGCTCGGCAAGGTCGTGCCGCCGCAGGTCGCCTCGGTGTCGGGCAAGCCGGTGTCCATCGCCTTCGAGGAGATCGCCGCCGGAAAGGCCACCTTCACCCGGCCCGATCCCGAGGAGGAGGCCGCCCTCGCTGCCGCCATGGCCGATGCCGCCGAGGCCGGGCTGCTGGGCGAGGCTGCCGAGGACGAGGCCGTGATCGAAAGCCTCGACGTCGGGGACGACGACCCGACCGCGAGCTAGGCGCCAGCGGAGAGGCGTCGTCGGACCGACGATGGCCGTCGATCGGCACGCCGAGCAATCCCCGATGCACCCCCGTGTGGTGCTGGGCGTCAGCGGGGGGATCGCGGCGTACAAGGCCGTGGAGATCTGCCGCCGCTTGGTCGACGCGGGCGTGCACGTGACGCCGGTGCTGACGCACGACGCCACCCGGTTCGTCGGCGCGCTGACCTTCTCGGCGCTGGCCTCCGAGCCTGCACAGCTCTCGCTGTGGGACGAGGCGTCGCCGATCCCACATACCGCCCTGGGACAGTCGGCTGACCTCGTCGTCGTGGCGCCCGCGACGGCACACACCATCGCCCGGTATGCGGCGGGCCTCTCCGACGGCCTGCTGATGGCGACGCTGCTGGCCACGCGCGCGCCGGTGATCGTGTGTCCCGCCATGCACACGGAGATGTGGGAGCACCCCTCGGTGCGCGACAACCTGGCAACGCTGGAGCGCCGTGGGGTCGAGATCGTGCCGCCCGAAACGGGGCGCCTGGCCGGGGGCGACTCGGGTGAAGGTCGTCTGGCCGACCCGGCGGTCATTGCCGAGCGCGTGCTGCAGCGGCTGGGACGCCTGGCCGCGCGCGACCTCGCCGGCGCGCGCGTGGTGGTGAGCGCCGGCGGGACGCGCGAGCCGCTCGATCCCGTGCGCTTCATCACGAACCGCTCGTCCGGCAAGCAAGGGCACGCCATCGCCGTCGCGGCCGCCCGGCGCGGTGCGGACGTGACGCTCGTGACCGCGTCGCCGCTGCCGCTCCCAGCAGACGTGGCCACCGTGATCACGCGCGTCGACGTGGAGACCGCCGCGGACATGGAGCAGGCGGTCGGCGCGTCCTCTGAGGGTGCCGATGTCGTCGTGATGGCCGCGGCCGTGGCCGACTTCAGGCCGAAGGCGCTCGCAGACTCCAAGATGTCGAAGGAGGACGGCGTCCCCGAGCTGGTACTGGAGCCGACGCCCGACATCTTGGCGGGATTGGCTCGGCGCCGGACGCCGGGCCAGGTGCTGGTGGGCTTCGCCGCCGAAACCCATGACGCCGTCGCGCGGGGACGGCGCAAGCTCGAACGCAAGGCGGTCGACCTCCTCGTCGTGAACGACGTGAGCGCGCCGGGAGCGGGATTCGATCACGACACCAACGCCGTCGTCATCCTCGACGCGGACGGAACCGCAACAGAAATTCCTCTGACCTCCAAAGACGCAGTGGCAAACGCCGTATTGGATAGGGTGATCGCCCAACACAACGAGAAGCGGAGCAGCACGTGAACACGACATTCACCTCGGAATCGGTCACCGAGGGGCACCCCGACAAGATGGCGGACCAGATTTCGGACGCCGTGCTCGATGCCATCCTCGAGGGCGATCCCGAGAGCCGAGTGGCCTGCGAGACGCTGTTGACGACCGGACTCGTCGTGGTAGCGGGCGAAGTCACGACCTCGACCTACGTCGACATCCCCGCGCTCGTGCGCGAGACCGTGTGCGACATCGGGTACGACAACGACGACTACGGGTTCAACGGCAAGACCTGCGGCGTGTTGGTCTCCCTAGATGCGCAGTCTCCCGACATCGCCCAGGGTGTCGACAGCGCACTCGAGCTGCGCACCGGCAAGGGCGGCGAGGACGTGCTGAACGCCCAGGGAGCCGGTGACCAGGGGATGATGTTCGGCTTCGCCTGCAACGAGACGCCCGACCTCATGCCGATGCCGATTTGGCTCGCGCACCGGCTCTCCGAGCGGTTGGCCCAGGTCCGGAGGGCCGGTGCCGTGCCGTACTTGCGGCCCGACGGCAAGACGCAGGTCTCGGTCGTCTACGAGGACAACCGTCCGGTCCGCATCGACACGGTGCTCATCTCGACGCAGCACGCAGCGGGGATCGACCTGGAGGAGCAGCTGCGGCCCGATCTGACCGAGCACGTCATCACGCCCCTGCTGCCCACCGACCTCGACACGAGCGACCTTCGTATCTTCGTGAACCCGACCGGAATCTTCGAGTTGGGCGGCCCCCATGCCGACACCGGCCTGACCGGCCGCAAGATCATCGTCGACACCTACGGCGGCATGGCGCGCCATGGCGGCGGTGCCTTCTCCGGGAAGGACCCCTCCAAGGTCGACCGGTCCGCCGCCTACGCGGCGCGTTGGGTGGCCAAGCACGTCGTGGCGGCCGGCGCGGCCCGGCGTTGCGAGGTGCAGGTCGCGTACGCCATCGGCGTCGCGCACCCGGTCTCCATGTTGGTCGACACCTTCGGCACGGAGGCGGTGGACCCCCAGCAGATCTCCGACGCGGTGCGCGAGCTGTTCGACCTCAGGCCCGCTGCGATCACGCGCGATCTCGAGCTGCGCCGGCCGATCTACAAGAAGACGGCGGCCCACGGCCACTTCGGGCGCTCCGAGAAGGAGTTCACGTGGGAGGCGACCCCGCGGGTGGACGACCTGCGGGCCGCGCTCGGGCTCTGATCCCGGCGGCTCTCCTCCGGAGCCGCACGCATGAGCAGTCCGGCTGATCGCGCCACCGCCGAGGCGTCTCGAGGCGCGCCGGTGTCTCCGGACCGTGCTGTGACTCCACAGCAGCGCGTCGTGCGCGTCCGCACCGAGGTGGCTGCGGTGGGCAAGGACTTCGACTACGCCGTCCCGGTGTCGTGGACGCACGACGTCCGGCTGGGTACCCGGCTGCGCGTGCCGTTGCACGGCCGCAGCGTCCGCGCCTGGGTGGTCGACGCCGATGCCGCGCCGCCGGACGGAGTGGACGTGCTGCCGGCCAAGTCCTGGCTCGGCTGGGGGCCATCCGATGCGGTCATCGCCCTGGCGCGATGGGCCGCCTGGCGCTGGGCCGGTCCCGAGTCCTTCTTCCTCCGGGCGGCCTCACCGGCCACCGTCGTGCGGGCCCTGCCGTCACCTCCGGCCCTCGCCCCGCCGCCGCTGGGCGCGAGCGTCGGCGCCGCGCCGTGGGGCGACGTCATGGCGCAGCGCCGCATCGGCATCGTCCGGCTGCCCCCGGCGACGGACCTCATCGACCTGGTGCTCTCCGTGGTCGATGCGCCGGAGGTCCGGGACGACGGCGGCAGCGTCGTCGTGCTCGTCCCCAGCGCCGGGTGGGCGGACCGTTTGACGGCGCGGCTCAACCGCCGCGGCCGTCCGGCGACCACGCGGTGGGGCGAGGCGCGCGCGGGTTGGCCCATCGTCGTCGGGAGCCGCGTCGGAGCGTGGGCGCCCGTCCCACGCCTCGCTGCGGTCGTCGTGCTCGACGCGCACGACGAGGCGTACCGAGAGGAGAGCGCACCGACCTACAACGCGGTGGATGTCCTCGTGGAGCGGGCGCGGCGCGAGCTGGTTCCGTGCCTCCTGGTGTCGCCGGTTCCTCCGGTATGGTTGTCAGGACCCGACGGTCCCGGTGTCCGAACGGTGACACTTGCGACCCGCGACGAGCGCGCGGGCTGGCCGGCGGTCGAGCTCGTGGACCGGCGAGCCGCCGACCCGCGCACCGGTCTGTTCTCCGAGGAGTTCGTGCGGCTGGCGCGGAGCGTGCTCGACGACAAGCAGGCACAGGCGCGCGGACCCCTGGTGTGCGTCTACAACCGGACGGGCGGCGCGCGTCTGTTGGCGTGCCGGCACTGCGGTGAGCTCGCGCGGTGCACACGCTGTGGCGCGGCAGCGGAGCTGGAACGTGCGCACGAGGTGCTGCACTGCCCACGCTGCGGCGACACGCGCCCGGTCGTCTGCGCCGCCTGCGGTCGCCTTCAGATGAAGACCCTGCGCATGGGGGTCACGCGGCTGCGCGAAGAGCTGGCTGCGCTGCTCGGAGTGCGCGTGGAGGAGGTGTCCGGCGCGCAGACGGGAGACGCCGGCGGCGCCGCGCCGGGATCGGCGGACGGGGCGGACGAGACCAACCGCAAGCCCGCACCGGTCCTCGTCGGAACCGAGGCGGTCCTGCACCGTGTGCGCCGCGCCGCGGCCGTGGCCTTCTTGGACGTGGACCTTCACCTGCTGGCGTCGCGCCTCGCCGCCTCCGAGGAGACGCTCGGCCTGTTCGTCCGGGCGGCGCGTCTGGTCGGGGCGCGGGGGAGAGGGCCTTCGTGGGCCCGTGTGCTCGCCCAGACCCGAGTGCCCGATCACCCCGTGCTCACCGCCGTGGCCATCGGTGACCCGGCGCCCGTTCTCGAGGCCGAGACCGCCATGCGCGCCTCTGCCGGACTCCCTCCCTTCTCGGCGCTCGCGCTCGTCTCGGGCTCGCTTGCCCGGACGTATGCCGAGGCCGTGACATCGGCTCTGGCGGAAGCCGTGGTGGAGGACGGGGGCGACGGCAGCGCGACCGTCGTTCCGCTCGGGGACGGGCGATACCTCGTCCGAGCGGCGCGGCACGAGGCCCTCTGCGATCTGTTGTCCCGCGTGCCGCGTCCGCCCGGTCGGGGCCTTCGCGTCGAAGTCGACCCGGCGAATTTCTGAACGCACCGGCGACCACGGCTGCAACGGATCGCGCGACGGCCCACGCGCACCCTCGGGTTGCCGCCGCCCGCGAGTCGACGCTGTCGCCCCGGTAACATGGACGGATGCCCGGTCTGACCATTCGGCAGTACGGCGACCCCGTGCTGAAGGAACGCGCCCGCGAGGTCGAGAACATCGATGGCGCGGTCGCCAACCTGGTCGACTCCATGCTCGAGACGATGTACGCGGCACCGGGGACGGGGCTGGCGGCCAACCAGGTCGGCGTCCAGCGCCGGATCTTCGTCTACGACGTGGGGGAGGGGGCGAAGACCGTCATCAATCCCCGCATCGTCGAGAGCGAGGGGGAATGGGTCTACGAAGAGGGCTGCCTCTCTGTGCCCGGGCTCACCTGGGAGATCGTGCGGCCGAACACGGTGCACCTCGTCGGCCTCGACCTCGACGGCAACGAGATCTCCCTCGAGGGTTCGGAGCTCGAGGGCCGCGTCTTCCAGCACGAGCTCGACCACCTCGACGGGATCCTGCTCGTGGAACGGCTCGACGACGCGCAGCGCAAGGACGCACTGAAGATCCTGCGCAGCCGCTCCATGGACCTGGGCCCGTCGGACCCCGACGGCCTCTCGAAGCTGCTCAAGCTCTAACGGACACCTCCCCGGCGAAGGACACGCCTGGGCAACCAGCGTGCCCCCCGACTCCGGCAGCGCCCCCTGTCCTACGGTGACCCGATGGCCCGCCTCGCCTACCTCGGGACGCCCGCCATGGCGGTGCCCCCGCTGCAGGCGCTGGCCAGGGCGGGTCACGACGTCGTCCTCTGCGTGACGCGGCCCGACAAGCGACGCGGCCGCGGCGGGCAGACGACGCCGAGCCCGGTCAAGGAGGCCGCGATCGGCCTGGGGATCCCGGTCTCGCACGACCTGGGTGACCTCTCGGGGTCCGCCGCCGAGCTGGCCGTGGTCGTCGCCTACGGCCGGATCATCCCCGCCGCACTCCTCGACGAGTTGCCGATGGTGAACCTGCACTTCTCGCTCTTGCCGCGCTGGCGTGGGGCCGCACCGGTCGAGCGCGCCATCCTCGCCGGCGACCGCGAGACGGGCGTCTGCCTCATGAAGGTCGAAGAGGGGCTCGACTCGGGCCCGGTCTATGCGGTACGCACCGTGCCCGTCGACGACGAGGTCACGCTCGACGAGTTGCGCACGCGCCTCGTCGACGTCGCGAGCGTGCTCACCGTTGAGACGCTGGCGAACGGCCTACGCGGCTTGCCCGAGCCCACACCCCAGCGAGGCGAGCCGGTCATTGCCACCAAGATCACCAAAGAGGACTTGCACCTCGACTGGGAGGCACCCGCCGCCCAGCTCAAGCGCGTCGTGCGGCTCGGCCGTGCGTGGACGACGTTCCGGGGCAAGCGCGTGACCGTGCTCGACGCGACCGTCGACGAGGTGCCGAACCGGGGCGGACGGCCGGGGGAGCTCCGCGGCACTGCCGTCACGACTGGCGACGGGACCCTCCTGCTCAACCGGGTGCAACCGGAGAGCCGTTCGCCCATGTCAGCTCTCGAGTGGTTGCGCGGCGTGCGGCCGGCTGCGGGCGAGCGTCTCGGGACGGACTAGAAAAGAGCCCGGTGACCGTGACCCCGATCGACGGCTGGAACCCCGACCAGTACGAGCGGTTCCGCTCGGAGCGGCAAAAACCCTTCAACGACCTCTTGTTGCTGTGTCAGCCGGTTCCGGGCGGCCGCGTGGTGGACCTCGGCTGCGGCACGGGCGACCTCACCAAGATCCTGCACGACGAGATGGAGGCCGACGAGACCGTCGGCGTCGACTCGTCGCCCGCCATGCTGGCCCGCGCACAGAGTGCCTACGGCGAAGTGCCCGGCATCACCTTCCGGCAAGGTGACATCGCCGCTTGGCTCGACGAGGGAGTGGACCTGGTGTTCGCCAACGCGTCGTTGCAGTGGATCGACGATCACCTGAACCTGCTGGCGCGCATGCGCACGGCGCTGACGAAGGACGGGCAGCTGGCTTTTCAGGTCCCAGCCAACTACCGCCATCCCTCGCACGTGCTGGTGCACGCCGTGGCGAACGAGCCACCGTTCATCGACGCGCTCTACGGCGACGTGCCCGAGGACCGGGGGCGGTTCGTCCTCTCACCAGAGCTGTACGCAGACCTCCTCTACGAGCTGGGCGCACAGGAGCAGGTGGTGCGCGTGGAGGTCTACGGGCACGAGCTCGAGTCGACCGCCGAGGTGGTCGAGTGGGTGATGGGGACCCTGCTCACGCCCTACCGCAAGCAGCTGACGCCCGAGCTCTTCGACGAGTTCGTCGAGCGCTACCGGGAGCGACTGATCGAGGAGCTCGGCGAGCGCGAGCCGTACTTCTACGGCTTCAAGCGCATCCTCTGCTGGGCGCGCTTCGGCTGAACGGCGCGGCCGGGTCGATGCAGGCAGGTCAGGCCGACGCGGGTCGCGACCCGGGCGCGTTCGGGGACCTGCGCATCGCGCCGTCACTTCTCTCCGCCGACTTCGGGCTGCTGGCGGAACAGGTAGGCGAGGTTGCCGGTGCCGCGGATTGGTTGCACGTCGACGTCATGGACGCCCACTTCGTGCCCAATCTCACGATCGGGCCACCGGTGGTGGCGTCGCTGCGCCGGCATTCGTCGCTGTTCTTCGACTGCCACCTCATGATGACCGAGCCGGGGCGCTACCTGGAGGCCTTCGCCAACGCCGGAGCCGACGGGTGCACCGTGCACGTCGAGATCGGCGGGACGAACGA
>Ga0207777_1000544_pt1 | contig 10199 bp, 14 predicted proteins | sample LuqExpMetageno35_FD_187793 | JGI IMG/M metagenome (GOLD analysis project Ga0207777, IMG submission 187793) | Tropical forest soil microbial communities from Luquillo Experimental Forest, Puerto Rico - Sample 35 (SPAdes) | ecosystem: Environmental > Terrestrial > Soil > Tropical forest ...
GTCTTGGCTCAAGACCAAGGTCCAGGAGTAACTGGAGCTTTGAGTGGCGTTATTAATCTTACAGTTAGAGGTACAAGTCAGTATGCGACAATTGCTTCTTCTCCTAATGTACCTTTTCCCGCCGGAACTCAAGCAGGAGATTATGTACTCATATTTGGAGCTTGTGTATATGGTTTAACTAATAACGGAACTGGATGGACTCTTGTTTACAACGGTCCTGGTGGAAACGTTACTGGTTTTGTGTGGAACAAAAATGTAACGGCAGGAGATGTAAGCACAGGCTATGTGAATTTTACTGCTGGAGTGAGTGCTATATTCTTTTTAGTTGATTTTAGCGTTGTGGGTTCTATAAGAGAGAGTCCTAACACTGTGGGTCCTAGTAGCGCTAATCCGTATACTATAACTACAAGCAGTGCTGTTTTAACATCAGATATGTTGTTTACAATGTGTGCCTCTCGTGACTCTGGTGCTGCAACTGTTACTATGTCGCCGGGGACTGTCTTATACACAGGCGGCGATGGAATAGGGTATTTATCTTGGGGCTTTCTCCAATATACTCCAGCATCGGCAGGAGTACAGAATACGACTTGTAACTTCTCCCCATTCTTTCGACAAAATGACGTAACTGTAGTTATGAGGTATCCATGAAGCTTTTAGCTTTACTCCTATTCGCCGCTACGCATCAAGCAACTCTTTACTATCAAAACTCTTCATGCACTAACCATAACCCTTGCACTATTCAAGTGTGGAGAGCTGTATGTTCTTCTCCTACCTCGTGTCCTTATTTCGTAATGGGTAATCCTATATGGACACGTGTTACTACAGGAGGGGGTTCTGCTTCTGCTTCGGGGAATAAGACAACTTGGGTAGTTTACGATCAAGATCCAACTCTTCAAGATAATACTACGTATGAGTATTGTGCGACAAATACGTATCACTCTGCTCCTAGCGTTTACTCTGCGTGTTCTCCTTTATGGCATGGAACAACTTCAGGAGGAAATAGTAATGCGCCGGATTCTCCTTCTAATTCTACTGGCAACTCTGTTCAGTAGAGCTAATGCTCAAGTCAACTTTAAAGTACAACTAGACTGGGATAATACATCTTGCATTACAGGAAATAACTGTAATGGAGCTGTATACAGATATGCATGTACAGGAAACGTAGGTAATTGTCCTATATATGACCCTTCATCTTCTAGCTTTACGCTTTTAACCGGCACGCTGACTCAGACTGTTAGTAGTACTAATGCCCACTTTACCTATATTGATACAGTAGGTCTAGCTAACTCTACTCCGTATGCATATGCCGTGACTAATTCTTTTCAATCAAATCCTTCAGTACCTTCTCCCGCTAGACAGATTACGCTTCTAACTCCCACTGGAGTGCATAATGCAACTTTAAATTGGAGTAATCCTTCTTGCACTACTTTAACGCCATGCAATATTCAAGTATATAGATCTATATGCTCTGGCTCTATCTGTCCTACGTATCCGAATGCTACTTTCAAAGCTCTTAACATGAGCACAAACTTAACTCCTACAGTGGGAACTTTAGGTACTTCTTGGCAGTATTTAGATACTGATAGTACTTTAGTCGGCTCAACTACTTATGTATGGGTTGCCACAAATACCTACGTAAATGCTAGTACTTCTAGCGTAGCATCAACGCCCTTTGTGGGCACAACCTTTGTAGGGAGATCAAAAAATGCGAAAACTACTATACGCATTAGCGTTGATAAGCATTAGCTGTTCTGCTCAAGTAAAGAGTACAACAGGACCACATCAGGCGATTTTGAATTACTCAAACGCTTCTTGTACTACGAATGCTAACTGCTCTATTCAAGTCTATAGAGCTGTATGCACAAGTGTAAGCTCTTGTCCAGTCTATAGCGTAGGAAGCTCTAGTTGGACAGCTCTTAATATGACTTCGGGTCTTACTTCAAACATAGGAGCAGGTGGTACTACGTGGGTTTACAACGACAAAGATACTGCTTTGCAGGATTCTACTACATATGCTTGGGTTTCTACAAATACGTATATAGGTGGAACACAAGCATCTACGGCAAGCTCCAACTATGTCGGTACGACTAACAACGGCACTCCTCCAGCACCAACAACTGCTACTTCTGGAAACTCTGTCAACTAAGGAGAGAATGTGAAACTTTTAATTCTAGCTTTAGCTTTAGCTGCTGCTACTCCTACACCCAAACCCCCTAATCCACCCCAACCTGGTCCAGGTACTAACACTATTACTTACATTCACCCTATTTCAGGAATTGCTGGGATCGAAATAGATCCCAGCGATCCTTTAAATACAAATCAAACTTTAATGAATCAGTGTGTAATTTATACCGGAAGTTGTAATGTGTGGTTAATGAATGGGACTTTTTACATTTATAAAGTTATATACATCCCTAGAGGAGTTGTTAATGTTTATTTCCAAAATACTCTTCTAATTCCCTGCGCGTCTTTATACGCTATCTTTCAATCTAACGGCGTTACTCATTATCACGATCTAAATATAGACGGTTCAAAACCTTGTGGAACTTATGTACCACCTTTACCAGATCCAATAAGTCTTCCCTAAGGAGCAGAGCAGATGCCAATACCTCAACCACCTAGCATTGAAGCGTTAATCGCCGCTGCTTTAGTTTTGCTCGACAAGTTGGTTAAACAAACAGACGAAGTTGAACCTCTTCTTAAGAGAATTGCAATGCAACAGGATCAAACCAACATCCTGTTGCAGAAGATTCTCGCCACTATTAGCGGGCCACCTGTACCTCCCACTAATAAAGTAATTTCAACCATTAAACTTTTCTTCAAAGGAGTTCCCATGCCTCCAGTAATTCCAGGCCCAGTAGTTCTAACACAAGTTGGTCAACAGGTAGTAGCTGATGTAGTAGCTTATGACCAATTTGGAAACCTTTGGACAGGCACTATGCCTAGCATAACTCTCACGAACGATAATGAGAGTGCCGCGACTCTTGATGCTACATCTGGAACAGTAACCGCTGTTGCGAATGGAGTTTCAAATATTACAGCGGAATTGGTAACGGCGGAAGGATTGGATCTAACAGATACAGAGAGTGTAACTGTGAATATTCAGGCTGCCGAGCCAGTGATTACTACTGTAAAAGTAGTCTTCACAACTCCTGCAAGAACGAAGGGAAAGAAGTAATATAATCTAACTCCAGCACTCCCTAGAACCTTCTGATTGTTGCTTTATCCCCAGTAACAGTCTGAAGTTCTAGGGAGTTGGATTTGCTGGAGACTTTAGGAGTTCTCATCTGAAGTCTTATGCTTTTTCTTACTCTTTCCTGCCTGATGCATAGCTATCGCTACTGCCTGTTTCTGTGGTTTCCCTGCGTGCATCTCTTCCTTGATGTTTTCCGATACTACTTTCTTCGATTTTCCTTTCTTCAACGGCATCTTCTACCTCCTTCTAGGTAGGGTAGTCATGGCCTTGCTTCTGTATGACAATCAATAAACTGATCAGTCCAAATGTGTTCTTCGTCACAGTTTGGGTTGAGGCACTGGATGCGCCAGATATGGTGGCAAGTGGCTTCTCGCCAGGTGCGCAGGTCTGTCACGTCGATTGGCTTGTGGCAGGTTCGACACTCGATTGTTTTCAGTTGGGTGCATTGACAGGGTTCTGGTTCCAATTTCTCCCCCTTATTCTTGTAAAATGAAATCGAAAGCAGCGAGATCTTCTCCACCTTCGATTGTACACCACGCTTGTGAAGCATCAATAATCTTAAACATTAACCCCGCTTTTGTAGGAATCATAGATCCAGCATAAGGCCCAAAAATAATTCTATCTCCCACCTTATATCCTAATTTCTCCTGATTACAGTCTCTTCCCATAGAAACTACTACTCCTGTAGTCGGCAGCTTTTTTGAATCATCCGGCAAGTGAAGTATTGCACCCTTACCATCACACGCATCACAGTTCAATATAAGTCCATTGACTACTACTGTTTTCTTACCTTTGCATTTTTGACACTCATACCCCGACTTATATACGTCAATGCTGACAAGGACTTTTTCTCCAAGAGCTTCAAAGAGATATTTGAACCCTGGGAAAGACACTTTATTACTCTTGTCAAGCGTGACTTTGACTGTCGATTTGATTTCATTTTCTGCATCAATTCTCTCCATCATTCCTTTTACGTCATCAAAAGACATTTCAGCTCCTTAGGGATTCTTTATTTTGCCGTTAACATTTTGGTACATTATGGTCTTACCCTGAGTTACACTTCCTATTTTACCTATATACGTCATAGTATGCAGAATGCGTTCTAAAGTTTCTTGCGTTATATGCCTATGAAGAACGCATAGTATGTCTTTCTTGCTAGCAACTCCGACTTTATCTAAATATTCTTCGACCCTACCACAAGATAATGCTAACTCCGAATCGCCGGAACCTCTAAAGACACGCTTTACGTCTTCTAATATTCTCGTCATATGAACTATTGCATTCGCCATATCGAATCCGTCAATGACCATAGAGTCTTTTCTTGCCGCAGATAGTATCATAGCAAGTTTTAACGTATGAGCGCGAATACGACTTTTAAAATTAGCAATAGACTCAGGATCGGCGGATACGTTAGCACGAACACTTTTAAGAAAATTTTCAAAGCGGAGTTTTGCTTCTGCGTTGTAAGTGTACTCTCCTGCGAGGTTTTGTGCAATATGTTCCAGATCGTTCTTAATGCTTGCCAGCATAACAACAGATTGACTATTAGTAGAAATAGGAGGAGGGAAAGGAATATATCTTGAATGAGCATCCTCGTATATAAATAAGCAGCGAGAGCTAAAACCTCCTTTGATAGACTTGCCGTTTTTATCCATGTCCTGAATGTAGTCTGGTACAGTAGCTCCAATGAGAGAAGTACACATATTAGCGATATTAGCTGTACCTTTATTCTTTGTGTCGTAGTCATATTTGTTCCTATCCCAGCTTTCGCATAAGAAGTCTAGCATCCATTCACTAGCACCGACTAATACTCCTAGCTCTGTGCTAAAGATAGTGCACGTATGCTCTTGCGGAGAACCGATTATTATTTGCCCATTTACAATCTTCGGCACTGAATTATTCCATCCAGTCGCTATACGTTCTATTATACGTGGCGCTGTAACTCTGTCTGAAATAATATTTACTAACACATTCGGCGCAGTATCTCTTATTACGTTCCATGCAAAGTTTATAGCAGTACCTTTACCAATTCCCGGAGGAGATACTAAAACAATATACTGATTCGGATAAAGAGTATACAATCCGTCGTTGATGAAGACTCTATTCTTCAGAGTAGCTCCAATTATCGAAAAAGCACTCCATGTGATAAATCTATCCGGGCATTCTGTATGAGGTTTTGCACAATTAAGCAATGCATCCGAGATTGAGATTTTCAATTGCCGCACTTTTACTGCTCCTCTCGTGCGCTAGCTTCTCTAGAGCAGTCTTAATAGACTGCTCTGAGAAGTCGTCTAGTTTTATTGACTCGTGAAAATTGTATCCCAGTTTCGCTTCAATAGGTATCTGAATTTCAATACCGTTGTGAAAACGAATTCGTCTGTCAAAAGACTTAAGTGTATTCTGCAAGCATTTGCGAACATCTTTGACAGATGCAGGTACATCTTGAGTAATGGAGTCATGTCCTTCTTGTATGATCCACTTGTCATTGAAATTGGATTCAAGCTCAAGGATGCTAAATCCTGTGTTGTCTCCAACCACGCTTTGAGGGATGTACGCATAGCACTCTTTAAAGAGCTGCGTATTGTATTCGCCCGGTCTAACACCAAGCACTTGTCTTTCTCTTCCAAAAGGTGTCTGGAGAACGCGAGTGTTGTTAACAACGGTCTGGACATATTTGTGGAACACTCCTTTCACGTTAGGTTCTACTACGTCAAGTTTTGAGAGAAGAAGTTTACACTCCGGCGATCCGATAGAATGCCCCTCTTTTGCTAACTGTGCACTCATCATATCTTCTCTCATGTCGTAATTATGCGCATGTCTGGTCTTCTTGCCGAGATAACGTTCCATAGACTTCTTCCACTCTTCTTTAGAACGCGAATCAATAGGGATGCTAAATATCGCAGAAGCTAGCTTTGTATGCCTATCTACTCCATTTTGCAATTCTTGCAAAGCAATATAGTTTTGACTTAATGCACTTACCGGCCAATCTTCTGCTTGGACTTGATCGACAAAGACGAATATATGTCCTTCTCTGGCAATAAGACACTCTCTGAAGTATCTTGCGATTTCTGAATGTTCTGGGAAATTTTGACCGTTGTTTCCAAAGCCAAAAGTATGTTTCTTACTTGATCTACGACCAGTGACAGTGCCTGAAGCATTGTACACTGATAAATAGAAAGCGTCATCTCCTCTTTTGTAAAGCCTCGCGTTAAGATACCCTGACTTAAGCTTACCAAATTCCCTAACTTTAAGTATAGCTTTGATAGCTGGATCTCCTCCGGGGTATTTAAACTGATTGGCTGAGAGCATCTTCTGAAGAGCAAGTTCTCCGGTACTATAGGACGATTCGTATTCTCCTTCTGAGTTTTTTTTGGTGATTTTGGGGACTTCATAGCCAAGATCTTTGAGCTTTTTGAGTAGGGCATATTCTCCTTGCGTTGCGTTTAGATTCACTGATCCATCTGTTCCTGGGTTGTTGTCTCTTCCTATAAAGACGTTACATCCCCATTGAGAAGTAGCGATTGATAAGTTGCGCTGAATCTCTGCCGTGACTATAGCTCTAGCTGTCTTCAAACGTTCTACATCTACTCGAATGCCTCTATTAGATATATCATAGAAGACACACTGCAAGGCATGAACATATTTGGCGTTTACTTTACTCATGCCGCGTCTCCTAAAAGATATGGTCTGTCTTTGAATTCTTCTTCTTGACCTTCAAACACCTCAAACGATATTGTAACATCAAGTGCATTATAATGCATTAAAGAACTCATATGCTTCGCATTCCAATGCTTTCCTTCATCTTTATAATACGGCTGTCTAGTATACTGCCGTGTCATAAACTGCAACTTATGTGAAAGTTCCGGCCAAAGTATTTGATGTCTCACCATAGTATCTTGTACTTTTTGTAGTCTGATACTAAATCCCAAAGCCTGCTGATAATAGAGGTCAAAGTTAATAAAGTTTTGTCCAATAATATTCGCATCATGGAGGATTTCATCATAAGCGCGCCAGAGTATTCTATTTTCTGCCGGTGAATCACGAAATAATCTGAATGATACACCAAAATCCTTTGAATCTGCCAAGCCGATAACAATTGCGTAACCTGGATGTGGATAAAAGGCGGAGTCAGCTTTAGGGTAAACAGTTTCAATGTCGTTTGATAAGAATCTAGCTCTGCTGAATCTGTCGAAATGAGTAAGTAAGTCACGCAGCTCAATGTTATCATGATGAATCAAAGTCCTTTGAGGGAGAGGTTGTAAACAGCCTGCCTTCTTCCAGTATTGAAATTCATCATTCATCTTCTGCAAATCTACATACGTAGTAGTATTTCTTTCTGCCCAATCTTGCGCACATTTATCTGGTCCATATATCGGCATCATGTAATGAGCAAAGCTTAAGATATTGCTATGCAGCAAAGATCCTACGTACTTATTCAGCTGTGTCTTGTAGTCTTCTTTTATGCTTCTAGGTCTCATTTCAGGAAAATAGTATGATCCCACTTCGTTTACTACAAATATGCATGGTGGCTGATAGTTTTCTAAAGCATTGTCCACCGAAGCGTAAGACATAGGACTATCAGTATCCGGCCGCCGAGCACAAACGTAGCAGTTGAATAAAGACATTCCTGCTTCTGCAAACATCTTTTCGTATACATACCCCATTCCTCCAGACAGGCAATATCCTTTAGGAATGTCTGAAGGAAAAGGATGATCTAGAATAATCCATATCCTAGATGCGGGATCGCCTCTTGGATGTATTAATGCCATAAAGCTTATCTTCTTTCTCTATCTTCATATAGTATCCATGAAATAAAGCATACAAAGCAAATTAGGAAAATAAATATAAGACTAAACATATTTCTCCTTTATATCTCTTAGCCAAAAGAGCTGTCTGACTGACACATGCGAAGCACTAGTCATAGAAGCTATAAATCCTACTTCTGAATCTGTCATAGTAGGGTCTATAGCTTCTAGAATCTCTAGAATCTCATTCTTCTCGTCAAAGCGTTCTTTCGGAGAAAGCGTACATTCAGATAGCTCGTGATAGCTCATAGATACTTCTCCTTTAGCTCTTGAAGTTTCGTAAATTGTCTCGGCGTGACGTTTGCATATCTACGGCTGCTGATAAATTGTAGAAACTTCATGTCATCTGGATGAATTTTAACTTTCAGTTTCTTCTTTTTCTGTTCCTGTTTGGCTATTAGTACTGAGAACTGTAGCATCAGAAGAAGAATCTTCGCTGCTCTCTCCTGTTTTGTCATTCCAATCCTCTCTTAAAATGTGAAACCAGCTAAAGCTTTTGTACTCTAGTCTGTGTTCAAAGCAAACATCTACAAAGTCGAAAGGATGTTCCGAGCCATACTGAAGGCGGAGGACCGCCGTATTTCTACAGCGGTCCCCTTTGCTATTGTGGTAAGAGCATCTCCATCTCATGCAGTAGCAACTTCCTTGTTTCTCAACATGTTGGTGGGATGCTTTTCCTGACAACCTGCTACGTTACACCGAACTTGACGAAAGGCGTTTCTTTGCTTGCCTTGATAATCTTCTGTAGCAAGCTCTACGTCTAAAGTCTTATTCGTTAGAGGTCCAATGTACTTTCCCCATTTTTCAGGTTCTTCAGGAAATTCATCAATGTGCTCGAAAGTACCCGGCACAGCTCTACTTTCTGCCTCTGTACCTTCGTTGCCATCTTGAACAACATCCATCTTCAATCCCATTCCATGAACAATAGAATCAAGGATAAACCCTGCCTTATTGCTCATGTTATTGAAGACTTTTCTACCTTCATACTCCTGATTTCCTACAACGGAGAATTCTCCATTGAAATTGAATCCATCCTTGTTCTGATTGATCCTTGGTCTGAACTGGATGAATTGTAAAGTGTACCATCCATTTGGTACTGGTGGCTTGCCGGACAAATCTTCTTTGCTGTACGACATCTTGAAGGGCATTTCTTAAGCTCCTTGTTTTGATGTGTTTCGTTTTTGTTCATGCTTCTCAATCATCTTTAGGATGTTTGGAGGCTCTGTTGCGTCTAGCATTAAGGTAGTGTTCCAATTGCCATACACATTCGGCTTACATTCGCATATGTATGTACCATTTGGCTGTACCTTAATATGGTAAACCTCGTTAAAGAGGCTAAGACTTGAAGATAGGTATTGAGGATCAGTAGTAAGTTGTCCTGTGTACTCTGTACGATCCTGCGTTGATTCTACGGCATCCTTCTCATTCTTCTCGTGAAAGACAAATATAAGATCAACACCGAGATAGGTATATTCTGTAATAAGATAATCTATGTATCGTTGTATGCCGTTAATAGCATCCCATCCTTTTCTTATCTTCATGAACGTCGAATTGCCGACTCTAAATTCTTTATATGTAGATTTACCAGTGTCCTGCCGGAAGATTTCATTCTCCATTGTTCTCTGCAAAAACGTTATAGTATCATGCACTACAGTACGTGGCAGAGGTTTACCTTGCTTCTTTGCCGCTTGCATAATAGATAAGTCTGCTTCTATATCTGGCATTGTAGGTCTGCTTTTTACTAGTAGTCCCGGCTTGCCGGCAAGGGACTCTGGTCTATCATCATGATCGTAGTAAAGCATCGGCGTTCTAGCTGTAGCGGCAAGTGTACTTTTTCCACTTTTAGGTTTCCCTACAATAGCAATCTTCAATCTTCCTGTAGGAGTTAAATCCTCTGAAGGAGTTCCTCCCATGTTTGCAAATGGATTTCCCTGAGCAGGTGTAGACATTTACTTTCTCCTTTTTAGCGATTTTTTTCTTCTCTGTGGAGGAAACTTTCTGCCTTACGGAAGATATTATCTTTGTCTTGCGCTTTTTGCGCTGGCTGCTGTTCTGAAACATTAGCTCCAGTTGCTTCTTTTGTTCTTTTGTCTTTCTCTGCTTCAGTCTCCTGTTTCACATCTGTCTCTTCCACAAGATGAGGAGCTAATTCAAAATCCGGAGGAGTAGATGGCGCTTCTGTTGTCATCTCCTTATAC
>Ga0207777_1000545_pt1 | contig 10178 bp, 13 predicted proteins | sample LuqExpMetageno35_FD_187793 | JGI IMG/M metagenome (GOLD analysis project Ga0207777, IMG submission 187793) | Tropical forest soil microbial communities from Luquillo Experimental Forest, Puerto Rico - Sample 35 (SPAdes) | ecosystem: Environmental > Terrestrial > Soil > Tropical forest ...
CGGCGACGCTCAGCGGTGTCAACGGCTCACCTACCCTTGCATCTGCTTGCGAGATCAGACTGAATCGTGGAGCCGTTGACATATTGTCATTGATGAACAGGCACACTGTTCCCGCGGCTGCCGCCAACCCAAGGCGCAAAGCATTTCTTGCCAGCTTCGTCATGCGCGTACTCCCGTCCTGCGCATTCGCCCTTGCCCCCGGAAGACAATGCGCATCCGCGTTCTATGTTCGAAGGGCAACTTACTTTCTTTTCGAACCAGTGTGGCGCGTGAGGCTGCGACGCCGCCGCAGTACTCCGCCCCTATGGGCGCGTCCCTGCTTGGTCCGCTCTGCACTCAACGTCCATAGCTTCTTTTCGAGGTCTATTTCATCCCACCGCATACCGAGAACTTCCCCGGTTCTTGCGCACGTACACAAATGCCATTGCACACCATCCAAACCGGGGTCTTGGGTGCACAACACCGGGCCGCGCTGCAAACTCGCTTGCTAGCGCCCGGACCTTCATTTCAGTCCTTCCACGTTAGGGCTGAGATATGCAGAATGCACTTAAGACTCGTCGTCGTCCTGCTTAGGTCGATCGGACCAGGCGTCTGCCGTTATCTCTTCGCGGCGCCTTGATTTAGCAGCCCCGCGCCCGCTCTGGCGGGCCTGGGGCGCCCATTTTATCACTTTTCTTTTTCCGCCGGCCGTGCTTGGCTTTCGCGATGATCGTCGGGAACGCCATCGTTGGGGGAAGCAACCAATGACCGTCGCCGAATATCGAACGCCCGGCCAGCGCGTTACCAGAATTTGGAAATATTCGCTCCGTCGCGTGCTGTTCCCAATCTGCGTGCTCGCGCCGATCGCCTATTTCTTTCCGATATTCGCGTTGCTCTACGCTCTATGCGGCCTTTACGACGTCTGCCGCAATCGGCCCGTCACGGTCGAGACGCTGCGACGCTATTTCATCGGCAACGGCGTCGGCACGTGGCTGTTGTCGCCGATCAATATCGTGCTCGATCTGCTCTCGCTCCCGTACGTCAACAAGGGCGTCTATCGCCTGAGCGACCTGCCACCAGACTACCAGAACGAGGTTCAGAGCCTGATAGACGCCGCGAAGCAAGCCGATCTCGTCACCAAGCTGGCCGACCGCGCGAAGGATAATCGGCGGACCATGTTCTTCTTCCGATGGTACGGCGTGGATATGACCACGTCGCTGGACGTTCCGGAGTTTCACCGGCCTTGGAAATACATCCAGACGATCGGCGTCTCGGTGTTCAACCGCCGCGAGTCGACGTCGAAGCATTTCGGCTATCTGCGCGCTTCGCTGCGCGTGCTTTACAATCTTAACGAGGTGAAGGACCGGTCTGCCTATATCGTCGTCGGTGGGACAACGAGCTACTGGTGTGACGAAAAGCTTTTCATCTTCGACGACACGCTACTGCATCTCTCGGCCAACGACACGGAACAGCCGCGCTACTGCCTCTTCGTCGACATCATCAGGCCGACGCTGTTTCCGAGAATGATGGCGGCCGTCATCACCGTCGTGCGGTATCTGACGAAGAGCTTCAAAGTCATTTATTACAAAAACTGGAAGGTCGTCGAATAGGACACCTGCCCCTTGCGGCTTGACCCTCGCCTGCCACTCTGGCTGCGGCTTCAGTCTCAGTGCGCAGCATGATATCCACGTCAGGTACGCATTACCGCCTTAAAAAACTTCCATTTCAGCCAAGCTTGGATCATCGTATTTGTGAGTCATGGCCCATGATCATTTGTATTGTCGACGATGACCGCAGACGCCATCGCGTTCGTGGCAGTAGGGCCCGATGGGATCATCCGCGGCGCAGACCTCGATCTCGATGACCTCATGTCAGAAGAGACTAAGGGCTACGACATGCCGTGGATGCCTGAGATCAACGAGAAGTTGCTGCGGCTACGCAAGGGTGAGTTGGTGAGCTTCTTCAGCGTATCCACGACCTCAGAGCGACTGCTCGATGCGGTGACGTATTCCCAGCGGGTGAAGCACAAGAACCTCTTCCTGCGGAAGAGTTGCCACCAATCGCCAAGGCCGCAGCCCATCACGTCATACACAATCTTATATTCAGGGTTCATTTGTCTTTCTTCAGATCGAACACCCATGAGGCATCCTGTTGTGAGTTGACGTTAAGAGCCCACCCCGTCGCGTTCCCATTCGCCCATCACATTCTTTTTCGATCTTAATGATGGACTTCGGCTAACACCGACGCCGAATTTTCGTTCCACGTTGGGACTAGTCACTATTGTCAGCGTAAACTGGGCTACCTTTGCGCTTATGTGCGAGCAATCGCGTGGAATTTTTGCGGCAATTACGCGGATGTGAACTGATCTACCGTCGAAACAGATAATGGTCATCCTATTGTCAGACTGTCGCCACCTCGGACGGGTAAGTAGGTGATTGCCAGAAACAGTCATGAAAGGTGCGTCATGGTTCTCAAAGAGCCTGTCTATTTTGATCCAGAGACCGTCAGCGCCTTGAGGGAAATTCTGGATGAAGCTTGGAGCCGTTTCCCTCGTGAGCGGCAAGCCACAATGCTCAAGACGACTCTGGCTGAACGCATCCTTAAAACTGCCGCTAAAGGCGAACACAATCGCGAACGCTTGCTGGATGTTGCACTTCGCGACCTTGCTGCCTGACCTATTTTTTCAAGCTTATAAGGCCGAGTCACTGGCGTAAGCGATATCCGCTTTACATCCTAAGCAGCGCTCGTCATTTGCATTTTCTGCGCGAGCGCGATAACCGCCGTAGTGGCGCGGAATCAGCGCCGCCTAACTGTTGTATGTAACCTGTAAGTTTGGCGTACTAGGGGTTGCGGATAAATGGCCCCTAGATCCGGCCCTCGGCCCCTATGTGGTGATCCCAGATATCCACCCCGGCAAGCCTTAGCCCTGAAGCTTGGTCGCCCAATCAACCCCGGACATTTCGCCTGTCATCAAAGCGATAGCCGACCCTGCGTAAATTCAAGCATGTGTAGGAAGCTACGCCTGAGTGCAACGCGAATGATCCATTGTCGTTATGCAGAGCCAGCGGTTCTTAAGCGACAATGTGTGTCTCCATCATTGTATCTGCTCACGCCTTCAAATGGCAAAAACGGTGGGCTTTTAGATTCACTAAACCTTCAACAAAGCGCGTAACTGAGATGGGCCTCGGCCCTGTAGAACGTATGTCGTATGAAGAGGCACAAGTTGTAGTCGGCAAGTGCCAGCTTTTGGTCAAGCAAGGCATCGACCCAATTGAACTGAGGCGCGGAAGAATTACAGTTCCCAAAGACTTGTTGTTGGACTTATAGGGTCTTAATCCCGCTTCGGGATTGCTGTAATTCCTTACAGGATTTCCAGGCACAGCACCGCGTGCTTGAAGACGTCAGCAAAACTGGCGGCATGAAAGGCGTGGCGATAGTTCATGAGCTAAGTAAATTTGAATTGCTGGATTTTGGACGTAAGCGATTCATACCGACTTATGGCCAGCTTTATCGGGGCTGATCTATGGCTGATGTTTTTGCCAGCCATAGACGGCCGAACCACGGCACAGAAATGAGTGTACGTAGCCCCGATGCGGGGCGATGAGCCTTTTTTGGTACCTCTTCCAAGGGCGCGCGATCCCGAGCCATGAAAGAAAGTTCACAGCCCCATTGATTCATCACACGCCAATACAACGGGCGGAGGACAGCCCCTCGTACCCGGCGGCATACCAATTGCGCGGCAACATGGCCGATTATTTTTGCTGCCGTATCCATAAAAGAAGCCGCGCCATAGAGCGACGCGGCCTCTCGTGAGGACAGGACCTCCACTCGCCCCATTGCACCCCCACGGGGGAGGACCTGAGATAAAAGCCTTGAACACATGGCAGATCATCTCAAGTGCAATTCTCAGAACATCAATTGAAAGGTATGAAGCTGGAGGCTTTTGTGCCACAGCAATGCCAGATATCGCACTCAGAGCCGGCGGAACTTCGCGAACGGCTTGTAAGTTATGCCACAGAAGAGTTGGTATCGCCGAGCCGCGAGTTGCAATCTGCCGCGCCCGGATATGTGACCATGTCGCAGGCACACTACATCAACGATCCTGGTCACTGGCGCGCTCGCGCCCAGGAAACGCGTGTGCTTGCTGAAGATTTGAAGGACGAGCACGCGAGGCAGACAATGCTACAGCTTGCTAAGGAATACGATTATTTGGTCGAGCGCGCAGAGAACCGTTCACGCGGCAGCACATCCATGATCGACCGTGGCGCGATACGGGTTTTCCGTGAGGCTGGGTTACAGCGGCGGTGACTATATTCGCGAGAAAGATGCCTGTGGGAACTGCATCGAGACGCTCGAGCAATAGGTCTGCCGCGGCGGAACACGAGTGACCTCTGGTCAATGGGAGGACGCCGGTATGCGAGTGTTCGGGGCAATTTGCGTTATCGGAATGGCGGTCGCTTCAGGATTATTGGCGGCAAATGCTAAAGGGATGGACAAGGGGACAGCCCTGACCCAATGCTGAGTTGAAACGCCGGTCAAAAGAGCCGCAAATAGAAAAGCGGCAGTTAGCGCCTGCGTGGAGCGAAAGATGAAAGGCGAATGATAAAGCAACGCTCGCTCGCTAAGCCACGCCGTCTGCTCGACTGGCGCAGGAAGCGGGAGGCTCAAACAGCGTAACTTATTGCGACGAATCGAACGGCCCCGGACGAGATCCCTAGCTTTATGTCGGTCGATGATCCGCATGTATGCCGACGACTTTGGATTGCGGCTTTTTTAGCCACGGCTTGCACACGCCGGAGCGGTTTAGCGGAACTGCAGCCCCTCGGACATGTCGGATAGGGAGGTGGCCCCGCTCCTTGAAAGAGAAAGGGCCACACCGCTGCACTTAAGTGCGCGACGTGGCCCAGATTTTAAGACACTTTCCTCGAGCCTGGCTCGTCAGCTGCCGTCGTGTAGGACACACGACAAGGGCTGCACTCGAAGGTGATCAGGCCGATTTCGCGGCCCTGTTCGACAGCCAACCGCGCAAATTTCATGTTACGGCCGCAAGCAGGACAGACAGGCGGCTTCTGAGCAGGCGCGAAGCCTCGACGCATTTTTGAGATTAGACCCACCGCCTCGGGTGGGCTGTGATGCAACATAGGCCTTAATCTCGTCGAGTGCCGTGCTGGGTCTTTGTGGCTATTGCGCTTCTCCGGCTCACGCGTTGGCATCGGGAGCGGCAACTCGAGTTGCCTCTCAATCTCGTGTTCGCGTGGCCTGTGCAGCTCGCGCTCGACGATCCAGCGCGCCGTTTCCATTAGCTCGGGGTCGTATTCGAATGATTTTCGGATCACTTGAAATTCCTCCAGCCAACCTCCCGGATATGGTGATCAATTTTTAGTTCTGTTTGTGATTTGTCGCCAATTTCTTGGGAAAATGCGCCAACGCTGTATCCACGCATCGTTTTACTTGCACCTACTCGAACAACCAATTATCGGCCGCGCCGGCGTAGCCCGCTCATCTGAATTTGGTAGCCGCAGGCTCACGGGGGCTAAATAAATGCAACGCAAGGCGGCAAAGCTGCAAGCTTAGCGATTAATCGTAGAATTTGGTCCCGCGGCTTACGAGCAAGCACTAGCCGCGGAGCGCGTTGCACGTCGCAAGCAGGATAAGCGGCTTGCCAACTTTCTTGCTGAGGTTGTGCGCCAGATCGCAGCTGACGAAGCAAGTTGCAAGCCCCTGAAAAGCGTGTCCGTCTTTGATCATTTTTCTGTCACGAAACGACAAACCCAGAGAAAGCGTGCTGCGAACGATTCTCGGCAAATCGCATATTGATTGAACTGACGAATGAAACAGCGCATCCGTCTTGAGCCTGAAACCTAATTGAGTACCACTGCGGGAATACCGTTCCTGCATTCGCTGAGCGGATTGAGAGGCATGCGTCCCGCCTCATCACTATAATATGACAGCGCCAGCCCTGTCCTATTCCGGCATCGATCCTGAGCGCCGAGCGGCTGATAAATCGCAATGAGCGGTGAATGGTGCGCCACCGAAGAAAAGGCTGTGCTGTTGGCGGTACACAGCCGGGTTCCCGTGCATAGTGCCAAGGATAACCGGTCCTAGCGGACCGTAGGTTTCCCGCGAACTCGGGACACGCTAACCTGCGTCTGATCCCGGCTTAATACAGGAACGCCGCGATGAAATACTTATTCATGACAGCCGTACTCCTTGCATTGTCTTCCGGTCGTATTTTGCTTGCCGCTGACACCCTTCCCGAATTCAAGATTGAAAGCTGTCGCGCTGCTGAACAGATGAGCGGATCGGCAACCCGGAACGTGGAGGCATGCTTTCAGGATGAGCAGAATGCAAAAGATACGTTGCGACAAAATTGGCGTAGCTATGATCCCAGCCAAAGGAACCATTGTCAGCGGCTCCTGAAAGCGGGTGGAAAGCCCAGCTATGTTGAATTACTCACGTGTCTCGAAATGAAGACTGGGCCAACAACGACGCCGACTGACAACACGAGGAAGAAATAAGGCGTGCGGGCCCTCTCCGGCAGTGACTGGGCCTAGTCCATCCCAGCTTTTGCACGGGCCTGACCTCTAGGAAAGTAGCGACAATAAAGACGCAGCAAGAATGGTGAGCGTCAGCTCACGAACCGCATTACTAAACTTTAATTGTGCCGAAAGCCAGCTGTAACGCGCAGCTACCCATCTAGACGTCCGCGCAGCGCCGCACAGTCGCTGCCCGAAGTCTGGATATGACACCATGTGGCACCGGGTATCCACTGCGCCATTCGATTGCGATCTGGAGCTTGCAGTTATCGACGCCACCGGTATCCGCACGGTTGCTTTTCCCTGCCGGCGTGTTCTGGGCGGATGGATCAAGGCGGAAAGCAAGAGATCCATTAAGTTGCGTCCCACGCATTGGCGCGAATGGACAACCAAGCTCTCTTCGACGATTACCAAACATTAATTCATCCAAAAGGCCGGCGTAATGCGGTGCTGTCCGTGTAAGCGCCCAACCCAGCCGCAGACATGGTGCTGCACAAGCGGACGCGTGCGCTCCCCTTTTGTCGTATCCTGGAAATCATAGTAATCACACATATATGGCCAGCGGGATGCCGAAATTCTCCGTTCAGGCTTTGAAGGCGTGATGAGTAAGCGATCGGCGCCGGCCCCACAGACAATAGTGCTTACGAGAGCCGCCGGCCTTGGGCCGGTCCCCCAAGGCAGGCTTCACGCCTGCCATGATTTCTTGGTATCGCTTTGGATCACGCCCTCTGCAACTGGGCCTATTTGTAACGAATCTCCGATGTGCAAAGGTCCAATTCTGAGCATACGATGAACGGCAGCACCAACATACTTATGCTGATTTCCGTCTGGGCCTTACCGCTGCTCATTGCGATTACCTTCCACGAAGCAGCGCACGGATTCGCAGCGCGTCTGTTCGGTGACAATACGGCATACTTGCTCGGGCGCGTCAGCCTCAATCCGCTCAAGCATATTGATCCGTTCGGCACAGTTCTGCTGCCCGGCATGCTTCTGCTTACTCATTCTCCCTTCATGTTTGGGTATGCCAAACCAGTGCCGGTCAAATTCAGCGCGTTACGCCGCCCCCGGCTAGGCATGGCCTGCGTGGCTGCTGCAGGGCCACTCATGAACATAGCTTTGGCAGTGGTGGCTGCATTCGGCTTTCACTTCCTTGCGTATCTTCCGCCCGCTGGCGCGCAGTTTTTCGCGCTGAACCTCAAGAACGCGTTGATAGTGAATGCCGTGTTAGCCGTGTTCAACCTGTTTCCCATTCCACCGTTGGACGGCGGGCGAATCGCAGTGGCCGTACTGCCTAGCTTCCTGGGTCGCCCGCTTGCGCGACTTGAGCCGTTCGGAATGTTGATCTTGATTACCTTACTTTTCCTGCTGCCACTATTGGGTTCGCAAACCGGCTACAATCTGAATGTCGCTTCGCAAGCTATATCTCAAGGCGCGCAGGCTGTAATCCGAGCGGTCCTGCATTTGACTGGGAATGCTTGAGTTTCGGCTGGGCTGATTAATGGGGCCCGATAGGCTCGGGCGGTCGTTTCGAAGCGTTTTGGACGTTCCGTCGGTGGCGGCCAAATCGGTCCAAGTAAGCAGCTGGTGACCGGCGCGCTTTGCCGGCTATCCCAGGAGGCCGATCATAACCACCGCCGTTTCCGCTGAGCCGAGCGCGGCAGAGTCGGCCCTATCCGGCTTTCCGGGACTGCCCCTTGCGCGCTGATGGCCTGCGCTCCTCAGAGGCAGCCGCTTTCTTGCCAGATATTGGCAGCAGCATTTCCCTTTGTCCCGGAATTTTCTTTTTCGTACCCTTTGGCCGCGCCGCCGTTGACCTAGTCACCGGCTGCGACGCAACACTCCGCCGCAAAGCTTCCATCAAATTGATAACAGGCGCTGGAACTCGCTCGGGCCGTGGTGCAATCTTAACGCCTTTGGCCTTCTTGTCGATCAGCTCCTTCAGCGCGGTCTCATAGTGATCCTTGAACTCCGCAGGGTCGAAGTGACCAACCTTGCTCTCCACGATGTGCTTCGCCAAATCCATCATATCTTTGTCGATTTTGAGATCGGGAATGTCTTCGAAAAACTCTGTCTCGGCGCGCACCTCGTATGGATAGCGCAGCAAGGTCCCCATCAGACCCTTGCCACGAGGTTCCAGCGCGATCACATGCTCTCTGCTCGTCAGGACTACGCGGCCGAGCGCGACCATCTTCATCTGCTCGATGGCATTTCGTATAACGATGAAGGCTTCCTGGCCTACCTCCCCCTCAGGAGCAATGTAGTACGGCCTTACGTGGTAAAGGTCGTCGATCTCAGCTTTCGGCACAAATTGATCGATGTCGACTGTGCGTGTGCTATCTATCGCAACGGATTCGAGTTCTTCATCCGTGAACTCGACGTATTGGCCCTTCGAAACTTGGTAGGCCTTCACGATGTTCTCAGGCCGGACCTCTTCGCCCGTCGTTTCATCGATCTTCCGATAGCGAATGCGACCGCCAGTTTCTTTATTGATCTGATTGAAGCTGATCTTCTCGCTCTCGCTGGTCGCAGGGAAAAGCTGAATAGGGCAAGAAACGAGCGACAGGCGCAGGTAGCCCTTCCAATACGCGCGGACGGCCATGACATACTCCAATACTTGAACTCGCCCAATTTAGCTAATTAGCTGCGGCCTCGCATTCCAGAACACCTCGCGAGTTCATCGTATGTTCCACAAAAATGATCCGGGCAGTTAGCCCGGATCCGTCTCAAACTGAAGATTAGGCAGCTTTCCGACGCCGATGACCCACCGACATACCGAGTTGATAGGCCTTCATCCGAATTGTCGCCTCAGTTCGTTTCATTGCCTTGGCGATTTTTGAAACTGGCGTCTTTGCGCGAGAGTGACTTTTCAATTCTCGAAGGTCTGCCGGTGTCCAGACCTTGTATGAGCGCTTCTTAGTTTTCTTTGCCATTGTAATACCCAAAAAGTTGGTAGGATCGGCGCACATTGCAGATTTTGATTTGAATGTCTAGCGCCGCAATTAAGCCCGAGCGCGGCAGAGCGGCAGCCTGCTTACAGCAGCGGCGCTTCGAGCTGTCGTCCCACCGTGTCTAAACAGCCGCCGACTGGCCTCGGCTGGGTTGGGCGCTTACATGGATGGCACCGCATTACGCCAGCCTTTCGGAGGATTAATGTTTGCTAATCGTCGAAGAGAGCTTCGTCTTCCATTCGCTGCGTGGGACGCAACTTAATCAATGTCCGCGGCCCATTAAGCGACATTCGCACTAAATACGAATGCGATACAGCCGGTAACGTACAAATGATTCGACACGTGTCGAACATATGAGCAACTCTGCAGAAACGTTTAGTCTCAAAAACGTAGCATGAGCGATGAGGAGCGCGATGGCAAGAATTCACGTCGCGGCACTTGCCACTGTGTTATTGGTTGCAATTTCGGACTCAAGCTTCGCCGTCACGAAAATTATAAAAAAACAATCAAGCGCGGCCGAGTCGAACCATTCGGCGAATTCTGGTCCAGGACTCCGTTCGTATAGCCGCGATCCAAACCCTTATGGCCGCGAAAATCCGTACGCAAACTGGCCCGATTGACCTGCTTCCCTGTTTCTGGGCCGATCTTTGCTGGAAAATTCCAGTTTAGCGGCACTGCTGATTCGGGCCGTTGGACGGGGAAGGACGATGAAGCG
>Ga0207777_1000547_pt1 | contig 10156 bp, 8 predicted proteins | sample LuqExpMetageno35_FD_187793 | JGI IMG/M metagenome (GOLD analysis project Ga0207777, IMG submission 187793) | Tropical forest soil microbial communities from Luquillo Experimental Forest, Puerto Rico - Sample 35 (SPAdes) | ecosystem: Environmental > Terrestrial > Soil > Tropical forest ...
CCTATGGCCCTGGAGGACGACATCGCTTTTTTCGAACAGGTGCCGACTTTTGCGGTGCTCGGCCGGCAGGCGCTCCGCATCCTCGCGATTGGCGCGGAGACGCGTAACCTGCACAGCGGCGCGGTGCTGTTCTATGCCGGCGAGCTCGCCGACGGCGGCTACGTCGTGCAAGAAGGCTCGCTGGTGCTGGAGCCGAATTCGCCGATGGAAGGCAAGCAGGTGACGGCCGGGCCCGGCACGTTGATCGGCGAATTGGCCTTGCTGACCGATATGGTGTGCCCGGCAACCGCCATCGCCAAGGAGCCCACAGTGGTGATCCGTATTTCGCGCAGCCTGTTCCGGAAAACGCTCGAAGGCTATCCGGTTGCTGCGGAGCAATTGCGCGAAATGGTAGCTGACCGGATCGATAGCTGGACCCACGAGCTTGGTAGCGTGAAGAATGCGCTGAAAAAGATCGACTAGATTTCCAGCGTCGCGGTCACCGGCACGTGATCCGACGGGTGCACGGCGCCACGGTAATTCTTAGCGATCTCGATGGCTGAGACACGGTCGGCTAGCGCGTCCGAGGTCCAGACGTGATCGAGGCGGCGACCGCGGTCGCTGGTTTTCCAGTTGTCCACTGCGCGATAGCTCCACCATGTATAGAGCTTCTCGGGCTCAGGTTTGAGCACGCGCATGGAGTCGATCCATTGCCCGGCACCACGCGCGGCGTTCAGCTTTTCGCATTCGATCGGCGTGTGGGAGACAACCTTGATCATCTGCTTGTGGTTCCAGACGTCGTGCTCGAGTGGTGCGACGTTGAGGTCGCCAACCAAGATGGCGCGCTGCGACCTTTCTGGCCGCAAGCCGGGATGTGCGCGCATTTCGTCGAGGAAATTGAGCTTGTGCTGAAATTTCGGATTGATTGCCGGGTCCGGCTCATCGCCGCCGGCCGGGACGTAGAAATTATGCAACGTGATCGGGTCGCCTAAGCCGGCGCGTTCGCCTAGCATCACCGAGATGTGTCGGCAGTCCGTCTTGCCGCAGAAGATCTGCATGTCGGTTATCTCGAACGGGAAACGCGAGATAACGGCGACGCCGTGATAGCCCTTTTGGCCGTTGAGCGCGGCGTACTCGTAGCCGAGCCGTTTGAAACGCTTGAGCGGGAATGCGTCATCGGGGCATTTAGTTTCCTGCAGGCACAGCAGATCAGGCCGCGCGCTCTTGAGGAAGCGAGCGACGAGGTCGATCCGCAGGCGGACGGAGTTGATGTTCCATGTGCTGACTTTAAGCGGCATGCAATGAGTCATGGCGTAGCCGGTGGGAAATTCAATGTCACGGCCGGACTTGTCCAGGCCATCCATCCCTTTTCCAACAGCGAGCGCTAGTTGTGATAATTTGTGTAGTCGATCTTGAACATCGATGGGTCGGGGCGTCGGCTGGTGTCAAGGTTGTACACCGCGACTGTGGTGTCATAGCCCTGCGGATCGGTGACCGTCCACTGCTTGAGCTGCATGTCCTTGGCGCCGAACATGATCATCAGCCGACTGGTGCCGACGATGCCGTTCTTCTCCTCGACAACCACGGTGTTGAACATGTCGTCGGCAGAGACGGCGAGCAGCTTGGTGTCACGCATTAGGTCGACATGGTCGGAAAGCAGGAAGCGCAGCGGCGTCTGCGACAGCGGATAGACATCCTGCGTGGCCAGGCGCCGGTCGCGCACGACGACCGATTGGCCGTCGGCAATCAGCTCGATCGGGCTGGGGTCGTCGTATTCGAAACGGACTCGGCCGGGCTTGGCAATATGGAACTCGCCCGCCGTCCGGCGCCCGTCGGGGCCGACCTGGACGAAGCGGCCCGACAAGATCTGTGTGTTGGAAAGGTAATTATTGACCCGGTCGATAATGCTACGCTGCTCGGGACTGAAAGAGCTGCTGAAACTAGGGCGACCGAGCAAGGTGGCGAACGGATTGAAGACCGGATTCGGCGGTTGCCGTTGTGGGGCCTGGCCGACGGTGCCCCGCGCCGTCGGGGCGGGCGTCGCAATCGATCCGGTTGCTTGCTGTTGGCGCGGGGTTGGCATTGTCACGTTCTGTGCCTGCGCCGGCACGACAATCAGACAGACGAACAAGGCCGTCATCGCCGCCGTCGCATATCGCGCCATGAATTGTCCGGTCATTCAGTCCCCGCTTCGGAGCCCGCTGCTGTAGAGGCAGCATGTGGCGATTTCACGGCTCGAATATTCGCTTATTCGAGACAGGTCTAATAACGATCGTCGGCCGGATTTTCCGGAATCAGAATCTCGCGCTTGCCGGCATGGTTGGGCTGGCCGACGATGCCTTCCTGTTCCATCCGTTCCATGATGGTGGCGGCGCGATTGTAGCCGATCTGCAGGCGGCGTTGGATGTAGGAGGTCGAAGCCTTGCGGTCGCGTTTAACGATGGCGACAGCTTGCTGATAGAGGTCGCTGCCTTCGGTTAGCCCCATGCCGGTCGAGTCGAACACCGCGCCATCCTCGTCTTCTTCCGGATCGCCGGCGGTGACTTCCTCGAGATATTCCGGCTGGCCCTGCGACTTGAGGTGGCGCACAACCTTCTCGACCTCGTCGTCCGACACGAATGGACCGTGTACGCGGCTGATGCGCCCGCCCCCTGCCATGTACAGCATGTCGCCCTGGCCGAGCAGCTGCTCGGCGCCTTGCTCGCCCAGGATGGTGCGGCTGTCGATCTTCGACGTAACCTGGAAGGAGATGCGGGTCGGGAAGTTCGCCTTGATGGTACCGGTGATGACGTCGACCGACGGGCGCTGCGTGGCAAGGATCACATGGATGCCGGCGGCGCGCGCCATTTGCGCCAGGCGCTGGATGGCACCTTCGATATCCTTGCCGGCGACCATCATCAGGTCGGCCATCTCGTCGACGATCACCACTAGGTAGGGCAGCAGGTCAAACTCGAGCTCCTCCTTCTCGTAGATCGCTTCTCCGGTACTCTTGTCATAGCCGGTGTGAACGATGCGGGTGAGACGCTCGCCTTTCGTCATCGCTTCGGCAAGCCGCGCGTTGTAGCCGTCGACGTTCCGGACCCCCAGCTTGGACATTTTCTTGTAACGCTCTTCCATCTCGCGCACCGCCCATTTGAGTGCGACGACCGCCTTCTTCGGATCCGTGACCACGGGTGTCAGCAGATGCGGGATGCCGTCATAGACGGAGAGCTCGAGCATCTTGGGATCAACCATGATTAGCCGGCACTGGTCGGGGCGTAGCCGGTAGACCAGCGACAGGATCATAGTGTTGATGGCAACCGACTTGCCGGAGCCCGTCGTGCCAGCGATCAGGAGATGCGGCATGCGCGCGAGATCGACAATCACAGATTCACCGCCGATGGTCTTGCCGAGGCAAAGCGCGAGCTTAGCGGAGCTCTCGTTGTAATCACTGCCGCTGAGCAATTCGCGCAAGTAGACTTTCTCGCGAGTTGGATTGGGTAGCTCGATGCCGATGGCGTTGCGGCCGGGCACTACGGCGACGCGCGCTGATACCGCGCTCATCGAGCGAGCGATGTCGTCGGCGAGGCCAATGACACGCGACGACTTGATGCCGGGCGCCGGCTCTAGCTCGTACAGCGTGACGACCGGGCCGGGATGCGTGTTGATGATTTCGCCGCGGACGCCGAAGTCGCCGAGCACGCTTTCCAGAGCCACGGCATTGGCGTCGATGAGGTCCTTCGATAGCGTGGTGCGTTCGGAGGACCGTGGCGCGGCCAAGAAGCTGAGCGACGGTAGTACGTACCCATTGGCGGAGCGGCGCGCTGGCACACGTGCGCGGCGCTTGGGCGCGGGTTGCGCCACATCTTGCCCCTCCTCGTCGGCGACGGCTGGCTCGATCAGCGCCGCCTGGCTATCGAAGTGCGGCTCCTGCCGCCCACCCGCTGGGGCGGGGAGCGGCCTGCGCACGGCGCCACGAATGAACCGGCTCGCGCAGGCCTGCCAGCTCAACAGCGCGTGCGCGATCATGCCGAGCCAGGCCGAGGCGCGGTCGTCTTCGACGTCCTCCTCTTCCTCGATCTCTTCGATGAAGGCGCGCCGCGTCGGCCGCGCATCGCGCGGCCGCGCGCCCAGCCCGGCGGCGAAGGCGATCGTGACGGCGGCACTGATGCCGAAGAACATCGACGCGATGAACAATGTCGTGCCGGCCAGCGGACCGAAGATTAGCGCCGGTATCCGCAACACAGCGTCGCCGAACACGCCGCCTAAGCCGGTCGGCAGCGGCCAGGAGCCGATGCGCGGCAGCGTCGAGGCGAAAGCGGCGAAGAGAAACGTGGCAAGGATCCACAACAGGCTACGCCATTTGGTGCCAAGCGGGCGATGTGAAAGAAGGCGCCAGCCGAGTAGTATTTCAGGCGGCAGCAACATAACCGCTGCAAGCCCCAGCAACTGCATTGCCAGGTCAGAGAAGATTGCGCCCGGAAATCCCAGCAGATTGTGCACCGGCGTCTGCGCGGCGTGGCTCAACGACGGGTCCTGCACCGACCAAGTGGCAAGCGCGATCGCCGCCAGCAGCGCCACGGTGGTCAGCGCTAGGCCTGCTATTTCGCTCAGGCGCCGCCGTAGGATGTCGCGGAAGTGCTCGGAGACGAAAGCAATGGCGTCGAGGCTGCGATCGATCGCTGGCATGCTTCTCTAAGCCTTCTTTCGTTGGCGCATGACCTTGTCCGAAAACCGGCATCCGCTTTTCGAGGTCATGCGCTAAGCAAGCACCGCAACAAGGCGGTGCAGCGCGTCCGCCGTAGTCGCCTTGTCCTGGACCATGGCAACGCGGATGTAGTCCGCGCCGGGATTGCTGCCGTCAGCCTGCTCGCGTGCGAGATAGCGGCCGGGTACGACGCGCACGCCAGCCTCCTTCCATAGCCGCTTAGTGACCGCCTCGCTGCCGCCGTATTGCGAAACGTCCAGCCAAAGAAAAAATCCCCCGGCAGGCCGGTTGTAGTTGTAGCGGTCGCCAATGATTTGATCGGCGAGATCGAATTTGGCGGAATAGAGCTTGCGGTTCTCCTGCACGTGCGTTTCGTCGCCGTAGGCGGCAACGGCAACGCGCTGCAGCGGCGCCGGAACCTGCGGCGCAGCGATGTTACGCAGCTCGAGGAAGGCCGTGAGAAAACGGCGATCGCCGGCGGCGAAGCCGACGCGCAGGCCGGGCAGATTGGAGCGCTTGGACAGCGAGTGGAAGACGACGGTGTTGGCGAAATCGGGCCCGGAAGCTTCCAGCATGCCGGCTGGCGCATGATGGCTATAGATCTCGCAATAACATTCGTCGGCGAACACCAGGAAACCGAAGCGGCGGGCGAGTGCGGCGAGCTTGCCGAGATAGCTGAGGCTTGCCACCGCGCCTTGCGGATTCGACGGCGACGCGATGTAGAAAGCAACAGTGCGCGCAAGCAATGCGTCGTCGAGCACGTCGAGGTCGGGCAAGAAACCGCTTTGCTTGCGCGCCGGCAGATAGACCAACTCGCAGTCGGCGGCGAGCGCGCCAGCAGCATAGGCGGCGTAGAACGGATTAGGAATCAGCACCGCGGGCTTGCCAGAGCGGCGCGCCCTCCAGCGCTTGGCGGCGATGGCCGCGAGGAACAACCCTTCGCGCGTCCCACTGAGCACCAACACTTCGGTTTCAGAGTCGACCGGCCGCGCCAGATTATAACGGCGGTTCAACCACTGCGCGACCGTGCGGCGAAATACGTCGGTGCCCTTGTTGGCTGGATAGCGGCCGAACTCATTGAAATGGGCGCTGAGCTCCGGGCCGACGAAAGCGGGGATCGGATGCTGCGGTTCCCCGACCGACAGGTTGATCGGCGGCTTACCCGGCTCGATGCCGGCGATGAGCTCGTTCAGCCGCACGAACGGCGAGCGTCCCTCGACCGCGGGGGCAGGATTGTTGGAAGGCTCGCGCTTGGCGGTCGTCATCGGCATGCGGTTACACGAACAGACGCAAAGGCCTGCGGCACATCGTTCGATAAAATAGATATGGCTAGGTTAAGACCCAATTAACCATCGGCGCGGAAACGGCGGCCGGTCGAGCTGGTGTTAAAGAGCCGCCCCCCTGGCGCACGTCACCGAGGGATGCAAATCGGCGAACCCATCAAGTTTTCGTACTGGGGCCTGACCTTCGCGACGGTCTCATTAATCGGCACCAGCACCCCCTGATCGATGCTTTCGCGCAAAACTACCGCCGCCTCGCCATCCGATCTGGTCATGAAGAACTAATGGAGAGGCCCCCGGCTCTCATGAGCCGGGGGCCTCAACGGAAGGGACAGTGCCGGGTTTCCGCCCCTACCGCTAGCGTGTTACTGGACAGCCTCGCCGTGCAACGCAAGATCGAGACCTTCGCGTTCCACCTCGTCGGTGACACGCACGCCAATGATCGCGTCAATGATCTTGAGAATGATCAGCGAGACGATGGCGTCGTAGGCTATAACGATCACGATGCCTTTGATCTGATTGATCATCTGGCCCGGGTTGCCTTCGATAAGGCCGGCGGTGCCGCCATACTCGGCGATTGCAAATACGCCGGTGAGCAGCGCGCCGACCATGCCGCCGACCGCGTGGACGCCAAAGCAATCAAGCGCGTCATCCACGCCGTGCATCTTTTTCAGGCCGGTGACGCCCCAATAGCAGAAGACGCCAGCGGCGACGCCGATGACCATCGAGCCGATCGGACCGACATAACCCGAGGCCGGAGTGATGGCGACGAGGCCAGCGACCGCGCCGGAGGCGATACCAATGACGGTCGCCTTGCCGCGATGGGCCCATTCCACCAGCATCCAGGTGAAGGCGGCGACGGCGGTGGCGATCTGCGTCACGGCCATTGCCATGCCAGCCTGCATGCCCGCGCTGACCGCCGAACCAGCGTTGAAGCCGAACCAGCCGACCCAAAGTAGGGCGGCGCCGATGAAAGTGAGCACCATGTTGTGTGCCGGTCCGGTGTCCTTGCGCTTGCCGAGGACGATGGCGCACATTAAACCGGCGACGCCCGCGTTGATGTGTACGACCGTGCCGCCGGCGAAGTCGAGCACCTTAAACATCGCGTCGTTGTTGCCGTTGGACATGAACCCGTCGGCGCCCCAGACCCAGTGCGCAATCGGCGCGTAGACGAGGATTGCCCACAGTCCCATGAACCATAGCATCGCCGAGAACTTCATGCGCTCGGCGAAGGCGCCAGCGATCAGCGCGGGAGTGATGATCGCAAAAGTCATCTGGAAACACATGTACACGGTTTCAGGAATCGTCACGGCGAGACTGTTCGGATTACCGATGCCGGTGGAGATGTCACTCAAGATGCCTTGTAAGAAGACGCGACTGAGTCCGCCGATAAAGGGCGAGCCAGGGGTGAACGCCAGGCTGTAGGTGAGTATCGAGTAGACGATCGTCACCAGACAGGTCACGGCGAAGCTCGTCATCACCGTGTCGCCGACGTTCTTCTTGCGCACCATGCCGGCGTAGAAGAGGCCTAGGCCAGGGATGGTCATCATCAGAACTAGCGCGACCGAGGTGAGCATCCACGCGGTATCGCCCGAGTTAGGCGTACATTTCTCGAGTACCGCCTTCTTTGGATCCGGATCGTTGGCGCATGCCGGTGGCGGCGCAGCCGGCGTCGCTGGTGCTGCGGCAGCTGGAGCTGCGGGCGCTGCCCCGGGCGCAGGTTGAGCATAGGAAGCGTCGAAGACTCCCACGCTCAAAAACAGGCTGAGGACAACCCCGAAGGCGAGAGCCAAGAGTCCCGCACGGGGGGATTTCATTAACGTCATGGTCTTACTCCTGTCCGTATTGTTTGCGGTGCGGGTCACTAGATCGCCGCCGCGTCGGTTTCGCCGGTGCGGATCCGCACGGCATGATCCAGAGCGAAGACGAAGATCTTGCCATCGCCGATTTGGCCGGTTTTGGCGGCTCCCGCGATGGCGCCGATAACCTTGTCGACCTGGTTGGAGGGCACCGCCACTTCCAATTTGACTTTTGGCAGGAAGCTCACAGCATATTCGGCCCCACGGTAGATTTCCGTGTGTCCCTTTTGACGCCCGTAGCCCTTGACCTCTGTGACAGTCAGCCCCTGCACCCCGATCGAGGTCAGGGCGTCGCGGACCTCGTCGAGTTTGAAAGGCTTGATAATGGCCATGACGATTTTCATGGATCGATCCCCGCTTGAGCCCGTTTTCTCCGTTACGCAGTGCGGGCGGGTTCACTGAGCCACACCCGCAAAGACACTTCGCGGGGCAGACCGAATCAATAGAATCAAACAGCGTGCCAGATGCCGGAATGCGGGCTATCCTGCTGAATTCATGAACGAATTTTTGCGCCTAAGGCAGGGGTTGGATGAGTTTCGAGGACGCGCGCCCAAACTCGCGGCAACGCACAAAATGGCTGCATAAAAATTAGGCGGCGCTCGTTCGAGCTACTGCAAGGCCTCGCCATGTTGGGTGACGTCGAGCCCCATGACCTCGTCTTCGTGGCGCACGCGTAGGGGGACGATGGCGCCAATGATCTTTAGCACGACGTAAGTGAGCGTACCCGACCACAGCAAGGTCGCGACGATTCCGCAGAGCTGAGCCAGCACCTGATGAGGATTGCCTTCCAGCAGTCCGGACACGCCGCGGGGCGTTTCGGGAGTGGCCGACAAAGCGCCGACCGCGAGCACGCCGGCGAGGAAAGTTCCGGTAAGGCCGCCGACTCCATGTACCCCGAACACGTCGAGCGAGTCGTCGTAGCCCAGTCTGAGTTTGAGCCAGGTGCAGGCCCAGAAGCAGATGCCGCCGGCGATCACACCGATCAGCACGCCTTGCATAGGCAGTACGAACCCAGAAGCGGGCGTGATGGTGCCGAGACCCGCCACATTACAAATCCCCGGCTCTTGTTTGGATGCTAAAGCGCGTCGGCGTCGGTCTCGCCGGTGCGGATGCGCACGGCTTGTTCGACCGGCGTGACGAAGATTTTCCCGTCACCGATCTGTCCGGTCTTGGCAGCCGATGCGATCGCCTCCATCGCGCGCTCGAGTTGCTCGGTGGCGACCGCGACTTCAATCCGCACCTTGGGCAGGAAATTCACGGCGTATTCGGCGCCGCGATAAATTTCCATGTGTCCCTTCTGCCGTCCGTAGCCCTTCACTTCGCACACCGTCATGCCGTGGACGCCGATACGGCTAAGAGCGTCGCGCACCTCGTCAAGCTTGAACGGTTTGATGACTGCAATGACCATTTTCATGATTTTCCTTCCCGGCGGCATCGTTGCCCGGCTCACCGAACCGGGGCCGGGCGGCTCGGATTGTCACGCGCGTGGGGCGACCAAAATCCCGGTGGCGTCGGACGGCCCCTATGGCGCAGCCTACCGGCCGGCGGCACAAAAATTAAGCGGCTTTCTTGCTGCATCCAAAGGCAATCGTCACGAAAAACGGCACTTCCCGGCAAATTCGCTGTCCTAATTGCCGGCTGCTGCGCCCAGATCTCGGATAACACCGGGCAAATTGGACCTACGGTTCACGCCGCTCGCGCACCAAGCCTTCTTGCGCCACCGAGGCGACCAGCGTGCCATCACGCTTGAATATAAGTCCGCGCGAGAAGCCGCGAGAGCCTCGTAGATTGGGGCTATCCTGCGCATAAAGCAGCCAATCGTCGGCGCGGAACGGCCGGTGCAACCACAGTGCATGATCGAGGCTCGCCCCCATGAATTGCTTTTCAAACAGCGTATGGCCGTGCGGAATCAGCGCGGTGTCGAGCAGTGTCATGTCGGAGGCGTATGCCAGCACGCACTGATGCAATGCTGGATCGTCGGGTAGCTGGCCGGTGGTCTTGATCCACATGTGGAATTTGCCGTCGGGATATTTTTTGCCGAGATAGCGATCGAACTCCACCGGCCGTAGTTCGATCGGACGCTCGCGTTCGTAGTAGCGGCGCACCGGATCGGGCATTGAGGGCAAAATCTTGTCGCGCACTTCGGATTCGCTCGGCAGTTTTTCCGGAGCCGGAACGTCGGGCATCTTGGCCTGGTGTGCGAGGCCAGGTTCGTCGGCGTGGAACGATACCAGCATGGAGAAAATTGGGTGGCCGTGTTGGCGCGCAGTGACACGCCGCGTGGTGAAACTCTTGCCGTCCCTAATGCGGTCCACGTCGTAGATGATCGGTACCCTGGGATCGCCCGGCAG
>Ga0207777_1000548_pt1 | contig 10134 bp, 9 predicted proteins | sample LuqExpMetageno35_FD_187793 | JGI IMG/M metagenome (GOLD analysis project Ga0207777, IMG submission 187793) | Tropical forest soil microbial communities from Luquillo Experimental Forest, Puerto Rico - Sample 35 (SPAdes) | ecosystem: Environmental > Terrestrial > Soil > Tropical forest ...
GTCATGCCGACGACCGGCTTGTTCAACACCATGCCGCCGGTCGACCCGAAGAAGGGCGCGCCGCCGAAGCTGAAGATGCCGCCGTCGGAGGCCACCAGCCAATAGGCCGGCACCGACGTCGCCGCCCCGGCCGGCGGCGCGCTCGGCGTGACGACGGCCGCGGACGCCGCGGCGACCAGCGGCAGCACCGCGACGAGGGTGGCGAGGGCGAGCCGGCGGATCAACTTCTGAGGAATTCCGCCACGCGGAACGCGAGATCGAGCGATTGACGGGCATTGAGCCGGGGATCGCACGCCGTCGTGTAGCGCGCCTCGAGGTCGACCTCGAGGATCTCCTCGGCCCCGCCGAGGCACTCGGTGACGTCGTCACCGGTGAGCTCGACGTGGAGTCCGCCCGGCCACGTGCCCTCGTCCCGGTGCACGTCGAAGAAGGAGCGGAGCTCCGAGAGGATGTCGTCGAAGCGGCGCGTCTTGCGGCCGCCGTCGCTGGTGAAGGTGTTGCCGTGCATCGGGTCGCAGGTCCACACCACCGGATGACCCTCGGCCTCCACCGCCCGGACGATCGGTGGCAAGAGGTCGGGCACCCGGGCCGCGCCGAAGCGGGTGATGAGCGTCAGGCGTCCCGGGAGGCGATCGGGGTTCAGGCGCTCGCACAACGCGACCACGTCGGTCGGCGTGCACGACGGGCCGACCTTGACCCCCACGGGGTTGTTGATCCCCGAGGCGAATTCGACGTGGGCCCCGTCCAGTTGGCGCGTCCGGTCGCCGACCCACACCATGTGGGCCGAGCAGTCGTACCAGTCACCGGTGAGGGAGTCCTTGCGCGTCAGGCACTCCTCGTAAGGGAGGATCAGCGCCTCGTGGCTGGTCCAGAAGTCGACCTGGTGCAGGCCCTCCTCGGCGCCGAGGTCGATGCCGCACGCCGCCATGAAGCGAAGGGCACGGTCGATCTCCGACGCGACGCGCTCGTACCGCCGTCCCTCGGCGGACGAGGCGACGAACTGCTGGTTCCACAGGTGCACCTGCGAGAGGTCGGCGAAGCCGCCCTTGGTGAAGGCCCGCAACAGGTTCAGGGTCGAGGCTGACTGCTGGTACGCCGCCACCAGGCGTTCGGGGTCGGGCGTGCGGGCCTCGGCCTCGAAGGCTTCGTCGTTGACCATGTGGCCGCGGAAGGTGTGCAGCGTCAGGTCGCCGACCTGTTCGGTCTCCGCCGAGCGCGGCTTGGCGAACTGCCCGGCGATCCGGCCCACCTTCACCACCGGCACGCCGGCGGCGTAGGTCAGCGCCACCGCCATCTGCAAGATGATCTTGAGCTTGTCGCGGATGGAGTCCGCCGTGAACTCGGCGAAGGACTCCGCGCAGTCGCCGGCCTGCAACATGAACGCCTCGCCGTTCGCCACGTTGCCGAGTTGCGCCGTCAGGTGACGCGCCTCTCCGGCGAAGACGAGCGGTGGGACCACGGCGAGGCGCGCCTCGACCTTTTTCAGCGCGTCGGCGTCCGGCCATTCTGGTTGCTGCGCGGCCGGGAACCGTCGCCAGGACGCGGCGCTCCACGCGGATGCTTCCGGCCTGATCGTCACCGCTCCAGGTTAACGCCGTAGGATCACCGCTCATGGCCGCCTTCCGCTTCGCACTGCAGGCGTCGAAGGCCGCATCCCCCGATGCGTGGCGCGACCTGGCGCGCAAGACCGAGGACATGGGCTACTCGACCCTCTACGTCCCCGACCACCTCGACGACCAGTGGGCTCCGATGGTCGCCGCCACCGCGGCGGCGGAGGCGACGACCACGCTGCGGGTGGGGACGCTCGTCCTCGACAACGACTTCCGGCATCCCGTCGTCCTTGCCAAGGAGGCGGCGACCCTCGACGTCGTCACCGGCGGCCGCTTCGAGTTCGGGATGGGCGCGGGCTGGCTGCGGACGGACTACGAGCAGTCGGGCATACCGATGGACCCGCCGGGCGTGCGGGTGGCGCGCCTCGCCGAGAGCCTGGCCGTCATGCGCGCCCTGTGGCGCGACGGCACCGCGACGTTCGAGGGCGAGCACTACCGCGTCACCGGCGCCCTCGGCACGCCGGTGCCCGTGACGCCGGGGGGCCCGCCGCTCGTCATCGGTGGCGGGGGCCGCGCCATCCTCACCCTCGCCGGGCAGTACGCGCAGACGGTCAGCGTGGTGCCGAGCCTGCGCGCCGGCTACGTCGGTCCCGAGGTCGCGGCGGAGACCGTTCTCGAGAGATACGCCGAGCGGATCCGCTGGGTGCGCGATGCCGCGGGCGACCGCGCCGGCGACATCGAACTGCAGTGCTGGACGGCGACCGTCCAGGTGGTGCCGAACGCGGAAGAGACGCTGGCGACGCTCGCCCCCCTCTTCGACCTGACACCCGAGCAGTTGCGCGCGGCGCCCGTCGCGTTGATCGGCACCGCCGGCGCGATCGTCGAGACCTTGCGCAAGCGGCGCGAGGAGCTCGGGTTCAGCTACATCGTCGTGCACGAGGCGGAGATGGATGCGCTGGCGCCGGTGATCGCCGAACTTGCCGGGACCTGAGCTCCCCGACTCCGGCGAGGGGACGGTCGCGCACACGCCGACCGAGCGGATCGGGATCCTCGGCGGGACGTTCGACCCACCACACAACGGCCACGTCGCCGCCGCCCGCGCCGCGCTCGACGCGTTGGGCCTGGACCGCCTCCTGCTCGTCGTCGCCAACGATCCCTGGCAGAAGTCCGGGCAGCGGGACGTCTCCCCCGCCGCGGACCGCCTCGCGCTGACCGAGGCCCTGGCCGCAGCGGTGCCCGGCACGGAGGTCAGCCGTCTCGAGATCGACCGCGGCGGGCCCAGCTACTCGGTGGACACGGCCGAGGCCGTGCGGGCCGAGGCGGCGGGCCGCGGCCGACGCTCCGAGCTCTTCTTGGTCGTCGGCGCCGACCTGGTCGACGAGCTCGAGACGTGGCACCGGGCAGGTGACCTGAAAGCCCTGGTCACCCTCGCCGTGGTCTCGCGTCCCACCAGCGCCGCGCCGGCGGCGCCGCCGGGTTGGCGCGTCGTCCGCCTCGACGGCCCGCAGGAGACGGTCTCGAGCTCGGAGGTGCGCGACCGGATCGTGGCGGGCGACCCCGTGGAGGGCCTGGTGCCCGAGGGCGTGATCCGTTGCATCCAGCGCCGCGGTCTGTACGCTGTCCGATAGATGAGCGCCATGCCGGCCGGGTGGACGGGAGTGTCGGACGTGCCCCGTACGGGTGCGTCCCCCGGGAGTGTGCAACGGAGGGCCGAACGCCGGGCCGAACAGAAAGTGGTGCGGCGGAGCCGGCAGCGCTGGGCCGTGTTCGCGTGCGCTGTCCTCGTTGCGAGTTTCGGACTCACGGTAGGGATCTTGGACGTGCTCCATTGACGGGCGGGTTGGACATTCACGTCCAGCTGCCGCCGGCGGCGGCCACCGCGGCCGAGTCGGCCGACGCCAAGCTCGGGCACGAGACCGTCGTGCTGGCCATGGGGGAGCTCTTCGGCGTGGTCGACGCCTTCGTCATCACCAGCGCGGCCAACACCCGCCACGTGCGCACCCTCGTCGAGGAGATCGAGCGACGGATCAAAGAGCTCCACGGGATCGCGCCCGTCCGCACCGAAGGCCTGGGCGACGCGACGTGGGTGCTGATGGACTACGGCGACTTCATCGTGCACGTTTTCTTGCAGGAGACGCGCGACTACTACGACCTCGAGCACCTCTGGTCCGGCGCCCCGCGCGTGCCCTGGCGGCGCGACGTCGAGAACGCCGGCTAGGCCGGCGAGGACGCGCCCAGGAACTGAATCAGGTAGACCGGACCGTTCACCTCGGTCCCGTTGGCGATGGGCACCGCCGCGCGCTGCCCGTCGATTTCGAACACCACACCGGTGCCGTTCCCCTTGACCGCCGCCACGGTGGCCACGATCTGGGCTACGGCCAGCTCGGCGTCGGTCCCCGTGATCTGCCCGAAGGCATTGTTCATGTTCACCACGACGACGTTGCCCGGCGCAGTGTTGGCGGAATTCACTGCGACGTCACTTGGGATCGCCGTGTACACGCCGGGTGTCTCGTCCGCGGCCGGTCCCTGCAACATGGCGTTGATGACCGAGGCCAGCGGCGCCGGTGACGCGACGTAGCGCTGTTCCGCCTGCAGCTGCTGGGTCGACGAGTTGATGAAGTACACCTGGACCGACACCAGCGACTTCGGCTGGGTCGTCGTTGTGGTGGGCAGATGCGGGTCCAGCAGGTGCGAGGGCACCCTCGAGGCGGGGATCGACCTCGGGTCGCTCTGCGTCGGAATCGAACACCCGGCCGCGATGCCGGCCAACACGAGGAGCACGACGGCGGCGGCCGGCCGCCGCCTCACGTCGTCACCCCCGCGTCGTCGTCGGTCACGCGGGCCGCGTCGTCGGGCCGCGCGGCGTCTCCCGTGCCGTCCCCCTCGTCCCCCTCGTCGTCGCCCTCGCCCCGCGCAGCCACCGGCAGGGTCAGCACCAGGCGCGCCCCACCCGCGGGCGAGGTCTCCACGCGCACGTCGCCCCGCATGACGTGCATGTGTTCGGCCACCAGCGCCAGCCCCAGCCCGGTGCCGGTGCCGGCGCCGCGTCGTCCTGACGCAGATCCCCGGTAGAAGCGCTCGAAGACCTTGGCGCGTTCGAGGGGGTGGATGCCGGGGCCGGCGTCGTCGACCGTCACCTCCACCGTGGCGGAGGCCGTCTCCTCCCCGGGGTCGCCGGGGCCCGGACGCACCGAGATACCGGTCACCCCGCCGCCGTAGTTCGCGGCGTTCTCCATCAGGTTGGCCATGACGCGCTCGAAGCGCCGCTTGTCCGCGGCCACCCGCCACGGCCGCACGACCGGGTCGACCTCGACCGGTGGCGGCTCGAGCACCTGCCCGTCCATGTGCGCTGCCCCCGCCACCACGGAGCGCTGCACCAGCTCGGCCACGTTGACCTCTTCCAAGAAGACGTCCACCGAACCGGCGTCGGCGCGGGACATCTCGAGCAGGTCGCCCACCATGCGCTGGAAGCGGCGCAGGTCGTCGCTGAGGAGCTGCAGCGCCCGCCGCGAGCGGGGCGTCAGCTTGTCGCGGTCGGCCTCGAGCACCTCGAGGGACGCCGCCAACGTCGTGAGAGGCGAGCGCAGCTCGTGACTGACGTCGGAATTGAACCGCGCTTCGCGCTCGATGCGCTCCTGCAACTGGTCGACCATCGCGTTGAACGAGTTCGTCAGCGGTTCGAGGTCGGGGTCGGCCGCGTCTGCGTCGAGCCGCGTGTCGAGCTCGCCGCCGGCGATGGCGCCCGCAGCCCGCGAGACGTCGGCCAGCGGTCGCAGCGAGCGGGCGCTGGCGAAGCGTCCCAGTGCGATGCCGAGCAGCGTCGTCACGACACCGGCGCCGAAGAGCGCCAGCCCGAGCACCCGCAGCGTGTGGTCCAGGTCGGAGAGGTCGAAGACCTCGAAGTAGGCCACCTTGACCGAGGGGATGGGCACCCCGACCACGATCACCGGCGTCCCGTGCGACCCCGTCCGGTACGTCTGCGTCGCCACCGTTCCGCCGAGCACCTCGCGCCGCAACCGCGCCGGGATGGCCGAAGGGTTGACCGACAGCGACGACACGTAGGGCTGCGGGTTGCCCTGGTGGTACAGGATTGAGTGCGCGCTCGAGCCGAAGTCGATCTGGGTCAGCAGCGTGACGTAGGCCGTGTCGCCCCCCTCCAGGGCGCTGCGCACATAGACCGCGTTGGTGAAGGCGGTCTGCTGCGCCGAGGTTTCGCGTCCAGCCAGGAGGTAGTGGCGCGTCGTAAAGTAGGACACGCCGCCCATCACGATGGAGAGCAGCAGCGCCCCGAGCCCGAAGACGGCGGTGATGCGGGCGCCGATGCCCAGTCTCACGTCACGGCACCAGCTTGTAGCCCATGCCCCTCACGGTGAGGATGTGCTGGGGGACCGCGGGGTCGGCCTCGACCTTGGTCCGCAAGCGCCGGATGTGGACGTCGACCAGCCGCCCGTCGCCGAAATAGTCGTAGCCCCAAACCCGGTCGAGCAGCTGCTCGCGGCTGAGCACCTTGTTGGGGCTCGCCGCCAGCTCACACAGGAGGCGGAACTCCGTCCGGGTGCAGTGGACCTCCTCGCCGTTGGTCCGGCGCAGCACGCCCTGCTCGGGCAGCAGCTGCAGGTCGCCGAAGGAGATGGCGCCGGGTTCCTCCTCGGCCGGCCGAGCGCGTCGCAACAGGGCGCGGATGCGGGCGGCCAGCTCCTTGGCCACGAACGGCTTCGTGACATAGTCGTCGGCCCCGGCCTCCAGCCCTGCGACCACGTCGTGGGTGTCGGCCCGGGCCGTCACGATGATGATGGGGACTGCGCTGCTGCGCCGCAGGGCGCGGCAGCACTCGAACCCGTCCATGCCGGGCAACATAAGGTCGATCAGTGCGACGTCGGTCGGGGCCTCCGCGAAGAGGTCCAGGCCCTCCTCACCGCTGGCGGCGTCCCGTACCTCGTAGCCCTCGCCCTCCAGGGCGAGGCGCATGGAGGAACGGATCCGCTCATCGTCCTCGACGACCAGGATGCGTCCGCTCATTGCCTCCAGCTCAGCCGATCCAGATCTGAGTCGGCCAGATGGCTCCCCCGATCATGCCAAAGGCCGGCTGCCCCTGAGGCGTGGTGGGGTTGTTGAAGTTCTGCACCTTGGGGTTGCCGATCACGGCCCACAGGGCCCGGTCGGTCCACAGGTAGGGCAGGTCCACACCGAGGCGCTTGTTCACCGTCTTGTAGGCCGCATTCCGGACACCCTTGTCGGTGCTGGCGCGGCCGGCCAGCAGCGCCGTCTCGATGGTGGAGTCGGCGTTGCGGGCCATGTTGATGGACAGCGAGCCCGAGCTCACCGTGGTCGTGCTCCAGAAGATGTAGTTCAGGTCGGGGTCGACCGCGCCGAACTGGCGCCAGGCGGTCGCCTCGTACTTGCCGGCCAGCGCGTTGTTGATGAGCTGGTTCTGCTCGACGATGACCGGCGAGACCTTGAACCCGACGGCCTGCCACGCCTGCTGAAGGTACTGCGCGGCCCGCGAGGCGGCAGGCGATTGGACCTGGCTGAAGTTGAAGCTGATCGGCCCACCGGACTTCTTGGCCGCCGCCTGCACCAGCTTCTTCGCCTGGCCGGGGTTGTAGGCCGGGAAGCTCGTCGTGGAGGAGTAGGGCGAGCCCGGTGGGAAGAGCCCGTTGGCCACCGGGAGGACGCCCTGGTCGATCACCTTGGCGTACTGGTTGCGGTTGACGGCCATGGCGGCGGCGCGGCGCAAGTTGGGGTCGCTGAACGGCTTGGCCAGGCAGTTCAGCTGCGTGCAGTTGATGTCCGGCTCGCCGGCGATGTGCGTGGCGTCGTCGATGTAGGAGTAGCCCTTGTTGCCGCGGTACTGGGTGATGATCTGCGGCGTGTCGGTGACGAGCAGGTCGATCGTGCCGCTCTTCAGCGCCTCCGAGCGCGCCTCCTCGTCGGGGATGGGCTTGAACGTGATCTGCGACAGATAGGGCATGCCCTTGCGCCAGTAGTTCGGGTTGGCCGTGGCCGTGAAGTGGGAGTTGGGCACCCACTCCTTGAAGACGAAGGGGCCCGTGCCGACCGGGTGCGACGTGCCGTTGGGGTTCGACAGCATGGACGGGGCCACGACATAGGCGATCTGCCCGCCGATGCCGCCGGCCAGGTAGTAGGGGAAGGGCGCCCACGGCTTGGTGAACGAGATGGTGACCGCCAGCGGGCCGGTCTGGGTGATCGACTTCAGCGTCGGGTTGATCACGATGCCCGTGAGCACCGAGTTCTTGTGCGCCACGAAGTTGGTGAGCAGGGCGGCGCCGTTGCACGGCGTCCCGTCGTGGAAGACCAGGTTCGGGCGGAGCGTGATCGTCCACGACGTGTAGTCGGGCGTGGACACGACCGACTGGGCCAGATAGGGCGCCCAGCCGCCGCTGTCGGTCACGATGGTGAGCGGGTCGAAGACCGTGCGGGCGTACATGACGCCGACCTCGTCGAAGCGGGCTTGGGTGGGGTCGAACCCCTGTTCCTCGGCGTCGACGCCGAAGACGAGCGAGCCGCCCTTCTTGGGCGTCTTCGTGCTGATGCCGTTGCGGCCGGGCCCGTTGGTCGTCGCGCCCGCCAGGTCCTCCCAGCCGACGCCCAATGCAGATGCCCCAGCGAACCCCGCCGCCGCCGCGGCGCCGCCCGCGAGCAACGAGCGTCGATCGAACCTGGATCCCATCCGATCCTCCCTTTCGCGCACCGCCTGGACCCCCCGGCGGTTCCCCGGCGACGTTAGTTCCCATGTGCGCCCATGTGGCGGCGGTACCGTGGGCCCGTGTCGGCGGACTGGGACCTCTCGGGCTTCGCCTCGTGGCTCGCCGGGCGGTCGCCCGCCACGCGCAAGGCGTACGTGAGCGACGTCGGCGCGTTCGCAGAGTGGATGGCCCGCGCCGGCGTGGATGGGCCCGCCGGGGTGGACCGCATGCACCTGCGCCGCTACCTGGCCTCCCTCGGGACGCGCCGTCTCGCCCGTGCGACCATCGCCCGCAAGGCGGCCGCACTGCGCTGCTATTTCGCCTGGTCGCTCCGGCAGGGGCACATCGGCTCCGACCCGGCCCGGTCCCTGCGGTCGCCGGCCGGGGGCGGCCGGCTGCCCCGGGTGCTCTCCGGCGGGGAGGTGTCGACGCTGCTCGACGTGCCGGCCGCGACGCCGATCGAGCGACGCGACGTGGCGGTGCTCGAGCTGCTCTACGCGGCCGGCCTGCGCGTGTCGGAGCTCTGCGGGCTCGACCGCGGCGACATCGACCTGCGAGGCAGGACGGTGACCGTGCTCGGCAAGGGCGCCAAGCAGCGGCGCGTCCCGATCCACGACACGGCGGTCGCCGCCCTGCGCGCCTGGCTCCACGACGGGCGTGACCGCATGGACGGGCCGCGCGAGGCCGCCTTCGTCAACCGGCGCGGCGCGCGGCTCGGGCCCCGCGACGTGCGGCGGATCCTCGACCGCCGGGCGGCGGCGCCGACGCATCCCCACGCACTGCGGCACACCTACGCCACCCACCTGCTCGACGGGGGTGCCGACCTGCGCGTCGTCCAGGAGCTGCTGGGCCACGCGAGCCTGGCGACCACGCAGGTCTACACGCACGTGAGCAAGGAGCGCCTGCGCGCCGTCTACGACGGGACACATCCGAGGGCCTGACCGGCGCCGGGAGCCCGGGCGGCGGCCCAGCGGCTAGGCTGTTCCGGCCCACCGGCCGGTGGGCGCAACACCGACTACACACCTGGGGCGATCCACGGTCGCGGGCCACCGCCGGCGCTGCCCCAGGGAGGACAAACCGATTGGAGGAGTAGTTCTATGGCCGTCGTTTCCATGCGGCAGCTTCTGGAGGCCGGAGTGCACTTCGGCCACCAGACGCGGCGGTGGAACCCGAAGATGAAGCGCTACATCCTGGGTGAGCGCAACGGGATCTACCTGATCGACCTGCGCAAGACGCTGGGCGGCATCGAGACCGCCTACAGCTACGTGCGTGACTTGGTGGCCGACGGGGGCACCATCCTCTTCGTGGGCACCAAGAAGCAGACCCAGGGCCCGGTGGCCGAGTACGCCGAGGCCTGCGGCATGCCCTATGTCAACCAGCGTTGGCTCGGTGGGATGTTGACCAACTTCGCGACGGTCTCGGGCCGTGTGAAGCGGATGCAGGAGCTGCGGGCCATGCAGGCCGCCGGCGACTTCGACGGGATGCCCAAGCGCGAGGCGCTGCAGCACACCCGCGAGCTGGAGAAGTTGTCGCGCAACCTGGGCGGCATCGCATCGTTGGACCGGCTGCCCAACGCCGTGTTCGTCATCGACACCAAGAAGGAGCACATCGCGGTTACCGAGGCCCGCAAGCTCGGCCTGCCGGTGGTGGCGGTGGTCGACACCAACTGCGACCCCGACCTGATCGACTACGTCATCCCGGGCAACGACGACGCCATCCGTTCGGGTTCGCTCATGTGCCGAGTGGTCGCCGACGCCGTGGTCGAGGGCCGCTTCATCGCCGAGCATCGCCGGCAGTCTGCTCCGGCCACACCAGCCGAGGAGGGCAGCGGGTCGCCGTCGCCGCGTCCACGGCGCGTGCAGCCGCCCCAAGAGCCG
>Ga0207777_1000551_pt1 | contig 10116 bp, 11 predicted proteins | sample LuqExpMetageno35_FD_187793 | JGI IMG/M metagenome (GOLD analysis project Ga0207777, IMG submission 187793) | Tropical forest soil microbial communities from Luquillo Experimental Forest, Puerto Rico - Sample 35 (SPAdes) | ecosystem: Environmental > Terrestrial > Soil > Tropical forest ...
CTCCTTGACGCGCAACTCCTGCAAGCCGCGCATGCGTGTCGTGCCCTTTGCGAACGCGGCGGCGACACCGAGGATCAGATATTCATCGATCATCGACGGCGCGCGCTCGGGCGGCACTTCGGTGCCTTTGAGCGCGGAAGCGCGCACCCGCAGATCGGCGACCTCTTCACCGCCGTCGTCGCGCGTCGACAGCGTCTCGATATTGGCCCCCATCTCGAGCAGAGTCTTGATAAGGCCGGTACGCAGCGGATTGGTCATTACCGCGTCGAGGATAAGATCAGAACCCGGCGTGATCAGCGCGCCGACCATTAGAAACGCCGCCGACGAGGGATCGGCCGGCACCACCACATTGGCAGGCTCGAGCTCGGGCTGCCCCTGCAAGATGATACGGCGGCCGCGTTCGCCGTGCGGTTTGCTCGTGACCTCGGCGCCGAAATGTTTGAGCAGCCGCTCAGTGTGGTCGCGAGTAGCCTCGGCCTCGATCACCGTAGTCTCACCCGGTGCGGCGAGGCCCGCGAGCAGCACCGCCGACTTGAGCTGCGCCGATGGCATCGGCGGCTCATAGGTGATCGGGATTGGGTCGGACGCGCCTTCCAGCGTGAGCGGCAGGCGGCCGCCGTCAGCTATCGCGAGGGGACGCGCGCCCATCTTCTCCAGCGGGTCAAGTACCCGCCGCATCGGCCGGCTGCGGAGGGAAGCATCGCCGTCGAAGGTAGCCGTCACCGGCGAGCCAGCAACCGCGCCGATCGCCAACCGGCAGCCAGTGCCGGAATTGCCGAAATTTAGCGGGCCTGCCGGCTGGGCGAAGCCGCCGACCCCGACGCCGTGGATGCGCCAGGCGCCCTCGCCGTGCCGCTCCATGGAAGCCCCGAGCGCACGCATAGCTTGAGCGGTGTGCAGGACGTCCTCACCTTCCAGCAGGCCGCTGACATTGGTCTCACCGACCGTCATGGCCGCCAGGATAAGGGCACGGTGGGAGATCGACTTGTCGCCCGGCACGCGGGCGCGGCCCTGCAAAGGGGCGCCTCGTCGGGCGGTCAGCGGCGTCAATGGGGCGATGTCCACGGCGATATCCCTAACAATGGGGCCGTCCTACCACGCGCCCGCGCGCGTCGTCATCCCGCCGCTTTTCCCGCGTTCAAGACAGACTTGAGCTATTGACAGGCGGCCTGCAACTAGCCAAGTGAAACACCGATTTTCGACCTATCCGAGGAACCCAGATCCGTGGCCAAATCCGAGCTAGGCACCAAACGCGTCTGCCCCGATACCGGGCGCAAGTTCTACGATCTCAACAAGACGCCAGTGATCTCGCCCTATACCGGCAAAGTGGTCCCGATCGCGGTCGCGCCGGTGCGCGCGAAGGCCGAGCCGACGCCGGCTGCGCGGCCGGCTCCAGTCGAGGAGATCGAGGCGATCGCGCCGGAGACCGCGGACGCCGAATTCGTTTCGCTCGAAGATGCCGAGACCGAACAGCAGGGCAAGAAGCCGGCCGACGCCACCGCGGCCACCGCCAGCGAAGAGGAAGACGTCGAGATCGACGAGAGCCTCGACGACGCCGCCTTCATCGAGGAGGAGGAGGAAGGCGATGCCGATGTGTCCGACATCATTGGCGAGACGGTCGAGAAGGAAGAGGAGACTTGAGTTCGCTCACCGGACAATATCCGACCGATGCTTTGCCGTTAGCCAAGCCAGCAGCGGCAATCGAATTTACGCGATTGGGGCCATAGCTCAGCTGGGAGAGCGCCTGCATGGCATGCAGGAGGTCGGCGGTTCGATCCCGCCTGGCTCCACCAACCTTCGCTCGCTTCGCTAGCTTGCAAGGCCGCCCACGGGGCGGCTTTTTGTTGCGCGCTGCTGACAGTCGCCGCACGCTATGCATGATGCCGCACGCCAAACGGGGGAAACGAAATGCAAGGCAAGATCACTCTCGAGGACCATGTGGCCATCGAACCGACGCTCAGTGACTCGCAAGTATTCGGCGCGCATGTGTGGAAGGACTTAAGCCACCGTTTGCTCGATGTTCAGGACACGCGCCTGCGTGAGATGGATAAGCATGGTGTCGAATTGATGATACTATCGCTGAATGCCCCAGCGGTGCAGGCGATCCACGAAGTTAAACGGGCGATCGAGGTGGCGCGCCAAGCCAACGATTCGCTAGCTGGCGAAGTACGCAAGCGCCCCGCCCGCTTCGCCGCATTCGCTGCGTTGCCGATGCAGGATCCGGAAGCAGCAGCCAGAGAGCTCACCCGCTGCGTCAAGGAGCTCGGCTTTGTCGGCGCACTGGTCAACGGCTTCTCACAGATCGGCGTGCCCGACAACGTCACCTATTACGATCTGCCGCAGTACCGACAGTTCTGGCGCGTGGTCGAGGCGCTTGACGTGCCGTTCTATCTGCATCCGCGCAATCCGTTGCTGAGCTGGACCCGACAATATGAAGGCCACAACTGGTTGCTCGGGCCGAACTGGGCGTTCTCAGCAGAGACCTCAGTACACACGCTGCGACTGATCGGCAGCGGGCTGTTCGACGAATGCCCACGCTTGAAGATGGTGCTCGGCCATCTCGGCGAGGGCATCCCCATGCAACTCTGGCGCATCGACGGCCGCAATGGCTGGATGAAGGCGCCTCATAAATACGCCGCCAAGCACGGCGTTGGGCATTACTTCCGCCGACATTTCCACGTCACCAGTTCCGGTAATTTCCACACGCCGTCGATGCTCAACGCGATGACCGAGCTCGGCGCCGAGCGCGTGATGTTCTCGGTCGATTGGCCATTCGAGGATATTGGCGAAGGTGCGCAGTGGTTCGATGCAGCCGCGATCAGCGAGACTGACCGCCGCAAGATCGGACGTGATAACGCAATCAAGCTATTCAAGCTGACGCTTTAGCTAGTGGTGCTTTCTGTTATGTGCGCCGATGCCCCAGACCGGATCACCAGCGCCGTTGCACTAGGCAATACGACGCCGATCCTACCCGCGTGCAGTGCCCACTAGACGCCTCTTAAGACTTTGTCGACCAAACACGACAAACCCGCACGCTTAATCCAAGCCATGCGTATGACGGCTTTGTAACGGTCGATCGAATGGGTAGGGCATCGCCTGAATACCTTCCCGAACGGCCGATTTTGGCGAATTTGACCTGTTCTTGAACCATTAACCTGCCCTGCCCATATTAGGCGCGGCCGGACTGCGGTTGCGGTCCGGTTGGGGTGCCCGCGCAAGGGGCCCCGTCAAAGTCGCTTCCAGCGAGGGCTTTGAGACCATGTCACGAGTTCCGTCATTATCCAGCCCTTTCCTGTTGGGGTTCGACGAGATCGAGCGGCTGCTCGACCGCGTCACCAAGGGTGCCGACGGCTATCCGCCCTACAACATTGAACGGATGGCGCGCGATACCCACAACCCTGAGCGGTTGCGCATCACGTTGGCGGTCGCCGGTTTCACCCGCGACCAGCTCGATGTCTGCGTCGAGGAAAGCCAGCTGGTGATCCGCGGGCGGCAGCAAGATGACAAGACCCGGCAATTCCTCCATCGCGGCATCGCCGCGCGCCAGTTTCAGCGCACCTTTGTGCTGGCGGATGGCATGGAGGTTCTCGGCGCCGACTTAAAGAACGGATTGCTGTCGATCGATCTGGTACGGCCGCAAGCCGAGCGGATCGTAAGGACAATCGCGATCAATGAACAAGAGTAACGGAACCACAACAGGACTCGACCGCGTCACGCGTTAAATGAAAAGGATCGAGGGCCATGACCAACGACAAGATGATTGAACCGAACCCAACCCATCCCGTTATCACGCAGGAGGCGCTCGCGCATCTCGGCGACGGCCGACTTGCCTATGTCAGAACGATTCGCTCCGAGGATGTCGCGCGGATGTTCCCGCAAGCGCCGCAGATCGCGCCCGGCCTCAAGCTGTTCGTGCTACATGCCGCCGACGGCACGCCGATCATGCTCACTGACACGCGCGAAGCCGCGGTCGCCAATGCCTGGAGTCACGAGCTCGAACCGATGAGCGTCCACTGAACGCGCTGCACGGCAAAGTAGGTTTGTTGAAGTGCCGTACCCCGGTGGTCTCGCTTAGGCTCGCAATGCCGTTGGATGGCTGGAACATAGGCGATCCTAGAGATGCCGTCCTTCGGACGGCTATGCCTGACCATGACAACATCTGTTCCGAAAAATCTTATGCTGCGCTGCTTGTCGGCGGCATCGCTAGCACGGCATAGAGCGCATCGGCGTCACGCGATTCACGCAGCTTTCGCGCGATCTCCGGATCGCGCAAAAGGCGCGCAACGCGTGCGAGCGCCTTGAGATGATCGGCGCCGGCGGCTTCCGGTGCCAGCAGCAGAAAGATCAGATCGACCGGCTGGCTGTCGAGTGCTTCGAAATCGATCGGCCGCTCGAGCCGCGCGAACAAACCGAACAGCCGACCGAGGTTGGGCAGCTTGCCGTGCGGGATGGCGATGCCATTTCCCACTCCGGTGGAACCGAGCTTCTCGCGCTGCAATAGGATTTCAAAAATCGCCTTCTCGTTCTGCCCGGTAAGCTCGGCCGCGCGGGCGGACAGCTCCTGCAGTGCTTGCTTCTTGCCGTTGACCTTGAGCGCCGGAATAATCGCAGTGGGCGCGACGAGCTCGGTGAGCGTCATGGACATGTCCAACGATTGGAAATGGTCGCGCCAGATTGCAAGGGGTGGTGAAGGCGGCGGACCATAGGGACGGCCTCGTGCGCCGTCAATGGCTGCAGGGGCAGCCGCTTACCGTTGGACATGCTCAGCCGCCGCGGCGACCTTGCTGGTCCTTGCGCCGGCGCTTGTAGCGGCGCAGGCGTTTTTCAATATGGAGAGCGGCCTGTTCGGCACTCTCATAGGCGTCGGCTGCCATGCCTTCCGCTTCGAGTTGGGCGCCCGAATCCAGGTGCAGGACGCATTCGGTGCGAAAGCCGAAGCCATCCTTGCCCACAGTGGCATGCCCGGAATAGCCGCCGCGGAAATATTTCGAGGTCGCCTCGGCCACACGGCCAATGATGCGCTGCTGGAGAGCGGTGCCAATATTGATGTTTCTTCCCGAAACGCGCAAAGGCATCTGACTTGCCTCCTTGTCCGGACGCGGTGCCCGCCGGCCCATTTCCAAACCGACTCGAATATTTGAACTTGGAATTGTTCCGCAGGTCAATGTGGTCGGAATTACGAGGCCGTCTGCTTCTCGCGTCTGCGCTGCACCGACGAGGGGATGCGCATCGCCTCGCGATATTTGGCGACGGTGCGGCGCGCGATGTCGATGCCAGCATGGCGTAGTTTTTCCACGATGGTGTCGTCCGACAGGACGTCGACGCCAGTCTCGCTGTCGATCAACTGCCGAATACGGTGACGCACAGCTTCGGCAGAATGCGCCTCGCCGCCGTCGGCCGAAGCGATCGAGGAGGTGAAGAAATATTTCAGCTCGAAGATGCCGCGGCTGGTCGCCATGTATTTGTTTGCAGTGACGCGCGACACCGTCGACTCGTGCATACCAATGGCGTCAGCGACGGTCTTGAGATTGAGCGGCCGCAGATGCTGGACACCGTTAATAAAAAAACCATCCTGCTGGCGCACGATCTCGCTCGACACCTTGAGGATAGTCTTGGCGCGCTGGTCGAGTGCACGCACCAGCCAACTCGCGGTCTGCAGGCACTCGGCGAGATAAGTCTTGTCCTTGTCGCTATGGGCACCTTTCGACACCTGCGCATAATAGCGCTGGCTGATAAGGACTTTCGGCAGCGTGTCGGAATTGAGTTCCACCTGCCAACTGCCATCCGGCGCCGCCCGCACAAACACATCAGGTACGATCGGCTGCACCATAGTCGAGCCGAACGCCAGGCCAGGCTTGGGATTGAGGCTGCGGATCTCGGCGATCATGTCAGCGAGATCTTCATCGTCGACACGACACAACCGGCGCAAGGCGGCAAGGTCGTGTTTGGCCAATAGGTCGAGATGCTCGACCAACGCCTGCATCGCCGGGTCAAAACGGTCACGCTCCCTGAGCTGTAGCGCCAAGCATTCGGTGAGGTTCCGAGCGCAAATGCCGGGCGGATCGAGCGTCTGAAGCGTCGCCAGTACCGATTCAACGTCCTTGCGCGGTGCGCCGAGCTTCTCCGCGACGGTGTCAAGCTCACCGCTGAGATAGCCCGTGTCGTCCACCATATCGATCAGGTATTGTCCGATCATACGCGCGGCGGGATCAGAAATCGCAAGCGCCATCTGCTGGGCGAGGTAATCGGCAAGCGTGGTCTTTTCCGACACGAAGGATTCAAGATTGTAGTCGGAGTCCTGACCGGCTGAGCCGACGCCCGACCATTCCGAATAAGCTGGCGACGGCCTCTCGGCAGCGTCGGATTTTTCCCCGCCATCGTCGGGGAACACGTTCTCGAGCTCAGTGCCGAGCCCCTGCTCCATCGAGGTACGGCTTGTCTCGAGGTTCTCATCGTTCCAGTCCGGCGCTTCCGCTAAGCCCCCCTCGTCGCGTTCGGGATCGGCGTCGGTTTCGGCGTTCGGCATGGGCGTGTCGTCGTCGCTGTCGCGCTCCAACAGCGGATTGCGTTCAAGCTCGCTCTCCACATAGGCGGCGAGATCCAAGCTAGAGAGTTGCAGCAGCTTGATCGCCTGCATCAGCTGCGGCGTCATCACCAGCGCTTGGGTCTGGCGAAACTCCGGTCTTTGCGACAACGCCATAAGTTGGTTTCCCGGCCGGAAACTGGAACGATTCTTGCTTGTTTTTCCTATATAGCAGCGCCGCGAGCTCAGCGGTATGTGATTCAGCAATGCTGCGTTGCACAAAGATTGTGCATTTGCCCGAATTTTAGAGACGAAATTCCTCGCCTAAATAGAGCCGGCGCACGTCAGGATTGTTAACGATTTCGTCGGCGCGGCCCTCCATCAGCACCTCGCCAGAATATATGATGTAGGCGCGGTCGGTGAGCCCGAGCGTCTCGCGCACATTGTGATCGGTGATCAGCACGCCGATGCCGCGGTTCGTGAGATGGCGCACCAGAGCTTGAATGTCGCCGACCGCGATCGGGTCGATGCCAGCGAACGGCTCGTCAAGCAGCATGTAGCTCGGCCGCGTCGCCAGCGCGCGCGCAATCTCGACACGGCGGCGCTCGCCGCCGGACAGCGCGATGGTCGGCGTCTTGCGCAGGCGCGCGATGTTGAATTCCTCAAGCAGTGCGTTGAGGTCGGCTTCGCGCCGGCGGCGATCGGGCTCCACCACTTCCAGCACCGAGCGGATGTTTTCTTCCACGTTAAGGCCGCGGAAGATCGAAGCCTCCTGTGGCAGATAGCCGATACCGAGCCGCGCGCGCTGGTACATCGGCAAGGCCGTTAGGTCATATCCGTCAAGTTCAATGTGCCCGCGATCGGCGTTGATCAGGCCGGTGATCATATAAAACACCGTGGTCTTGCCAGCGCCGTTCGGCCCCAAAAGGCCGACCGCTTCGCCACGCCGCACATAGAGCGTGACCCCCTTGACCACCTTCCGGCCGCCGAAGCTCTTTTCCACTCCGTGAGCCGCGAGATAGTGGCGGGCGGCTTGGTGCTGGCGGCCATTGCCGTCCCGGCGCTGACGCTGGCCGACCTGCTGTATCGCCTCGGCCCGATGCGCAGCTTGCGTTGGCGCCTGCTGCAGGCTTCCATCCGCCGCAGCCGGCGAACGGCGGGCGGCAGGCGAGCGTCGCCAAAACAGTGAGAGGATGTTCACCCGGCGACCCCGCAGCGCATGCGTCGATCCGATCGGCAGCCCGTGAGCGCCGGGCGCGCGACTCTAGCTGATTCCTGCTGGCCGTGAACGGAGAGACCGGCGTACAGTCGCATGGCCGGCGCGGTCAAAATGGCCGCACTGGGATCGGCGAGCGCGGCACCTGTGGGCTGTTGCCGACAGCATTCGGCTGCTTGATATCGGGAGCGCCACTAGCGCCCGGCAGGAACAGTCCCTGCACCCGACTCTGCCCATTCTTGCCGGACTCCACCCTCGACACGCCGCTGTTGAGATCAACCACGAGCCGGTCGCCGCGCAGAACGTTCTGCCCTTGCGTCATCACCACATTCCCGCTGAGCGTGACAGTGTTGGTCTTCATGTCGAACAGGCCAAACTCGCCGGTGGCGGTCTGGTCCTTCTGCATCACCACCACGCTGCCGCGCGCTTCCAGCTTTTTGATCTTTTGCTCGCCGCCGGGGCCGGGCGTCGCTGCTTTCATGGTGTTGGCGGTGCCGACGGTGTCCTGGTCGTAGAACACCACCAACGACTTGCAGCGCAGAGACGTGTCGCCCTGCGTTACTTGGACGTTGCCGCTGAATGTCGCCTGTTTATCCCTGTCCCGCACTTCCAGTGTAGCGGCTTCGATCTTCACCGGTTGATTGCGGTTCTGTGAAAAACCCTGCAACGCATTGGGCGGACCCTTCGAAGGCTGCGCTTCGAGCGGCGCGCCGATGGCTACCGACGTGGCAACCAACAACAGCAGAAGGAGTGGGCGCGACATAATGGTCATTGCGTGCCGGATTTTGGTTTGGCCACGTCGTTGAGCATCAGCACCATATTCACGCCGCCGTGGAAGCGAACGAGATCGCCGGAGTCGATGATCTCCAGTTTGTTGGCATTGAGCGTGCCTTGCAGCAGCTCGAGTTCGACCGGCTGATCGGATACCACCTTACCTTTGCGGATATCGACAATCGCCTGACTCAGGCGGCCTTTGTAGCCGGTCGACGAGCTAAGCAGAATGTTGCGCTCGAGCTTTATGGTCTCACCCTTCGTGTCGTAGATCCCGCTGGCTGCCGACATTTCCATGGTGGTCTTGTCCTGCATCTCAAGCTTAGCGTGGATGTCGCGCAATTCGACCAGGTCCGGCTTGGTCAAATCCTGCGCAGCCGCGGCTGCGGAGAGTTCATAGGCGCGGGCGTCGCGCGTGAAACCAGATAGCCGCGGCTGCTCCATAGTGACCTTGGTACCGGAGGCAACCAAGTTGCTGATGTCGATCGGCAACTTTTGGAGCATGCGCAGCGGATTGAAATAAGTGATCGCCGAAATGGCGGCGAGCCCCGCCACCACCGCGAGCGGGATCGCCACCCGCATGAAGCGCACAATGCGGCTGTGGCGGCGGGCGGCGCGAAACGCGCGCTCACTGTCGCTGCGGCTCATTGTCCAATAGTTGTGCGCCGCCTGTGGATTGGGCCTGGCTGTGATCACACGGTTCATCTCTGGCGACTCATCGCGTCAGATCGCATTGGCTTTAGATTGGCGAGCATGCCCCTTTCGCAAACTGCCTTACGAATATGGCTCATACACGGCAATCGGCAGGCCCGCACGCCCCGTCACATGTACCAATAACGCTCGAAAACCAACAGCTTAAATGGAATGGGAGAAGATGTCCTCGGTCGCCCAGCCGGCGAGGTCGAGGCGCGCGCGGTCGGGCAGGAAGCGGAAGCAGGCCGCTGCCAGTTCAGCGCGGTCCTCGCGCGCCAGCATGGCGTCGAGCTTTTCCTTGAGCGCATGAAGATACAGCACGTCGGTAGCCGCGTAGGACACCTGCGCGTCGGTTAGGCTGTCTGCACCCCAGTCTGACAGCTGCTGCTGCTTCGACAGATCGACGCCGAGCACCTCGCGCGCCAGATCCTTGAGGCCATGCTTGTCGGTATAGGTGCGAGCGAGTCGCGAGGCGATCTTGGTGCAATAGACTGGCCCGGCCATCACACCGAAGGATTTAACCAGCACGCCAAGATCGAAACGAGCAAAATGGAAGATCTTGACGATCGACGTGTCGGACAGCAATCGCTCGATATTGGGCGCCTTTGTTTGACCGGCTGCTATCTGCACCACGTCGGCGGAGCCGTCGCCGGACGACACCTGCACCACGCATAGCCGGTCGCGCTGCGGGTCGAGACCCATGGTTTCGGTATCGATTGCCACCGCCCCCTTGTAGGCGGCGAGGTTCGGCAGGTCGCCACGGTGTAGGCGGATGGTCATTCAGTTGTCCTGTTGCGCCGGTCGCCGGAACCGCTGGTGCCCAGGAGAGGACTCGAACCTCCACGCCTTGCAGCGCTAGTACCTGAAACTAGTGCGTCTACCAATTCCGCCACCTGGGCATGGCGGGACTAGG
>Ga0207777_1000552_pt1 | contig 10107 bp, 9 predicted proteins | sample LuqExpMetageno35_FD_187793 | JGI IMG/M metagenome (GOLD analysis project Ga0207777, IMG submission 187793) | Tropical forest soil microbial communities from Luquillo Experimental Forest, Puerto Rico - Sample 35 (SPAdes) | ecosystem: Environmental > Terrestrial > Soil > Tropical forest ...
GCATCGGCGCGGCGGCGCGCGCGAGCCGATCGTTGATTGCCTCGCCCAAGCCCTCGTGCGGTATCGGCATCACTGCGATCGACTTGACGCCACAGGCATCGAGCGCGCGCAAATGCGAAAATAGATTGGACGCTGCCTCGATCAAATCACCGCACGGCGACAAATTGAGCGCGCTACCGGAAAAAGCCGGCGCTGGTCCGAAAGCAAGCAGCGCTTCGCCCTCGCGTGGCGCTGGCGCGTCGAGCCGCAACCGCGCCTTGGGCGCATAGTGCGATGACAGCATGCCGGGCGCCACCGGCATTGCATCGTCCGGCACCTTACCATCGGCCAGCGCATGGCCGAGTACGCGCTCGATCGCGTCGCGCGGCAAACCGCCCGGGCGCAGCAGCGTCGGTTCGGTCAGACAGGCGACGATGGTGGACTCCACGCCGACCGCGCAGGGGCCGGCGTCGATGACCAGATCGATGCGGCCGCGCAGATCGGCTAGCACATGCGCCGCGCTCGTGGGCGACACGTGGCCGGAGCGGTTGGCTGACGGCGCCACCACCGGCCCGCCGAAGGCCGTAAGAAGAGCGTGCGCCACCGGATGTGCCGGCACCCGCACCGCGAGGCTGTCGAGGCCAGCCAGCGCCAGGTCTGCTACGCGGCAACTGGGCAGCTTTGGCAGAACAAGGGTCAGCGGCCCCGGCCAGAACGCGACGGCGAGCCGCGTAGCTGCATCGTCGAAGTCGGCGAGTCGGCGCGCTGCCGAGGTATTGGCGACATGGGCGATCAGCGGGTTGAAGGTCGGCCGACCCTTGGCGGCATAAAGGCGAGCGATTGCCTCGCCATTGCCGGCGTCAGCGCCGAGCCCATAGACGGTCTCGGTCGGAAACGCCACCAACCCGCCCGCGCGCAGGCAAGCTGCCGCCGCCGCGATGGCGTCGGAAGATGCCGTCAGGATCCGCGTGGCTGCGGTCATTTGGTCTCCGCTTAACATTCGAGCATGATCTTTTCCGAAAACCCGTAATCTTCTCGGATCTATGCTCCACTTGCACCTTCAAAGGAGCCGGGGTTATAAGTCCGCCGACAGTCGGAGTGTAGCGCAGTCTGGTAGCGCACCTCGTTCGGGACGAGGGGGTCGCAGGTTCAAATCCTGCCACTCCGACCAGAAATCATCCAAATATTTCTGGTAGTTATCGGGATACGCGGCAAGCCATGTAGTGGCGGTGTAGCGATCGAGCGCTTGCTCGAGGCACTTGGCATTTTCGGGGCGCCGTGGTCACGCAGGCGCGCCCGCGAATGTTAGGCAGGCTCGGTTTATTGAGGTTGGCTGCTCGCACGAATGCAACGCCGAAGCCAACGTGCGTTGTGTCAGCATGTCTACTAATTTCGCAGTGATCCCTGCACAAAGAACCCGGTACGCGAACGAACAACGTCTCATAAATTTCATTCCGTACCGGCGCCATACGTTTGCGGCGGCGTCAGACATCACCGACCCCGGGGGTACACTGGACAGGCCGGGTGGTGCGGGTGGTGTGTAAGACGCAAGCCGGAAATATCTAGGACCAAAAAAGCCTTCTTAAGACTTTTTAATGTCACGATCGCCTGGCCATGGCTCCACAACATGATGCTCATCACCATCGGCAAACGTTGCCCACAGACCCCTGGACGCGCAAAAGCTCAAGTTCCTGTCGCCTCACGAAGTGACGAACGGCGTCGAGTGCAATTGGAAAAAGCGGAATGCGAAACCCGTCAGCTCGTCGGGCACGTTAAATTCGTTTCTTTTTAGCAGCCTTGCGGGACGCCTTCTTTGTGTTGGCCTTCCTCTTTGGTGCAGGGCGTTTATTAGCAGCCACCCTCTTCGCGCCCTCCACTCGTCGCCGTCAGATGGGCGACGGGGTTTCAGAGACAATGTCAGGCAACGCATCGGCCGCCTTAGCCCAGCGCGCTACGCGGCTTATGCAATCCGGCAAGCTATCGCGGACTTCGTAGACCCACAGCCGCATAACATCCCAGCCCATCTCGATCAGCCGCAGGTTTCTTAATTGATCCCTACGCACCAGCTCGCCGTTCCAATCGCGGTGGTATCGCTCGCCATCAATCTCAATATCCAATCGTCGGCCGTTTGGACGAACCAATGCAAAATCGAGAATATATTGGTCGATATCGAACTGGGGGATTGGGCGAAGTCCAGCGTCTACAAGCGCTGAGTAAAATACTTTCTCCCAGTCTGATACCAACTCGGGTCGGGCGACCGCCGGATAGTCTCGGCCGGACTCTTTCGGCCAGGGATGCGTGGCTGCTTGCACTGTAGCTTTTTCGTGATCTGCAACATAGCGGGCAAACTTGCTCAAATATTCCACATCGCTGGCGGCACACGCCGCGGCATCGCCAACAACGACAAGCGCCCCGCGAGCGCGGGTAATGCCGACGTTGAAAAGATTGCCCTGGCTCTTGAGAAACCCAATTGCCCCGACGGGGGTGCCGTGTGACACAACCGGCGAAAACAGGATCAGATCGCGTTCATCGCCTTGGAACTTATGAGCAGTCTCGGATATGAAGTTCCGTGAAGCGAGCACCGGCGCCAGTGCGTCGTCCTGCGTGATCAGCTCCTCTATCAGATTTGCCTGAGCGCGGAATGGCGTCACAACACCTATTTCACCCGCGAAGCGTTGCGTAATCGCGATCCTCCTCAGTTCTTCGACGACGGCGGCGGCTTCGGTTTGATTGATAGCGCCTCCGGTTGGCGGGCGTACTACATTCCCTTTTACGTTCACCCATCTGATGGCTGGTCCTTCTGGGCGCTTTAAGCGCCGATAATCTGTCGCGACCCTCAGTCTTCCGCCATAGAAGAAGCTATTGGAAAAATTGATGATGTCAGCGTGGCTGCGATGGTGGTCGCGCAGAGCAACGATCGACTCTGACTTTGCTCGGGCCGCGGCGAGGTCATAAAGGCCATTTGCGCGGTAACCCCAACTTGGGCCCGGCTCGTTGAGGAGATTATGTTTGACCATAAGCGCCTGATCTCGATGTTCCGAGAGGCGGCTGATGTGGCGGAGCTGTTGCGTGTCACCGAGTACGACCGCGCGCTTTGCGCGAAACAGCAACGGCAACGCCGAGGCGATGTCACATTGACTGGCCTCGTCAATGACCACGAGGTCAAATTCTCCGGCTGTGAACGGAACTCTCCCCCGGGCCGAAAGAGAGGTCACGGCCCAGCACGGTAGAGCTTTCGTTGTCTTCGCGGCGAGATCGTAGTAGCGACGCCATACTTGACTAGCGATCGTCCCTCCTTCTTCGTCCGCTTTTGAAATCGTCCGGAGGATAGCTGCGTAATCTCCCAGCGCCGCCCGATCCTGCTCGTTCAACCTCTCTGGTAGGAGAGTCGTCCAGCGACTCCAGGCCTCGCTAGATATCTCCGCCAGCGCTCTTGTCTGGTTCGCTATTTGAGCGGCTAGCGCGCCGGTATCCGGCTTATTGGAAAGCTCTTTGAGCGCTGATTGATATGCAGATGCAGATTTCAAAGCGTTAATAAATTCCGAACCGCCCGCAAGCAACTGATGGGGGTCGGCGTCTCTTGCGCCCTGAAACCCAAGCGGCGTGAGTGCTGCCTGAAAATTGCTTGCCATCGTGATGAGTCGACGCTGTCTGGATCCCGTCAGAAATGTCCAAAACAGTTGCTCGAGAAACGTGACTTGCTCGCGATTAGATCGCCGAAGCGCTCCCTGAAGAGCAGCGAGTCGAGCCTCTGCATCGGAAATCGAAAGTCTGTTGGCATCACGAAACGTGGCGCCAGGAAGAAATCTCCGTGCGTCCTCGGCAGCACGCTCAAGCTTGTCAACTCTGTTCCGAAGCCCAATTAACTCGCTCGTCTGGTTTGTGAGGTGATCTAACGTTTCTCCAGCGATTCTCAATTTGAGAAGGATCGAATCGTATGCGTGTCGATCCTCCTGTGTCGGTCGCGCTGAGAGAATGGCGGTTATGTGTTGCGCCAGTTGTTCCTGAAGTGCGCGCGTTCCAAGTCGTAAAATGATCGGCCTAGGGGAAAGTGCGTTCATTCGTTCCATCACCACATCGACGGCCTTGTTGTTCCTGCTGGCAAAGAGAACGCGGAGGCTACGCCAAGCGGCATTCACGAGAATGGCTGTGACGACCTGAGATTTACCAGTGCCAGGAGGTCCGGTAATTACTGTCAGCGGTTCCGTCAGCGCTTGCCGAACAGCCACTTGCTGTTCGGCATTAAGGGGCGCAGGCTCAAGTAGCGGTCCTTCGATCGGTATTGAGGCGCCCGGCTGACCGAGTAAGGTGCCCAAGCTCGATCCAGCTATGGCGGAATCGCTGACAGTTCGGAGGTCCGTCAGCTCGCGCTCCAAACCAACGGTAAAGCGCGACCTGTCGGTAATCACCACGACGGCGGCATTGTAGATACCCGTCTCAGTAATTTGGCGAAGTTCGCCGAACGCTTGGAAAGGATCCGGAGCAAGCGCCTCCTTCCAATCCCATTCGGGGCGAAGATCGCGGAGTCGAGCAACCAATTCGTCCAACGGGGGAGAATCAGAAAAATCAAGGCCGAGCTCCTCGGCTAAATGCGCGGCTTCCTCCAGCACATTCTCGGAGGCTACTAAGCTCTCTAGCGCCCGTGTGTTGATCATCGGCTCGGGCAAGAACGCTAGACCCTCGGCTTCAGTGTCTTGCGGCCAAATGAGCAACGGCTCAAGGAACGCACCCTCCCATCCCTTCCTGCTGCGAGCGCGGCGCACTAACGCAGGGTAGCCCAACCAAAGGGCTTTTTTTCGAGCTTCGCGCCGCTGACGGCCAATTAGCTTTCTGAGCGGCTCTGCTCCAAGGTTGGGTTGGTCTACATCAAATGGCCAGCCTTCAAGCTCTACGTAATCCAAATCGTACTTGGAATCTGCGAAGGTTCTGACCCCGCTATCGTCGTCCTGTGACAGGCAGTCCAAGTAGTACCCAAAGAGGCTTTCGTGAGAATTTGTTGGCGTGCTCCCAGCCGTTCCACGGGCGGCAGGCGCAGCCTCTGCCAGAGACCAACTATAATCATTAGTCTGCCGTACCTTACCGCGAAGCGGTCCGTACAGGGCCGTATTCACATCGGCCCTATCAACGCCCAGTGAATCAGCAATCTGCTTCGCCTTCGAACGCCCCCGCTGGCGAATGTACTCTAGCACTTTGTTAGAAATGTCGCTTGCAGCCACGTCACGTCACCTTAGGTGATTAGTTGTCGTCTCGTTGGCATAGTCATTTAAAGAATCCGGCTGCTATCGTTTCGTGTAGCAACCTGGAGTCTAAAAGGGTCTATTTTCAGAGTGGGTTCAATTGGTGAGCTCTTCGGGGTAGCAGAGAAAACAATCGACCATATTGTGGTTCGGTTAAAATTCTTATGTTGCACGGACTGTTGGCGCGTTAGGCGTATGGTTGTTAGCCAAGTGCTCGACGCTGTCGCGCAAGAAAGTTGATAGGAGCCTGGGCGGGAAGGGACATATGCCGGTGTCCCGCAGACGGTATCCCACGACTTGGCCTGAGCAACATCCTCGTCCGAGATATGGTGGACTGCACGGGCTTCCGCCGGCATGGGGCAGGGCGGTTTTATTAGGTGCTCTTGAAATCGTGAGATGCTTCCGTCGGGCAATAAATCAACGGACCCGACTTCGACAACGTGGTCTGTTGGGTCAATACCCGTAGTCTCTAAATCAATGATCCGAACGGTCATCGTGGAGCTCGGAAGTATGCCTTGAGGTCCAGGAAGCACAAGCTAGCATAGGTCGGCAATTTCGCGGGTAGATTATGTCACGCCAATAACTGCCACGGTTCTTTACGATCTAGTCAATTGCCCGCACCGAGTGACGATGGACGCATTCGGGGACCCTGCCGAACGTGATCCGATCAACGCGTTCGTTGAACTTCTTTGGAAGCGTGGGACGGCCTTTGAAGATGAAGTGATCGCCGATCTAACCAGAAAACTCCCGTTTGTTAATTTGCGGCCCTTCACTGGAGCCGAAAAAGAACGGAAGACCCTCGAAGCTATGCGGTCAGGTGCTCCGCTGATCTATGGCGGTCGGCTTGCAGCAGACGATCTATTGGGTGATCCAGACCTGCTCCGGCGTGAAGGTGCAGGCTATGTGCCCGGAGACATTAAGTCGGGTCGCGGGGAAGAAGGTGGCGATGAGGACAATGAGGGAAAGCCGAAGCTTCACTATGCAGTGCAGCTCGCACTCTACGTTGACCTATTGGAGCGACTAAAGGTCTCGGCGGGGCGGCGCGGGTTTGTTTGGGATATCCATCGCACCGAGGTCATCTATGACCTAAATGGCGCTCGTGGCGCGAAGACCCCGACGTCCCTGTGGGACGAGTATCGGGCAGCCTTGGCCGAGGCGCGGGCGATCTACGCCAAAAACGAAAAGACGCTTCCGGCTTATGCGACGTCGTGCAAGCTCTGTCACTGGTATTCAAGTTGTCTAAAGGCGCTGCAAACAGCTGGTGACTTGACTCTCATCCCCCGTCTGGGGCGGTCTGCACGAGACACTCTTGCGCCGACGTTTGCGACCATCGCGGATCTCGCGGCGGCGAATCCTGAGGGTTATGCCCAAGGCAAAGACAAAACAATTTTTCCCCGGATCGGTTTGGCCACGCTGAAAGCGTTTCATGCGCGAGCCAAGTTGCTCACCTCTCCAGGCGCAAAAGCTTATATTAAGGCACCTGTTCAGCTACCCTCGGCGCCAACCGAGTTGTTTTTCGATATTGAAGCCGACCCGATGCGGGACATTTGCTACCTGCACGGCTTTGTCGTCCGGGAAAACGAAGATACGACAAATGAAAAGTTCGTCGCTTTTTTTGCCGATGATGATTCGCCGAATGCTGAACGCGATGCGTTTGCCAATGCCATTGAGTTTTTTCGAAATTCTCAGCCAGCAGTGATGTTCTACTATTCGAAGTACGAACGCACCTTCTACAGAAAGCTACAGGCCCGATATCCAGAAGTTTGTACTGCCGACGAGATCGAAGTCCTTTTCAGCCCAGCCGCAGCGGTCGACCTCTATAATGACGTCGTAACCAAAGCGACCGAATGGCCAACACGCGATCACTCTATCAAGACGCTTGCCAGCCACCTTGGATTTCGGTGGCGCGACCCAAACCCATCTGGGGCAACATCAATTGAATGGTATCATCGGTGGATAAAGACTAAGGACAACGCAATTAAGCTGCGGATCTTAGATTACAATGAAGACGATTGCCGGGCGACTCGGGTGCTGTTGGATGGGATTCGTGGCCTGGCTTAGGAAGCATAAGCGAATTGAAACTGCTATTAATGCATGAGCCCCTAAACACGTCGAAAATAATTTCGAGTGAGAGAAGCCAGAATATCAAACTTTCCAATCCAATTCCTTTTTTCCACACCGGCAACTGATCCTTTTTTGCCCGGCAACGGGCCGCTTAGCTTCCACGTATCTCGTGCAATCCGGGCATGAAAATAGGCTGACTAACGCGTCAATATCGTTCAGTGCCACGTCGATGTCGCCACCCGTTATGGTATCGCCGGGATTATGATGAGAACCGACAGTTGCGATGAGGTTTGAGCCCTCGAGTTGCGAAAAAACTGGATGGCCTTTCAGCCCAGGCGATTTGTCGTTAATCGTAGCCCTCAGCGCGCTAAGAAGTTCGCCGTGACGGGCGTGAAAGATCTCGGGTTATTGCGCTCAAGAGTGGGTATGGTCTTTCAGAGGCCCGCACCTTTTCCAATGTCGATTTACCAAAACGTAGCTTTTGGTATTGGACTTCACCGCGAGCTCACTCGCGCCGAAATGGACGTTGAAGTGGAGAGCGCACTTCGCCGTGCTGCCTTGTGGAATGAAGTGAAAGACGAACTTTCGAAGCAGGGACCCGAGCTCTCAGGTGGACAGCAACAGAGGCTCTGCATCGCTAGGGCTATCGCCATTCATCCTGAAGTGCTTCTGCTGGACGAGCCCTGTTCCGCCATTGATCCCATTTCAACCGCTAAAATCGAAGAAGCAATCGACGAATTAAAAAACGACTGCACAATTGTGATCGTGACGCACAACCTACAGCAGGCGGCTCGCATCTCAGACTATACGGGCTTCATGTACCTCGGCGAGCTGATCGAGTTTGACAGCAGCGGTAACCTATTTGTTGTGCCGAAGAATCTACATACGCAGCGCTTCATTTCGGGGCGCTTTGGGTGACGCTTTGTGGAAGCCTAATTCTGGCATAAACGGGAGCATCATATGCGAAACATCATGGTGGCGACGGATGGCTCGCCCGGGGCAAGTCGCGCGATCGATGTAGCGACTGAACTTGTGAAAGGGCTCGGCGGTACACTGACATTGGTAACGGCAGGCCAGGCCGTACGAACGGAAGAGCATATACGGTATGCAATAGTCGAAGGAGATCTTGCGGACGCGGCTGAGACTTTCGCTTTGCAGATCCTTAGTGATGCCGAGCAAAGCCTGCACGCCGGTACAGCGGCGCCAAAGACGCACCTGGTCTGGGGTGACCTACCCAAGCGATCATAGAGGTCGTCGAGCAGCAAAAGGTGGACGCAGTCGTGGTTGGCAGGCGTGCCGCGAACAGCTCGCGGGTTTGCTACTCGGAAGCGTCTCGCAGAAACTCGTCAGCCTCGACAATCATCCCGGCCCCCATCTTGGCGTGGAAGTGGGGGCTGCTGTAGCAGCAGTGGTGTCCGGGTTGCTCACCAAGCCCAGAGGCATGTGGTCACCTGCGAAATCAGTAAGGGCCGCGCGGAAAGATCAGAGGCGTCGCCTAAATGGGACGACATTCGAGGCGGCCAACTGCTCCTGTCGGAACAACACCGGCTCTTCGAGCATCACAATCTTTTCGGTGGCCAGCCCAAAATCGCGGTAGTTACGTGCGCGCACCATCGGATCTGGCTCGTAGAACACCCTCACGATGAACTGTTGGCCGTTCGCTAAGCTGCCGATCATCCGGTCGCCGCTGACGAAGCAACAGACGACTTGGCTCACACTCTCGACGCGCTCAGCTAGGTGCTCGGTTATCTCATGGTCAATCATCGGAGCGACCTACGGTTGCGCAAAAATGATGCCCTGTTTTCTAGCCGTTCGGGATTACGGTAATGTGACAGCTTAATTTGAACCCGATTTGAGGACGGCGCTAAACTGGTCATAAAAAACCTTCTGCGTCGGCACTACCGGCTCTCCTACGTCGCCTTGAAAGCCGCCATCGCCGCCTCCCGGTCCTCAACGTTGCCGCACTGCGGACCTTTGCACTTCAGCCACTCGTGATATTCGAGGCCCCAGAACCAAGGACGATCTTTAGGGGCACCGGCGCCGGCGTAAAAGATGCGGCCGACGTAGCGCCCGTCAGAGAGGACGACGTAGCTCTGGTGTTCTTCATCTTCGAGATTTCCACGGAGCGGTAGCATGAGGTTTGGACGATTCGAGGCTTGAGCCATGATCCTCAAATCAGAGAACTACAATTTTCACCGCCTCGACCTCACGCGGCAGAATGGCTTTATCGTGACGGTCTACGACGAGCACGGGTTGAGGCTGGCGACCACGGAGCCATGCCCAACTCCAGCGCTTGCCTTTGCGGAAGGCCGCAAGATCGTCGACCATAGGGTCGAGGGGCCTAAAAAGCGGATCGGCTGAGGCTCGCGAATTGATCGCGTCACCCTCGTGACTATAGGATCACCTCATGGGCATCAGTCACCGCAACAACAACGAAATCCTCGACAAAATGACGCGGATTCAGCGCGCCCATGAGGATCATGCGGACGCATTGGCAACCGTCCAGCAATTCAATGCAAGGCTTTCGGCCAAGGGGCAGATATGGGCGTGGCCGACGATTGCCGCCGCGCTCGACTCAAAGCACCATTGGCTGGTTATCGCCTGCGACAGCTGCGGGACCGTGACCGATTTGGACTTGCGCGTGAAGCCACGCGATCCCGATGCCTCTATCCGCGTTGCGCTAAGCGACGTGCGCTGCCCGCGCTGCAACGGTCACGGGCGCACTCGCATCACGGCGCTGGCGCGGCAGCCGTCAATTTGAGGCTTCAAGGTCGAAGCCTCCTCTCAGGGATAGGACGGTTCGCCAATATGCATGGAGCGCGCGTTA
>Ga0207777_1000557_pt1 | contig 10083 bp, 13 predicted proteins | sample LuqExpMetageno35_FD_187793 | JGI IMG/M metagenome (GOLD analysis project Ga0207777, IMG submission 187793) | Tropical forest soil microbial communities from Luquillo Experimental Forest, Puerto Rico - Sample 35 (SPAdes) | ecosystem: Environmental > Terrestrial > Soil > Tropical forest ...
GGTTCACAGACTGGCAACAGCGCCACGTCGAACTGAAAAAGGGCTGGATAGTGCCACCGTTGAAACTGTTTCTGCTTGACCGGATGCCGGGCGAACCCTGGGCAACACTGTCGGCTGAATACATTCGCCGCGGGTATCAGCGACCATGGACCAACTACACCAGCGAAGAAGCCGAACGGCTGGCCGGCTGGTGGCAACCGCGGTTTTCATGACTCCCTACTTCGAAGAAGACGGCATCACAATCTATCATGGCGATTGCCGGGAGATTTTGCCGCGCCTTCCGAGCGTGGATATGGTTTTGACGGACCCACCGTACGGGATAAGTCTAAGGAACCATGACACCACCGGAAAGGGCGGCAGGGTTCCAATAGCAGTGTCCGATTACAGTGTCGCGGGCGATGACTCCAGCGATTCAGCGATGTTTCTTTTGGAATGGGCTAAAGCCATGCCAATTATACTATTCGCGAGTCCTAAAAATCCGTGGCCGGGCGACTGGCGCCAGTGGCTAGTATGGGACAAGGGCGGGGCTGTTGGCGGCGGCGGGGATATTGCTACCTGCTGGAAATTCGATTGGGAACTGATTCAGGTATCCCGTACAGGGCGATTAAACGGCACCCGCGACTGTTCCGTGCTGCGGTTCCCTGTGGGACAGAATGATTTCGTCTATCATCCAACAGAAAAACCGCTTTCCCTAATGTCTTATTTGGCCGGAAAGACGACCGGGCCAGCGGACCTGATTTTAGATCCTTTCATGGGGAGCGGCACTACATTAGTAGCGTGCAAGCGCCTGGGGCGTCGCGGTATCGGAATCGAGATTGAGGAAAGGTACTGCGAAGCGGCCGTGAAACGACTATCGCAGTCGGTCTTTCAGTTTTGATTCGGACTGACAGGAGCGCAAATGAGCGAGTTCCCTAACCCCTACTACCAAGAAGACGGCATCACAATCTATCATGGCGATTGCCGGGAGATTTTGCCCCGTCTCGCTCCAGTGGATTTGCTTGTTACAGACCCGCCGTACGGGATTGGTGAGGCGGCTGGTAAGAATAAAAGCCGCAGTAAACTTGCCGTCTCTAAGGATTACGGCTGTGCTGAGTGGGACAACTCACCACCGCCCGACTGGGTATTCGGACTAATGCGGTCCATGAGTACATTCCAGATCATATTTGGAGGAAACTATTTTCAATTGCCTCCATCATCGTGCTGGCTTGTGTGGGACAAGGTAAACGGTGAGACCGACTTTGCAGACTGCGAACTGGCATGGACGAATCTGCAAAAAGCCGTTCGCCGGATTAAATGGATGTGGCACGGGATGCTCCAAGAGGATATGCGGAACAAGGAATTTCGGAGCCACCCTACCCAAAAGCCAGTGGCGGTAATGAAGTGGGCAATCTCCCAAGCGCCGGACGGATGTAAAACGCTGTGCGATCCGTTCATGGGGTCCGGTACAACGCTTGTCGCGGCGAAACAATTGGGCCTTAAGGCTATTGGTATCGAGATTGAGGAGCGGTACTGCGAAGCGGCCGTGAAACGACTTTCGCAGTCGGTCTTTCAGTTTTGATGCTCTGAATAAAAACCATTTCCCTGCATTTGTGTTTCGGTGCTAAACTTGCGCACATGAGAGCACGCGCGAAAGCCTTGTTATCGCGACTGTATCGCCGGCTATCCTGGCCGACCGTCGCCGAAGCGAATCGCCAATTACTCGAAACGAACCAGGCGCTAACCGTTCGGCTGGCGGAATTGGCCAAAGAAGAACCGCTGTATGAGGCGAAACGCCGCTACCTGGATATGGTCGGCGAACTGGCCGAAGCCGTTCGGATGGCCGGCGCCGGACCCTGGCGGGTGTCGCCCTCTGCTATCCGCGAGTCGGCGCGCATTATCGCGGTAGCTGAATCGCGGCTCAACTCCGAAGTACTGCGCGAGACCGATGCGCCAGTGGCGGCCGGCGCATTCGGCGACATTGAGCTGGCGCTACAGAATGTCGAATGGAAGCGCGAAGTGCAACTGGGCTGGTTAGAGTTCTCCCGATGGGGGATTCAACAAATCATCCTAATTTCCCGTTTATATTGGGTTAAAAACCCGATTATCCGCCGGCTGATAAACGTCTGCGCGGCGTACGTCTTCGCGCGCGGCGTGGAAATCTCAACAGGGGATGACACCGCGAATCAAGTAATACGAGATTTTTTGGAGCACAACAAACGAGTACTGGGCCACGCGGCGCTGGTGGATCTGGAGCGGCGGAAAGATTACGACGGCAATCTGTTTTTCGCGGTCTTCGCCGATCAGGTGGACAAGGGAACGACGACCGTACGGTTAATTGACGCGCTGGAAATAGACGAAATTGTATGCAATCCCGAAGACGCCGACGAGCCATGGTTTTACAAGCGCTTGTATACGGTCGAAGCCTTCGATATGGATTCCGGCCGCGGCGCGCCTGTGCAAAAAACTGTCTGGTATCCGGCGCTGGACTACGAACCGGACGACCGGCGCAACACAATCGGGGGTGACACTGTAGACTGGGCGACTCGCGTATACCATCGCAAGTGCGGCACCGTGGGCAAGTGGAAATTTGGCTGTCCGCGGGCGTACCCGGCGCTGGACTGGGCAAAGGAATCGCGGAGTTATTTGGAGTCGTGCGCATCGGTTCGCCGTTCCCTTTCGCAAATCGCCATGACGTTCACTAGCAAGGGCGGGCAACAGGCGCTTGAAGCGGCAAAACAGCAACTCCAAACAAGCGTAGGGCCTTCCGCGGCGATATGGGATCAAAACCCCCCTGCAGTCGCGGGTTCGGTCTTCGGTTCGGGGCCAGGCACAAAGTTAGAGGCTTTCAAAACCCAGGGCGCCGGTTTCGACCCGGAAGGCGTACGGCAATATAAACTCATGTGCGCTATGGCGTTCGACGTACCCGAAACGTTTCTGGCCGATGTGTCTACCGGAAATCTCGCGACCGCGACCACGCTTGACCGGCCGACCGAAACCTGTATGTTAGAAAAACAGGAATCCTGGGTAGAAGACCTGGCGGTACTCGCGGGGGCGGCGCTACGAAATTCGGCCGTCGCGCAGAATGGCCGGCTACGCGAAGCGTATCAGGGAGCAAAGCTCACAATCCGCGAATGCAATTGGAAGATCGAACCGACGACCGGCCGGCGGAAGTACTCGGAAGCGAAGACCGGCGCCGCGGGCGAAATTAAGATCCAAGTTAATTTTCCGGCAATCCGTGAGGGCGACATACCGGCCATGGTCGGCGCTATCGTGGCGGCCGCCACGTACGGCAACAAAGGCGGCCAGGTGGTCGGCATAGACGAAAAAGAAGCGGTTACACTTCTGTACGAACAGCTCGGCGTGGAAAACGGCGGGGAGTTGGCAGAGCAACAGTATCCCGAATCCGAGTACGACCCTGACCGCACGACCGAACCGTTACCGGCGCCGATACCGAAAGCGCTACCGGACCCCGGCGGCGCTCCACAAGCGCCAGGCGGGCGAGATCCGCGCGAAGCGCGCGTGCGCGACGGGCTGGGCCGTCTGCATACGGCGATAACCGCGGTACTCGAGGCCGGAAACTGAAATGAAAATGTGCGCTGTCGAATCGTCCAATGTCGCCGCTATCGGTTACGATTCCGACGTGCGCACGCTGGCGGTTCGGTTCAAAAGCGGCGCGCTGTATATCTGGCCGAACGTTACGCCCGAACAGCACCAGGAGTTCACCGCGGCGCCGTCAAAGGGCGCCTGGCTTAGCGCATTCAAACGGAACCACGACGGAATGGAGGTGGTACACCATGGGCCGCCGGACGATAAAGCGGCTACTGACATGACAGTGGTAAACGAGTCGAAAATAATTGGATTGGCTAACGGCGCCGACCAGGGGCCGGCGCCGCTACAAACTGTCGAACCGGATGTATGCTGCAATCCTGGCCTGTATCGCGCCCTGGCAAACAGCGCGGCCGGCGGCTTATGGACCTGTGAAAAGTGCGGTACCGAGTGGGAGCGGCGCGCGGCCGGTAGCGTCGTGCATTGGGCGCCGCGGGTTCCTGTGCTGGTATGGAGATAACAATCGAAAAGGCGGTGCATAACCTGACGCGGTTGCTCGAAGCGCCGCGGCGGGGCCTGTTGCACCAGCGCCACCAGAAGACCTTGAAAGCGGCGACGCGGCGCCTTAAGACACTGCTCGCCGGATACTTTCAGCGCCAGGGGAAAGCGCTGCTAACCGCGATACGCCCGAACATTCGCGGCGCTTTGTTGACGTTTCCGCCTTCGAAATTCGCCGAAGCGCTGCGCGCCGGCGCCTTCGACCAGGCGGCCATAGCGGCGCCGTACGTTCCGGCCGACGAACTGCGCGCGGCCTGGGCGGCACACTGGCCGGATATTATGCTGCGCGAGGCCAGCGACCGCGGCAAACGCTTCGCGGCAAAAGTACTACCTGCAAGTGTTTCGCCCCTAAGTTTTCCAGTTAGTTCGGCTGAAACGGAGGAATACACCGGCGCGATTTCCGCGGCGGTAGTCGGCGCCGGAGACGTGCTGGCGCGCGAAATGGGGAAAAAGGCGCCGGGCACAATGGAAGACGTAGCAGGGCAATACCTACGCGATAACAGCCTGTCAAAACTGACAGGCGGATTTTCGGATACGACGCTTGACCGGCTGCGCAACTCTATCGCCGACGCCTGGGACGCCGGCGGCTCATTCGATCAGATTACATCGGCCGTGCAGGATACCATGAAAACCTTTTCGGACGTGCGGGCCGGGCTGGTCGCGCAGACCGAAGCAAATGACGCCTACAATGCCGGCCGGCTGGCCGCGGCGTACGAAATGGGGTTCACCGAAAAGGAATGGGAAACCGAAAGCGGTAACCCTTGCGACGTGTGCCTGGACAATGAGGATGCCGGATGGATTGATATTGATGAAGCCTTTCCCTCTGGCGACTCGGAACCGACGGCACACCCGAACTGCATGTGTACATTGGGATTCCGTTCAGTTGAATCCGCCGAAGAATAGAACCGATAGTACTCTATTAACTTTCGGTATCTTGCGCACAATGCGCGAATCAGCGCAAAATAAGAGCATGAGTAAAGAAGAAATCCTCCATGGCATTGAAGCAATGCAGCGGGTTCAGGCGGCGAATCCTCCAAACTCTGAGAAGTGGCAACGGGCATCGCGTGTCCTGCACGAACTCGTTAAGCAATTGACTGGAAGCTACCCGAAAGACGCTTGCGGACGCTAGAAGGAGAAAATGAAAAATGAATACCCGAAGAAAGCGCGGCGGCATCATGCAAAACCCGGAACTGTTGGGGCTGGCAATCGTGGCCGGCGTGGTTGGAGTGGTTCTGCATTCGTTGGGGGTGCTGTGATGGGTAGCGTACCGAAGCCGAAAGTCGCGAATCTCGGAACCTGCGTGGTTGAGCGGGACGCTGCCAGCATACCTGCTTACCATCGAAGAAACAGCAATCGTGGAAGTATTGCACCGTTAATTATGACGACTAAAAGGTGAAAGACCATGAAACAACAATTGCCGATTGAACTCGCCGTGCTTCTTTTTTCGTACCTGTGCGGCGCTGTGCTGTGCTTCAGACTGTACATGAAGCGCCGCTGGGCGCGGGAAAACCGCGAAGCCTGGGCCGCATACTACGCCGACGTACTGGAACCGATTGTCGACGAAGCGGCGCTATCGCGCTAAACGTTAAACCCCTGCGCGGCGAAGGCGGCGCGCACGTCTTCGCGGCGATTATCCAAAGCCGGCCGGATGTAGGGCTGGGCAACCATACCGGGCCAATTCTGACCTTTATAGTCATATACCCATGATCCCGTAATGGGGGTTCCACTTTCGGGCAGGGAAAAGGGATAAGTGCCGCGGCCGGCTAAGCCGGTTCCGAACTCCACAAAAGCCGCATGGCCAGCGTCGTACTCGACGTACCCGGTTACGCGGCGCCCTTCCCAGGCTACGATCTTTTTTCCCGACGCCTTCAACTCACCCGACGCCACAGGGCATAACGCCTGTGATTCGGCGAGAACCGCGGCGGCGCCCTGGTCGACCGCGGCCTGAATCTTCGGCACCAGCGCCGCTTCGAGGCGGGCGAAGGAACCGGCGCGAAACGTTGAACGCGCCCGAAAGTTCATACGGGCATTGTACGCCATTTGCTTTCGGGTTACAATTTCCGCATGACACCACAGACGTTAGCCGACGTGACGCCGGGCGGAACCGCAACCCCGCTAACCGCTGACAAAAACCTGCAAGCTGTTTGGGTGACGATTTCGGCGCCCGCGGCAAACGCCGCGGACCTGCGCGTGGGAGATTCAAACGTATCGTCAAGCCGCGGTTGTGTGATTCCGAAAGGAACGTCGTTCACCTTCCAGCGCGGCGACTTCGGTCAACAGGCATATCTACTGTCTGCGATTTACGTCTACGGCACGACAACGGACAAGGCCAGCATTACGTACGGGATTTAGGCTCGGCGACCACTATCGCATCCTGTATGTCGCCGGGGCCGGGCATCTTTCTAACCATTTCGGCGACTTCCAAGCCGGAAAACATACCGGCGCGAAACACCCGAAACCGCTCACAAATGGCGTGACGCATAGCTGAAACGCCGGCGCAATAGCCGCGGCTTTCAGCCATGGCGCCTTTCGTCGCCTGATACTCCCGCTGATATTTCGCCAGGCACGGTTTACACCATTTCGTTTTTCCGTCGCCGTGGAACGGGGCGCCGCATTTCGTACACTTCTCGGTTTCCGCCATTACAAACTACATTACTAAGATTTTCCGCCGAATGCTACCGGAATAAAACAAAACCCTTTTAATCTGTTTTCCAGATGAAAGCAGACCCGAAGGTAATTGCAGACCTGCAGACCGCCGGCGGCGTACTGGCATCAATGGTCGAACAATTTCGCGTCGACATACGCCTGATGAAAGGCGGCGACCAGAAATACAGCGCCGCGATGATTTCCGGCTGGTACGAGGACGCGGAAGCACACCTGGGCAAAATCCTAAAGCGCTTGGTCTGTTTCGAATCGGACCCTGGTTACTCTATCGCTTCGCCACAAGGCGGGGCCGACCCGGTTGCGATTATGAAACGACAGCTCACCGCGGCTCAAGCCGCATTCACTCAGTTCTGTGTCTTCCGCCAAAATTCCTGGAACATTCGCGCCGACAGTGTTTGTGACCTATTCGAACACGCCGTGCAATTCCTGGAAAAAGTAGTTTTCAAACTTGAAATGGAATTGCGGTTGGTCGGGCTGTTGACGCCGGCGGGCTACATCGGCGCCCGGTTGGAGGACGCATAAATCTATGCCGCTGTTCTGTGAGTCGAAAACACCTGCAACCCAGCGCGGCAAATTGACCGCGGCTTATGCGGCACTCGCCGTGCAACTGCAGGAGGCGGCCGAAGAACTCTCTAACGGCGACGTAGCACAGCGCCTTCGGGCCGCAATAGCCGATTATGGCCGCGATGGTAACGGCTGGGTTTATTACCTGGACCATTACGGCGACGCCGACGCGGGCGAAGTAGTCTACTGCAAAAGCGGCGACACGTTCATCTGTCCATACAGTATCGACGCAGCGGGCGCCGCGGCCGAAGCCACGCTGGACACAGACAGCGCGCGCCAGGTGATACCGCGAACGGTGTACGAAGACGCGCCCGACGAAGCCGATGGATATGCGGCCATGGAAGAAGCCGGGCTGTATACCAAAGGCGGCGCGCCGTTCTGTGAGCGGTTCGTTTCGAAAGCCGAACGCGACGCGGCCGATGCTGGCGACTTCGCGGGCAAAGGGAAAAGTTTTCCCATTCTGAAACGCGGCGACGTAATGGCGGCCGTACGTTCCATGGGACGCGCCGGCACCGATAACCACGATGCGGCAACCCTGAAAAAGCGTATTACGGCAATCGCGAAGCGCAAGGGCTGGAAAGACGAATTGCCGAAAGCCTGGCAGGATTCGAAGGAATCCGCGAAGGCGAAGGAAACCGCCCTGGCGCTCTGCGAGTCGGCGACGACCTTAGAAACAATTCGCCTGGCCGAAGCGGCGCGAATCGACTACCCGGTAAAACTTATCGCGCCGGGAGCTGGCGCAAGCGCCTTCTACACTCCCGAAGTCTTGAAACGCGACGGGCCGCGAGTGTTCGCCGCGGGCACTCACATGTATCTGAATCACCCGACGGCCGCGGAGGAAAGCGCGCGGCCGGAAGGTGACGTGAAGAACCTGGCCGCGGTACTCACCGAAGCGGCGACGTACCAGGAAAACGGCAAAGCCGGGCCTGGTCTGTATGCGCGCATGAAAGTATTTGCCGATCACGCGCAGTTAGTCGAAGACAAAGCGCCGCATGTGGGGCTGTCGATTCGCGCGCATGGAAAAGCGCTTATCGAAAACGGCGCGGTCGTGCGGCGGGATGGCAAGCCGGTAATTGCATCGTTAGATGAAGCCGATTCGGTCGACGTAGTAACCAGGGCCGGCGCCGGCGGAATGATTTTAACCGAGTCGGCGCGGGACGCCGGCAACCACCAGGAGCAAAACATGGAACAGAAAGAAGTGCAGCAACTTATCGAGGCGGCCACAGCTCCGCTTCGCGAGCGGGCGCTACGCGGCGATGCCTCATTGTTCGCTGCGCGCGCCATGGAAACCTCCGCACTACCGGCGGTAAGCCGGTCGCGGGTTATCGAATCGGTAATGCGTTCGCCGATTCCGCTGAAAGACGGCGCGCTGGATACCGACGCTTTCGGTAAACAACTGGCGGAAGCCGCGAAGTCTGAAGCCGAGTACGTGGCGACGATCACGGGCGCCGGCCGGGTTCTCGGAATGGGAGCGGCGCCGGCCGCGGCAATCGACCCGAAAGAAGCCGAACGTCGCGAAGCGGCGATGAAAGCCCAGGATGAAGCCGACCTGGCGGTATTCGAGTCGATCATGGGCGACAAAGTGGCGGCGAAACTCGCCGCACAAGGGAGGGCAGCGTAACATGCGAAACCAAGTCTTCACAGGCACTCCGACTTCGCGGCGGTTCGCCCTGTGTCCGTCAACCGTCAAAGCGGGAGACCCTGTTCTGTTGGGCACCGTTCCGGCGTTCGCGCTGGACGATTACCAATCGCTCACCGGCGGCGCGACCTTCTGCACGAACGGAACGTTTACCGCTACGGTCGTGGGCTCCACAACTCACTCGCCGTACACCGGCCACAAAATCAACCCCGGCGACGCTTTGTATGCGTCGGGCACTCTCGATTCCACGACCAATGTAACAACGGGCCTGTTGATTACCGCGGATTCTTCGGACACTCCGTTCGGCAATCTTGACCCTTCGTATTCTTCGGTCGCAAGCGCCGCGACGGACGCAAGCGCCCAGATCAAGGTTGGAGGTTAACACGCCATGTTTCCGAACAATCCATTTTCCGAAGTGCCTCAAAGCGAAATTACCGGCGTGAATCCGGCCGGCGGCATCAATCTGAACGGTTACGCCGCGGCGCGCCGTCATGCGAATTTCGCCCACCGCCAGCGGGTCTCCGAAGCCGTGCGGTTGTACGCCGACGTGCTGGAAGGTCGGGAAGATCCGATTTTCCTGCGCGAAGCGATTTTTCCGCGGAACGAGTTCATCGTTTCGGGGATCATGCAGAAATACCCGCGGCTGTATCAGGGCGGCCTGGGTCTGCGTGAAACCATGTCCGTCACCGATTACCAGGCGTTGTATGTGGACGTTCTGGACCGGCTCTATTACGGGTTCTACAATGCGCACCCGGTTGTGAATATGAGCCTGGTGCGGCAACATGACCTTCGCGACTTCCGCCTGGTTTCGCGCTACCTGTTGGACGGCGTGGTTACGCCGCTGACCGCCATGGATGCCGCGGCGCCGGCGCCACAGCGCGCCCTGTTGGGACCGGACCCACAGGACGGGCACCCGGCAACCACCACCGCGCCGATACAGTATCAGCCGAAACTGTATCAGGCCATGACTTCGGTCAATTGGCGCGCCTTCGTCAACGACGACCTGGGCATTTTCCGCGACCTGGCAAACCGGCTCTCTATCGCCGGCAATCGCGGCATTCACAAGTTCATCACACAACAGTTTTTCGATGTGAACGGGCCGCACGCTTCGCTCTACACGACGAACTACGGCA
>Ga0207777_1000561_pt1 | contig 10045 bp, 8 predicted proteins | sample LuqExpMetageno35_FD_187793 | JGI IMG/M metagenome (GOLD analysis project Ga0207777, IMG submission 187793) | Tropical forest soil microbial communities from Luquillo Experimental Forest, Puerto Rico - Sample 35 (SPAdes) | ecosystem: Environmental > Terrestrial > Soil > Tropical forest ...
ACCTCGAGCGGTGCAACGATCCGGAACCATTGCCGCGAGGCCAATTCTGTCCGGATTGCATCATTGTTACGCTCGGATATGATTTTCAGGAGGGACAGGTGGGTTCCTGGGGCACCAACGCGCGGGGCTGCTGGCGGATGGCAGCGGGGTTGAGTCGCCGGGTCCTCCAGACTGTTTAAAGCGATGCGTGGATTCGACGCGGAACAGCAAATTAATTCGGCGTAATAAAAATTCCCCGCTTGTGTTTGGGTCAAGCGGGGCACTGGCGCAGTTGCTAGTGGTGGTGAGAGATCGTGGCGCAAGCGCGGCAGAATATAGCACGACTTCTAGTCGGACACGTATGAACAATGTCTCACGGCCCGAGCCTGCTGCGACGAGGCCCTGCAATCTAGTATCCAAAAAAAATAACCCCGCGAGTGTGCGGAAGCCGGCGGGGTCAGAGAACCAAGTTATGCAACCTAATTAGATATGAGCTTCCCGGACCCTGCAACTTCTTAGATTTCCGTTATGACGCCGACTGCTCCAACGATGTATGCAAACATCGCGATCCAAAACGCGGCAGGGGTGTTAACGAAATACGCAATCAGCGCGAGGATCGCCAACAGCAACGATACAACGACTGGCGGCTTATCCGGTGCATGAATTCCGATTTTCATTGTCGGAGCCCAGACCTTGCAACTATCGAAATCTGCAAAGCGGGCTGGGGCCCGGGGTTCTGCCGCCGCCGATTTCATAGCGAATGATGGTTTCAAAGGCATAATCGCATGCTTCGCATTTCCAAAGATGACGCACGGAGTTTTTATCACAGTATTCTGACCACTCGGGCAGGTAGAGTACCTCGCCGCATTGGGCGCAGTAGATCATTGGGCGCGGTCGATTATTGGGCGTGAGTGAGTGGTGGTTGTAAGATTGGGCAGAGATCCCCGCGACGCTTTCGTATGTAGCTCCTGGTGCAATGTGACAACTCGATGAATGATTTAGCGCAAAGCGCGCATTTGTCGATTTCGGTTTAATTCCTTGCCGATTTTAGAGGAACAGATACGTTTATGACAGAAAAAAGCGAAATTGTTCAGCGACTTGGCGAGAGGGCGGTCCTTCTTCCTTCGTTGATCGCGAATGCGCTAGCGGCCAACGACCGTCTCAAGCTACGGCTCACTTTGTTGCAGGAAGCGGTGAGCCATGCCCGGCATCCGGAACAGAAGTCGCGCTCGTTCGATACCGAGCGGCGCGCGGTGGGTCTTACCGATGCACAATATGATTCGTTGATAATTGGTGCCCGCGTACTTGCTCCCGATCGTATCGCTGCGCCTGGCGCCAAGATGCTAGTCACGGGCATCTCAGATGATCTTTCCGCCATGCTGGCGCCGCTTCAAATCGCCGACGAGAAAGCAGCAAAGCCTTTCGCCGAGCGGCTTGCCGCGCTCGCTGGTACGATTCCGTTGGCCAAGGACGACGAATTGGCAGTGCGCGACATCGAAGCCATGACTTCTGCCCGTCGCAGCGGCACGGATAGCGTGCATCTCTTGGTCATGGACGCCCATAAGGCTCTCAACCAACTTGCAGCAGATATTGCCGTCGAAACCATTGACGGTGCTCACGTTCACCACGTTGAGAAGGAGGATCGCCCGCGGATCAAGGCTTTCATGGCTGGACTTAATCGAACCGCGCCTCTCGCCTTCGGTCATCCGGGCCTCGGCACCACAGCAGCTCGCGTTGGTGCACGCCTGACTATTCAGAACGACATCGGAGCAACGGAAGCGCACGTGCTCGTCGTTCACGTTGAAGCGTTGGTTGTGACCATCACTTATACCGACATTCACCGCTTGCGTGCCAAGTTCTTCATTTCGCTATTCGGGGAACGCGACATGACTTGGAGTCCTTTAGCGGAGCAAGAAGCGCGTGGCCTCAGCGATGGCAATGTTTTTTATCTCGTTGTCGGGCATTTCACGGCGCATGATGAATCTGATCTCATGAAATTCCTGGAATTCCTTGGTTCACGTATCGTCTTTTTGATCGACTGGAATAAGGCCCGCAAGGCGCTGCAAGTGTTCATCGGCAAGGACGTTGCGATCGAAATCCTGAAATGGGCGGCCAACCATGATTACGGTCATCGCGCCTTTCTCGAACTCGGCGGCGTCGATCTCATATTCGAAGCCATTCGCCATGGTGGAACCGGCCGCGTTCCCTATGGAGCTCGCCTTGATGAGACGCTAGGGACGTCAGAAACTTCGGACTTCCTCCGCAGTGTATTGCGCCAAACGAGCGAAGGTCTGCGCGCAGGTCGGTCCGGTCGCTTGATCCGTGATGAAGTGCAGGCTGAGCTCGCACAACTGTTCGAGACAGCAGAATCCGCAGTGTTTATTGTGTTGGTACGTCATCTTGGACTCACACGAATGCTGGCAAGCGCGATCGCCGAAATGCTCGCTTCGAGCGGGCAGATGCGCGATGCGGACCGCTCGGTACTTGCACGAAATGCCAAGCGCGTAGAAGAGAAAGCCGATCGTCTCACAGTCATGGCGCGCGACATCTGCGCCCGCATTCAGCATGACACTCTGCGGCAAGTGGTTGACGAAGTCGAGAACGCTACCGACGCCTTAGACGAATGCGCTTTTCTTCTAAGCTTGATGCCGATGAACGACGGCATGACGAATGTCGAGCCCTTTGAGCTGCTCTCTGGCATCGTTATCGAGAGCATAAGCCATCTCGTTCGCGCCCTTGAGGCAGCAACTCTATTGCCGCAAGGACAACGTACAGACGCCACCGATGCGCTGCAATCGATTGACGCAGTGGTCGCAACCGAGCGGCAGGCAGATACGGCGGAACGCGATGCTTTCAGCGCTCTCACTCGCGCGCCTACTGGCGATGCTCGGAACTTGGTCATCAGCCTCAAAGTGACGGATGCCCTCGAAACGGCGACCGACCATCTCGCCCACGCAGCGCTGTCGCTTAGAGATCGGGTGCTTGAGGAATTGTCCGAATGACTTGGCAGGATATTGCCCCGATTCTAATCGGGCCATCAGGTCGTTTGGGAGGGATCACTACAGAGGTGGCAGGCTCGAAGGCCGCACAGCTCGCGCAAATGATGCGACTAGGACTAAACGTGCCTCCCGCTTTTGTCGTTCCGACGACTTTCTGCGGGCCGGTCAACGCTAACGAGCCGAAAGCCCTCGAAGGACTTCGCCAGGGTCTGCAGAAAGGGATTGCCTGGCTTGAACAGGTGACCGGTCGGCGGTTCGGTGACATTCGCAACCCACTCCTTGTTTCCGTGCGTTCGGGCGCTCCGCAATCCATGCCCGGAATGCTGCAAACAATCCTCAATCTCGGTCTCAATGGCGAGACTGTGCACGGCTTCATCCGTGCAGCCGGCAATCCGAGATTGGTCTGGGATAGTTATCGCCGTTTTATTCAAGCCTATGCCGAAGTAGTCGAGGGCGTCTCCGGCGCAGACTTTGGTCAACGTCTGACCGACATGCTAAAGCGGGAGGGAATTGTCGACACTGCCGCGCTTGATCCGGAAGCTCTGGAGCGGCTCACGGCAGAGTTCCGGGAAATTGCCGAGCGGCTTTCCGGACGCCCGTTGCCGGCCGACCCATTCGAGCAACTGTTCGCCGCGGCACGTGCAGTCTACCGATCTTGGGAAGGCCCCCGCGCCCGCGAATACAGACGGCTCAATAAGTTAGATGAGCTCGCCGGAACTGCGGTGACGGTTCAGATGATGGTCTTCGGCAATTGCGGCGGGAACTCCGGGGCCGGCGTTGCCTTCAGCCGCAATCCGGCGACCGGGGCAAACGAACTCTACGTCGATTTCCTTTTCGATGCTCAGGGAGAGGACGTGGTCTCGGGACGGCGAACTCCCAGCAATGCTGCACGCTTGGCGGCGCGCCTGCCCCAGGCCGCAAAGCAGCTAGAAGAAGGCGCTCGCCGCCTTGATTACGAGTTTCACGACGCCCAGGATATCGAATTCACGATCGAGAACGGCAAACTCTATTTTTTGCAGACGCGTACGGCCAAGCGCACACCGCGTGCCGCCCTGCATATCGCCGTCGAACTAGTGCATGAGGGTGCGATCGATACGCAGGAGGCGCTCGCGCGTCTCGCCGATATCGATCTCGGACATTTGGGTATTACTCGATTTGCCGAGCCGGCTCAGCCGATTGCACGGGCCATCCCGGCCTCGTCCGGAGTCGCAAGCGGGCGTGTTGCTTTCGATTGCACGCGAGCCAAAAAATTTGTCGACGGCGGGGAGCCAGCGATTCTAGTGCGACCGGAAACCTCGACCGAGGACATTGAAGGATATGCGGTGGCTGATGGAATCTTGACCGCGACCGGTGGCCGCACCGCTCATGCCGCTGTCGTTGCGCGTCAACTTGGCAAAGCTTGTCTCGTTGGTTGTCAGAGCCTCAGCTTCGACGAGCAATATCGCGACGTGATGATCGGCAATGAAAGAATTTGCGAGGGCGATTGGCTATCGCTCGACGGCGATACCGGAGAAATCACGCTTGGCAAGCGCATCATTGTCGCCGAACGGCCGCCCGAACTTGATGAGCTTGAGCACTGGCATAGGGTCTGGTCTGCGGAATGAACGCTTGTTTTACGCATCATCCGCCAGCTCTCGTTGACCCGAGGATATTTAATCGTGGTGCGGGCCTATGCATTATTTTCCCACGCGACGCTCTGTGGCGCAAAAAAGCGCTCTTCGAACGCCATCAGGAGCCGATGAATTCTTTGCCCTGAGCCGGCTTACGGGCGAAGCATCGTGCAAAAGACTCGGATCGAGCGCGGCTGGACTCACGAGCAAGAAAGCAGCGCGGCGTCTCAACTCTTATGGTCGCAATCTTATCACACGTGAGCAAAAGCCCACTATTGTTCAGGAAATCTGGAATCGCACGAAGAACCCTCTCAACGCCCTGCTCCTAACCCTAGCATTGGTTTCGTGGTTCCTTGGTGATGTGCGGGCCGCGGTCGTCATCGCCCTTATGGTCGTGCTCGCGATCGTCACAGCTTTCATCCAAGAACATCGGTCTAACGATGCGGCGGCGCAGTTACGAGCGATGGTGAAGACGACAGCAAGCGTCAGGAGATCAGGCAATGCAGCGAATGTCGATTTCGCGGAGATTCCGATTGAGATGCTGGTCCCGGGCGACATTGTACGATTGTCAGCCGGTGACATGATTCCAGCCGATCTACGCCTGCTTGAAACAAAGGATTTGTTCGTCAATCAATCAGCACTGACCGGCGAGGCGATGCCGGCGGAAAAATTCGCGCATCCCTGTGAACAGCATTTCGATGACCCGTTTGAACTGCCGAACATCTGCTTCATGGGCGCCAACGTCGTCAGCGGCTACGCCACCGGCGTTGTTGTACGGACCGGCGGGCACACATTTTTCGGACAGCTCGCCGATGAGATCGTGGGTTGGCGGGTACCTACCGCCTTCGACCAGGGCGTCAACCGTTTTACGTTGCTAATGATCCGTTTCATTATCGTGATGGGACCGCTTGTATTTTTCATCAATGGCCTCACCAAACACGATTGGCTGGAAGCGCTGTTATTCGCGGTGGCCGTGGCAGTCGGACTTACCCCCGAAATGCTTCCAATGATCGTGACCGTCAACTTGGCGAAAGGGGCAACTGCCATGGCGCGTGCCAAGGTCATCGTCAAACGGCTCAATGCAATTCAAAATTTCGGAGCGATGACGATCTTGTGTACGGATAAGACCGGAACGCTGACGCAGGACCGTATTATTCTAAAGCGACACCTCGATATCCGCGGTGAGGAGTCGGAACGCGTACTGCACTGCGCCTACCTCAACAGTCATTTCCAGTCTGGGCTGAAAAATCTTCTTGATGTCGCGGTACTTGAACATGTCGAAGTCCATAAGATCCTTGGAATCGACACTGACTTCGTCAAGATTGACGAAATTCCCTTCGATTTTTCGCGCCGGCGCTTGTCGGTCATCATATCGCATGACCAAGAGAAGCATTTGCTCATTTGCAAAGGTGCAGTCGAGGAGATATTCGCGGTTTGCACGCGTTACGAAGTTGACGGCATCTCCGCCGCACTTGATGCGAGCCACTTTGAAACTGCAAAGCTCGAAACGATTGCGCTCAACGAGGACGGCTTTCGGGTTGTGGCAGTGGCGTACAAGGAGATCGCCAACCCTAGGACGGCCTACTCGGTTGCGGACGAGAGCGATTTGACGTTGCTTGGTTACGTCGCGTTCCTCGATCCACCGAAGGAAAGCGCACGCGAGGCGATTGCTGCGCTGGCCAAAAAGGGCGTGAAAGTTAAGATTTTAACTGGCGATAACGAAGTCATCACGCGCAAGATTTGCCGCGAAGTGAAGCTCGATGCCGGTGAGATACTGCTCGGTAGTCAGACGGAACGCATGAGCGATGAGCAGCTGGCCGATGTCGCCGAGCGTACGACCGTATTCGCAAAGCTTAGCCCGGCGCAGAAGGAGCGAATCGTTCGCGCTCTACACCTCAAGGGGGAGGTCGTCGGCTTTCTCGGCGACGGTATAAACGACAGCCCGGCGCTGAAGGCCGCGGACGTCGGCATCTCCGTCGACACGGCTGTCGACATTGCGAAGGAGTCTGCCGACATCATCCTGTTGGAAAAAAGCCTACTGGTGCTTCAGGACGGCGTAACCGAAGGACGCAAGATTTTCGGCAATATCACTAAATACATCAAAATGGGTGCGAGCTCGAACTTCGGGAATATGTTCAGCGTGCTCGGCGCGAGCATTTTCTTGCCCTTCCTCCCTATGGCACCCATCCAAGTGCTCACCAACAATCTGCTCTATGATTTTTCGCAAACGACAATCCCGACCGATAACGTCGATGCTGAATACATCGCATCGCCGCGCCGCTGGGACATCAGCAATATTTTTAAGTTTATGGTCTTCATAGGACCAATCAGTTCAATCTTCGACTACGCAACCTATGCGACCATGCTTTTTGTCTTCGATTGCTGGAACAATCCCTCGCTCTTCCAGACTGGATGGTTTGTCGAGTCGCTTCTTACTCAGACGCTTATCATTCACATTATTCGGACAGCCAGAATTCCGTTCTTAGAAAGCAGAGCGAGTCCGGCACTCATTACCACGACGATTATTATCTGTATCATCGGTATCACGCTTCCCTCGACGTGGGCCGGTAGCGCACTTGGCTTTACATCCCTTCCCTGGCTCTATTGGCCGCTGGTCGCCGCCTTTGTCGTCACTTATTCGGTTCTCACCCATTTGGTTAAGGTATGGTTCGTGCGACGGTGGGGTATGTGAGCAAAGCCTGCCGGGCTAGGCTTCGGACCAGATATCAAGCTTAAGCGCTTCGCGTCAGGCCGCTTCGGCTGAACTTTTGGTCTGCCCTGCGAAGCGCCTCGATCGAACAGAAAAATCCTTAATTAAGCCGAGCAACCCAGGATTGCACCCTCATCTCCGATAATGGCCCTTAGATGGGGTAATCGGCCGGCGTTCATCGAACAGCGAAGCCGCCCCTTAGACTGGTCCCCTCGATTCCGAAGAGAGGCGCGAGCCCGCAAGCGACATCAACCCAGTGGATAGTCTGAAAGCGCTTGACCTAACCCGGCCGATTAGAGAAGCGGACATGCGCGCTAAAGGTTCCCGTGCCAGACTGTCGACACTGCTGGGTCAATTTGGCTGGCTAGCCAAATAGGAGTTTGAAATTCGCGGATGAATTGCGCTCGACGTCAATGCGCAGATCACGTCAACTTATCCCGTATGGCCCCCAAAAAATTGAAAGTGTAGAAAAGACGGTGAGTTATCCATTCCCGGCGTAGCCCAGGCGGGTGGCGTTAGCTACGACTCTCTGCGGTCATCAAACGGCGAATCGGCTGGCGTGGAGGACCAATGGATTGGGCGCGCATCCTGACCTTCGTCACCGGGTTGGTGAATCAGGAGCTGTTGGCACACCTCGAATATCTGGCCGCCGAAAATCGCATTCTGAAGGCCCAGTTGAAGGGGCGGCTGAAGCTCTCGGACGCTGAGCGATCCGAACTGGGCGAGCTCGGTCATCGGTTGGGTCGCAAGCTTCTCGCCGAGGTGGCCCATGTGGCGCGGCCGGACACCATCCTGGCCTGGTACCGCAAGCTTGTGGCCCGCAAGTTCGATGGCTCGACGGCCCGTCGAAGCCTTGGCCGGCCTCGGATCAGCCGAGCGGTTGAGCAGCTGATCGTTCGCATTGCCAGGGAGAACCGAGATTGGGGTTATGACCGGATCGCCGGAGCGTTGGCTAATCTCGGGCATAGTGTCTGCGATCAGACGGTCGGCAATGTCCTGCGACGCCACGCTCTGCCGCCGGCGCCTGAGCGCAGGCACTCGACAAGCTGGGCAGCGTTCATTCGGACGCATCGGGCGCTACTGGCCGGGAGTGATTTCTTTACCGCTGAGGTGCTGACGCTGCGCGGGCTGGTGACCTACTACGTACTGTTTTTCATCCAGCTGGAGAACCGTCGGGTGGTGATCGCCGGCATCACGGATCGCCCGGACGAAGCGTGGATGCGGCAGATCGCTCGGAACGTGACCATGGAGGGATGCGGGGCGCTGCGGGACTGCCGCTATCTGCTGCATGATCGCGACACCAAGTACACCCATTCCTTCCGGGCGATCATCGCGTCCGGTGAGGTCGAGCCGCTCGTGCTGCCTGCGCGCAGCCCAAACCTGAATGCCCATGCAGAGCGCTGGGTCAGGTCGGTGAAGGAGGAATGCCTATCCAAGGCGGTTCTGTTCGGCGAGCGCTCGTTGCGGCGAGCCCTGATCGAATACGTCGAGCATTACCATGCCGAGCGGAATCACCAAGGGAAGGGCAATGTCCTGCTGTTCCCGCGGGGTACCAACATCCGCCGCGCCGGCCCGGTTCAATGCCGCGAACGACTGGGCGGGCTCCTGCGTTATTATCATCGGGAGGCAGCGTGAGGGGATGACCCGGCGCGAGCCAATGGGAGTTGAACCACATAGCTCGCGCGCACGCCGCGATGCGCCCTATCGTCGAACTGCCAGCCATGGAGCGCAGACTGAAAATAACAAACGGCAGCAAACAATACGCATAAAGGACATGCGGCAGGGGGCTGCACACGCTGGTGCAGACACAGGGGCTGGACGGGATGGTAACCTGCCTCGGTTTGTCAGCTAATTGCTTTAGAGAGGCAAATTCCTCGCTTGACAGCCGAGCCTTGTGATGTCGGGTTAAGGATCGCGTCCGTCGTGTTTTCATCGCAGAAATGTATCCTTGATTCCCAAAGTTCCATTTTTCCCGACGCTCTAAATTAACGTCTGCGACAATCATCGTCGTGTGATTTTTTGCCACGGATGTGCGGCTTTTTCACAGCACTGTCACACTAACCATCTTAATTTCGCTACATAATGGAGTGGCGTTGCGATGCGACTCACATTTGAAATTTTAAAGCCTCTTCCATTCATTTTGATTTGTATTGTCGCGGCGATCGCCGCTGGCTGGATGGTAGCTTCCCTAATTGGCGGATGAGCCAGGCTGCGCGTCCATGCTTCCAAGACTGCGCCGCCCATGAAGAATGGTTTGGCTGTATTTTTTTGCAGCGGCATCGGGGCTCGCCAGTGCGATATTGTCCTTAAGGACAATAGAGGACCGAAGGTCCTGGCTTTAAACTAGCAACAATAGATAAGGGCAGACCCCCATCCCCCGAATTCCCCTGTCTCCCTTATCTAGAGGTGCGAGACCGCCAACCCGTCCCCAGGTTCAGCGGTCTCGTTTTTATGTGGTGTTGTCTGCTAAGGAGTGAATATGTTTCGCTACGTCGACGAGCGCTTGAACGGGCACTCGAATGAGACTGCGCCTCGGGGGGCACGCAATGGCCGATATCATGACCCGTTGCCCGATACTAAAAGTGCCGGTGAAAACCGGGCTGACCACGGAAACGATAGTGTTCGAGTCTTTGTCGTCTTGGATAGAAGTGCCGTTCCGTTGCCCGGCCTGTCGAGAGGTTCACAGGTGGACGCGGAAGGACGCCTGGGTGGATAGGCGTTCTAACGGTCAAGGGTCGGCGACTCAA
>Ga0207777_1000565_pt1 | contig 10021 bp, 9 predicted proteins | sample LuqExpMetageno35_FD_187793 | JGI IMG/M metagenome (GOLD analysis project Ga0207777, IMG submission 187793) | Tropical forest soil microbial communities from Luquillo Experimental Forest, Puerto Rico - Sample 35 (SPAdes) | ecosystem: Environmental > Terrestrial > Soil > Tropical forest ...
GGCGCAGAGCATGAGTGAAATCCTTATACGCTGAACTTGAATCGTGCGGACTCCCCCGCACCGCGTCGTAGCGGTTAGCATTGATCGCGTTGAGATGGCGCACAACCACGATGCATAAGGCGAAGAACCGTCGCTTTAGCAAAGCTCGGTTAGCGTCTCTGGTAGTTTATGCAGCCGTTCGACCACGCCGTGTTCGCCGATCAAGTAGTTATCGCAGATGGTGTTGAAGATTCCTCTCGAGACGAAGGAGGGATGACAAGTGATGTTCATGTTGGCCTCGATAGCCAAAGGCTCGTCGTAGCGCACCAAGGGCCGTTCGACGAGATCATATCCCTGGCCGTGGCAATAAAGCCGCTGCTCTTCGGGCCTACCAAACTTGCGCAGGAACGCGTTGTGAGCGTCCCAGATGCTCTTGCACGAAGCCCCAGGTTTCAACTGCTCCAAGGTAAAGCGGCGTGCATCGAGTAGAAAGGCGAACTCGTCCTTCATGTCCTTGGGCGCCTTGCCCAGGACGCAGGTCCGACTGATCTCGGTGTAGAACCCGCCAGGGCCATTGCTTTCGATCAACAGGGTGAACATGTCGCCGGGCCGCAGAGTCCGGTTTTGCAAGTGCCGGTTGCCCCAATAGGTCGGCTTGCCCGGGGCGTGCGAGCAACAGAGGAAAAGTCCCTGCTCTCCACCATGGTCAAGCACGTAGTGTTCGGCAATCGCCGCAATCTCGATCTCTCGCTTGCCCGGTGCCACCGCCTTTATCGCGGCCTCCATGGCAGCATCTTGCATGGCTGCGGTACGCCGGATATGGCCGATCTCCTCATCACTCTTGATGACCTTGATCTGGTCGACCATCTCAGTTGCATCGACGAACGTGCAACTCGAAAGTTTGCCACTCCGAAGGCTCTCGACGAAGGAAACCGGAAGCGTCCCACGTCCAACCAACCCAATCGTCCCGCCGGCATAGGACGCCATAGCCTGCTCGGCGAGGTTTGCATCGTAAGTCAAGGTATAGTGGGCACTAACGAAATACGGAGCGCCAAGAATTCTCTTTGCCCCTCGCCGGTAGCCATCACCTTCAGGGGGTAGTTGCTGGTCATCTCCAAACCTTGATTGGATAATGACCGTCATACGATCATCACGCGGAAAAATAACTGTGCCCGGATATCCATGGGTGGCTGGAACGTCGGTAAAGTACTTCACATATCCGCCCATGAAGTCATTGTTATTCTGCATGACAAGGACGTCGATTCGACGCTCCTTCATCGCGGCACGGATGGCATTCCAGCGACGCTCTAATTCCGCGGTTGCAATGGGATAATGAACTCGTTCGGCCTGAATGCTCATTAGATGCTCCTCTAGGATTCAATATGCGTAGGGGACGTGCCCCGACGGCGATTGAGGCGCGAGTGATAGCGGGCTCAAGACGCCGCAACCGCAATTTGCTCCGACAGTTTGCAAGCAGCTCATGCGTCGATTACTTTCGATTCCGTTCGCAAGATTCCTACCAACAGGAAAATCGGTCAAAGCATGGCACCCAGTCACTCTCTTGAGGATTTGTACGGCCGTCCCGGATTTCTTTTGAAACGCTGCCACCAAGTAGCCGCCGCAATATTCCTCGATGAATGCAGCGAGTTTAACGTGACGCCTTCCCAGCATGGTTGCCTGCGTGCCCTGCACGAATTTCCCGGGATCGACCAGATCGCTCTCGGCCGCTTGGTCGGTCTCGACCGCTCCACGGCGGCTCTCGTGATCAAGGCGCTTAGCCAGCGCAAGTTAATTGAGCGCGTCGTCAACCGATACGACAAGCGCAGGATGCGGCTCAAATTATCCGCCGCTGGCGAGCATCTCCTGCGCGCAATTGGTCCGGCGGCAGCGCGGGCGAGGGATCGGGTTTTGCGCGGATTACCGCGCGAGTCGCGAGCTGCATTCCTTGAAATGCTAAAGGTCTTCCTCGCCGGCCACGATGCGCTCATTGATGTTCACGACGTCCTCGCCGGGAGCGTGAACGCGCCCGAAGAGGCAGAGCTTCCACGCCGGCACGAAAAGTGGCGGCGCGCGGGCATTTCAGGATCATAGCGCGCTTTTGCCGAGACTCGTCGTGAGAAACGCCGAATATGCATTCTGGAGCACAAGGGCGTTTCTCTGCACGCCCGAAGCGGCATTCGAGACTCGATCACTCAACGTGACGACCTTGCCGTGGCCGAAGTGGCAGATAGATACCGGCCCGGATCGTAGTGTATTTCATAAAGAAGTCGCCGAGCGCTGAGAACAAGCCGATTGCCGCCAATATGCCGACGCTGAGCGGCGCGATATGCCCGCTGAGCAGCGCCAGTGGCACCACCAGGCCGATCAGCAACGTGCCGCCGTAGAAGTATACCGCCATGCGGCCCGCTAGCATTTCGCGCACGGAACGGCGTGCTGCCGGGTTGCCGCCGGTAAGCGCGCCCTGAATTTCAAGTGCAAACAGGACGATCACAACAGCGGTGACAGCAATCCAGATGGTGACCAGACTCGTGGCGTCCACGCTCGGCGCGTTGAACAGCGCCATGGTTACGAGCAGCGCAGCGATGCCGCCGCGCAACGCGTAGGCCATGTAAAGGACTGGATGTAGCGGCGAGTTCCAGAACGGGATGCCCTTCGACGCCGTGTAGACAAAGCCCATATACACAATGAGCACCACCATGCCGAACGCCGCCATTCCCCAGCCGAGGTACCCGAGCATGGAATCAGCAGCCCATGGCCAACCTGTTAGTACGAGAGGCGGAAGGTAGAGTACGCCCCCGACGAGGAATAGTGTGAGCCCGACGAACCCGCGCGAAATCCAGGCGGTGCGGACATGGCGCACCATCCGCCAGAACCGTTCGGGCCGGCCGAGGAAGGCCAGGTGCGCGATGCCACCGCCCCCAGCCAACAGAAATCCAGCAACGAGGCCGGGAACATAATTGAAGATTATGCCGAACAGCCACGCTCCTGCGGCGACACCGACGAGGAAATGTCCAATCACCAAGAACACACCGCGGCCTTCGCCCCATTCACGCTGCGGCCGGTAATCACGACGCAGATCCTCGATCAGTTGCTCGTACTTGGCGCTGATTTCAGTCATCAGGGCCTCCTCATGCCGGTAAGTAATACACCGATGGGCCGGTGCCGACTTCGGGATGAAGCGTGAACCCGCCGCGTTCCTTGATCAGCCGCGATACTTCGCTCGTCGGATCATCGAGGTCGCCGAAAATGCGGGCCACGGTTGGACAATTGGCGACACACGCTGGCGGCTTGCCTGCGCGAACGCGGTCGCGGCAGAAATTGCATTTCATTACTACGTTCGACGGGTGCGGTGCTGCCCGCGCGGCCTCATACGGTGTCGCGCCTTGCGGATGATAGTGCGGGACCTGGTCGTTGAAATAGCGGTTTGTATAGGGGCAGGCCATCATGCAAGAACGGCATCCGACGCACAGATCGTGATCGATATCGACAATGCCGTCTTCTTCCCATTTGAAGCTGGCGCCGGTCGGGCACGCTTCGACGCACGGCGGATCCTCGCAATGGTTGCAAAGCACCGGCAGAAAAAGATTGCGAACCGTGGGATATTGGCCTTCTTCGGATTTGAGTACGCGTGCGTAATAAACTCCAGGTGGAGTGCCGTGCTCAGCCTTGCAAGCAAGCTGGCAACCGTAGCAGCCGATGCAGCGCTTAAGATCGATCACCATTCCCCATCTCATGGCGTCACCTCTGCCGGCACAATTCGCACCTTTGCGCACAGATCGAGGTTATTGTTGACGGGGCTCACGTGTGCCCAATCGAGTTCGAGTAACTCGTTAAAGAAAACCCCCTTGCCTTTCGCCACCGGCATCCCATCGCTCCAGTGACCACACATCGCTCCAATTCCGATGCCCTCGGGATGAATGGCTTCGGTAAGCTTTAATCGTCCTTTGACCTTGCGTCCTGCCTCGTTCTCGATCCAGACGAGTTGGCCGTCGTGGAGCGCCCTTTTTCGCGCCTGCGCACGATTGATCGCGATCGTGTACGAGAATGGATCGAGCCGCGCCGCTTCATCGAGCCAAGGGTTTTCCATGGTGAAGCTGTTGGTGTGGACGATGTCGCGGTAGTAGAAGGCATAAAAATCGAAATCGGGCTTCTGACAGCAATGGGACGTGCACGGTAGGAAGTCCGGCAACGGCTGGTAATATTCCATCGGAATCTTGAGGCCGCGCGGTTCGGCAATGGCGGCGATCTTGTTGCCGATCGGCAGCATGAATTCCCAGTAGACAGGCACACGCACGTCAACGAAGGGGCGCCAATAGACTTCCGCCGGCTTCTTCTTCCACTTGATGAGGCCCTGCTCCTTAAACCATTCAAGGCCACGCTCAGAACCGAAATTGTTCTTCAACTCGGCGTCACAGATCTGTGCGTAAGAATAACGGGTTTCCCCTTCCAATCGATGTGGCGCCTGGAGTTTGAGCGAGGCATTGTAGGCGGCGTTGAGGTCAGCGCGGAAACCAACCCGGTCGGCGATTTCGAGCAGGACGTCTGCACAATTGCGCTGTTCGCCATCGGGCGGCAGCACCGGCTGGCGAATCGGCCAGCACCATTCACCCACGCCGGCCGGCAGGCTGAAAATGAACGGGAAGTTCGAACGCGAATCGAGCGATTGCAGATAGCTACAGTCCGGCAGCACGATGTCGGCAAAGTTCGATGTCTCAGTGAGGAACAGGTCGAACGACACCATGAACTTATATTTCGCGAGCGACGCCGCAACCGCTTCCTTGTTAGCGATGCTCATCACCAAGTTCGCGCCGAAATTGACCATCACTTCCGGACGGTAGGGCAGATCGAATCTCTCCCACATTTCCTCGCGGTCAGTGGAATCAAGGAACGGCGAAGTCATCCCGAGGACAAACAGATCTTGCAGCCCGAGATTGGTCGGCAACCGTGGCTCTGAAGGCGGATACGGGTAGTGGTAGCCCATCCACATGCCGGTCACCATCAACCCGTCTGGACCGGCGCTCGGGATGTAGCGCAGCTTCCCAGTTTCGGGATGGCCGTGGCAGGCGGGATTGAAACCCAGACAGGAGCCGACCACATCCGCCGCGCCGACAAGATGATTGAGAAGATCGACCGCGTAGAAATTGTAGACCGAGTTCATGTGGCCCTGCGACCCGCGAAAGGCGATCGCCGCAACCGGTCGATAGGGCAGCGTCACACCATCGACCACGATGGTGCTGCCAACACGGGCTTCGGTGCCAAATTCTTTGGCAAGACGGCGTACGGTTGTGGCTGGGATCGTCGATATCTCTGCCGCCCATTCCGGCGTAAACTTACGCAGATGGTCGCGTAGACAATGAAATGATGGACGACACGGCGTGCCGTTGACCGTGAACTCCCCTTCGAGCGCCATATCAGCAGCCTTGACATCGGTGTACGGGCGCGCGGTGCTGCTTTGCGCGTCCCAAACAAGTGGCTGCTTCGTCTCGGGATGGCGAACGTAAAGTTTGTCTGGTCCGACCAAGTAGGGCGCGTTGGTCTTTGCTTGGAGATAAGGACCATCGTAGATCCCGAGTTCGTTCACCATCACGTTGCACATTGCGAGCGCGAGCGCGGCATCGGTGCCAACGCGCAACGGCACCCACTCGCTCGCCTTCGCTGCAGCGAAATTACAGAAGGGGTCGACCACGATCATCTTCATTCCGCGGGCACGCGCTTCCGCTGCTTTGCCCATGTTCGAACAGGAGGCATGGCCGGCCGAGTGGCCTTTTGAAGCACCAAAATAGATCGCGTAATTGCAGTGTTCGAAGTCGGGCACGACCGACCAAGAGGCGTGCATTATGCCGCTGATCAGATGGGCACCGTTGCCGCAATGCTGACCGCCACCGGACACTGAGAAATTCGGCGTCCCGAATGCGGCAGCAAATGTCTGGAATGGAATGCGGCTTGCGGTGACTGTGGTGGTGCGCTGGACCACTAACTTACGCGGATCTTCGGCACGCACTTTCTTCAATACCGCACAAATTTCGTCGAGCGCCTCCTCCCAGCTGATTTCCTTCCATTTCGGATCCTCGTTCAAACCCTTCTTCGGGTTAGTACGACGCAAGGGACGTGTGAGGCGGTTAGGATCGTAGTGAGTCATGATCCCGCTCACGCCCTTGCCGCAGAGACGGCCCTTGCCAACGGCGCTCTCCGGGTTGCCCTCAATTTTTACAACCACCCCATCGACGCGATGCGCAAGAATCGAACACGTGCCATAGCAAAGGGAGCAACTCGAAGGGATCCAGACGTCATCTATCGGCTGAGCCGTTGTGTTCATGACATTCATCATGTTCATGTGAATCTCCCTGCAGCCTCGGCTAGCCGCCCTCGATCGCGACGAGCAAAATCATTTCGATTTCGATTGAATCGGCATTGATGGGGGTTCGCAGATCCTCGATCGGAACGCCCCCAACGAACAGCCGGCAATAGCGGTGCTTGGCACCGGTTTCATCGACTACGCGGGCGAGGAACGCATCGCCCAGGCGCGCGCCCAACGCGGCAACGACCGTAGCGACTGTCGCCGGCTTCGGCACAACGAGGCTTAGCATTCGTTCAGTCGTGATCGATGCCAGCGCACCAAATAACTGCGCATGCACACGGAGGTCGCATGCCGATCCGTGTTCGTCACGGCGTGACTGGACCGCGGGCACCACCGAGGACTGCACGAAGGCCGAATCGACCACCTCGTCCCAACGGACGTTGGTTGGCGCACCGCTAGATAAGGAGGTCAGCATTCTTGCTCGCCTAGCCGCTCAGCAGCCTCTTGCGACCACCACACATTGCCCTCATTCGCGCGTTTTTGATCTGAATCAAATTTCGGCAGCATTTCCTTGATAAATTTAGTGCCGACATAATAATCAGACGTCTGTAGAATTTTATAGGGCCTGGGGCTCGGAAGGTCCAGCCGTGAGTGGGTTGGTTTTGGCTGCCAACTCGCGTTTCGTTTGCTTTTTGCTCGACGTTTGCCCTTGAATTCGAAACCACTGCCGCCGATGCTGACATTCGGCTGATCGATTTGCGAAGACGACATTGACCGACGGGGGAGGACTTCGATGAACCTAAGAAAAATCCTACACTTGATTTCCCGTCAGGCCATCCTGGTGCTGGTGCTTGCGGCAGCGGCGGCGTTGCCGGCACACGCACAAGGCGATGCGGCAAATTCCTATCCCAACAGGGTAATCCGAATGATCGTCGGCTTCGCCCCCGGCGGTGGCAACGACATTTTTGCGCGGCTGATCGCGCAAAAGCTGCAGGATATCCTCGGCCAGTCGGTGATTGTCGAGAACAAGCCGGGTGCCGGTGGGCGCCTCGCCAGCGAATACGTCGCCAGCCAATCGCCCGATGGCTACACTTTGCTAGTCGGCGCAGCCGGCGCCATGTCGATCGCTGCGGCGATCTATCCGGACCTGCGTTACCACCCGACCAAGAGCTTCGTGCCTCTGTCGATGATCGCTCACTTCCCGTTGTTCCTCGTCGTAGCGGAGAACGGGCCCGTCAAGTCTGTCAAAGAACTCGTCGTCTGGGCGAAGGAGCACTCCGACAAAGCGAATTATGCAACCACTTCACCAACGTTCACCATTACATCGGAGCTTATGAAACTGGAAACAGGAATGCCAGGCGTAGCGGTTCCTTACAAGAGTAGCGGTGAGATCCTCCTCAGCGTCATGAGTAAACAGACTTCGTTCGGCTTTGTGGACGGCCCGCCGGCAATTCCCATGATTAAAGAAAACAAGGTCCGTGCATTGGCCGTCACCGGATCACAACGTGCGGACATACTTCCGACCGTTCCAGCTATGTCCGAGGCCGGCTATCCGGAAGTGGACGTCCAAATTTGGAGTGGTGTGTTCGCTCCAGCGAACACCCCGCCTACAATCATCAAGAAGCTCGAGGTCGCGCTACAAAGCGCCCTCGAAGATTCGACCGTGCAGAGCAAGCTCAAGGCGATGGGGGTTAACCCCGGCGGCGGCTCGGGTGACAAATTCCGGCAGATGATTGATGCCGACATCCGGAAATATATCGGTATTGTCAAGGCGGCTAACCTAAAATTCGATTAAGGACCCACGCGACCGGGACTGCTAACAATTTCGCTCAGGCTTTTTGTGAAATGACCGGGATCAGTAGATGGGAATCGTACTTACCACCGGTATGAATTACATGCGTCCCCGCGTTGATAGTCTTTGGGTGTCGGGCTAAGACGATCCAGCGAGCGTATTTGTAGATATCGCTGCCCTGCACGACGACACGCAGTCTTTCTCCGGCGGCAAAGCGTGTCCCAGAGGGCCAAATCTCGATTTCGACGGGTACAGGTACGCGTGGTTTCAACTTGAGCTGTTGCCGATGCAGTAGCCACGGCTGGTACGGAGTCGAGCGCTCGAGATCGAGCTCGCGGTGCGAGGCGCGCAACCAGCCGAGGGCAACCGGCCCGTCTTCCAACGCACTGAAGGCGGCGAACGGCACGTATTTGCCGTTGCGGTCGAACTTCTGAATTGCGACGAAGAGATCCATATCATCTGCGCCATCGGCCTCGACCCATAGCCGTAGCTTCATGTAGCCAGTCAGTTCGGTTGTCTGACGGAAGACGTAATCGAATTGCGCGCGCTCATTCCGGTAGGCTGCGGGACTGCGCGACTCGTCGCCTGGGGCGTCATAGCGGGCTTGCGAGCGGCTTTTGGCCGGCGCGGTTCTTAATGAGCCGTTGCGCGCATCCAAGAACAACTTCTTGTATTTTGTGCGCGCCAACGGCCATTCACGTTCGTTTCTCGTCTTACCGACGTAGTAACGGTCGCGTACTTCGAGCTGGATCTTCGGCCACTTTACGACTTCACCGTCGGCACCTTTGAGAAACCGGTCGAAGAACGCTCTTTGCTTTTCCACGCTGTCGGGTTGGTGGTAGTTCTCCCATTTCTTGCGGCCGTGTATGAGCAGCCACTTATCCTTCGAAGCGATCCGGTTGAACGCATTTAACGTTCCGCGCAGATGAAGGCCTTGATCTGTCCAGCTCGCTACAACAAAAGCCGGTACCTCGATCTTGGAAAAATCGGCGACCTTGGTGGCCCAATATTCATCAAACAGAGGATGCGCCTTCATCATCTCAAGGATGTCTTCCACCCGGTTCACCGAATATGAGACGGACTTTTGCCATATCGGCGTAAAGAAGGTTTCCGGGATGCCGCCGTGGAAAGCGAATTCCCGGTACATGTCGCTCAAGCCTTCCCACGGATTGATAGCCGCCAGGTGAGGCGGCTGCGTCGCCGCAATCAGCCACTGAACGATCGCGAGGTAGGAGACACCGGTCAGTCCGACCTTGCCGTTGCACCACTCCTGCACGCCAGCCCATTCAACCAGGTCATGACCGTCGCGACCCTCTTCATGTCCCCAGTAGATGGCGTCGCCTTCCGACTGCCAGGCACCGCGCGGGTCGACATTGATGACGGCGTAGCCACGGGGTATCCAATAGAGGGGATCGGGCGCCTCGAAGTTCGTGTATTTCGAATACCATTCGCGTTTGACGCCGCCTTCCTTGAAGAAATATCCGTACTGGAAAGGTCGGTGCTTGCCATACGAACTCCACGCGATGAGTGCAGGGACTTTCTCTTGACCCTCGGGTCGCGTGACGTCGATGTATATTTTCTTGCCGTCGCGCATCGGCACGGCAACATCGTGCTCGATGATCATTCCCTCCTCTCTGGTGAGTTTGTAACCAAGGCCGGGGTAGCCGTGTTTGGTGGGCGCCACGCCCTCCCGAAATACTCTTTGAAATGACTCTTTCGTCATCGCTGCCCCCTGATTGGATTAGCGCAAAGCGGTTCGGTCGAGCTTGCCGAGCACGTTACGAGGCAAGGCATCGACGAACTCGATGATCTTCGGTCGGCGGTAGCGCGGCAGATCGTGACTTGCCAAGCAGTAGCGGTTCACCTCGTCAGCGGTGAGGTCCGGGGTGCGACGCACTATCAGCGCCTTGACAATCTGACCCCACTTCTCGTCCGGGACGCCGACTACGGCG
>Ga0207777_1000568_pt1 | contig 10007 bp, 9 predicted proteins | sample LuqExpMetageno35_FD_187793 | JGI IMG/M metagenome (GOLD analysis project Ga0207777, IMG submission 187793) | Tropical forest soil microbial communities from Luquillo Experimental Forest, Puerto Rico - Sample 35 (SPAdes) | ecosystem: Environmental > Terrestrial > Soil > Tropical forest ...
AGTTCGCTCGCGACGTCCAGACCGTAGCCGCTTTTCGCTTCGACGGTTGTCGTGCCATAACTCGCAAACTCTTCCAATGCAGCGCGTGCCCGATTCTTGAGTTGGTTCGAGGTGGCCGCGCGAAGCTTGGTTACGGAATTCAGGATGCCGCCGCCGCGCTTGGCTATTTCCTCGTAACTGGCGCCCTGAATTTTCATCTCGTATTCTTCCGCACGGCTCGCGGCGTGGATCAGGTGGGTATGCGAATCAACGAAGCCGGGGAGGACCACTCGCCCACCTACATCGATCTTCTCCACAGTTCGGGCTTGCGCATGCTTCTCGACCTTAGCGGACGGTCCGATGGCGAGGATTTTGCCGTCATCCACCAAGAGCGCGCCATTCTTCAGAATCCCCAAGTCAGAGAGGGAATCGCCCCGCCGCGGCGATTGGCCGCGCAGCGTGAGGATTTGCGACGCACCAGTAATGAGTAGACCGGAAGCCAACGTGGATGTCTTCGCTGTTGTCTGTGTCGCTCAGGCGCCGACCGCGCGCCCTTGATAAGCCGGCACGAAAATCTCTTTCACGAAAGCTTCGAAGGGAGTGGGCGTAGTATTCGCCGCGGAGCGCGGCTCCGTTGCTACGACGATACCGTTGTTTACCCCGTGGAACATCTCAATAAGATACGCGGCTGTCTTCACGGGGGTACCCATTTGCACCAGCACCTGCTGCACCTGGTCATACGGAAATTGCGCGTAACGCAGATCAGCTTTATTCAGAGCGCGCCCGATGACGGCCGTCACTTCATTCATGCTCAGATCGCGCTCCCCCAACAGTTCCTGAGTCTGTTTTCCGTTGAAATCCAGCCGCAGCAGTCGCTCCGCCGCAAAGGCACCTATGTCCTTTGTAGCGATCATCGGGATCTTGAGGTCGGCCTTCAAGGCGCCCCCGAACAGCCCCATCATTTGAATCATGCTGATTCCCGCCAGGTGATTTTCAAAAAAGTATGCCGGGCGCAGATGCAGGACGTTCAGTCTTTCTATCGCATTCAGTTTCAGTTCAGCATTATGCGCGCCGAGAATCGGCCCGGTTCCCGCCGGAGCCTGCGCGCCAATGCTGCTCAAGTTCACGGCATAAGGCAGGCCGGAATCGCGGACCGCTTTTGAAATGGCATCGCTGGTTCTTTCCTGGTCCGCCCGGTAGTCGGGGGAAGTCATCCCGGGCGGCAACATCAAGAAGGCGGCGCGCGCCCCCTCTAACGCTCTCTGGGCCGCTTCCGAATCCGTGACGTCGGCGATCATCACCTCCGCGCCTTTCAGCGCAAAGGGTTGCAGTCTGCCTCCGTGCCGGCCGACGACGCGGACGCTTTCTCCTTTTTCCAGTAGTGCCTTCGTAATGACAGACCCGATGTGACCTGTTGCACCGAAGATTGTGTACATCACTCGCCCCCCACGGGCTCCGTCCCGTCCGTTTCGCCCTCGACGTCAGAACGAAGTTACCAAGCACACGTTATAGCATCGGCACCTTCACGCCTTGCTTTTTTGCAAATTCGATCGCTTCGGAGTAACCGGCATCCACGTGGCGCACGACCCCCATCCCCGGGTCGTTTGTCAGCACGCGCTCGATGCGTTTGGCCATTTCCTTCGTGCCGTCGGCGCACGTAACTTGTCCGGCGTGCTGCGAGTAGCCGATGCCGACACCGCCGCCATTGTGAATGGAAACCCACGACGCGCCGCTGGCCGTGTTCACCAGCGCATTGAGCAACGCCCAATCTGCCACCGCGTCGGAACCATCCTTCATCGCTTCAGTTTCGCGATAAGGAGAGGCTACCGAGCCGCAGTCGAGGTGATCGCGGCCGATCACAATCGGTGCCTTAAGCTCGCCTCTAGCAACGAGGTCATTCAATGCCAAACCGAACTTGTCGCGCTCGCCATAACCCAGCCAGCAGATTCGCGAGGGCAATCCCTGAAACTTCACCTTTTTCTGCGCCATGGTAATCCAGCGTTTCAGGTGCTCGTTCTCCGGAAACATCTCCAGGACCAGCTGATCGGTTCGCGCAATGTCCGATGCTTCTCCGGACAGCGCTGCCCAGCGGAAGGGTCCTTTGCCCTCGCAGAACAGCGGCCGGATGTACGCGGGCACGAAGCCGGGAAAATCGTATGCGTTCTGCACTCCGGCTTCGTGGGCGAAAGTGCGAATGTTATTTCCGTAATCGAAGGTGACTGCGCCCAATTTTTGCAAGTCCAACATTCCCTGGACATGCTCGCCCATGGCGGCGATCGAGCGCTTGCGGTATTCCTGCGGATTGCTTTTCCGCAGCTCCAGCGCCCCGGCCAAACTCATGCCATTGGGAACGTATCCGCCGATGGGATCGTGCGCGCTGGTTTGATCGGTCAATACATCAGGCACAACGCCACGCTTGGCCAGCTCCGGAATCAAGTCGGCGCAATTGCCGACCAAGCCAACAGAGGTCGCTTCGCGCGCCCGCACAGCGTTCTTCAGGATGCGGAGCGCCTCATCGAGCGATGTCACCATCACGTCGCAATAGCCGGTTTTGACACGACGCTTAATCCGTTCGGGGTCAACATCAATTCCGAGGAAGGCGGCGCCGTTCATTGTGGCCGCGAGAGGCTGGGCTCCACCCATACCCCCCATTCCGCCCGTCACCACCAACTTCCCGCTCAAATCCCCACCGAAATGCTGGCGAGCAGCGGCGGCGAACGTTTCGAACGTCCCCTGGAGGATTCCCTGCGTGCCGATGTAAATCCAGCTACCCGCAGTCATCTGGCCGTACATCATGAGCCCGGCGCGATCCAGCTCATTGAAGCGATCCCAGTTGTTCCAGTGCCCAACCAGGTTCGAATTGCAAATCAAGACTCGAGGAGCGTATTCATGCGTCTTAAAGACGGCGATGGGCTTCCCGGATTGCACGAGCAGGGTTTCGTCCTCCTCCAGAGCCCGCAAAGACCTCACGATGGCGTGGAAGCAGTCCCAGTTCCGTGCGGCCTTTCCAGTTCCGCCGTAGACCACGAGGTCCTCGGGCTTTTCCCCTACGTCGGGGTCTAAGTTGTTCAAAAGCATCCGCAAAGCGGCTTCCTGCTGCCAACCTTTGCATGTCAGCGCTGTGCCGCGGGGAGCGCGAAAAGGACCTCGGCTGGTTTCCGGGTCGTTCATCACCGGTATCGTGGAACTCATGGACGGAACTCCTGCCCCACATCTTAACGCAGCTCAACCGGCGGACGATAATGCCGAGGTGCCCGGCCGGTCTCCCGGATGGTAGCCTGTTCCCATGGACCGGGTACGTCTGAACTACACGAAACGGAGAGCGCTGCCTTGGCTCCTATTTCTGGGATTTCTTTCGTTGCTGCTGCTGAGTTCCACGAGGTTCGTGAGAGTTGCTGACGCGCTTTTGTGGCCGATCCGTTTGGGCATACTTGCCGGCTTTTCGCTGTTGCTGATTTGGCCCAGGATGCGGCGGCGGGGCGGGGATAGCGCCCGAACGAAACCCGATTCGGCTGAACAATTCCTTTCGTCAGTCTCTCGCTGGTACCACGGAGACACAAAACGGTAAACGAGTCCTTTAACGAACCTGGGAGTTTTCTTTCGGCATCGGCTAACCGCAGGTTATGCGGTTGACCAATTCCTTGCGATGCTGGATTGCACCCGTTTTCTCACTAGGGTAAATTCTTCTGCGCATGCCATACGCTTCGCTCCCCTCGTGCTTGCTTCAAGCTGTCGATGAGTTGCCGTCGCCCAGGGCCCAGATGGTGCGCCGCGCGGAACGATGGGAGGCCATTTCTTCCCAAGAACTGCTGCGCCGGGTTGCGGGATTGGCAGATAGTCTTGTCGAACTCGGCGTAAAACCTGGAGACCGCGTCGCATTGTTCGCGCCGAATTGCCCGGAGTGGCATACCGCGGATTTCGCGATCAACGGTTCGGGCGGCATAACCGTTCCCATCTACTTCAATGAGTCTCCGGAACGGATGGCGTTCATCCTGAACCATTCAGGTGCGCAGATCGTGTTTATCGCCGGCTTGGCGCAACTCGAAAAGTTCGTCCAGATTCGTGCTCAAGTCCCGCAAGTGCAACAGGTCATCGTGGCAGGTGCGGGAGAGGCCCTCCCGGCGGATTTTCTCCGCTACGAAACCCTAATTGCGGCGGCCGGGCACAACGAGATCGCGGCTTATCGCAAGCGGGCGGCCCAGGTTCAACCGGATCAACTTGCTTCCATCATCTACACCTCCGGCACCACGGGCGAGCCCAAAGGCGTAATGCTGACGCACGCGAATTTCAGTTCGAACGTGAAGGACACGTGCCACGACTTTGACCTCGTCCCGGACTCCGATCTGGCGGTGTCGTTTCTTCCCTTGGCTCATGTCTACGGGCGGATGCTTGATTACTTCTACATCTTTCAGGGCTGTCCGGTGGCATACGTGGAGGTGGTTGAAAACGTCGCGCAGGCGCTGACGGAAGTTCATCCAACGATCCTGGCGGCGGTGCCGAGGTTCTTCGAGAAAATCTACGCAAAGTTGATGGAGAAGGGCAGCAAAACCACCGGACTTCGCCGCAAGCTTTTCAACTTTGCGGTGAAGACGGCCAAGGAAGCAGCTCCCTGGCGCTGCGGCTATGGTTCGGCGAGCATTGCTTTGAAAGCGAAATGGGCGATAGCCGACCGGCTGGTTTATGCCAAGATCCGCGAGGGGACGGGTGGAAGGTTGCGCGCGGTAATGTCGGGCGGAGCTCCTCTTTCGAAAGCGCTCGCCGAATTTTTCTGGAGCATCGGCATTCCGATCTATCAGGGATATGGGCTTACGGAAACATCGCCCGTGCTTACGTCCAACTACCCCGAGAATCGCGTGGGGAGTTCCGGCCGGCCGATTCGGAACGTGCAGTTGCGGATCGCGGACGATGGCGAAATTCTCGCGAAAGGGCCTTGTGTGATGCAGGGTTATTTCAAGTCGCCGGATTCCACGAAGGATGTATTTACCGAGGACGGCTGGCTGAGAACGGGAGATATAGGTTATCTGGACAAGGACAACTACCTGTTCATCACCGATCGCAAAAAGGATCTCCTTAAAACGGCAGCAGGGAAATTCGTCGCGCCTCAGCCGATTGAGAACACGCTGAAGACCAGTCCTTACGTACTAAATGCAATGGTTGTCGGAGACCAGCGCAAATTCGTAGTCGCGCTAATCGTGATTAACTCGGTGACCGTTGGCAGCAGGCTGGCCGAGGAGGGGCTGGAGTTCCGTACGGCGGCGGAAATGGCGGCACACCCGCGCACGTACGCGCTCATTCAGGAAGAAGTGAACCGGCTCACCACGCATCTGGCGCAATATGAAACGATCAAGCGATTTGCGCTATTGCCTGAGGATTTCACGTTCGATAGCGGAGCGCTCACCTTCACTATGAAGTTGAAGCGCCGCGTCGTTGAGCACCAATATCACGCGCTGATCGACAAGCTCTATGCCGATGCGTTCGAACCGCGGCATCTTGTCCGCGATTGACGACTCGCTTCGATTTAGCTGTATCCATTTTCTGCCCGCCTACATCCTAAGCAACGGAACGCAGTGTCCCCGAGGAGGTTTACATGGCTAAAGCGGCCATCGCTACGCATCGTACGTATCCCACCAGTGTGGGAGTCCCTGAGAATAATCGGCAAGCGCTGATCGCGTTATTGAACGCCCGGCTTGCAGACAGTACGGACCTCCGGAGCCAAGTGAAATGGGCGCACTGGAACCTGAAAGGCATGCATTTCATTCAGCTCCAAGAGCTATTTGACTCGATTGCTTCGCACCTGGAAGAACAGACCGACACCATCGCCGAGCGCGCCACGACTTTGGGTGGGGTTGCGAATGGCACTGTGAGGGAATCGGCGGCGAAGTCCGGCTTGAAAGAAGCCGACCTGAGCGCTTCTGATGGCGCATCCATGTTGAAGTTTCTGGTGCACAACGTGGCGCACCACGCCAACGCCATGCGCGAAGCGGTGCAGGAATCGGGCGACCTTGGCGATGCGATTACCTGCGACCTGTTCACGCAGTTGACCCGGGAACTCGACAAGGACCTGTGGTTCCTGGAAGCCCACCTGACGACTGCGTAGCTCAGCTTGGGCGCGCTAATCGAAGACCGCAAACAGTCTTCGGGTGCTTGGGCGATCTTGTTGGCGTATCCAGTGGATTTGTCGTAGTGCTCCTCCGGGACTACAATTCTCCTTTCAGCCCACAGGAGCCCACCATGTCCGACCAACTTGTCATCGCCGGCCGCGCCTTTAAATCTCGTCTCATTGTCGGCACCGGAAAGTACCGCAGCTTTCAGGAGATGGCCCGAGCTCACGCCGCTTCCGGAGCCGACATGGTCACGGTGGCCGTGCGCCGCGTGAATCTGACGGACAAGTCAAAAGAATCACTGCTGGACTACATCGATCGCGAAAAGATCTTCATCCTGCCGAATACCGCAGCGTGCTATTCCGCCGATGAGGCCATCCGCACGGCGCGGCTGGCGCGCGAAGTCGGCCTGTCGAACTGGATCAAACTTGAAGTCATCGGCGACCAGCAGACGCTGTTTCCAGACACGGAGCAGTTGATCGAAGCAACGAAAGTGCTCGTGAAAGAAGGGTTCGTGGTCCTTCCCTATACGAATGACGATCTGATTGCTGCCCGCAAGCTGATTGACGCAGGCGCTTCCGCCGTTATGCCTTTGGCGGCGCCCATCGGTTCCGGGCTCGGCATCCAAAATCCCGCAAACCTGCGAATTCTGCGCGAGCGCATCACGGAAGTTCCCATGATCGTAGACGCGGGTGTCGGCACTGCTTCTGATGCTTCGGTCGCGATGGAACTCGGCGCGGACGGGGTCCTTATGAATACAGCCATCGCCGAGGCCGCGCAGGCCGAGCTGATGGCCGAAGCGATGCGTGATGCGGTTGCAGCGGGCCGTAAGGCCCATCTGGCCGGCCGAATGCCAAAGCGCCTGTACGCCTCCGCCTCCTCACCGTTAGCCGGCGTCGTTCGCTAACCGGATCTGGTCTTTCTTCATTTTTGTGAATTTGCAGTCGTGCTCCGGAGCTGCAGGCATGCCTACACCCAAGAATCTTCGCGTTGTTATCACGCGGCAGGGCGGACCCGAGGTGTTGCAGCTGGTCGAGGAGGAAATCCCGCCCGTCCCGCCGGGACATGTGGGAGTGAAAGTCTTCGCGACCGGGGTCGCTTTCGCGGATGTGCTGATGAGACGCGGTCTTTACCCGAAGACACCGGCATTCCCATTTTCTCCTGGGTACGACATCGTTGGCGAAGTCCACTCTCTCGGGGAGGGCGTAAACGAATTCCGGCTCGGGGAACGGGTGGCGGCGCTCACCATGATTGGCGGCTACAGCCAATACGCGGCGGTTCCGGCAGCGCACCTTGTGCGGGTGCCTGAGGGTTTAGATGCTGCGGAAGCTGTGAGCCTGGTTCTGAACTACGTGACCGCCTACCAGATGATGCAACGAGTCGCAAAGCTGAGTGAAGGGCAAGCGATGCTGGTGCACAGCGCGGCGGGTGGCGTCGGCACTGCGGCATTGCAACTTGGCAAGAAACTGAAATTGCGCATGTTCGGTACCGCGAGCAAACCCAAGCATGAGTTGATCCATTCTTTGCGAGCCACGCCCATCGATTACCGCTCGGAAGATTTTCGTGAAGTTGTGCGCCGAGCTCTGCCGGGTGGACTCGACTGTGTGCTGGACCCAATTGGCGGAATCCATTGGTGGGAGTCCTACCGCTGTTTGCGCAGCGCGGGGAATCTGGTGTGCTATGGGGCGCAGGCAGCGGTTTCCGAAGGGAAGGGCGCGGCCGCTCTTGGATTTGCTCTGCTAGGATTGATTAAGGTTTTGCCGGACGGGCGACGTGCGAGTTGGTACAACGTCAAACTGCTGCGCGATGCGAAGCCCGAGTGGTTCCGCGAAGACCTTTCCAGGCTGTTTGAGATGTTGGCGGCGCGACAGATTCAACCGGTGATCGCCGGCAAATTGCCGCTACGAGGAGCTGCGCGAGCTAACGGACTTCTCGAGGCGGCTCAGGTGGCGGGAAAGCTTGTTCTGCTGCCGCAGGAGTAGCAGGCACATTCCTCAGCCAGGAGCACTTCCTTCAAATCGTCTTGCCGTGGTGCCGGCCCGCCGCCTCGAATAGGGATAGCAAGTTCGTCATGCTGAACAGGTCCCGGATCTGCTGGCTGGCGTTGGTAATTTCCAACCTGCAACCGCGAGTCCGCGCGGAAACGTACAAACCCACCACGGCGCCAAGCCCGGAGCTATCCACCTGAGGAACATCCTTCAGGTCGATCAAGATCCGCTTGTGGCCTGGAATTTTGTCGCGCACTTCATCTTTCAACACCGGTGTATTTTCAAATGTCAGCTTGCCGTGGCACTCGGCGATCAGAATATCGTCTTCTTCGTAGCAGTGAACTCGAAATCCCCGGGAGGAACTGCCTGCGCGGTCTGCGGTCATGGAGTCTCTCCTCAGTCGAACGTGCCCTCTCTTCTATCGCACTTGACAGTGATTTGCTACTGCTTCGGGCGCGGGTGTGGCAATCAGGTTACACTCCAGGAATGCAAAAAAAGATCTTCTGGCTGAGCTTTATCGCGCTGGGTTTGATTGCGGACCTGATTCTGCCGTTCTGGTGGGCCTTCGGAGCTACACTGCCAATTCTCATATTCAGTTGGTGGGTCGCGTTTCGCAGCGGCTGGTTTGAATGATTTTTCTGCCTGGCAGTTATTGACTATTCGGATACTTTGAATCGCTGCAGCTTCTCGTTCCTGTATTCTTCTCCCATCGGTTTCGGTTGCCCTGATACGGGCTACATAATTCGCTCCTCTGCCATGTGGTAGAGGAAGGAGGCTTCCAGTGTCCACTCGCTCGTCGGCCCCGGTTGTTCGGTTGTCCGTCTGCCTGATCAGCTGCTTGATGCTGCTTGCTGCTGCGCTAAGTGTCACGAGCGTAGCCGCTCAAGACCGGAAAGTCCCTCAGACCGTTGGGGTGGATAACAGCAAGATGGGACCCTATCGCGCGCTCGCACAACTGGCCTACGCCGCTTCCCAGAAGGGTGACAACGCCACGGCCGCAATGCTAGCCAAGATTTTGGAACGCACCTGGGATAAGGCGGAAGACTATGGCGGCGACACGGCTTTGTCCAAGACCAACCATGCGCTGTTCGAAGAAATCGATAAGGCTATGGATCAGTTCGGAAACATGCTGATCGACCATCCCAATTCCGCCCCCGATCAAGCGAAACTTAAAGCGGCCTACACGTACTATCTCGAAAAGCTGAAGCTTGGCGATTAACGCTTATCTTTGCACAGTGCGGAAGAAGAAGTGCCAGGTCGCGTCGACGCTTGCGTGGACCAGCGCGGACGCGAAGATGGACCCGGTTTTCCGCCAAGTTAGTCCGTAAAAGATCCCTGCGATCGTGGCTAGAATCACGTAGCGCCAATTCGGAAAGCCCATATTAGTGATGTGGGAGAATCCGAATAGCACGGAAGCTGTCCACCAGCCCGCGAGATCACTCTTTGAGGCCCGCGACAGGAAGTTCTGGAACAAACCGCGGAATAGCAACTCTTCGGGCCAAGCCGTGAAGAGCAGAATCGCCAGAGACAGCCCGAGGTACGAAGTCCATTTCTGCCATTGCGGCGCAAACTGGATGAAATGCATGCTGATCCCCAGTGGGATGGCGATGCACGCAAACATCAGGAAGACGCCGGCCGTGTAGAAGGTCCATTCCTTGCCCCAACCAAAGACATAACCAATGCCCTTTGCTCGTCGCGCCAAAATGAATGAGGCGAGGGCCACATTGACGGCCACAAGGACGGTCATGACATAGGCGAGTCGGCCTCCCGGGTACGGCCAGATCCAGTGCGATGGGCTGAACTTCACGAAAACCCAGATTCCCAGGATGGTGAGGAAGTCTTGCCAGCAGCCAACGGCAGCCTTTCCCGCAGTGAGGGCCAGTCCGATCGGGACAAAGATGAGCATCAGAACCGCGGCCGCTCGACGGAAATCGAAAGT
>Ga0207777_1000576_pt1 | contig 9961 bp, 10 predicted proteins | sample LuqExpMetageno35_FD_187793 | JGI IMG/M metagenome (GOLD analysis project Ga0207777, IMG submission 187793) | Tropical forest soil microbial communities from Luquillo Experimental Forest, Puerto Rico - Sample 35 (SPAdes) | ecosystem: Environmental > Terrestrial > Soil > Tropical forest ...
ACTGGAAGGTCGGCGGGCTTTTCGCCCTTAAGGATGCGATCGACGTAGCCAGCAGCTTGCCGGCTTAGATCAGCCGAATCAGTTCCGTAAGAGATGAGGCCACCTTCAGTGACGAAGGACCGGACCCAATAGACTGCCGGCAATCGGTGTCGTGCCGCCAGCGAGATGATCAGATCGTGATTGTTGAGCGACAACGGGGTTGCGGCCGTGATCAGACCGCGATTCGATCCGCCCGCAAATTCGGTAACGGTCTGCTCAATGTCTCTGGCGTCTCGCCCGCCGAGCGGGCTCACCTCCAATCCGAACGACCGCGCTGCAGACTGAATCGCACCCAACTGCCCCATGCTGGCAGTATCACTGGGGTTTCGAATGACTCCGACATGTGTCACGTAGGGAGCAATTTCCTTCAGCAGTTCCACCCATTTCGCACCCATACCGTAGTCGAAATTCGTGAACCCCGTGATGTTCCCGCCCGGCTTCGCCAGACTGGCAACAAAGCCACCGCTGACGGGATCTCCGACATTCGCAAATATGATTGGCACGCTCCCGGTCGCTTGTTGCAATGCGGCGACAGCTTGAGTGGTATTGGTAAAGATGACGTCCGGAGACAATGCCACCAATTCTGTTGCCGCTTTCTGCAGATCGCCGCTACCCCATCGATACTCGATTTGTAGATTGCGACCTTCGGTCCAACCCAATTTCTGCAATCCTTGAAGGAAACCCGTGATGCGGGCCTGCCCGTCCGGATTGTCTTTGGCAAACGGCATTAGCACGCCAATCCGGCGCATCTGCTCGGATTGCTGCGCGTGCAAGGCGAGCGGCCATAGCGCCCCAGCACCGACAAGTGTGATGAACTCGCGCCGTCTCATTGCCTTCCCCGAGGCGAAGGACAAGCAATCGTACCGACTTACTTCAGCGGCAATGCATAAAATCGCCGTTAAGTATCAAGCCCCGTGTCCGCTTTGGGTCAAACCGCGACATTGCAGGGTGATCGGCAGACACCGCAGAAGCGCGAGAGCATGTCCGCTAAGAATCAGAAGCAGACATCGTACCGCTTTATTCGATCACCTCATTGGCGCGGGCGAGCAGGGATTGGGGCACCGACAAGCCCAGGGCCTTTGCCGTCTTCAGCGCAAATTGACGCGATGTGCCAATACCGGAAGTCGTCTGCGATTCAGCAATTACCTGCTACTCGTAGCGTAATGCGACAATCGGGTCGAGCCGAGCAGCTCGACGGGCCGGATAAAGTCCAAACACGATTCCGACGAACGCGGCAAATGCACATGCCACTAAAATCGCCCAAGGGCTAATTAGGACAGGCCAACCAGCTTGCCATGCGATTTCAATCGCGGCGGCAGCCCCCACCACCGCGCCTACGACGCCTCCCACCAGGGCCAAAGTCACGGCCTCAACAAGGAATTGCCATCGGATATCGCTGCGGGTAGCCCCAACAGCAATACGTAAACCGATCTCGCGAGTTCGTTCTGTCACTGAAACGAGCATAATATTCATGATACTGATGCCGCCGACGACCAATGAAACGGATGCCACCGCAATCAACAGCATATTGAGAATATGAACCGCAGCGCTACGCGCAGTCAAAACATCCGCTGGATTCTCGATCCTAAAATCGCTGGGCGCGTCCCCACGGATATGGTGTCGCTGTCGAAGGAGCGTTTCAATTGCGCTTTCCACCTCCGAGGCGGCGGTCGTATCCGCCAATTTAATCGAGATGAAATCCAACGATTCGCGACTCGTGCCACGCACAGCGCCAATTATCCGGCTCTTTGCGGTGGACAGCGGAACAAATACAACGTCGTCCTGACTGCGTCCCGCGGCCCCGAGCCCCTTTTTATCCAGCACACCAACAACGACGAAAGGGACATTTCCGATCCGAAATGTCTCGCCAATTCCAGCACCTCCATCGAACAACTCCTCTATGATGACGGAGCCCACGATGGCAACTTTGGCTGCAGATGCGATCTCGTCATCTGTAAAGGACCGGCCATGGACAACTTGCCATTCGCGGGCCACTAAATAATCGTCATTTATTCCCGCAACCAGCGTGATCCAGTTTCTATTTCCTGCTACGAGTGGCATAGAGCGCGATAGCAAGGGAGCGGCAACCTGTACGTCAAAACGCTCGCGTCTGATTGTCGCGGCATCTTCTTCGGTTAGCGTAGGCTGGCTGCCGGATTCAAGTCTTGCTCCGCCGGAATTGCGTGCGCCGGGCATAACCAAAAGAAGGTTTGCGCCGAGCGTGCGGATCTTTTCCGAAACTTCGGCCTGCGCACCGGCTCCTACTGATATCATGCAAACGACCGCCCCAACTCCAACGACAATCCCGAGGGCGGTCAGGGCGCTTCGCAGTTTGTTGACACGAAGCGCGCGGGTGGCGATTCGCAAATTTTGCAATGGACTCATTGTTTCCAGCCACAGCTTTCAGTCTGCGCAATGAAACGTCTGGTGGAGATCCCTTCATCTCTAACAATCTGCCCGTCTTGTATTGTGATCCGGCGCTTTGCGCGGTCGGCGACTTCTGCGGCGTGGGTCACCACAATGATCGTGCGGCCTTCCCGATGAATATCGTGGAACAGAGACAGGATCTCTTCGCTCGTAGTGGTGTCCAGTGCCCCGGTCGGCTCGTCGGCAAGAATGAGAGCCGGTTCGTTCACCACGGCACGGGCAATGACGACCCGTTGCTGCTCTCCCCCTGAAAGCTGATTTGGCCAATGGTGGTAACGGTGAGCCAATCCGACACGATCCAGCGCCTCCTTAGCTTTGCGGCGGCGTTCCGAACCACGAATGCCTGCATAAATTAGAGGAAGCTCCACATTTTCAAGCGCCGTGGTTCGCGGCAAAAGTGCTGGCAATTGGAATATGAACCCAATATCCCGCCTCCGGATCGAGGCGCATGCGTCCTCACTCAACTGTTCGACGGCCCGGCCGTTCAAAGCATATTCGCCGCGATCCGGTCGTTCCAGAAGACCCAGAAGATGTAGCAAAGTAGATTTCCCAGAACCCGAGCGGCCTTGAATAGCAACGAATTCACTTCGCTCTATTGAAATTGAGATGTTGCGCAGTGCATGAACTACATTTGCTCCGAAGTAATAGTTTTTCGAAATTCCGACTGTATGAACCAGGGACGACATCTTAGAATCCCAGGCGGAGACCGAAATAGCCTTTTGAGGTTTGTGAGTTGGCAACTCCCGTGATCACGTGCTGCCCGTGATTAAGTGAGCCGCCCAGCAGAGCTGTACTGGTGTCATCGCTCGCTCCCACCTTGACAGCAACCGGTTTCGGTTGTCCGTCATCCCCTAGTAACCAAACCATCGCCGATGCGTTTGACGAAGCATCGTGGTTTGCATCCGGGCGCCCAATCGCGGCACCAGCACCTGGCCGGAAGCGCAGCGCCTGGTTGGGAATTTTGAGAACATCGCCGGTTTCATCAACAGCGATCCGGAGTTGCGCGGTCATTCCCGGTAGTAGCAGGAGATCCGGATTGGGCGCGGAAATGATGGTCGTATAAGTAACGACATTTTGCACGACCTCAGGGGACTTGCGGATCTGTAGAACCCGACCGCGGAAGGTTTGATGCGGAAAAGCATCCACGGTGAACTCGGCCATCTGGCCTACTTTCAACTGTCCAACGTCGGCTTCGTCGATCTTGCCGTGGACCTCCATTTCCCGTAGGTCATTCGCAATCTTGAATAGCGTCTTGGCATCAAGACTGACAGCAACGGTTTGGCCCGGGTTGACATCCCGCTTGATTATGACCCCCTCAATCGGTGCGCGGAGTACGGTACGATTAAAGTCAACCAGCGCCTGATCGAGGGCGGCTTGTTTCTGCTCCACGACGGCCTGCGCATTGGCCACGTTGGCTTCTGCCATTGCCTGTTCCGCCTCTGCAATTGCAATCGCCTCCGCCTTCATCTGAACCTGCTCTAGCGAAGCGCGCAGGTCTGCAATCCCGGCGTCGTGCTGGGCTCGCGTTTGGCTTAAGTCTCGTTCAGTTCCGGCCCCTGTGCGCACCAGCTGGAGCTTTCGTTTTAGCTCTCTGTCCAACTCGTCTTGCTTCGCGATGATCGCGGCAGACTGCGCCTCCGCCAGTCTCTTGGCGGTGCGTGCGTTCACCACCGCCACTTTTGCTCGTTCCAAAGACGCCTTTTGAACTTGTGCGGTCGCCTGCGCTACCTTTAACGCGGCTCTCGCTTCATTCACCTGAGCTGCGAAAATCTCCTGGTCAAGCTGTGCAATCGGCTGCCCGGCCTTTACGGCGTCGTTGAAGCCGACGAAGACCTTCGCGATGCGCCCGGACAGCTGCGAGCTAACATCAACCGTCACCACGGCCTCGACGGTGCCGCTCGCCTTCACAAGGGTCGAGACGGTGCCGCGTTCCACGGGCGCGGTGAGATATATCGGCGCCGCGTTCTCCTGGCTATAGGTGTAACCGAGCCCGAGAATGAATGCGCCAAGCAGAATTGCCACAAGGAAGCGCATGTGGCTGCCATCCTGATCTCTAATCGTTCCCGCCTGAAGCAATCCCAAGTAAGCGGATTGGTTCATTCAAGCCGAACATGTCCGCTAGACAGCGGGTGGAAAGCTGCTGCCCTCCCGACGCCGGTCGATCCCGGGAAACAGCTACACTTATTTCTCGAAGCCGGACAGCAGGGACCCCGGCGACCAATGGAGCCGGGCGGGGCCCCGCACGAAATGCCGAAACAGCCTCGCCCCTATGCCTTCTACGGTGGGTCGTGACCTGCAAGTAAGCGACGTCCCACTCCGGGGCGGTTCCCGGCGCCATTGGAACGGCTTCGACCGGAGCGCTCGCGGGCTCGATGCCTACCAAAAGCCACACCCCTACCCCGTGTCGGGCGGTGCCGCACCTACGGCATTTGATGTTGGAAGCAAGCGTTGTCGTACTGGGAGGCGGGGTGCCCACCGGCTGCCGGTGAGTTTCCCACGACTCCAGCGTACTGTGGGTTTGGACTAGGGATGGCTGCACTAGGGAACGGGGAGTTGGTGTTGAGGTTGTTGACCAGACCCGGAGGACTAGCTTGCGTGCCACCGCACGCTGCAACACCGGAACCGTTTGTACCATTCCGGCCAGGGGCCCCCCCTGGTGCCTTATGGGCGTCCACGGCGAAGACCACTCCCGCTGAGGAAACCAGCAGGCAGGCGCCGATGGTTAGAGAAGCTACCACGTGTTTCATTTCTGACTCCTGTTCAAGAAGACGTTGCGTAGCATTGATCGAACAACAATCAGATGTAGCGACGCTCCAGAGGCCGCCTTTTTGCAGTTTGCAGGCGACTGAATGTCGTTCAGCGTCACCCGCCAAACATCGGAAGGAGCAGAAGGTTTCCGAAACCCGTCAAATATTTTTGCTGAAGTGCTCAATTGGTTTCTGACAAAAAAGTTAGTTTTTTGAGTTACCGCGCGCGAAGGCTGCCGCGGTCCATTTGTCCCGGCCTTGCCGGTGCCGATTGATCTGATCCAAAAGGCGGCGGCTCGTGGTACCGTCGCTCAAGTTCGTGGAGGTCGAGTTCGGCGTGACCGGGAGGCGGGGTGGCTCGCTCTCACTCGCTCCGCGCCACCCTACGGTACGCCGGAACGACGTAGACCACGGCGATCTTCCAGTTTTTCAGGCCGCGCGCCTCGATCCGATTATCGCGCTGCGGTGCGATTGAACGGAAGTAAAGCGGCTATCAACTCCGTCTGATCCGCGCCCAAGCCGAACTTGCACGCGGCGTCTGCTCTGAGGAGCAGACCCGTGTATAGTGCCTAGGGCAACGGGTCCTAGCGGACCGTAGGTTTTCCGCCAACTCGGACCCGCTGGGGCTGATCCCGGCTTAATACAGGAACGCCGCGATGAAATACTTATTCATGACAGCCGTACTCCTTGCATTGTATTCCGGTCGCATTTTGCTTGCCGCTGAGACCGTTCCAGAATTCAAGATTGAAAGCTGTAGCGCTGCTGAAGAGATGAGCGGATCGGCAGCCCGCAACGTGCAGGCATGTCTTCAGGATGAGCAGACGGCAAAAGATACATTGCGTCAAAATTGGAGTAGCTATGATCCCAGCCAAAGGAACCATTGTCAGCTGCTGATGAAAGCTGGTGGAAAGCCCAGCTATGTCGAGTTGCTCACGTGTCTCGAAATGAAGACTGGGCCAACAACGACGCCGACTGGTAACACGAGGAAGAAGAAAGGCCTGCGGGCCCTCTCCGGCGGTGACTGGGCCTAAGCATTGTCGAAAAGGTCTAAGCTTTGAGCAAAAGTTGCAAAACAGGACAAAAATCGAGTGTCTCGGAAGTACAGTTCTTCTGCCGTTTGAGCGAATGTACCGCAATCACCAAAGCTGTCGAAAACCGCGAGCGCGAACGGCACAATACCCACCGCGCACGACGTGCAACGGGTTGATCGAACACACAAGGGCAACAGGCTTAATCCGTCATCGAGCGAAGCCGCGAAGCGAGACACTCCCTCTCCGGTTAAGGTGCCCGCCAGAATTCTTATCGGCTGCGAACCGTCAGTAAGTGTGCTTTTGCCGGTTTCCGACCAAGCAGCGCGATGTGCAGCGTGATCCTCTGGATGCCGCGACATGAAGCCCAAAGCAGACCAGCCGACGCTCGCCTATGAACCGAATTGCACGGATCATCGCGAGGCCGAGCGCAGGCGTAATGAAGTTCAGGAGTGGCTGAAGCGAAGAGAATGGGGGGTGGATGCGGCGCCGATCCTTACCGACGTTCAACCGACTGACCGTGAAAGGCCGAAGCGGAGTTAATCAATTAGCTCCGGTGTGCCGACTTGCATCTCCCCCGGCTTCAACGGCCCTCGCTCGATCCACCGCTCCTTTAGCAGGAGCATTGCCTTTGCTCTGGTTGGTGCATACCCGCGATCCGCAGCCGGCGACGGCGCGCGATTCGTAACGCTCACCTACGCCGTCGCAGCTACTGGGCCTTGAATGCCGCCATCGCCCGGATAGGCTCGCGGACTGCCACCTGCGCGGCCCTAAGAAGGCGAGTTCTTGATGCGCCTGCACTACACGCTGGCCGACTACCCGCATGAGATGGTCGAGATCGAATGCGCCAAGTGCGGTCGCCACGGCCGGCTGCGGGGTCAGATCTGCTAGCGGCACAAAAAAAGCGGCCCTAGATCGGGGCCGCCTAGTCAATGAACATACGCATCCAGCTAACGCGCAAGGGGCCCTTTGGTTCTACTTGCAGCCGCCGCGCTTGCGTGTGAACTAGCGCCTAGGTGCTTCTCGCGGCACACTGAACATCATCACTGCGGTCGGCATCCGCTTCTGATAGTGATAGTTTGGTGGTTATGATCGGGGGTCGATTGTCGCTCGGGTTGGCTGCAGACTTGTTAGTCGGTCACCGATTTGCAGAAGTAGTCAAGATAGGGCCAAATGCCCGAGCCGGCGTCTGTTCGAGATGGGGCTGAGGGCGAAGAAATAGCGTGAACGAGCAGAGTATCCGCAGCGTCATTGACGAGATCGCCCTTCAAGTCGCGGTGTGCGATCCGGAGCAGGACGACCTTCAATCTGTCATCACCGACAAGACGATGGAGTACATCATCACGCTACGCGAGCGGCAGCCTGGACTTTCCGAGCCGGAGCTTGATCGCATTGCAGTAGCAATCTTGAACGGCGTCCTGAAACGGCTGGTGCAGATAGCGGATAGCGGCGGTCAGATCGGGAGCGCCTGAGCTTCGGCCATGCGATCGCAGATTTCAAAAGCTACGTTTTGCATTGGCTTCCTCCGAGAATCGCGCTCGCGCTGCGGAACTATCGCGTGGATGTGACTGGCGGACGTCCGATAGGGTCGCGAAAACACCACGCCTGAGATGTCTTCTGGTGGTACGCCGGACGAACAATCGCAATCCCGCTGACATCGAGTGCGGCTGATCTATGTTGAACCTTGGCTGGACAGCCTTCGTTTGGGCTTTGAAGCCCAGCAGGTCATTGCTGCTCGGCTCATGCGGCTCCCTCGCGCGGATGCCGGGGCCGTCTTGGAGGCAAACCGAATGGTTCAGGAAAAACTCGCCGCCTTCGTCGAGGCACAAACAGCAAGTACTTACGCGCTCGCGCGTGGAGCCTCGTTCCGTGCAGCCGTAGCTAGTGCTCGTAAACCGTATCGTCGCCGGGTTCGAGCTAATCACCGCCGTCTAAACCGGAAATCCTGAGGCCTGCGGGTCGGAGACCCATTGGTGCGGCTGTACTACACGCTCGCCAATTACCCGCACGAGATGGTCGAGATCGAATGCGCAAGTGCGGTCGCCACGGCCGGCTGCGGACTGCGCGACTGCTCGCGGAGCACGGACCTGACATCAAACTGCCGGACCTCCTGCGGGTAATCTACCGGCCTTACTGAGGCGCGTGCGCGCTTGGCCAAGCCCATGTGAGGCCGCCTATTTGGCGGCCTCTCTAGGGTACCGGCCCCTTTCCATCCCTACTGGCCCCTTTTGAATTTTGAAGTCGCCCCTTTTGACGGGCGTCTTTGATGGGTCTCGCGCCCCGCCCGTAACATCACGCTTACTCTGGCTTCCGCCATATCGGCGGCAATGCCATTCTCAACCGGCTCGCCGTCGCGCATTACCTGCCAGCGCCATCCGTCGTTAGTGCGAAATATCTGATAGAACCAAATGGGCTTTGTCTGCTGCATAACCAGAACAAGACCAGGAAGCAGATAAAGTGCCAACTTACAAAGAACTGGCGGAAATTAGCTAACCGGCGACTGGCGCGCGCCAACGGCCAAGCCAAATCGTCGGAACCTCAGTTCCTACCCCGATCGGACCTTAGCTGGCGTTTTGCAGGAAGGTTTACTGAGGCCGCACGGAAGCGAGCGTGCGGCCCTTTTTCGTCCTTCGTGTTAGGGCCGCCTGATCCAGGGATGCTCCCATCCGCGCCGCTGCATCCACTGCGCCTTAAATGCCGCCATCGCAGCTTCGCGCGTTTCACCCGTACCGCTGTCGGCGGCGACGGCCGGAAATAGCTGGACCGCCCAGAACCACCAGTTCCCAGTCGGCGCGACGGATAGCTTGTAGATGCGTCCGACCACCGGGCCATCAGGCGAGCCCTCGCGGACGTCGTAATCGTCGTCCGTCCACTCGCCTGACGGGCGGCTCTTGTTCGCGCCGATCAGGAATAGCTTGCAGTCAGGCGCTTCCAAACCGTCCGCCGCTCTCGGTAATTTGTTGCAGTCGCTCTAATACGCCCGTCAACACCGCCTCAAGCACCTTTTCCAACTCGGCTTCGCTCAACTGCGGTTGTTCCGCGCGGAGACGATTGACGTAGGCGAGTGCCAGACGGGCCAACTCTTTCGTTAGGGTGCTTTCTTCCACATCGGCGAGTTCCAGCGCCATGCCGTCAATAGCCGCTCGCAGCTTCGCGGCATCGCTCATGTCGCCCATTCCGGCTTTCAGAACGTCCCGTCGATGATCCGCATGTACGCCGGCGACGGTAACGCCTAAAACGTAGTCGGCCCGTGCTGTTAGCGTAGCCTGTTATCGCCTGTTGAGCGGACTTGGCGCAGAGCGTCTTCAACATCGTCTATCAGACGCATTCTCTCTTTCAGTCGCCGGTGAGCTTCACGTCTCTTTAGGAGCAATCGATCTTCGACAGCCAGTCCGGAGCGAGACTTCTCGATCGACTGTTGCAAGTCGTGGTGGCTCAGCCGGCCTATTACCTCACTCATGACACAACTTCCACAAACGCCATGAGGATACGCTAGCCGCAGCGACGTGCAATGCCCTTAGAACGCGGTATCACTGATCCGCATGTAAGCCGGCGACTTCGGATTCCGGACCTTGATCCACGACTAGCTGGCGTAAGCGATATCCGCTTTACCCTCAGAAGCAGCCTCAAGCTTGAACTCCCGCGTAAACTTCCGCCTCTGCATGACCCACCTCCGGTCCCATTGTCACACCAAACTTGGTGTCTTCGGAACCGGGTGCA
>Ga0207777_1000578_pt1 | contig 9944 bp, 9 predicted proteins | sample LuqExpMetageno35_FD_187793 | JGI IMG/M metagenome (GOLD analysis project Ga0207777, IMG submission 187793) | Tropical forest soil microbial communities from Luquillo Experimental Forest, Puerto Rico - Sample 35 (SPAdes) | ecosystem: Environmental > Terrestrial > Soil > Tropical forest ...
GGAGCCGGTGGAACGGGTGTCCGTCGACGTCCCGGACGAGTATCTCGGCGTCGTGACCCAGCTGCTGGCCCTCCGCAAGGGGACGATGCTCGAGATGGTCAATCACGGCACGGGCTGGGTGCGCCTCGACTACCGGGTGCCGGCGCGGGGACTGATCGGGTTCCGCACCGAGTTCCTCACCGAGACACGGGGCACCGGGATCCTCCACCACGTCTTCGACGGCTGGGCGCCCTGGCACGGCGACCTGCGCACCCGGCGCAACGGCTCGATGGTGGCGGACCGGCGCGGCGTCACCACCACGTTCGCGCTGATGAACCTCCAAGAACGCGGCACGCTCGTGGTCGGTCCGGCAGAAGAGGTGTACGAGGGAATGATCGTGGGCGAAAACGCACGTGCCGACGAGATGGACGTCAATCCGACCAAGGAGAAGAAGCTCACCAACATGCGCTCGTCGACGGCGGAGGAGTTCGAGCGGCTGACACCCGCCCTGTCGTTCTCCTTGGAGCACGCCCTCGAATTCATCGCCGAGGACGAGTGCGTCGAGGTCACCCCCAAGGCGGTGCGGCTGCGCAAGGTGGTCTTGGATGCGTCGACCAGAGCTCGGACGCGGAGCCGGGCCCGCGACGCCCGGGAGCGGGAGCAGGTGACCAAGACGTAGCGGCGCCGTCGCGCGCGGCGCGCGGCAGGATCTCCGCTGAGTTGGAGACGGGAGTCGACGAAGAGCGAGAAGGGAGTCGGCCATGGGGAGCGACGGCACCGACGGGACGGGCGGGACACTCGACACGGTCCGCACCGAGGGCTTCGACCACGTGACGGTGGTGGTCGCCGACCTCGAAGAGGCACGGCGGTTCTTCGGGTTGCTCGGCTTCCGGGAGCGCCTAGCGGTCGTGGCGAAGGGCGAGGAGATCGCCGCCTACATGGGCATCGAGGACTGGGAGGCGGACCACGTCACGCTCGAGCTCGAGGGCGGGTCCGTGCACCAGGAGGTCCAGCTGCTGCGCTTCCACCGGCCTTCGGCGCTGCCGGACGAGGGTGCGGGGAACCTGGCGCGCCTCGGCTTCAACCACGTGTGCTTTCGGGTCGCCGACCTGGACGCGACGCTGGCCCACCTGGCCGCGCACGGGGTCAGCCCGCGCAATCAGCTCATGGACTTCCACGACCGGCGCCTCGTGTTCCTCGACGGGCCGGGGATCGTGGTGGAGCTGGCCGAATGGGTGCAGTCACCCTCGTAGGCGCGCCTGGGCCACCTACCATGTGCGCCATATCCGGCCTTCCGGCCTGGAGGGATGGCAGAGCGGACGAATGCACAGCTCTTGAAAAGCTGCGAGGCGCAAGCCTCCGTGGGTTCGAATCCCACTCCCTCCGCCCGCAATGGCGACTCCGACGCTGGGACCACAGCCGGAGTCGCGCGGGCCGAGGCGTGCGGCCGTCGGCGTCCCGGATCCGCCACGATCCTTCTGCCGGCACGGCCGCCTCTGACCGGGGTATTGACTGACTGACTCAGTCAGTTAAGACTAGGAGGGTGCCCCGTGTCCCGCCCGAAGACCGCCTGAACGACATCGCCGACGCCGCGACCGGGGTGTTCGGCCGGCAGGGCTACCGGCGGACCCGCATGGCCGACGTCGCGAGCGAGGCGGGTGTGTCGTCGGGGTCCGTGTTCACCTACGTCGAGAGCAAGGAGGCCCTCCTGCATCTGGTCTTCCTTCGCGGCTTCGGCCTGCTCTCCGAGGGCCTGCCCGCGCTCCCACTGGCCACCCCGGCCCCGGGGGCCACCGTCGAACTCGTGCGCCAGCACATGCGCCGGGTCAGCGTGCCCAAGCTTCGGGCCGCACTCGACGACGACCGGCCGGCCGACGTCCGAGCCGAACTCCGAGGGATCGTCGAGGAACGACACGACATGATCGCCGCGCTGTGGCCGATGCTGGCGGTGATCGAGCGCTGTGCGATCGACCTGCCGGACCTCGAGGCCTATTACTTCGGGGATCTGCGCGTGCGCTATTTCGCGCAGCTCACGCGCTACCTCGAGGCGAGGGTCCGCAGGGGATATTTCCGGTCTCTGTATGACGCGGCCGTGACGGCACGGTTCATCACCGAAGCCATCACGTGGTTCGCGTGGAAGCGTCACGAGGGCCGCGACGCGCACCTCTACGACGAGGACGCGGTGCGCGCCACCGTGTCCGAGTTCATTTGCGCGTCGCTGCTCGAGGGACGATGAGCGTGCTCACCTCGGTTCCCGTCACCGTCCCGGGGCGAGTCGACGCGCACCGCGTGGGAGGCTCCTCCGCCCCGCTGGGGCGCTTCGCCGCGCTGCCGGTCGGTGCCATTGCGGCCGCCGTCACGCTGGTCGAGCTCGCCGTGTCGAGCCGCTACGGATTCCACCGGGACGAGCTCTACTTCCTGGCCTGCGCCCACCACCTGGCGTGGGGCTACGTCGACCAGCCGCCCTTCGTGCCGGCGGTCGCCTGGCTCTCGACCCATCTGCTCGGCACGTCGCCCTCCTCGCTGCGCGTGGCGCCCGCGCTCGCCTGCGGCGGTGCCGTCGTCCTCACTGGCCTGACGGCACGGGAGCTCGGCGGCGGCCGCAAGGCCCAGACGTTGGCGGCGCTCGCCGCCGCCACCTCGCCGCAGCTGCTCGGGAGCTTCCACCTGCTCTCCACGGCGGCCTTCGACGACCTCTTCTGGTGCGCCGCGACCTTCGTCGTGGTTCGCCTGCTGCGCACCGGGCAGGGTCCGCTGTGGCTGGCCCTCGGCGGCATCGTGGGCGTCGGCCTGCTCAACAAGTGGAACATCGGCTTCCTGGTGCTCGCGCTCGTGCTGGCCTTCGTCGTCACCGGACGCGGCACGATGCTGCTCGGACGGTGGCAGTTGGCCGGAGCGTGCTCGGCCCTGGTGCTGTGGCTCCCGAACCTCGTGTGGAACGCGCAACACCGATGGGCCGAGATCGCAATGACGCAGAGCCTCCATGCCGAAAACGGGGGCCTGGGCGCCGTCGTCGGCTTCATCCCGTCGCAGGTCGTCGTCGTCGGCCCTGTCCTCGTCGTCTTCTGGGTCGCCGGGTTGCGTCACCTGTGGAAGGCGCCCGCCTGGCGACCGCTGGCCGTCGCCTACCTCGTTCTGCTCGGCATCTTCACCGTGTCCGGGGGCAAGCCGTACTACCTGGCGGGCATGTACTACGTGCTCTTCGCGGCGGGCGGGGTGTGGGCGGAGCGGCGCCTCGACGCTCGGACCCCACCGCGCGGGGTGCGCGGATGGGTGGCGCTCATGGTGGCCGGCGCCGTGCTGTCGCTCCCGTTGACTCTTCCCGTGCTCCCCGAGAGCACGCTGCCGTCGGGGTCGTGGGAGAGCGGCATCAACAAGGACCTCAGCGCGACCGTCGGCTGGAGGGACTTCGTCGACCAGGTGGCGCGGACCGAGCACGCCCTTCCACCGGCCCAGCGGGCCCATGTGGTGATTCTGGCGGGGGACTACGGCGCCGCCGGCGCCCTCGACCTCTGGGGGCCGGCCGAGGGCCTGCCCATGGCCATCAGCGGTCACAACACCTACTGGTGGTGGGGCCCGGCGGGCGCTCGCGACGGCGCAACCACCATCGCGGTCGACCTGCCACGGAGCGTCCTGCGGACGTTCTTCGCACAGGTTCGCCCGGCGGGCTCCGTTCGCACCCCGCACGGCGTGTGGACGGAGGAACGCGACGACCCGATCTGGGTCTGCCAAGGCCAGACGCGCTCGTGGACGCAGGTCTGGCCGTCACTGCGACACTACGACTGACTCAGGCAGCCCCCGTGCGCGACGCCGCCAGGCGCTCGGCGCGCGAGACCAGTCCGTCGGCATCGATGACGTCGCACACCTTCGCGAATTCGGCCGTCGGGCCGCTCCAGCGCAGCTCCTCGGCCTCGCCGAGCAACGAACGGTCCACGCGGAGCGTGGCGAGGTCCTTGAACAGCACGGCGTGGGCGAAGTCGGCCTGCAGGGTGGCGGCCAGCTTGGGTGCACCGCGCACCGCCACCTCCCAGTCCCCGGCGTCGGCGGGCACGTCCTCGATGTGGCCCCAGTGCGCCAACACCGCGGCGGCGGACTTCGCGCCCCAGCCGGCAAGCCCGGGAAAGCCGTCGGCGCTGTCGCCGACGAGCGCCAGGTAGTCCGGGATGGACGACGGCGCGACCCCGAACTTGGCGACCACGCCCTCCTCGTCGATCACCGTGCGCTTGCGCCGGTCGACCTGCACGATGCGGCTGCCCTGCACACACTGGCCGAGGTCCTTGTCCGGCGTGCAGATCAGGACCTGCTCGACGCCCTGCTCGTCGCCCGCCACGGCGGCCGCGCTGGCCAGCGCGTCGTCGGCCTCGAGCTCGACCATGGGCCAGACGACGACGCCGAGCGCGAGGAGCACCCCCTCGAGGGGCCAGGCCTGGGACCACAGTTCGGGGTCGACGCCCTCGCCTGTCTTGTAGCCCGGCCACAGGTCGTTGCGGAACGACTCGATGACGTGGTCCGTCGCCACCCCGACGTGGGTCGCCCCTTCTTCGAGGAGCTGCAGGACCGAGCCGACGACGCCGCGCACCGCCGCCACCTCCTGACCGGCCTCGTTGCGGTGCGACGGCGCACCGAAGAAGTGGCGGAACAGCTCGTAGGTCCCGTCGACGAGGTGCACCTTCATGGCGAGGACGAGTTTGTCACCGCGCCGGGGCGCCCGCCGCGGCCCGGGCCCGCGCCAGGTACGCCCGCTCGGCCTCGTTGTTCGTGTGCGCGAGCGCGGCGTCATACTCGGCGACCGCCTCGTCGCGGCGACCGAGGCGGCGCAACAGGTCGGCGCGCACCGCGTGCAGCAGGTAGTAGCCGTCGAGGGCGAGGCCGTCGGTGGCAGCGAGCCCGGCCGCCGGCCCCTCGACCTCGGCCAGCGCCACCGCGCGGTTGAGCGCGACCACGGGCGACGGCTGCAGCGCCAGCTGCTGGTCGTAGAGCGCGACGATCTGGTACCAATCAGTGGCGGCGGCGATCGGTGCGTCGCCGTGGACGGCGTTGATGGCAGCCTGGATCTGATAGGGCCCGGGCTGATTGCGCCGCAGACAGGCGCGCACGAGGGACTGGCCCTCCCCCACCAGGTCGCGGTCCCACCGCCTGCGGTCCTGCTCGTGCAGCGGGACGAGCGCGCCGGTGCGGTCGGTGCGAGCGGGCCGGCGCGCCGCGACGAGCAGCATCAGCGCCAGCAGGCCCGTCACTTCGGACTCGTCGGGCATGAGCTCGGACAGCGTTCGCCCGAGACGCAGCGCCTCGGCGACGAGGTCGTCCCGCCCCAGCCCCGCCCCGGCCGTCGCCGTGTAGCCCTCGTTGAAGACGAGGTAGACCACGGCGAGCACGCGGGGCAGGCGGTCCGGCAGCTCGGCGCTGCTCGGGATGCGGTAGGGGATGCCCGCGTCGCGGATCTTGGCCTTGGCGCGCGAGATGCGTTGGCCCATCGTGGCTTCGGAGACCATGAACGCGCGGGCGATCTCCGGAGTCGTGAGGCCACCGAGCAGCCGCAGCGTCAGCGCAACCTGCGCGGCGGGCGCCAACGCGGGGTGACAACAGGTGAAGATCAGCCGCAGGCGGTCGTCGCGCACGGCCAGCTCCTCGTCGCGTTCCTCGCGCGCATGCAACAACGCTGCTTGCGCGTGCCGGTCCTCGCGCGACGCTTCTCGGCGAAGGCGGTCGACGATGCGGTGGCGCGCCGTGGTGATGATCCACCCGGCCGGGCTCGCCGGCACCCCGTCGGTCGCCCACCGCTGGGCGGCGACAGCGAAGGCCTCTTGGACACCCTCCTCGGCGAGGTCGATGTCGCCGAAGGCGCGGGCCAGCACGGAGACGGCCCGGCCGTACTCCTGGCGGAACACCCGCTCGACCGTGGACGCGTCGCCATGGTCCGTCATCCGCGTGCAGCACCCACCCGGCCGCTTGACGTCATGCTCAGCCTGCGGGTTCGTCCTGGAAGGGCCGCACCTCGACCGGCTCGCCGCAGGCGTGGGTCGCCTTGGCCGCCCAACGGAGCGCCTCGTCCAGGTCCTCGGCCGAAATCACCCAGAAGCCGCCGATGTGCTCCTTCGACTCGGTGAACGGCCCGTCGGTGACGAGGACACCGTCGCCGTCGGCGCGGACCACGGTGGCCGACGACGCCGGCAGAAGCCCGCCGGCGAAGACCCAGGCGCCCGCCTGCTGCAGTTCGTCGTTCAGGTGGGCCACCTGCTCGAACGCCTGTTGTGCGTCGTCGTCGGACCGGGCGGCCGCGCCCTCGATCATGGCGACGCTGAGGAGGTACTGCTTCATTGCGCTGCTCCTTCCTGAGCGGACCTGTCACCCCGGTAGACGAACGGCACGGCCCGTTTTCGACAGCGACGCCCGCGGAGTCCTGTGACACCCCGAGGCTAGAAAGACAGAACGCCCGCCGCCTCCGGCTTCGGGCCGTCCGGTGCCGTGTCACCGGTCGGCCGGGAATAGACCCCTCCCCGGCGACGTTGCCAGCGGGGAGGGGGAGGAGGAACCCGAGCGCCGAGCAAGCCAGGGAAAGGGAGCGCAATGGTCGACGCGGCCATCCGCACGAACAGCGAAGCGAACGTGGACACGGGCCAGTCCGGGCCCGGCTGGCTCGTCCTCAGCCTCGTCCTCGTCGGCCAGTTCATGGTGGTGCTCGACGCGTCCATCGTCAACGTCGCGCTCCCGTCCATCCAGCGCGACCTCCACTTCAGCACCACCTCGCTGCAATGGATCGTCAACGCGTACACCCTCACGTTCGCCGGCTTCATGTTGCTGGGCGGGCGCGCCGCCGACCTGTTCGGTCGCCGCAAGATCTTCCTTCTCGGCCTCACCCTGTTCACTGCGTCGAGCCTCGTCGGGGGCATGGCGCAGAACGAGTCGTGGCTGGTGGCGGCGCGCGCCGCGCAAGGCCTCGGCGCCGCCATCCTCGCCCCGGCGACGCTCACGATCCTCACGGCGACCTTCGCCGAGGGGCCGGCGCGCGCGAGAGCCCTCGGCGCGTGGAGCGCGGTCTCCTCGGCCGGCGCCTCGGCCGGCGCGCTCTTCGGCGGCATCCTGACCGAATACCTCAGCTGGCGCTGGATCCTGTTCGTCAACGTGCCCATCGGCGTCGTGGCGCTCGTCATGGCGCGGCGCTTCGTGCCCGAGTCGAAGGCCGACGTGACCCACCGCCACCTCGACCTCGCGGGGGCCGTCACGGTCACCGCGGGATTGGTTGCGCTCGTGTACGCCATCGTCCGCACCGAGACCTACTCGTGGGGCTCGGCCGAGGTGCTGGTGCCGCTGGCGCTCGGAGTCGGGCTGCTCGCGTTCTTCGTGTACCTCCAGGCTCGGGTTTCCAAGACGCCGCTCGTGCCGCTGCGGATCTTCCGCCTGCGTTCCGTGGCCGGCGGGAACCTCGTCATGTTCCTCATGTTCGGCGCCCTCTTCGGCTCGTGGTACTTCGAGACCCTGTTCATGCAGCACGTGTTGGGCTACTCGCCGCTGCAGGCCGGCCTCGCCTTCCTGCCGCAGACCCTGCTGATCGCCGCCGGCGCCCAGGTGACGGCGCGCCTCGTGCCCCGCTTCGGGCCGCGGCCGCTGATCGTGCTGGGCACGCTGGTCGCGGCGACCGGCCTGGGCTGGCTGGCGATGATCTCGCCCCAGAGCACCTTCGTCGGCGAGTTGCTCGGGCCGTTCCTGCTGATCGGGCTCGGCATGGGCCTGGCGGTGACACCGATCGCGGTGGCCGGCACGTCCGGCGTCCCGGTCCAGGACGCCGGGCTGGCCTCCGGCCTGTTGAACACGTCGCGCACCGTGGGGGCCTCGCTGGGACTGGCCGCGCTGGCCACCCTGGCGGCGGATCACACCTCCAGCGTGCTGGCGGGCGTCGTCCCGACGCGGGCCCACGTCGCGAGCGCGCTCACCGACGGGTATGCACTCGCCTTCGCCGTGGCGGCCGGACTGCTGGTCGCGACCGCTGCGGTGGCCATGGCGACGCTGCCTTCCATGCGCGAGCTCACCCGGCGCGTGACGGCGCGCCAACAGGCCACAGCCCCGCGCCTCGAACTGGACGAGGCGTTCGAGGGATCCTGAACGGCCGTCGGGACGGCACGCCGGCGGCGGCAGGACGCGCCACGCGCGCCGTGACGACTCAGTCCGACGGGGGCGTCGACAGCTGTTCCATGAATTCGAGCCGGATCCCGCCGGGCGCCTCGACGAACGCGATGCGCCGCGTGCCGAAGGCGCCGCTGACGACGCGCGGGCCCCACAGCACCCGGTGGCGCGCCAGCTCCGCGTCGAGGTCGTCGACGAAGAGGGCGGGGTGCAAGAAGCCCTCGGCGGGCAGCGCGGTGACGTCCTCGTAGATGGCGTGGGTGAACAGCGTGAGCGAGAGTGCGCCGAGCTGGACGTCGGCTCGGCGCCCGTTCTCCCACTCGACCGGCTCGCTCACCGTCGCGCCGGCCGCGCCGTACCAGGCGCACGCAGCCTCGAGATCGGCCACCTTCACGGCCAGGTTGGCCAGGCCGGTGACGGCCATCAGTGCAGCGGCGTGCCGTAGAGCGAGCCGAGGTCCTCGGCGATGAGCTCGAGGCGGACGCCATCGGGGTCCGAGAAGTACAGCGAGATCTCGCTCTCGATGTGCGTCGGGATTCCCGCCTCCTCTAGGCGTCGCTTGGCCGCCTCCCACTGCTCGGGCGGGACCGAGATGGCGAGGTGGTGGAAGCCGCCGAGGACCTCGGTGTAGGGACCGAGACCGAGGTCGGGGAAGTCGAAGAAGGCCAACGTGTTGTCGTGGCCGAGGTCGAAGAACAGGTGCGTCGAGCCCTTGTAGTCGCGGTTCTCGAACAGCTCGACGAGCGGAAACCCCAGCAGCTCCTGGTAGAAGCGGATGGTGCGCTCCACGTCCGAGCAGATGAGCGCCATATGGTGCACGCCCCGGGCGACCGACGCCGGGCGCGCCTTCGGCTCGCGCAGGTAGCGGTCGCGCAACCGTTGGCGCTCCGCCGCCGCGGCCTCTAGGTCGATGGTCACAGCCCGAGCAGCCTGGCCGCGTTGGCGCCGAGCAGGTTGCCGCGTGCCGGGGCGGGGAGTCCGGCGACGGCGCGCTCGGCCGCCGCCATCGGGTTCGCCACGCCCTCGGCATGTGGCCAGTCACTCCCGATCATGAAGGTGTCGTCCCCCACCTTGGGCACCAGCCGGTTGGGCATCTCGTAAGGGAGTGCCGCCACCCGCACCTGGCGCAGGAAGTACTGCGACGGGCGCGCCGCCAGCCTGCGGAACGGCTCGCCGTGCCGCTCGGCGTAGAAGTCCGAGGCACCGTCGATGTGGAGCAAGAAGTGCGGCACCCAGCTCGCCGTCAGCTCGATCACCCCGATGCGCAGCTCGGGAAAGCGCTCGAGCACGCCGAAGAGGATGAGGTTGGCCAGCGCGACGGCGGGTGCGAGGTACAAGAAGATGGAGTCGAACAGGCGCTCGCCGTCCTCGGGCTCACCCTCCCGCCAGGCGGGATGCAGTGGGCTCTCGAACTCAGAGACGTGGAACACCGGGGCCACGCCCTCGGCGCTGAAGGCCGCCCAGACGCGGTCCAAGTCCGGATGCGAGAGCGGCTTCCCGTCGACCGGTGCCGGGGCGACCATGGCGAGCCGGGTCCCCTCGGCCGCGATCCGGCGGATCTCCGCCACGGCCCAGTCGGGGTCGTGCAGCAGGACGTGGGCCACGGCGAAGAGGCGACCCCTCCCGTCCGCACACACGCCCTCCGCGAAGCGGTTGTAGGCCCGCGCGTTGGCCCGCTGCGCGGCGCGGTCAGAGGCGAGCCGGTTCTCCCACAGCAGGCCGTAGTTGGGGAAGAGCACCACGCCGTCGAGCCCGAACTCGTCCATCGCGGCGAGGCGCGCCCCGGCCAGCCGGTACGACTCGGGCACCAGCTCCTCGAAGGAGGCCGGCGCCCGCTCGCCCCG
>Ga0207777_1000579_pt1 | contig 9944 bp, 5 predicted proteins | sample LuqExpMetageno35_FD_187793 | JGI IMG/M metagenome (GOLD analysis project Ga0207777, IMG submission 187793) | Tropical forest soil microbial communities from Luquillo Experimental Forest, Puerto Rico - Sample 35 (SPAdes) | ecosystem: Environmental > Terrestrial > Soil > Tropical forest ...
CCGTATCGCGGATCAGAGATTGATAGCGCAGCGCGGCCGCTGGTTAGGTGAGTGGGACTACTGAACTCTGCTCGCGACGATACTCGAAAAGCGCCATGGGAAAGAGGGCAGACGAATCTGCCCTCCCTGCTGTTACCTTTTAGAGAACCTGTACGTTCTCTGCCTGCCAGCCTTTCGGCCCGCGCTTCACTTCGAAGCTTACCGCCTGGCCTTCCTGCAACGAGCGGAAGCCATTGGCCTGGATTGCCGAGAAGTGCACGAAGACGTCCTCGCCGTTTTCCCGAGAGATGAAGCCAAAACCCTTGGCATCGTTAAACCACTTCACTGTTCCTTGTTCCATTGTGTTTCTTGAGTATCCTTGTGTTGATGTTGCGCTGCGGGATCGGAAGGTTTCAGGCAGGAATCGCTCGAACTGCAGGAGGGATGGCTGCGAACGCGCCGTTCAAACAAACGCATCACAAGGATACACCAAGTCACGCCGGCATCCTAATTCGCTTCACCTGCCAGCGATTTGACCTGTGCTGATTCCCCTGCAAACAAGTGGTTCGCAGTTAGTCAAAGCCCATTTACCGCTAGCAAGCCGGTTCGACCCACGTACTCCCAGTTGAGGCTAAGTAACTAGCACCTAAGTCAGGCATGGCACTCCCGAAACATGGCAAGTATGGCAATTTCAATGGATTTCACGTACTCGCCTCTTGACATCGAAGACAACCCACCGCAGAATGCTTAAGCTGGGCAGCGCATACGAGCCGTATGACTTGACCCAGTCCTCCCCATAAATGACCTGTCGAAACGGCGAAGAAACAACGGACAACTCGCGGGCACAGAGGCCCCAAAAGGAATCTCCCATGCGAAATGGAATGGTAAGGGCTGTGCTGGCGGGCATCCTGGCTGGACTTTGGACTGCTTCCGCGGCGGCACAGCAGGTTCGATTTATCCCTGACTTTAAATCAATAGCTTACTTACAGACCAACGGCTCCGGGCAAGCGTTCTACGGCGGACGGGACGGTCAGTATGTATTGCGTTTGACGAAGGGCGCGGCCCCGGGTGGCACCTACCTTCCCTACGCAACCACAACGTGGTTCACCGTGCCTCAGCGGGTAAATTCAGGGTTTTCCACTTACTTCCGGTACCAGATCCATAACCCCAGCACTTGCTGCGCCCCCGGCGATGGTTTCGCCTTCGTAGTACAGAACTCGTCTCCAAGTTACCCGACTGACCCAAACTACGGCGCCAGCGGAGTTGGCTTGACGGCCGTGGGCGCCGCCAACGGTGGTTTGGGCTATACCGGAATTCGCAACAGCCTTGCGGTGGAATTCGACACGGCCGCCAACAGTTGGGATCCGTCGATCAATGGCAACAACCATGTGGCGGTGCAATCATGCGGCACCAATACGAATGGGCCCGTGCACGTGGCTGGGTCATTCCCCTTTGACGAGGCTAGCGCGACCAGTTGTCTGGTGGGTGGCGTAGGTGGTCCTGGACTAAATAACAGTGATACTCTGCCTCACCTGGGAGTCACCTGCGGCGAAACTTCTTGCGCCGACGGTTCACCGACCGATGTAGTTATCGAATACGCTCCGGGGAGACTGATGGTGTATGTGGGTCAGCCCTTGCACTTTATTACCGGCACCCACACGCCGTGCCCCAGCGTCAACCTTACTCTTGGTTGTGCGGCTGCCGAGTTGCCCGTGATCGATATTCCTTACAATATCGACCACTCGAAGAACGCCAGCACCGGAATCGCCTTGGCGAGCGGCACTTCGGCGTATGTGGGGTTCTCCGCCTCGCAGACCAACGAGCCGCAGGTTGAAGACATCCTGGAGTGGGAGTTCACGCCGCATGCTCCTGTGCAGGTTCAACAGCCGATTCAGGGCTGCACATCGGGCCCGTCGTGCACGCCACCGCCGACTCCCTTTAGTTTCGGTGCTCACGATACCGTCGTGAACTATTTCCCGGGCTTCCAGAACAACGGCTGCCCCAACCAACCTGCCGAGGAAGGCCCTTGTTTGATGACCGTGGTAGCGACGCCCATCTCGCGCAGCCAGTTCTACATCACTCGCCTGAAGCCACCACCGCCGCCCGGATACGAGTCTTTTGCAAATGAACAATGCGTGGTGTACCAGGGCACCGGCGGCAACTGCATCGTGTACTCCATCACCTGCCAGACAACGAAACACCCGAAAGTAAATGTGCAGTGCCCTGCCAGCCTGCCCAATACCTGCAACAACAAACAAGATCCGGGCTGCATCAAGTTCAGCACCAGCTACTACACTTCGGATGGCATCACTGCGGAAAACGCGGATTATCTGAAAAGCGACCCGATCGGCACGAACCACTGGGTAAGCATCTTCCTCTACTTCGATCCGACTGCGTTAGACCCGAAGACGGGAGGCGGCGGCGGTACTCCGTCGGACTTCGTGGCCACCTTCCAAGTGGGCGCAAAGCCGCCTCAGTAAGAAATGGCTTCGCATCAGCCCCGGCTACTGCCGGGGCTGTTTTGTGGACGCGACATTCAGGACCGCGGAAGCCGGAGTTACAGGGCGTTGCAACAAGCTCGGTGACTTGCTCCCCCTACCCCTCTCTCCTTTTAGAATCAGCAACTTGCGCTAGGAATATCGCGCAAGGTCGCAGTGCCCAAGGAGTTATCCGTACTTAATAGATTTCAAAGAACTTAGCGGCGCGTCGCAGCCGCGAGCCCGGGCTGATCCGGCACAAAAAACCAGTTTAGTTATACGGCATGCTGAGAAGGCACGTCACGGAAAATTACCGGCTGCACAAAACGAAAGTAACCAGCGATTGCCAAAGTAGAGCGGACTGGAGAGTGTGTACGGGACGGACGCGGCGCAGCCTGAGTGGAGATATTGCCTCAGCGGCTAAAGCGCCCGATCAAGCCGCAGGCTACAGCGGCTCTGAAACCGCTTAAGCAGAGGTCTTACGCGGCTCCCTGATAGGACTTCACTGCATCGCGATATAGATCTTTCAGGTCCGAGCGGTCCAGCAAACGACCAGCGCCCGGTTCCTTGCTGATGGACTCGAGGATGCGGACCGCCTCCTGATACTGCGGCGTGTATTCGCGGGTCCTTCCGGTGCGGCTGTAGAGCTCACCCATCAGGAAGTGGGCGCGTGCCTGCTCCACCAGCAGGCCAAGCTTCTCGGCGCGGTTCATGGCCCGGTCCAGCTCCTGCTGCGCTTCCGCTGACTTGTTGCCGGCAATCAGTGCTTGTGCCAGCCACACTGACGACTGCAGCGACAGAGCCTTCAAACCCAGCGAATCCGATTCCTCAACCATCTTCTTGAGGACCGGAACTGCCGCGGCGGCGCGATTTTGGGTCACATCGAGGCGCGCCATGTTGAATCTTGCGATTGTGGTCAGCTCTTTGTTCTTCGCCTTTGTGGCAACCTGCAAAGCCCGGTCGTATTGCTGTCGGGCCGCGCCGTAATCGCCGCGATAAAAATAGCTGTCGCCAAAGAGGTTCAGTGCGCGCGCCAGCACCACATCGTTCTTGACGTCGGTGGCCTGTTTGACCGCCTCTTCTAACACGGGCTGGCCTTCGTCCCATCGGCCTACTTCGGAAAGCACTCCCCCGTAGCGCGCCTTGGTCTCGGCCACCACCCATGTCTCATCGTTGGCCAGCTTGAACTCCTTCAGGGAATCCTGCAGCGCGCTCAACGCTGCACCGTACTTCCCCTGGGTAGCAAACAGCGCGCCCAGGCTCACGGAGTTGAGCGCCACGCCATCGTGGTCGCCGCTGTTGCGATCGATCTCCAAGGCCTTCAGGTACTGGTTCACCGCGATATCGTACTGGCCGAGATCGACATTGGCCTCCGCCAGGTTATGCAGCGACTCCGGCAGGGCGTCGGTGAGCTTCAGCTTCTCACGTATCTGGTAAGACTGCTCGTAGTACGTTAAGGCATCCTGGAAGTTGCCCATGTAGCTGCGAATGGTACCGAGGTTGTTCAAGCACTGGGCCTGACCTACTTCGTCGTTCAAGTCACGAAACACCGATAGCGCCTGGTTGGTGATTTTCAGTGCCTCGTCGTACTGCGCGTGGTCCAGATAGAACAAGCCGAGGTTCATCAGGATGACGGCGGTGCTATGTTTGTCGCCGATCTTCTGGAACCCCGCGAGGGCCTCTTTGTAGTTCGACAGGGCTTCCTTGTCATTCCCCAGCTTGGCCTGCACGCGGGCGATCATGTTCAGGCTGCTGGCAATGCCCTTCTCCAGACCCAGCTTCCTGCGGATTTCCAGCGCCGCCTGGAAGTTCTTCAACGCCTCGTCGAGATTGTTGATGTCCAGGTAGGTCCAGCCAATTTGTTGCTCGACCGAGGCTTTGACTTCGTCGTTGCCGAACTGGGTGGCAAGACTGTAGGCCGAATTGAAGAATTCGAGCGCCGCTTGCGAATTGCCGGCACTGCGCTCCACCCGGCCGCTGGCCAGCAGTGCATCCAGGTTCTTCGAATCGGCCGCGCGCACCCGCGCCAGACGCTTGCGGGCATCGTCGTAGCGAGCGGCCTGCTCGTACAATCCGGCGAGGGCGAGTTGCGCCTCAGCATCATCGGGATTGGCCGCAGTCAACTTCTCGTAGGCCGCCACGGCCTTAGCGTTGTCGTTGGTGATGACTGCGTGATTGGCCTCGATCAGGTTCCTTTCCTGCGTCGGCAGATTGTCGCTCAGCGTCACCGCACGACGGGAGGCTTGCTCGGCCTTATCGTCATGCCCTTCGCTGCGATAGGAGAGCGCCAGTTTCGAATAGGCCATCGCGAAGTTGGGATCTTCCGAAACCGCATCCTCGTACTTTTTCGTGGCCTCCTGGTCCTTGCCGAGTCGCGTAAGCTGCAGGCCCTCGTCGTAGGCGCGCAGCGCAGGCACCGAGCTGGTCAATACGAACGGCGGCCGCCCCTTCAAATCCTTTTGCACATCGGGGTCAGACGACAGATTGGCTCGCACCTGGCCGGCAAGACTGTCCAACCCCTTGAGAAGCTCCTTTTCGCTAGGGACATCTGCCTTAAGTTCGTAGTTGCGATCGTGCTTCAGGTCGTACACGGTCGCGTTGATGCGGATCTGGTCACCGAACTTCTCGTACTGGCCGTACACCACCGTGTCGGCATTGGTGAAGTCGGCAATTCGCTTCAAAGAAGACAAATCGAGCTTCGACTGGGGTGAGATGTGCAAATCGCGCAGCACCTGCTGCAGCCGGCTGGGCGACACTAAACGCACCCGCTGCGACTGGCCGATATCGGCGCTCAACGTCTCCGACAAACTCGATGACAGCCAGTTCAGGCTAGGATCCGACGATTCGTTGTAAAACGGCACAATCGCCAGGGAAAGCGCCGCGGCCTGAGCCGATTCGGTTCCGCTGCCACCGCCAACACCGGCCTTCCATTTCCATACAACTCCGGCGCCAACCGCTAAGACAAGCGCAGCCATTCCAATTGCCACCCATTTCGTCGGGAACCGCTTCGCCGGAGGCTGAACCACTGTCGCGCCCGACTCGGTTTCCGTCTTGGCTATCGATCCGGTGAATCCCGATGCCGGTAAAGCAGAGTGTCCGCTGCCGCCGGAGCGCGGGCGCTTCCCTTCGAACGTATCCAAATCGTCAATGATTTCCTGGATGCTGCTGTAGCGCGCGTTGCGGTCCCGCTCCAGACACTTGGCAGCAATCAAGCTCAGAGCAGGCGGAAGCGTGGGATCGACGTCCGACAGGGGCACTGCCCGTTCCTGAGTGCGCTTGACCAGGCTGGCGATGGCGCTCTCGGCGCGAAACGGAATGTTCCCGGTCAGCAGTTCGTAGAAAATCAGGCCCATCGTAAAGATGTCGGAGCGAGCATCGAGGTCGGAACCCATCGCCTGCTCCGGCGACATATACTCCATGGTTCCGATCATCATCCCGGTCTGCGTCATGCCGTCGCCTTGCACAGTCTTGGCCAGGCCGAAATCCATGATGACCACGCGCCCCGAGGCATCTTGCATGATGTTCCCGGGTTTCAGGTCGCGATGGATTACGCCTTCCTGGTGCGCGGTCAGCAATCCCAGGCAGGCCTGCCGCATGATGTCGATGGCCTCTTTGGGTGAAAGCTTGCCATGGCGCGTCAGGATCGCCCGCAAGTCCTCACCTTCGATGAACTCCATGGTGATGAACTTCACACCTTCGGCTTCGTTCAGGTCATAGATGCGGATGATGTTGCGGTGGGTGACCTGGCGCGCCAGCACCAGCTCCTGTTTGAAGCGTGCCAATATCGCAGGGTTTCCTGCTAGATCGGGGCGGATCACCTTGAGGCCAACAGTGCGATCGACTTCCAGATCGTGGGCCTTATACACGGCGCCCATGCCGCCCATGCCCAGCAATTGCTGTATCTGATAGCGGCCACCGAGAATCGTTCCAACTTCCAGTACGGTCGCGCCGATGGCGGCAAAAAGCTGGTTAGACGCCCCGGAACTGCCCTCTCGGACGCGCTGCGTTTCGGTTATCGTGGCATCGTTCGAGGAGTTGCGTTTGGTAACCGGCGCCGGCGAAACTTGACGCGCCGAATCAGGAAGCCCCTGGGTCCCAACGTGGGTTACGTCTGAGTCAGGGGTCCCTGCCATGGTGAGGGCATCGGAATCGAGCGCGGGCTTCGGCATCGCAGCAGAGCTTTCGCCGCTGGAAACCGCCGTGCCTTCATGCCCGTGACGCGCTGAACGGTCCGTGTCGCCTGCCATATCCCCCGAACACCTTAGGCCGTTACCCACGGGCCTAAACTTATGGCCATAGGGCGAGTTATCTTCGCAGTATATCTCGGTTTCAGCATCCTCGTGCGGAGATTCCAGTTGTGTTCCGAAGTGTCAATACCCATTCTGTAAGACTACGACGACATTAACGGAAGGACTCTGGGACCCCATAAGACCCGGCTACAGCGAGTCCTCCTTCTGCTTGTCGAACCGCCACATCCTCAAAGCCAGTCCCCAAATCGCGGCTGGGACGAACATTGCGATTCCCGTCCCCAAGGCGACCGTGCGGGGCGCAACTCCGCTGTCGATCGCCAGTCCAGCGATCCAGCTCGCTCCCGCCAACACCAACATCGAAATCGCCAAGTCGGCCCCAAAAACTCGCCCGCGAAATCGATCGTCCGTGTTCAAGTGCAAGAGGGTGGTCGAGAACACCCATACCGTCGAAGTGCCTGAGTGCGCCAGCACAATTACAGCCACTGCCGCCCAGATACTGTGGGTGACGCCCAGCACCACGTATCCAACTGCGCCGACGAGGAATCCTACCAGAACACTCTGCCGCAGTCTGGATTCGCGCTGTCCTGTCCAGCGCGATGCAATGAGCGGCCCGACCAATGCCCCCATGCCACGAGCACCCATCAGCAAACTCATGCCGAACAGCGCCGCGCGCTGTGGAGTGAGGCCAGAAATCGGCAGCGCAAACACCCGCATCGCCATTACCGGAAATAGCACCCAAGACGTTCCGACGATGCTCATTCCGCCCTTGAGGGAAACCAGAGCCGCCAACTTTGGGTCGTCAACTATATAGCGGTATCCGGCACGAATCGCCGAAAATCCGGCGGCCTGATCCTCGGGATGGCGGCTGGCCGCATCGGCATGAGTTTCGACGAACTTCATTCGGCCGATGAGAAACGCGGAAGCCGCAAAAGAAAGCGAATTGATCACGAACACAGCGTCGCGCCCCAGCCACCCGGCAACGATTCCCCCCAATACAGACCCGATGGCCAGGTCGAACGACCAGGTTGCTGACGCCAGTGTGTTGGCTACGATCACGTCGTCAGCGGCGACGACGTTGGGAATGACCGCGTTGCGCGCCGGTTCAAAGAACGCCACCATCACTGTTTCCAGAAAGAGCAGCGGGTAGATGATCCACACGAAACCGCGGCTGCGCACCAGTAGCATGCAGGCTACAACCACCACCCGCAGCAGATCGGTCGCAATCATGACCTTGCGGCGGCTGAAGCGATCATTGATCACGCCTGACAGTGGCCCCAATAGCGTGAGCGGCAGGACCTGCAGCACCAGCGCCATCGCTATCGACGACGCTTTACCTGTCAGTTCGAGCAGCAGGCTATAGATGGCCAGAGTGTAGAACCAGTCGCCATTCTCGCTGATGATCTGCGCCAGCCAGAGCCGACGGAAGTTCGCATTGCCGCGAATTAGTCGGATGTAGTTGGAAACGCTGACGCTGCTGGATGCCATCGCTCGCTGTCAGCCTAGCAGAGGACCAGGCCGTGCTTCGGACTCGCTACTCGACGCCCGCTCCGGTCGTCCCGGGAAGCACTGCCGCAGTCGGCTTGGCTTCGCCGTTCACGGGAGGAACCGGTTGGTGCCTGAGCGCAAGCACCGTCATCCGCCCCAGATCATAGGCGCCGTAAATGATGTTCGCCCGCCAGATATCGTTGCGGAAGGTCAGAATTTCTCGCCTGATGTAGCGAAAGACGTGATTGCCGGGCCTGAAGCCCGCGGTCGAAGGGCTTGCCGACAGGCCGGGCACAACAGGATGGCAGTCTTGCAACTGAACCACGGCGATGTAACCATCGGTGCGGACCAGGTCGCCCGTGGAATTCTGAGTGATCGTTGCAACTCCGGGCCGCGGAACGTAGCTCACCGACTGGACGCAACCTTCAAAATTCAAGTCTCGTATCACCTTCGAGCGCTCGTCATCGATGTCAGGAGAGATATGGTGGACAAAACCCTTGTACTTCACGGAAAGAACTGCGCCGGTGTCGTGCGTGGAGGAACTGATCCAAACTGGCTCAGTCGCTCCTTCCGGCGTCCACTGCCAAATGCGCAGATGATCGCGGCGGCCATAACTGTTGAGGCCTTTCTGCCAGTTCATGTCTTCCGGCTTGCCTTCGACCAGAAAGGTCTTCATCGGCTGCTGCGCGTACCCGCTGTTGTTCAGCAAGGCGTACAAGTTCCGCATCACTGAATGGCTGGACACGGCATCGCTGCCGCGCCAACCGGCCTCGCGAAACGCAGCCTCGACTTGCTGTTTCGAACCCAGAAACACAAGGTTGACCAGGTCGGCGTCCATCGCTTTCAAGGTAGTGGCGCGCCGTGGCAACTGGTTAACCCAACCGTTCGCAAGGGTCGATTCTTCGGTGGTGCTATCCGCCGCCATGGCCACCGCTGTGGGTAGCGAGGTTACCGGCGCCTTGGTCTTCAGCCGCATGTCGGTACCCGAGGGATAGTAGATCTCCGGCTCGGGAAAGATCGGAAAAGTTGCTTTGTAGACAATCAGGCCGAGGTCAGAGTAGGGGTTCCACGTGGGCATGTGGATCAGGCGGCTGTTGACCCGGCCCTGAAATGTGTCGGAACTCATCACTCCGTGAATCACGCCGTTCTTCACGCGTTCCCGAGCGTTTTCGACTTCTTCCACGCGGGCGGTCATCTGGACCGATGAGTCAGGCCCCAGCGAGACCTGTGTGAATTCAAGTTCCAGCGTGGCTGTCTCGTGACGAATGCCCCATCCCACTTTGTGTTTGCTCTTGACTGTGCCCTCTACCGGCGTCCCCATAGGCAAAACGACTTCATTGCCGCAGATGATGTCCTGAGTTAGCACGGCGTGGACGGGGTCGCCTACCCGGGCGCTATAGGTGGAAATTGGGGCAGAGAGACGGACCCAAAGCGATTGGCCCGCCGGGAGTTGATCACATCCCAGCGCCAGTTGGACTGCGCCGACACAGAGAAAGAATGCGAGCCCGCGTCGCGCTCCGAGCAGGATTCTCATCCGGAAAATCGCCTTCCCACGCAGAGAATTAAGGGATACCTAGATGATACCTGATAAGCCTGCTTTTTCGGCTTCAATCCACCCATGATCAATTAGATACACTCGCAGAATTGACGTGATCGCAACATTCCAGGTTTTGAGCGTAGCCACGCCCTCCGACCAGCCGCCTGGCCAATTGAAACGCCCCAGATCGCTCCGGGGCGTTCGCGTACCATGCTT
>Ga0207777_1000580_pt1 | contig 9925 bp, 12 predicted proteins | sample LuqExpMetageno35_FD_187793 | JGI IMG/M metagenome (GOLD analysis project Ga0207777, IMG submission 187793) | Tropical forest soil microbial communities from Luquillo Experimental Forest, Puerto Rico - Sample 35 (SPAdes) | ecosystem: Environmental > Terrestrial > Soil > Tropical forest ...
CCCGGCTGTTGACATTCAGGGGCGCTACCGATATCGATGCCGGCGTTGAATACCTCCGTGATGAGGTTCTCCCTATCCTCGAGGGGCAGAACGGGTTCCGTGGCGTATCGGCTAGCGCCGACGGGATGGGGAACCTGTTAACCATCTTGTCGGTCTGGGAAACCGAGGCGGACCGCTCGGCCAGCGACAGCGCACTTGGCAAGGCGCGCGATGTTGCGTTGAAGCTGGTGGGCGGCGCGCTGGAGGTTGAGAACTTCGAAGAGGTCGTCCATGTACGTGCGGACCCGCCGGTGGCTGGGCGCGTTCTGAACGTGGTCCGGGTACGTATGGAACCGGTGTCCATGGTCGACAACATCGCGTGGTTCAAGGAGTCGATCGTGCCGATGATCACAGCGCAAGAGGGCTTCAGCGCGCTCCGCAACATGGTCGACTGGACAACCGGGAGCGCCCTCTCGGGGAGTGTCTTCGAGAACAAGGCGTGCGCGGACGCCTCACTCGCAGGGATCCCGGATCGGCGCTCTGCCGCCGAGGAACGAGGCGTCGCGTTCGAGTCGATCAACCAGCGCGAGGTTCTCCTGTCGCAGCTCTATTAAGACCTGAAGCCGACCTCAGTCATTCTCCCAAAGAGACCAGGCTGCCGACATTGGTCGATGCTTCTCGTCCCATATTGCCGGCGGCTGAGGATACTCAGCACCTCTTTAGGCCCGAACCGGTCCGATCAAGTGGCGCTGGGCTTTGGGACCACGTCTTCCCAACCCGAAGCCCCACATTTTGGGCATTGGGGCATGCCGGCGACGACGAGGGTGTCTTCCAGAGTGTGCTCCGATCCGCAAATTGAGCAACCCCACACCGCTGCCAAGTCCAGCTCGCCGGAATCCGCTTCGCGGCTCGTAGGATCCACCTCCGAGTGCTGACGCGCTGCGTTTAGGAAGGCGATCATTTCGTCTGGCGCTAGGTCATCAAATGGAACAGCCTCGTCCACCATTAGCGTTCAGGTTAGCTGTGCAGTGACCATCTGGCATAAGCCAGCGGATCACCATGCGGGACGAACCTGTTGCGAATCCCCGCACCCTGTCGTCGGGACTGTGGCCTGTGGCCTCTATGCAGCGGCTTCGGTCCGCGACAGTCTTGTGGGGTGCACATGTCAGTTCAACCGGAGCAAGTTCGAGGCGGCGACGAGGTTATTGTCGCCCTCGAGGGCCCAGATTCTGAGGGCTGGCTGGGCGACATACACGCGGAACTTGAGGAAGATACTGCCGACGGTTGGAGAACCATTCTCCAGCTGACGGGTGTCTCCGTCGACCGTATGGCCAGACTCCCTTCGAGCCCCTTGTCGGTCTAACAGGATCCGTCCGTTACCAGGTCCCGGGGCTGCGTGCCCAGCGCGCGGCCGCCATCTCAGCCCGCACCGCCCCATTGGGAGCCTGTTCGAAATCGGATCGCCGAAAGGTCCGCTGTTCGACGAGGCCGAGTACATGTGCCTCGACTGCCGGCCGAGCCACTTCCAAGATGTCGAGGACCATGCCGTCACGACCGGCTCGGTCCAAGTGGACGACACCGAGGATGGCTCCACGCCGATGGCGAGACATTGGAGTCGTACCTCGACCTCGGCCAACCGGTACCCGAGATTCAGCAGAGCATTCAACGGTCGTTCGGCCCGCCGGTTGGAGTTTCCTGCCCCGAGAAAGCTCCGCCTCGCATCGAAGCGTCGCCAATGTTCGGGGATGCGTCCGCGAGAAACGTCCGTCCGGGCGAAGCGCAGGGCGGTCGCTGGATCGTCGCTCCAGCACCCCCAATAGGGCTCGGCCGCGGCAGCTTCAAGCGAGCGGCAGGCGTCGAGACCGTCCGCGTCCGCCAACGCGGTCAGGAAGGACTCAATGTCGTCGGCCGCCTGGCGGCGAAGGAGCGTTGTACGTGCGATCCGGGCCTCCCCCTGCAATTTGGCCCCGAGCAATGTTTTGGCGATCGCGAGCCCGATTTCGTTGGTCGGAGCCGTCGCTTGCTGCCGACGGATCCGCGCATCTTCCACGCCCGTCGCGGAGGAAAGAACCATCTTGAGATCGGGGTCTAGGATGGCGACCGCGACATTCGTAGCCTTGCACCAACGCATGGCCGCCGTGGTAACCGTTGCGTCTCCGAGGACCACGAGGCGCCGAAGGCCGTGTGCGACCCGAGGGTAGGTGCGTTCCCGTCGACAGGGTCAAAGGCCGTTCCGGACCACTAGTTCGCCGTGACTCACGCCGACGTAGCAGCCATAGCACCCAGCACAGAGGCTTGGTCCGCTTGGGTCGTGACGGCGGCAGCGATCATTGTCGCCCTCAAGTTTCAACACTGGTATCCCGAGCAGGTAGCGCGCTCGGCACGAGGTCCCGCAGCAGCGACCGCATGACCCTCGATACACGGGCTCGGCCCATAAGAAAATCGGACATTGGTCCACGTGGCTCCGGCTATGAGTAACTCGAGGTCCTCTCGTTGGTCGTGGGCATCTGAGAACTCATTTCTGTCGATTGCCTCGAAAGGGTCGGTGCTCTCGATTGGGTCGGTCGGATCGTGCCTATCGATCGGGTCAATTGGGTCATTCCTTTCTGTATTCTCGGTTAGTTCCGCAACCTCCCTCTTTTCCGTCCTCTCCGCGAGATCGCGATGGGCTGTCATGTCGTACGGGCAGAGGAGGAGTCCCCTCCCGCGAACTGATCGGACCGATCTTTCGGACGAGATGCAGGGGGAACCCCGACCATCCCATAGCGCGGATATGGGCTACCTGTGACGCCACTCGGTCGTCGCTCCTACGAGCTGAGGCATTTGCAGCTTGTTCTCATGCTTCCTCAGCGGAGGGATCGGAAGGTCGCCCGGACCTCGCTCGCGAACAGTTCGGGTTCTTCCCATGCGGCGAAGTGACCGCCCTTATCCACCTCGTTGAAGTAGATATCGACGTTGGGGTACGCCTTCTCGACCCAGCTGCGCGGCGTCCGCCAAATCTCCCCGGGGAACGTCGTGAAGCCGACCGGGACTGTGACCGGCGAGGGATCCTTGCCGGCAGCACGAACGGTTTCCTGTCCCTCTTCCCAGTACGAGCGTGCAGAGGATGCCCCACTACTTGTAAGCCAATAGAGGGTGATGTTGTCGACGATGTGCTCCCTTGTAAGATTGCCTGACGGTTGTTGTCCGTCGACAAAAGAGCGGGCAATCTTGTAGTAGGCGTCGGTGTCGTGATCGATCATCCAGGCCGCCAGCGCGATTGGGGAATCGAGGAGGGCGTAGCCAATTGTCTCTGGGCGTGTCGCCTGCTCGATGAAGTACCCCACGCCGGTAGCACGAAATTCGGCAAGCGCGTCGAGAGCGGCCTGTTCTTCCTTGGTGGGCGGCGACTCGCTCAGGGCCTCGGGGTCGCCCAACGCCGGGGTGAGAAGGTTGGTATGGATGCCGATCAGTCCGTCGAGTCCCAGGCGGCCCATCGCGTCTGTGACTTGGGAGCCCACATCTCCTCCCTGTGCGACGTACCGGGTGAAGCCCAGACGTTGCATCAGTTCCTCCCACGCCTCTCCGATACGGATGGGCCCCCATCCGAGTTCGGTCGGCTCGTCGGAGAAGCCGTAACCGGGAATCGACGGCAGCACGAGGTGGAATGCATCGTCCGCGTGGCCACCGTGGGCGGTCGGGTCGGTGAGTGGACCAATTGTCTCGAGAAGCTCGATAACCGAGCCCGGCCAGCCGTGCGTCATGATCAATGGCAACGCGTTCTTGTGCTTCGACTCGACGTGGATGAAATGAATGTCCAGCCCGTCGATCTCGGTCTTGAACTGCGGGAGCGCGTTCAATCGGGCTTCACATCGCCGCCAGTCGTACTCGGTCGTCCAATAGTGTGCGAGGTTCTGTATCACCGCCAGTTGGACACCCTGCGACCGATCGGTGACGAGTTCCCTGGTCGGCCAGCGCGTTGCTTCGATGCGTCGGTGGAGCTCGTCCATTTCGTCCTGAGGTACGGCGATTCGGAATGGCCGGACCGTGCGTGCAGTCGTCCTGTCACTCATAATCGTGTCCTCCTCCGTTCGCGTCCGTTAGGCGTCTGAGCGATTGATCGGCGGCCAATCGGCGGGCCACCAGTCTCCCTTTGGGTCAGTGGTTTGCCCGACTTCGATGATGTAACCGTCGGGATCTCGGATATAACAACGGATCTCGTACTGGTGCTGCTTTGGGGGCGTCAAGAATTGCGCGCCTCGGGCGCTCCATGCCGCATACGCGGAGTGAATGTCTTCGACGCGGATATTGAGGAAGCTGCTGACCCGGTCCGGGTCGCTTGGCGTCTCAAGGGTGACGGTGGGTTTGTCGTCGGTAGGGCCCCCGCCGGAGTTGATAATGATGAAGGTATTGGCGAGAGCGATATTTGTGGGCGTTGGCCCGAAGACCACCGTGCCGCCGAGTACCTCGGTGTAGAAGTGCCGAGACCGCTCGACATCATCGGAGACGATGAAGTGTGTCACCACCATTCGCCTTGCGGGCTGCTCAGGCTGGATCACTAGCACCTCGACTGGATGGACTAATTGCCCGGTACGACGGAGTCTGAAGTCGTCAGTCAACCACGTCTGCGGGTGAGCGGCGTTTGCGATCGTCTCGCGGACGCTGCGCGCTGGAACAAACCGCCTTGCAAGTCAGTTGCAAACAACATGACCTGCAGATTTCTACTCATAGGGGGAAGTCTCCGGAACGACTCGACGAATGCAGCGGTTCTTCGCACAGTGGAGGCCCTGGCGCCGGACAGCGTGACCTGTGTCTTGTACGACGGTGTCGGCCGCATTCCGCCGTTCAACCCTGATGACGATCACGATCCGCTGCCCTCGGCGGTCGCAGAGTTACGGGACTTGGTCCACCGCTCGGACGCCATCGTGTTGTCGACACCCGAATACGCCGGCGCCCTCCCCGGTTCGCTCAAGAACCTCCTGGAGTGGTTGATTGGCGACGACAAGCAAGGGTCGATCTATGAAAAGCCGGTTGCCTGGGTCAACGCGTCGCCTCGAGGGGCAGCTCTGGCCCACGAGTCGCTGAGGACGGTCCTGGCCTACGCCAAGGCCAAGGTCATCGAGGCGGCGTGTCTCGACGTGCCCGTCACCGCGGCTGCCCTCGGTGAGGATGGCCTTGTGTCAGATCCCGGCACCCGAGACCAGCTCAGGCAGGTCGCCCAGACGCTGAGTGCTCTCGCCTGCAGTTCCCAAATGGCCTGAATGGAAAGGAAACCGTTCCGTGCCGCGTGCCCCGATCACCGAGATGCGGACGGTCTTTTTTGCGCGGCCGTCTCCGTTGAGCCAGAGTGCTCATGTCTTAGATGAGCCTGGAGGCCGACGGTGGACATCGATCATCCTGAGGTGATTCAGAGAGAATCAGGCCGTATAGTCGACGCCTATGTCGCGAACGCGGACGGGCAGATTCCATGGTCGGATCGTTGGCGCGTTGGGACGGTCGCGCGCCACGTCGCAGGGACGCATCACGTCGTAGCTCAAGTCATCGCGGGTCGTCCGGACGCCGACTTCGGACTCTTTGCAACACTGGCGTCGCCTGAGAAGAACAACCCGTCCTTTCCTGATTGGTTCGCGCAGGGCACGGGCCAACTTGTCTCGGAGCTACGAAGCGTCGAACCGGATCTCGCGTGTTGGAACTTCCACGACGGTCGCGAGGGTCACGTCGGGTTTTGGGCACGTCGCATGATGCACGAATGCGTCGTGCATCGCTGGGATGCCCAGATAGGAGCGTTTGGCAGGGCGGACCCGATCGAGTCTGACATCGCGGCCGACGGCATCGACGAATTCCTCGAAGTCTTCGTGGACGCCACTCGTTCACAGGCCAGATCACCCGCCGGTCCCACCGTGCTCATTGAGGCGCGCGACAGCAGCGCCTCTTGGACCACGAAGTTGCCCCTCGCCGGTCGGACCGTGCGGCGCGGCACGCACGACGCAGACATCAGGGTCCGCGGCAACGCGAGCGACATCCTGCTACTCCTGTGGGGGCGCGTGGCCGAGTTCCCCGATTCTGTAGAGGTCGTCGGACCTGTCGGCGATCCGACCGCACTCGCTGCGTTGTTGCCAGCGCTCTGAGCGCGATCACTGACAGCGAGTCGTCCGATCAGTCGAAGCAGTGGCGAGAAGGGCCCTCGATCCGTTGCGCCCGGGGCGGCAAGCGCACGATGGTCGTAGCGGCCGGGCCAGGCGCTGACACCGTTACCGGAACGTCGGGAAAGTCATGGTCGTCGGCGAAAGGACCCCGGCGACCTTTTCTCGCGACGCAGGATCACCCTTAGAAGAGCGATGTTCCCTCCGCTATCTCCTTCATTCCAACGTCCATCGGCTGCGAAGGAATGACACGGAGAGTGTTCCACTGAACGAGGCGAGATTACCGACCTCCAGTCCAAGTTCCCCACACCCGGAATAATTCCCTACATCGTTCAGCACAAGTTGCCTGAAGGGGGCGCCGAGTTCACACTCGCGATCGCAGGATTTCACGAGACATTCTGCGCCGTCCTCCCGGCCGACGACGCCGCGTTCTATGCCATCACCCAACGTCCCCTCGCCGGCGTTTCCCTCACCGAGTCCGCGCCGACGCCTGCGTGGCGCAGCCGTCCGAGCTGGGCTGTGCTTCCCACCGCTGACAGGTGCATTGATCCTGGCGTCCACCACTTCAGCTACGAGCGAATGGGCGCGACGGTGACAGAGATCCAAGGGGCCTCGCACGTTGTCATGATCTCCCAGCCCAAAAAAGTGGCGGAGGTTGTCATGACGGCAGTGCGCAGCTGCTCCTCTTAGCCTGCTTGCGAGGACCTATTTTCCGCAGCGCGCCCCGGAACGTCGGATTGGTGGCGTCATGGCATTGGACTTCTCGCCCAGGCTCCAATCTCAGAGCGCCCCACCACGATGCTGCCAGAGGCTCGGATGTCAGCCAGAACGTCCTCAGCCAGGGAATCGATGTCGATCTCGCCTCGACCGACGGCTCCCCGGAGCTCCATATCAGGCAAAAGGGTGGCGATGATGTCAGTGGTGAACCGCACAATCTCGAGCGTGGATCCGATAATCGAGGTGTATCGCATCGACGGTGCGGGCAAACCAACGTCAACGAACAACGAATGAAGCTTCATGCCGACTTGAAGATCTGCTCCACCCGATGTCATGGCTTCCACCGCAAGTTGGCAGCACCGATCCCAACGCTCCACGGGTGGGAACGAACGAGCAGCAGCCCACTCCAACTCGTGAAATGCGAAGATTCCGTTCGGCCGAGCTAGAGGAACCAAACCTGCGAGCATGGATCCAGGATCGGGTTGCCAGGCGAGGACGTAACGTCCGATGATCGCATCGAAGCGACGATTGAAGTTCAACTCCGTCGGGTCGCCCTGAAGGAACGACACGTTGTCCATGGAGTGATCCCGTGCTCGTTGCTTCGCGACGGTAAGCGCTCTTGCGACCCGATCGGTGCCGACCACCTCACCACGGTCGCCGACAATCTCGGCTGCAATGAAGGCAACGTCGCCAACCCCGCTTCCTACGTCGAGAACTCGCATGCCAAGCTCGATTCCCGCGTCCAGAAAGAGTTGGCGCGTAAACGGTTCAAGCGTGCCGGCCTGGGTCTGAAGTCGCTTCAATTCTCGATCGTCATGTCCTAACCCGTACTCGGGATCGCCACGTTGAGCCCCCACTCCTGCCCTCCTCGGGTCCTCCGCTCACGCTCGTCTCGCCGGAGGCTATCCGCCGAGGACGCCCAAGACCTTCCAGTGCCGACGCCGCTGGAGCAACCGCTTTCCGCGACTGAATCGATTCGGTTCCGTGTTGACTAGCTCAGAACGCTGGATCTGTGACCCCACCGGGAAGCTGGGCCTAAATTCGACCTGACGATTCCTTGGCCAAAAGGAGGAACACATGCAGCCTGAAACCCGCTTCCGCGCCACCTTCAAGCGCATGGACGAGTCCACGGCCGAGGAATGGGCACTGATCGAAGCTCAGGACGACGGGATCGTCGGCGCGCTGCCTGACCGGATTCTCGACCTGCTCCGCCTCCTTGATTCAGGCGCGGGAGGTTTCGCCGTCGACCGCCTGACCCACAGCCTTCAGACCGCCCACCGCGCCGAGGAAGACGGTCGCGACGACGCCTACATCGTGTGTGCGCTGGTCCACGACATCGGCGACACCCTCACACCGCTCAACCACGCCGACCTCGGCGCCGCCATCGTAAAACCTTGGGTGCCCGAGTCCTACCACTGGATGGTCAAGCACCACGACGTCTTCCAGGGTTACTACTTCTGGCATTACTTCGGTCTGGACCGCAACGCGCGGGACGTATTCAAGAGCAATGAGTTCTATGAAGCGGGCAAAGAGTTCGTGGACAAGTACGACATGCTCGCATTCGATCCCGACTACCCGACGCCTCCGCTGACACACTACGAAACGTTGCTACGAGGCTTCTTTGTCGAACCTGCGGACGGGTAGGCGTTGAGGGGGACGCCATAACGTCGGATAGAGGCGACGGAGCGGTCGAGTTATCCGGTGCGTCCAAGCGTGAGCGCCACCGGGCACCGGGCGGGAGGACCCGGTGCACGACGGCGGCAACCCACAGCGCGACGCCGAAGGAGTCGACGGCGGTTCGATCGCCACTTTTCGACCCGCGGACCACCCCGGGTTTGTCGCTGACCTACTTCAACGGTTGGTGGTAGCAGGCAACGTCGTACTGTGCCGCGACCAAGCCGCTATTCGTCGTATGGCCCACACCACTTGTCGTCTTGCCCGCCGTGGAGGGCCCGTTCCCGGCGTAGTTCTGGCCGCCGATGCCACCAAGGCTCGTCGCCGTGGGCTCGTTAAACGCAGACCCCCGGGCGGAGCTGGCGTTGCCGGGTTCTTCGCCACCGGCAGCCACGACGTTTTGACAGGACTGCGACGGGTTGCCGGCCCCGCTAGGGTTCCCCGGACTCTGTCCCGCAGGGGTGGCTCCAAAGGCCGGAACTGCGAACCCCAGGCTGATGAAGCCGGCGATGGCTGTGGCTGCGACAAATCGCTTCATCTCTCCTCCTTGGACAATCGGTCGTGGGGATGTACTCCCCCCGGAATTTACGGATGGAGGATCGGAAGGGATTGCTCTTTGCCAGTTTTCCTCGTCCATCCCCGATCAGGACGGGCACGAGGCTCTGCGGCTTCGCCCGGGCGCAGAGGTGCCCTCGACCGTCGGGAAGGGTGCGCATATCGGACCCGCGCGCGCGGGATTCGGTGAGAAGTCGGTGCGAGGGTGTCCCGCCAACGGCCATGTTGTCAGGGTGATAACCGCTCGATCTTCCAGCTTCCGAGCTGAAGTCGGTACCGGAGCCGATCGTGCAGGCGGTCCGCTCCTTCCTCCCACAATTCGACGACCTCAGGCCGGATCCGGTATCCGCCCCAACGAGAAGGGCGTGGCGGCCCCGTGTCGTCAGGGAACGCCTCGGCCAAGTCGGCCACCCGTTGTTCGAGGACAGCCCGACTCAGGACGACCTCGCTCTGGTGGCTCGCGACGGCGCTCCGACGAGCCCCTGGCGGCCGCGACCGCCAGTAGGCGTCCGACTGATCGTCATCGACCTCCCCTGTTGGCCCAGTCACCCGGACCTGTCGGTGCACCGGGAGGAACCAATGGAAGAGGGCAGCGGCGAATGGATTCGCTCTCAGCTCCCGCCCCTTGTGGCTTTCCCGGTCGGTGTAGAAGACGAGACCTCGGTGGTCGATGCCTCGGAGCAGCACCATCCGTGAGGACGGGCGCCCGTCGGTCGTGGCTGTGGCAACGGCCATCGCCTCGGGCATGGGCTCTCCGGCTGTCCGCGCAACCTCAAGCCATCGGGACAGCTGGGTCGTCGGATCGGGATCTACTGACGATTCGTCCACCGGCACAGCCAGAGTCGACACGCAGTTGGTGTTGTGCCAATCGGGAGGAT
>Ga0207777_1000584_pt1 | contig 9899 bp, 11 predicted proteins | sample LuqExpMetageno35_FD_187793 | JGI IMG/M metagenome (GOLD analysis project Ga0207777, IMG submission 187793) | Tropical forest soil microbial communities from Luquillo Experimental Forest, Puerto Rico - Sample 35 (SPAdes) | ecosystem: Environmental > Terrestrial > Soil > Tropical forest ...
GCCTCCGATGATTCGTAATAAAAACTGAATCATCATATTCTCGCTATGGCGAGGGTTTTTCAGCAAACTGCTAGAGCAAAAGCGCGAAAAACCGTTCATGATCAAAGTTGCCGCAGACGCACTTGCGCGGGCATGAACGCTCGCATTGGCAACTTGGGCGGGTGACTATGTCCGCAACGGGAATCGCGTGCGCGGATTGATGAGGCAAAAACCTAATGTTCGCTTATGACCAAAGCGGACAGCCCTCGTCGATCAAATGTCTTCTTTGTCGTAGAGCGGACGGGAAGCGGACGTCTTGGAATTGCGCTGACTCGCATGAGCCGTGTTAGACCTCAGCTATGTCGCTTCGCGCGATTCCCGCGTTCGCATGGTTCGTGGCCGCCCTTGTTCCAATGGTGGCGTCGCAAATCGTACGATTGCAACAATCCGACCCAGCAACATGGATCTTTTGGGATTACGCCGGGCGGCTCAGCGCCCTGGCAGTCCTGACCGCTATTCCATCCGCACGGACTGTAGCCTTCCAGTGGGAGCGGCTCCGAATGGCGCGTTGGGAAGTCCCCTTCTGGATTGTCGGCATCGTCCTCGTTGACCACTATTTATGTGGTTGGATCCGCCGGACAATTAATAGAGCATTACCCGCAACAGTACTCGGCGTTTACCCTGAACCGCACGGCTGGTTGCATATCGCCGACGTTGTCCTCGGCTTCGCGCTAGTTGCCTACAGCGAGGAGATTGTGTTCCGCCGCTGTGCGCGTCACTTGTTCAAGATGTACTTGAATGACGGCTATGCCTTGGTTGTCCTCACATCAGTGCTGTTCGGTGCTTATCACTGGTGGACAGGCATTGGAAATATTGCGGAGGCTGTATTAATAGGCGTTTTGTTGATGTTGTTTTACCGTCGATCGGCAGCGCTTTGGCCGGTTGTCCTTGGACATTACCTGACCGATATCGTCGATTTCGCAATATAATTTTCTGCCGTGACGCCATTTTAGACGTTCTTCAGGGTAAGCTCTTGGTTTTGATTAAAGTGCCGCGATCTGGAGGACACCGATCGCTGTTCGACCAATCTCGGTCATGCAGACTGATGAGTGTTATGATTGGTAGAAAGCCCGCAGACTTTGCTGACCACGTAACAATTTCGAAGAAGGACCGCTCGGCTGTGGATCGCAATGCGAAGAAAATTGTTTGGGGCGTGGGGACGTCACGCACGCTGCGTGCACATTGGAGCATGTTTGAGTTAGCACTCGATTATGAGTGCCGACCGATTGGCTCGCGGAACGGGGAGAATGTCACCCCCGAGTACACGCGACTCAATCCCACTCAGAAAATTCCCACGTTACAGGACGGTGATCTGGTGATCGCCGAGAGTGCCGCCATCGTCAATTATTTGACCACTCGCTACGGAGGCCTGAGGAACATGCAGCCGCCTGCCGACCCTGCCGGGCGGTCACGCTACGATATGTGGTGCTTCTTCTGCATGATGGAACTCGATGCCGACACCATGTACATCATCCGCCGCCACGGCGAACTACAATCTATCTACGGCGATGCCCCTAACGCGGTGAACGCGGCGAGGGAGATCTTTGCCAAGCAAGCCCAAGCAACTGTCCAGCGCTTGGGAGCGGGACCCTATGCCATGGGTGAACGCTTCACTGGCGCAGATATCTTACTCACTACCTGCCTTACGAGCGCGCTGCGGCGCGATATCACGCTTCCGGACGCGCTTGGCAACTACCTGTCCAGAACCACAGCACGAGGAGCCTATCAGCGGGATCGAAGCCAATAGGCCGCCAACCTAGCACGGAATTACCAAAGCCTCTGCTGGAAAGTCGACTTCAGAGTCTCAACTATGCGACAGGGTAGACAACCGTTTTCGGAGGATTTGTTATGAGAACCAATGACGCCATGAATCAAGACCGCCGCGGCTTTCTCCAGGTCGCTGGGGCTGCCGCGACAACCCTTGCCGTGGCCGGTCTGCCGTCCACAGTACGCGGCACGAGCGTGACGACCGGAAAAATGAAAATCGAAAATGTCGGCGTGATGAGTCCCGGCGACATGGGGCAGGCTGTGGCGATTCAGATCAAAGCCAAGGGGTTGAATGTTTACACTGCGCTTGAGCACCGCAGCGAACGCACCCGCGGTTTGGCGCGCCAGGCGGGATTGACCGATGTCGGTACGCTTGCACGACTCGTTGTCGAATGCGATGTCGTGCTTTCGATCATGGATCCGGGCGCTGCGATCGATTTCGCGCGCGAAGTCTCGGACGCCATCCGCGCCAGTGGCCGCCGAACGCTGATTGTCGACTGCAATGCGATCGCGCCGCAGACCGTGCATGAAATCGCAGCCTTGGTTGAACAAGCGGGCGGGCGTTTTCTCGACGCCGGCATCATCGGACCGCCGCCGCGCGGCACCGCGAAAACTAATTTGTACGTATCGGGCCCCGGCGCTTCCGATCTCGAACAGCTTGCAGGGCCGCAGCTCCTCGTGCATCCAATCGGAGAAGGACTAGCCGACGCGAGCGCACTCAAGATGTGCTATGGCGCCCTCAACAAGGGGACACAGGCGCTGTGGCTGGAGGTGCTGATCGCCGCCGAACGCCTGGGCATCGCCGGGCTACTCGAACAGCAGTTACAGCAATCCCAGGCGGATCGTTATAAGTGGGTATTGAGCCAATTTCCGGACTTAACCCCCAAGGCCTATCGCTGGGTGCCTGAAATGCTTGAAATCTCTAAGACCTTAGGCTCTGCCGGCGTCAGCCCAAAAATGTTTCAAGGGGCAGCCGACATCTATCGCTTCGTCGCGGGCACGTCACTTGGCAAAGAGACTCCGGAAAATCGCGACAAAGGACGGGAAGGCAAGGACGTCGTGCGATTGTTGGCTCAAGAGCGCGGCTGATCGTTACCGGGTAGCTAATTTTGAAATTAACGATTTCCGCAGGGCGGCGTGGGCGTGTTTTCACACTCGCGGCAGGAGACCGGGAATCTCCTTTTCCGCTTTGATTTGCAACTGGCTCTCGTGACGGCTGATTAAAACCGCGATGGTTGCAAGAAGGACAATAACCAGCAGACCCACAATAATCATCGCGGTAGTCGATAACCGCATTATCTCCTGCCCAAAATAGAACGCCACTACTCCAACAAACATTACCCACACGACAGCACTGACTATCGTCGCAGCGAAAAATGGTTGCAAGGGCATTCTGTTAACACCAGCGAGAAGGGGTGCCATGCTTCGCAGCAGCGGCACGAATCGGGCTACGATGACAACCGCAATCCCATAATGGTTGAAAAGATACTGGCCTACTTTAAGTCGCGGTTCTGACAGCCGCAGATAAGATCCATATCGAATTAACATCCGATAGCCGAACATCCGACCCAGAGAATATCCAATAATGTTGCCTACAATTGCGCCAAAAATTGCAGCGGCGATGACCATCCAGACACTAACCTTATGAAAAGTAGCCGCGTAAAGTGCCGATCCTATAAGCGTCGTCTCCCCCGGCACCGGTACACCACTGCATTCGAGTGTGATTAGCGCCGCGACAAACCAAATGCCGTAGGTCTGGGCCAACTGAATCATTGATTGAAAATTGCTAAGGTGGTTCGCATTTTCCCGTGACCGCTCCGTTAGATACCAGCATCAATGCCGTGTTTACCGATTACACGGCCCTAAGTTCCGCGTTGCTCGCAGGTGCGTGATTGATCCGCGGTTCCGGAGGCGCCTACTTCTCGTAGCCGCGCACTTGCCCTTCGCAACCGCGATGACTTCTCCCATTTACGAACGCTTTGCGGCGAGCGAAAGCTCCTCTGAGGCACTCGAACGCGACGCGGCAAGGGGCGACCCGCTCACGGCCTCCATGAATGTTCTGCGCTCTGACATCTTAGCCGTCACACCGTATAGAATCATGATCAGAGCGGCACAACTTTATTCTGCGCAGCTCCTCCAATCCGCGCTCATGAAAACGTGATCCGGATTGCGGCGGCGATCATTGGCCGCTGGGAATAATCGCAAGAGGTTTGCAGTCTTCTACCGGCAGATCGGCAATACCGCTCTGCGCCTAATTGGGCGTGATCCTCACCGTTTACAAATCACACGGGTCGGCAATAGGGATAAGGCTCATGCTATGAAAAAATATGCTGCTCCACTTACGCTTGCTTTAGCTTGCATTGCTTACGGCCTCGCTGTGGTTTGCGTGTTCTACTTCGTTGCTCAAGCACAAGGTGCGACTGACGTCTGCAATACCGACTGCTTTATGCAAAAAATGGATGCGCTCAATCAAAAAACCCAAGCACTAGCGCACACAGTCGGTGAGCTGGAAATTCAGATCAATAAATCCATAAAAACAGGACAAACGGTAACCCTTCACACGCAAGCAGGACATGCAGGCGGATGCCTTACTTACATTGGTCCGAGTGGAGATCAGGGCGGTTTCGTTGCTTGGAGCGTCAACTGTTCCCGCGGCACTTTGTGGACCATCAATTAGCAAGCGTGGCCGACGCGATTGCCTGAAATCATTGGTTTGAGACGCGGCCATGGCGGCGTGCTGCCCGGCGCGAAGGTGACGGCCGAGATCGCCGCAGCGCGCGGTGTTCCGGTCGGCGTCTATTGCGTTTCGCCGACCCAACACTCAGCATTCACAACGCCGCCCTGGGACGCGATTGTAACTCGGTAAGATTTGTTCTCGCTCGGCTGGTTCACTCTACGTCCACAAAAAACCGAGCCTTGCATTGGGCAGGGAATAATCACCCGTGCTTAGCAGTCTCCTATCGGCTGGCGCCTAAGGCCAACGGGCGTCGAAAATTTTCTGCTGCTTAGTCGATCTAGGAAACACACAAATGGCTGCCTTAAGCACCCAGAAGAGGAACGCCGGCTTGGAATCCTCTCAATCTTCGAACGTCCACACGGTGCCAATAGCCAACCGGGCATCGTTTGACGGCGTCACCATAGCGCTCCACTGGACCACCGTTGTCCTCGTTCTGGCTTTGCTGACAACGGCATTGCTGCACGCCCAGTGGCATGATGACGCGACCAAAGCACTTCTGCTTCGGATTCACAGATCACTGGGAGTGACCGTTTGGATAACGACTGCCTTACGGCTCATCTGGCGCATGACGAATGCGAAATTGCCGCCGTTTCCTGACGATATGACCCGCAAACATCGGGCGCTTGTGCAGATAAGTGAATACTGTCTCTACGCTCTGCTTCTTATCCAGCCGATAACCGGTTTAAGCGCGACGATCACACGTGGTCGTTCATTTGTTTTGTTCTGGTGGCACATTCCGCCACTGATGCCCCACTACCCGATCCTGCAAGCCGCTCTTCTTTTGGTGCATCAGATCGGCGCAGGGACTCTAGGTGTCTTGATCACAGCGCACGCTGTGACCGCGCTAATACACTACTTCGTACTTCGCGATAACGTGCTTCAACGGATGGCACCCATCATCGGAATTCAACGCAGCCCGGCTAAGTATTCGCTAGGCAGGCGCGATACGCAGACATCGTAGGAGGGGTAATGGCCATATTTACCTCATCGAAGAGGGTGGAGCTGAACATGAGGGAGACGCTCGAGAGCTTTCCGGCACGCCCGTCGTATTACGACAGAAAGGTTGGCTTGGTTTTGCAGGGTGGCGGCGCGCTTGGCAGCTATCAGGCCGGGGTTTACGAGGTGCTAGCTGCGTCGGAGTATTTGCCGGACTGGATAGCGGGAATTTCAATTGGCGCAATTAACGCCGCGATCATCGCCGGCAATGCACCTCAGGACCGCGTGACGCAACTGCGCGCTTTCTGGACTGAAACCACCGCCCATACGAGCCTTTGGCCGCTTACTGTTGATGGACCAGTAGCCGGCCTGCAGCGACACACTAGTGCACTGATGGCTCTGATGTTCGGCCAACCTGGATTTTTTACTCCTCGTCCACTGCATGATTGGTTCTCGCCGGCAAAGCGGATCAGTTATTACGACACGTCTGCCCTGCGAAACACGTTGGAGCGACTTGTCGATTTCGACCGGATCAATCGTGCCAAGGATGTCCGTTTAAGCGTCGGCGCGGTTAACGTTCGCACCGGTCAGTTTGCTAATTTCGATAGCGCAAAGATGACAATCCGTCCCGAACACATCATGGCCAGCGGTGCCTTGCCTCCAGGATTTCCGCCTATCGAGATCGATGGCGAGCACTATTGGGATGGAGGGCTTCTTTCGAACACGCCGCTGGAATACGTTCTGGATTATTCTCCGCGCCGCAGCCGGCTAACCTTTCAGGTTGACGTATTCCAGCCTGCAGGGTGGTTGCCGACCAATCTTGATGGGGTCATGGAGCGCGACAAGGACATCCGTTATTCGAGCCGGACACAGAGCTGTGCGAGGGTCGCTCGCGACAAGCATCACGTGCGGCACGCAATCAACGAGCTGCACAAACTGCTGCCCCCAGAGATTGCGCAAACTGAACAAGCCAAGCAACTCTATGAACTTGGTTGTGTTACCGAGATGGACATCGTACAGCTCATTTATCGCCCCTCCGAACCAGAGGGCGCTTCAAAAGACTATGAGTTCAGCCGCTCCTCAATGGAAAGGCGATGGCTGCAAGGAGCAGCAGACGCGCGAGCCGCCTTGCGTGCTTCGCCATGGCTGGCGCAGATGCCAAAAGAGTTGGGCGTTCGATTGTTCGATCTCAGCGAGATGTGATCCTTGAGGGCGGAATGAATGCCGATCTACATGTCACGACCGAGGAGTCTTTCGCTCGTTTCAGATAGTCTCGCAGCCTCGGTAGCATCGCAATCTGTACATACTGAGATCAGGAGATGCTAGGCGAGCAACGGGCCGAATGTATCCGTTCGTCAGAGCGCTTGACTGCGTTCAGCTCGCCGGCGCAAATCAAGGACATGCGATCGATCAGCGACCCTTCTGCTTCTTCCAGTCGATCAGGCAGTCATCGACGGCGCGGGACTGATCCAAACGGCACTGCCTTATGTTGAAGCAGGGCTAAAGTCGGGGCAGCTTGTCACAGTTCTGGATGATTTCGCGCCGCCGCCTGTCGATGGATTTTTCCTGTTTTACGAGCCAGCGGCAGATTAGGCCGCCCTTGAAGGCCTTCATCGATCATCTCTGGCAGTAACGCAGCACCGGGACGGCATCACAATGAGCACCGCTCCCATTCCCTCTTAGGCAACGATCGCGAGGGCCGAATAGCGCCGCACGCGGGGACCCTTTAATGGTTTTACGGTATCGGTGGGGCGTCGCTGTGCCGTACAAATGCGGGTCCAGCCCAATACCAGCAAGCCAATTGCCAGTATGATGCTGGCGCCGGCGACGCTTTTCTGGCCGCTCGCGGTCAGATTCATCGTCGCTGCCGGGTCAGACAGTGGCTCAATGAACCTAAGGAAGGGCACGTGCGGATTGATCGCGCCAGTTCGTTTAAGTACTCGAACTTAAGTAGCACGGTCACAGTCGCCTCACGAAAGGAGATTTCCGGCTTATTGCATTGGCAGACTGAGTTTTCACAAGAGCGCAAAGATCATCGGTTTTACGAGCTCATTGAAGACACGTTAAAAGACAAATTCGAGTATGGCTACCTAAAGATTGAGAGCAACTGCGCCGTCTGCGCGATCCAACCGTTCTTCCTGGTCGACCAAGATCTGCTAGCTGGCATCAGCGGACACGCGAAAAATTTTGTCACCGGCATCCGGCGTCTTTGGCCTCGTTTCATGCATGCATATACCTTTATGCTAGGATGTGTTGCCGGCGAAGGCCACCTTAGCGGTGACGAGTCCTTACAATTTGCAAATGCCAAGTTGCTGGCAAAATCATTGCCGCAGCTGGCACGCAAAATGAATTGCGTCATGGTTGTTTTCAAGGAGTTTCCTGCCAAGTATCGTCGGCCGCTGCAATGTCTGCGGCAGACCGGGTTTACCCGCGTGCCCAGTATGCCGATGACGACGCTGAGCATCGACCACAGGAATTTCGATGATTATTTGACTAGTGCTCTTAGCCCACGGACGCGTGCAAAAATTCGGCGCAAACTGCGCGCTGCTGGACGCGCGCAACCGCCAATCACTATGAGCGTCGTAGTCGATGCGACGCCAGTTGTTGATGAAATCTATCCGCTCTACAAAAGTGTCTTCGAACGCTCATCGCTACAATTTGAAAAACTGAACAAGGAATTCTTATGTGAGGTTGGACGACGGATCCCTGATAAAGTTCGGTTTTTCATTTGGCGGCAAGAAAGCCGAATTGTCGCCTTCGGCTTATGCACGATGCTGGGCGATAGCATTTGTCATGAATATGTGGGATTCGACTATTCCGTCGCATTCAAGCTCAACCTTTATTATCGAGTGTTTCATGACATTATCGAATGGGCAATTGCTAACGGCTACAAGCGCTTTTACAGCGGTAGCCTTAACTATGATCCAAAGTGGCATTTACGCCAATCACTTTATCCCCTCGATCTCTATGTGCGGCACACCTCCGGTCTGATTAACGTCCTGTTGAGATGGCTGCTTCCGTTGCTCGAACCGACGCGGTCTGACCCCATCCTTAGAAATTTCAACAATTACCGTGACCTTCGGGAATGAGAAGGCAAACAGAACGACGACTTTGGGATCGGCGCAGCACTTGACGAGATCGAGTTTTTCGAGTCGGTCAACCAGACGGGCGACCAAGCAAATAATTTCTAGTGGCCGTCAAATGCGAAAGATCAGATGATTGCGCCGTTGCCCGGATCAATTAAGTGCATGTGCTCCATATCAGCTTGGAGCATCATATTCGCACCAGCCGGTTCCACACTGCTTGGCTCGACTCTACTGCAGACCTCGCTGCCATTCACTGTGAAGAAGACCATTGTTTCCACCCCCAATGGTTCGACGACGTCAACGGTTACGGAAAACCTGTTCGACTCTGCGTTGGTGCTGTCGCGCGGCTCTGTGATGTGTTCGGGCCGCAGGCCGAGCAGCAAGTCCTTACCGACAGAAGATCGATAGCGCGTGGCATGGGCCGCCGGCACTGGCAATACAAGCGAGCTGGAAACACGCACGTTCAATCCGAGGCCACCGTTTGTTTCCAACCGACACGGAATAAAATTCATCGATGGGGAGCCGATGAATCCGGCCACAAAGCGCGTGCGCGGATGATGATAAAGTTCCTGGGGCGTGCCTATCTGTTCAATGCGGCCGCTGTTCATCACAACTATGCGATCGGCAAGTGTCATTGCCTCGACCTGGTCGTGGGTAACGTACACGGTGGTCGTCTTCACCTTCTGGTGCACACGCTTGATCTCGGTACGCATCTGCACACGCAGCTTCGCGTCTAGATTGGACAGCGGCTCGTCGAACAGGAACACTTTGGGATTGCGCACAATGGCGCGGCCCATGGCGACACGTTGGCGCTGGCCGCCGGAGAGAGCCTTCGGCCGGCGGTCCAGCAACTCGGTGATGTCAAGGATTCGCGCCGCATGCTCGACCCGTTGCCGGATCTCGGCCTTAGAGAATTTACGCAGCTTGAGTCCAAATGACATGTTCTCGAACGCCGTCATGTGCGGGTAGAGCGCGTAATTCTGGAACACCATCGCGATGTCGCGGTCCTTCGGCGGTAGGTCATTCACAACCTCGCCGTCGATGCAGATGTCTCCTGAGGTGACCTCTTCCAGGCCGGCAATCATGCGTAGCGTGGTACTTTTGCCACAGCCAGAAGGGCCGACAAGCACGACGAACTCGTTGTCTGGAATATCGAGATCGATCGAGCGGACCGCCTCAACATCATCGAAGCGTTTGACAACTTGACGCAGCGCAAGTTCGGCCATGTGTTCAGCCCTAGCCCTTGGTGGCGCCGGCGGTCAAACCGGCGATGTAGTAGTCCATGAGGAACGCATAGATCACGAGCGGTGGCGCAGCGGCGACTAGCGCGCCGG
>Ga0207777_1000586_pt1 | contig 9894 bp, 12 predicted proteins | sample LuqExpMetageno35_FD_187793 | JGI IMG/M metagenome (GOLD analysis project Ga0207777, IMG submission 187793) | Tropical forest soil microbial communities from Luquillo Experimental Forest, Puerto Rico - Sample 35 (SPAdes) | ecosystem: Environmental > Terrestrial > Soil > Tropical forest ...
CGGCCGCCATAGGGGAGCAGACCAATGACCTCGCTGACCGAGTGGAAAGTCCCTCAGGCGGTGCAGCCGCGCGCCGGCGACTATGCCTACGACCTCGAGGGCGCACTTTCTTCGGTAGTAGGCCTGCATTCCGTCATCCCGCCTGACGCCTTCACCGCTGACACGCTCGGGGTTGAACGCGCCGGCAATGGGGTTCTGATCGACAAGGGCCTTGTGCTCACCATCGGCTATCTGATCACCGAGGCCGAGACGGTCTGGTTGCATCTCGGCGATGGCCGTGTCGTGGAAGGCCATGCGCTTGGCTTCGACCACGAAACCGGCTTCGGTCTGGTGCAGGCGCTTGGGCCGATCGACCTGCCGACGCTTGCGCTCGGCTCCTCGCAGGCTGCCCAAGTTGGCGAGCGCGGGGTGGTCGGCGGTGCCGGCGGGCATACCCGTTCGCTCGCCGGCCGCATCGTCGCCAAACAGGAATTCGCCGGATATTGGGAATACGTGCTGGATGAGGCGATCTTCACGTTTCCGGCGCATCCCAACTGGGGCGGCACCGCACTGATCTCGGCGGACGGCGCGCTGATCGGAATCGGCTCGCTGCAGCTCGAACGTGCGCGCGAAGGCAAGAGCGAGCATCTCAACATGATCGTGCCGATCGACCTGCTGAAGCCGATTCTCGACGACCTACGCAAGTTCGGCCGCGTCAACAAGCCAGTAAGGCCCTGGCTTGGGCTCTATTCGACTGAGGTCGAGGATAAGGTGGTCGCTGTTGGCATCGCGCCCAAGGGACCGGCGGCGCGCGCCGAACTTAAGACCGGCGACGTGGTGCTGGCGGTCGCCGGCGAGAAGATTTCGTCACTTGCTTCATTCTATCGTAAGGTCTGGTCGCGCGGCAGCGCCGGCGTCGAAGTACCGCTCACACTCTATCGCGACGGTGTCACCTTCGACGTGCGGGTTAATTCATCCGATCGCGCGAAATTTCTGAAAGGTCCGCGGTTGCATTGAGCGTGAAATACCGGCGCGCGATCGTGATAGGGTGGTCGACGGCCTAGCGGCGCTTTAATCGATCCGCGCCTGCGGCCCCGACATCATGCTGGTCGACTGGGACGTGCCGATCCTTAACGGCATCGAGGTCATCCGCACCGTGCGCTCGCCCGATGTGTTCCCGCGGCCGGATCTGCCGATAATTATGCCGACCGATCGCGGCCACCGTATGTCGGTGCTGCAGGCGCCGCGCGCATGAATTCCTGGTCAAGCCGACCTCGGCCAAGGCGCTACGCGACCATCTGACCTCGATCGCAATCAATCCGCGACCGATGAAGCGGATTGGGGACTGCTACGTGCCGGAGCCGCGGCGCCTGTCGGCGGCCTAAGGACTAGATCGCTCAAACGCCTGCGATTTACGCTTTCGGAAAATCGTAGAGCCGCGTCGGATTGTTGGCGAGGATCGCCTGCCGGTTAGCAGGGCTGGTCCAGTCGAGAAACACATCGAGCAGCCTTTTGGCATCCGGCACCGGCCCCTCCGGGCGCGGATGCGGCCAGTCGGTGCCCCACACGACGTTCTGCGGATTGGCCGCGACCAGCGCGTCATGGAACGGTTGCGCCTCGACGTAATCCGGCGGTGTCGCGCCCAACCGATAGGTGCCGGAGAGCTTCGCCCATAGCCGTCCCTCGCTGACGCCGCGCAGCAGTGCCTGGAAGCCGGGATGCCTGGTGCCGTGATGGTGATCCATGCGGCCCATATGGTCGATCACCACCGGCACCGGCACGCGCGCGAGCGCGCCTGCCATCTCGGGCAGATCGCGGGCGTCAATCCACAATTGCAGATGCCAGCCGAGCTCGGCAAGCAGCGGGAGCAGCGGCGTGAGCTCGGCCAAGCCGACGCCGTTTTGATAGTAGGGTTTGCCGTCGCGGTGGAACTCGTTGGCGCGCAGGCCGCGTACGCCGGCGGCGTGCCATCGCTGGAGGATGTCGCGCGTGAGCTCGGCGCCGCCGACCGCGACGCCGCGCAACCGCCCGGGTTCGCGCGCCAGCGCGTCAAGCATGGCGCGGTTGTCGCGGCCATAGGCGCTCGGTTGCACGAGGACGCCGCGATCCATGCCGAGCCGGTCAAGCAGCGCGAGATAGGCTTCAAGCGGCGCATCATCCGGCGTGTAGCTGCGCGGCTCGGCATAGGGGAAGCGCACCACCGGCCCAAACACATGGCAGTGGCAGTCGCATGCGCCGCGCGGCAGTGCCCCGCTCATTTCGGCTCAAGTCCAGCGAGCTTAGCCGCTTCGCGCATGCGCTCATAATCGGTGCGGATGAAGGCGGCAAAACCCTCTGGCGTCATCTGCTCGGGCGCGGCGATCTCGGTGCCCATGCCGCGCAGCTTCTCCACCGCCAAACCTCCGCTGACCAGCCCGCCGGCCACCGCCTTCTGCAACTGCGCGATGATGGCGGGCGCTGTGCCGCTCGGCGCGAGGATGCCGATATAGCTCGAGGCTGTGAAGTCCTTTACTCCGCTCTCGATGAAGGTTGGGATATCGGGCGCGAGCTGCGAACGCGTGAGCGAGGCGAGCGCCACGATATGCGCCTGGCCCCCCTTATGCAGCGGCAATGCGGTGGAGAATTCGGTCATTGCCGCCTGGATGCTGCCGCCAATTAGGTCGGGCATCAGCGCGCCGCCGCTGCGATAGGGGATGTGCACGACATTGGCGCCGGTCGCGGCCTTGAAACGCTCGAGCGTCATGTGGGTAGCGCTGCCAACGCCGCTGGTGGCGATGCTAAGCTGCTGCTGCTTCGACATCGCAATTAGTTCAGCGATCGATTTGGCCGCCACTTTTTTGTTGAGGATGATTGCGTGCGGGGCGTAGCTGGTCAGCGCGATCGGCGCGAAGTCCTTAAGAGAATCATAGCCGAGCTTGGCCTGCACGAACGGATTGACGGTGAGTGGACCGTTTGAGCCGACCAGCAGCGTGTAACCGTCGGGCGCCGAGCGCGCCACCACTTCCGCGCCGATACTGCCGCCGGCGCCGCCGCGGTTATCGACGATCACCGGCTGGCCCAGCGCTTGGCTTATCCGCTCGCCGACCAGCCGGCCGACGATGTCGGCATTGCCGCCGGCGGCAAAGGGCACGATCAACCGGATGGGCCGGTCGGGATAGGCGGCGAAGGCATTTCGGGGAAGCAGGCTTGCGGCCGAGCTGGCAGCAAGCGTGGCGATCAGCGTGCGGCGTGAGATCGGCATGGTCTCCTCCCAGGGGTTCTTAGTTTCTCAGCCTATGATGGATCAGTCCGCCTCGCCCGGTAATTTGGCGGCGTCGATCACCGCGATGGTCGCGAGCGCAGCGCCGGTCTGTTTTTCCTTGCCCTCGGCAAGGCTGAACAGGTCGGCGGTGACCACCGTCACGGTGCTGCCCGGTCGCAGCACGCGGGCGCGGCAGATCAACCGCTCGCCGGTCGCCGGCGCCATCAAATTGAGCTTGTATTCCGCGGTCAGCACCGCCTGCCCGCGCTTGAGGATGGTCGCCGCGGCCACCGTCGTGGCATGATCAACCAGATAAGCGCTGACGCCGCCGTGAAACATGCCGAGATGTTGCAGCAGTTCGGGACGGCGGGCGACCGAGGCACTGCAGGTGCCGGGCCCAAGTTCATCGAGTTGGGACCCGATCAGATTGCAGAAACCGATGGTCGCGACGCGGGCGCGGACACGCCTGACGTTTTCCGCGAACTGCTCGGCCGGGATGGAAAAGGCGGGATTGTCGTTGCTCATGCCCGATTGTACGTTTGCTTGCGCATTAGCTTATCCGAAAGCCGGTTCCCATTATCGAGTTCATGCGTCAATCCGCGCTCATTCCGGCTTCCTTCACCAGCGCGCCCCATTTTGCGAACTCGTCGTGCATGTAGGCGCCAAACTGCTCCGGCGTGCCGCCGCTGACGTCGATTCCTTGTTGGGCGAGGTTTTTCTTCACGTCCGGCATTGCCAGGATTTTGCCGATTTCGCTGTTGAGCTTGTCGATGACTTCGCGCGGCGTGCCGGTGGGTACAGTGAAGCCGAACCAGGTCACCGCCTCGAAGCTTGGCAGTCCGGACTCAGCGACTGTCGGAACATTCGGCAAAAGTGCCGTGCGCTGCTGGCTGGTGACAGCGAGAGCGCGCACGCGCCCGGATTCGATCTGCGGCAGCGCGGTCGAGGTGATCGCGAACAGCGTGTCAATCTGTCCGCCGATCAGCGCGGTGGTCGCCTCCGGGCCGCCTTTGTAAGGTACGTGTACGATGTTGATGTCGGCGCGCCGACGGAACAATTCGCCAGTCATCTGCGGTGAGGTTCCGGTGCCACTCGAACCCATGGTCAATTTGCCGGGCTGCGCTTTGGCGAGATCGATCAATTCCTTGACTGTCTTGACCGGCACAGACGGGTTAACGATCAGCACGTTGGGCGCGGTTCCGGCAAGAATCACCGGCGCGAAGTCGTGCAGCACGTCGAATTGCAGTTTCTGGTAGAGCGTCGCATTGATCGCGTTGGCGACGGTGGCGACGAAAATCGTGTAGCCATCGGCCGGCTGCGTGGCGGCGTAGCGGGTGGCGATATTGCTGCCGGCGCCAGGGCGATTCTCGACCACGAATGGTTGACCAGTCGCCTCGGCGATCTTGGCGCTTACCAGGCGCGCCATCACGTCGACGCCAGATCCGGCGGTGAGTCCGACGATGACTCGCACCGGCCGGTTCGGATAGTCGGCTGTATGCGCCGCGACAAGGGCGGTGATGGCACCGAAACAGAAGATCACGCGCAACAGAATCGATCTCATAACGTCCTCCCGGAGCCGTTGTCGTTGTGTGCGATTCTTCTAATTGTTCATAAACAATCCGCCGTTCACATGGATGGTCTGGCCGGTGATGAAGCGGCCGTCGCGCCCACACAGCATCAGCACGGTCTGGACGATCTCGTTCGGTTCCGCAAACCGCCCCATCGGGATGCGTCTCATGTCGAATTGCAACGGCGTGGTGCGCACGGTGTTGGCCGGCCCCGGCGCGACGCAATTGACATTGATGTTATGCGCCGCGAGCTCGACCGCCAGCGCGCGGGTGAGGCCCGCGAGACCGGCCTTGGATGCGGCGGTCGGCGCGCGGTTGGCGATCGGCGCGTGGGCGAACAGCCCGCCCATATTGATGATGCTGCCGCCGCCGACACGAATGATGGCCGGCACCGCCGCCTGCGTGACGTGGAAGGCGCCGTCGAGCGTCACCGTCATCGGTCCGCGCCACTCCTCAAAGCTGAGTTCGAGGAACGGTTTCGCGGCATGAATGACGGCGTTGTTGATCAGGATGTCGAGCCGGCCGAAACGCTCGACGATACTCGCGATCATGCGGTCGACGGCGGTGCGGTCGGTGATGTCGGCGATGCAGGTGAGGGCCTTGCCACCGGCCGCCTCGATCGCCGCGATGGTCTCGGCCAGTTCCGGGCGCTGCGAGCGTGCATTGATCGCGATCGATGCGCCTTCTGCGGCCAAGGCGGCGCCCATGGCGCGGCCAAGATTGCGCGCGCCGCCGGTGATCAGAACTACTTTACGTGCGAACAGATCGGTCATATCGCTTTCTCACCCCGCAGGATTGAACGAAAGCGATCTTGATATTTTGCTCGCGCGTTGTCATCAGGCGGGCGCGGCGAGCGGCGCCCCCCGGTGGGCCGCTCGCCTAAGTGGTATCTATTCGACCTTGAGGCCGGCCTTCTGCACAATCTCGCGGTACATCGGAACTTCGCGGGCGATGCGCATCTTGAAGGCGTCCGGCCCTTCGCCGATCACCGGCGCGCCGGACTTGCGATAACGCTCCACTACGTCCGGCTGCTTCAGGATGTTAGTCAGCTCCTTGACCAGTCGGTCAATGATCGGCTGCGGGGTACCGGCCGGGGCCCATACGCCGTAGCTGGTGTCGGTCTCAGCATTCTTGATACCGAGCTCATCCAGTGTTGGCACGTTGGGAATTTCGGGCCAACGCGTCTTGCCGGTCTGCGCGATCGGGCGCAGCAAGCCGGATTCGATCTGACCTGCGAGCGAGCCGTAATTCGCCGTCATCATCGCGGCATCGCCGGCGAGCACCGCCTGCACTGCTGCCGGCACGGCGCGGTAGGGGATATGCTGCATATCGAGGCCGGCGCGCATCTTCAGGATTTCGCCGGCGAGATAGGGGGTTGTGCCGACGCCAGGGCTGGTCCAATTGGTTTTGCCAGGGTCGGCCTTCACCGCCGCGATGAAGTCTGCCAGCGTTTTGATTTTGGAGTCCGCCTTCACCGTGTAGACGTTGGGCGAGCCGCCCAGCAGCATCACCGGCGAAAAGTCCTTGATCGGATCGTAATTGGCGTTGGCGTACAGGCTCGGATTGACCACGAAGGCGCTCGAACAGACCAGCAGCGTGTAGCCATCCGGCGCGGAGCGAGCGACCGCCTGGATGCCGAGATTGCCGCCGGCGCCCGCGCGATTTTCGACCACCACCGGCTTGCCGAGCGCTTGCGCGAGCGGTTCGCTGACCAATCGCGCCGCAATGTCGGTGCCGCCACCAGCGCCGAAGCAGACGATCATGGTGATTGGCCGCTCGGGATATTCCGCGCAGGCGAGGTTCGGCGCGAGCAGCGCGAAGGCCGCTGCCAGCAGTACGCCAATTTTTCGCAACCCGATCATTTTCGTTTCCTCCGCCATACAGTTTTTGTTGTTCGATAGTGCTCAGGCCGAGAGCTGCGGACTGGAGCGGAAATTGTAGATCTTGGACCAGCTGTCGCGCATATCGCGCGTCGGCGCCTGGTAGAGCAGGCGGCGGCTCTGCACGAGGCCGATGTCGCGCTTCAGCTCGGCCATGCCCTCGGTGACCTTGAGCAGCACGGCGTTGCAGTCGAGCACCAGCGTGCCGTCAACTTCCGTGATCTTCTCGCGCCGGATAATGGCGTTGACCGTGGCGCAGGCGGCTAGCACCACCTCGGCGCCCTGCGTGGCCAGTCGCTTGGTCTCCTTGATGAAGCGCTCAGTCATCTGGCCGGGGTCGACGAAGGCCTTCTGCACTTCGGTGAAGTCGATGCCGAGATCGCCGAACGGAATGTGGCGCGAGGTGAGGCCGTATTCGAATGCCTTGCGGTCGTAGTATTGCGCCTGCTTGGAATGGAAGGCGACGCCGGAGAATTTCTGCCCGTACATGCAGGCGACCATCATCGACGTTTCGCCCAGGCCGAACACCGGGATCTTCACCACCTCGCGCGCCTCGGTCATCGCCGGATCGAGGAAGCAGCCAATCGCCACCGCATCGTAGCCGCGGTCGCCGGCTTGCATGATCTTGTTGAGCACGCCGCCGGGCGCGAAACTATTCATCGCCACCACAGCGTTGTAGTGCAGATCCATCGAGCCGTTATCGACGCCGTTGATGTCGATCTCGGTGTCGGTGCGTTTAATGCTGTTGAGCTGATCGGTCAGCGAGTTGCGATAGTCGTTCAGGCGATGGATCGGGGTGCTGCTCTGCCACCAAATTTTCATTGGTCGTTTCCTTCGTGTCACGGGGTGGGCCGCAATATGTCGCGGGGCGTCAGAGCCCAACAACCTTCGCCGCAGCCGCGCGACAATATTGCAAGAAACTAACTAGTTAGTCTATAGCATCATGGCGGCGCCGGAAAGGGCTGATCGTTGGCGTCGGATGGCTGGAACACGTCAGGAATTTCCTGTTTTCTAGTGGTTTCGCGCAGTGGCGGGGGTGACACCGTGCATGTGCGGCTGAAAGTGTTGGAGAAGCGCGAGACCTCGAATCCCGACCGCGGCGTGATGAAGCGCCAGCTGCAGGTGCTCAATCAGCGCGGCGAAGTAGTGCAGGAGGGCGTGCAGGCCTTCCTGCTCAAGCGCAAGTCAAAGTAACGCGGCTTAGCCGTCCGGATAAAGCCGCACATAGCGCAAAATCATATCGATGATGTGATTTTCGCGCTGCTGCAGCCGTTTCGGCTGCAGCACGTTGATATGAAAGATAGTGTTCAACGTGTGCTGGTGCGCGACGTAATATGCCGACAGGCTGGAGATCGAGATATAGAGGTCGACCGGATCGATGTTGGGACGGAAGACGCCTTGCGCGGCGCCGCGCTTCAACAGGTCTGTGAGCGCATCGACGATCTGCTGATACATCTCGCCAATCAGCTTCGAGCGTTTGACGTGCTTGCCGCCGTGGAAATTCTCGCTCGCCAGCAGCTTGCCGTATTCCTGATGCTCCACCCAGATCGACATCAAAAGGTGCACGAGCTGGCGCACGCCGGTTTCCGGATCCATCTGACGTGCCAGGAATTCACGCTGCCGCTCGCGAATTGACAGATAGGCGGTCTCCAGCGCGGCAGTGAACAAGTCGTCCTTGTTGCCGACGTATTGGTAAAGCAGCGTCTTGTTGACGCCAGAGCGGCGTGCGACCTCATCGACGCGCGCGCCGTCGAGTCCCTTGAGCGCAAACTCGGCGATCGCCGCCTTGATAATCTTTTCCCTGGCGAGCGCGGCGGTGCGTTTCGGCCGCCGGGTCCTCGCGGTCTTGCTCGCTCGTACCAAAATTGAAATCTCCCGGGCCGGCCTGATTGCACGAAAACTAACTAGTTAGTATACATAGCGCGGCGCCGGCGGGAAAGGGTGGTAAATCTGACGTCCGACGGTCTTTGCCAGCGAATTCGCTCCGTATTTCGGGAGGTTAGAGCCATGAAACCAGTCCGTGTGGCCCTGTTCGCACCGGGCATCAATACGAAGGTGATGGGCAAGGCTCTGGGGGCCAGCGTGGACGCCGTAATCCTCGATCTGGAAGATTCGGTGCCGATTGCCTCCAAGGCAGAGGCGCGCACGTTGGTCGCCGGCGTGATTGATGGTTCGCTCACCAATCCCAGTCCGATGAATTGGGTGCGTGTCAATGGCGCCTCGACCAGCTATCTCGCCGACGATCTCGCCACGGTGGTGCGCCCCGGCCTTGCCGCGGTCATGCTGCCGAAGGCGGAGTCGGTCGAGGATGTGCAGCAGGCCTCGGCTTTGATCGCGCGTCACGAAGCGAGGCGCGGTATGAATGCCGGTGCGGTCGAAATCATCCTGCAGATCGAAAGCGCGCTCGGCATTTATCGCGCCTTCGAGTTGATCAAGGCCAGCTCGCGCGTCGCCGCCACCTGTCTCGGCGGCGCCCGCGATGGCGATCTGCAGACCGATCTCGGCTGCTCGTGGTCGATCGAGGGCACCGAATTGATGTATGCGCGCTCTAAGCTTCTGCTCGATACTCGCGCAGCCGGCAGCCACGTGCATCCGCTTGATGGCGTGTTCAGCGATCTGAATGACGAGGCCGGCCTGATTGCCGACACGCGGCTGTCGGCGCGGCTCGGGTACATCGGTCGCACCATCATCCACCCTAAGCAGATCGCTCCGGTGCGCCAGGCTTATGCGGTACCGGAGGCGGAGGCGAGCTATTATCGCAAAGTGGTCAGCGAATTTGAGGCCAAGGAAAAGCAGGGGATCGCCGCCATAACGGTCGACGGCAAGCTCGTCGATTACGCAATGTTCCAGCGCGCGAAGCGCGTGCTCGATCTGGTCAATCTCGATCAAAGGTGAGTGTCCATGGATTTCAATTTCACTCCAGATCAGGAAACGCTGCGCGACCACATCCGGCAGCTGCTCGACGAAGTCTGCCCGCCGGAATACGCCGAAAAGTGCGACAACGCAGGCAGGCCGCCTCGCGAGGCCTATGATGCGCTCGCCAAGCACGGTTGGTTTGGCTTGAGCCTGCCGACCGCATATGGCGGCATGGGCGGCTCCGCTATCGACCTTGCCATCCTGCTGGAAGAAGCGGGGCGGCATTTCGAGGAGCTCGGCATCTGGGTGTTCCGCACCCTCACTTACGGTGGTTACGCGGTGGTTCAGCATGGCACGCCAGAGCAGAAGG
>Ga0207777_1000590_pt1 | contig 9864 bp, 8 predicted proteins | sample LuqExpMetageno35_FD_187793 | JGI IMG/M metagenome (GOLD analysis project Ga0207777, IMG submission 187793) | Tropical forest soil microbial communities from Luquillo Experimental Forest, Puerto Rico - Sample 35 (SPAdes) | ecosystem: Environmental > Terrestrial > Soil > Tropical forest ...
GCCCGAGATTATCGAGAACCGCACGACCGGGCTACTCACCCCCTCCGGCGATCCGGCGGCAATGGCGGCCGCACTGCACGAACTGTTGACCGATACGGAACTCGGACAGCGGCTAGGGGAATCCGCGCGCGCTGAGGCGCGCAAGAATTACACTCTGGAATCGTATCGGCACAAGTTGGTCGGTTTCTACCAAGAAACTTTGCGCGCAAGCCGCGGGCAATGAATGGCCAGGGGAATTTCGGAGGCAATTATGGGCTGCCGGCCAGCAGACAGGTGACAGCCAGGAGTTTCCCGCGTCAGCTCGCCGAGACAGGATGGGCGCGCCAGCGATCCACCAGGAACCACCAAACCCACTTTTGCCATTCGTCCACGACAGTCTTGGCCCAACGGCGGTGCTTCCACCACTGGTCTGCAGTACGCACCCAAGGCGTGCCGGGATCGGTTGGACCGCCGAGGGCGGCCACATGCCACTGATATTGCGGCAATCGTCTTTGGAAGATCGTCAGCGCACGGCGGCTGTGATAGGCCGAGGTGACGATCAGAACCGAGGAAACTGGTAACGGTTGCAGACATCGCGCCACGTCCACGGTTTCTCCGAACGTCGAGTCGGCAAAGACCTCACATACGGTAGCCCGGTCGGGAGCGTTCTTCGTGACGAAAGCCCGCGCGAGGTCGGTATCAGACACCCCGAACTGGCTGCCCGGGGAATGAACATCCAGAACCAGGCGCGGAGCAAATCCCTCGTCCACCAACTTCATTGCGTACCAGAATCGCGAATCGTCCCGGTCACCAGCCAGCACCAATATCACTTCAGATTTGACCGGATCGTTAACCACCAGCACAGAAGCCCCGCGCAATGCCAAGAAACAACCTGCAGCGATCAGCACGAGCAGCGCGAGGATTCGCTTAGTCAATTCAGACGCCGCCAGTAGGGGGTGCGACCTGGACCTCGCGAGTCGAGCCCTCGAGACTAACACCCAGATCTTCTGCGTAGACGCTCACGAGTTTCTTGCCGATGACTGGCCAGTCATAACGCGAAAGCACCAGCCGACGGCCGTCTTCCGAGAGGCGGCGCCAGTCGGCACTTGACTCGTGAAGACCCACGACCGCGTCGGCCATCGCGGAAGGTGTGTCGGCGAGCACGAAATCTTTGCCCCCTTCGGCTGAGAGTCCTTCGGCACCCAGCGCCGTGCTTATAACCGGGACACCAGCGGCCATTGCCTCAAGGATCTTGAGTCGCGTACCGCCGCCCACACGCAACGGCACCACCGCAGCCAGCGCCTCGCGGTAATAAGGACGCAGGTCGTCCACAGTGCCGGTCACGGCGATGCCGGCTTGATTGGCCAAAGCCGAGACCTCCGCCGTGGGACGAGCACCCACAATCTTGAATTCCAATTCGGGCCGACGTTGCCGCACCTTGGGCCAGACTTCACGGGCAAAGTAACAAACCGCGTCCACGTTGGCGTGATATTCCATCAAGCCGACGTACACCAGGCTGCGGCGTGGGCCTCCCGGCAAGCGCTCAACTTGCGAAAAATAGGAAACATCTACGCCGTTCTCGACGACTTCGATACGCGCTCCGGGCTCCATCGACAAAAGCAGTTGCCGCTCGCGCTCACTGCAAACGGTGTGAGCGTCACCCAGGCGAAGGAATTTCTGCTCGAACCGGCGCAGGAGGTGGGCAGTCCGACGAGCGTAAAGGCGGCGAAGGCCGCCAGAATAATTCTCCGCGTAACGATCCTGGATCTCTGACTCGATGTTGTGCCAATCGCAAAGCATGGGGATTTGCGGTGCAATCTGACGAATTCGCTCAGCGTAGGCGAATAGATGGACATTTTCCACTTGAACAGCATCGAAGGCCTGTTCTCGAAGCAGCCGCTCGAGGCAAGACAAACCGGTGCGAGTGGTGAAGTTCAGGATGCTGACCGGTGTCGAACCGAGGAACCCACGCATTAGACTCACACGAGAGTAGCCGGTGTCGCGGTAGAGCCTGACGACTTCAGCGTCATTGAGTTCCGGCAGACGCTCGCGGCCCATCCCCGTTCCCTTGCTGGACTGCGCGGCTTCCAGACCGACATAAGTCAGAGCTGCATGGCTGGCGACCTCCCGTGCAAGGTAAAAGTCACGGATGTGGGCTCCGGAACGCAACGGCCAGCAGACTCGCGGAGAAAGGTAGAGCACGCGCATTGGAAGCGTTTCCTTGATATCGCCCGCTACGGGCAGGCCAAATCCGAAATGGCCCATTGCCGCTTCGCTCGATGAAAGGCAGCAGCAAGCGGCACTTGCAGTGAATCGCGCATAGTCCGCGATGCCGCAGCGGCGTTCCTTTCACTTTACAATAGGACAACCCACGGTTGGGTGACAGACAAGACATGAAGAAACTTCTAAAGCGGAGCGTACAGGGTGTCTTTCTGGTCTTGGCGCTGCCGCTTGCTGCGATAGCCGGATTTGGCGCCTGGAGCGAGGGTTTTCGTTTTTCCGCCCACGCTTGCGCACTGGCACCGGGCATTCCGGGCGACTATTTGCGGATTGCGTTTTATAAGCTAACGCTACAATCTTGCTCCCTCGACAGCCGTATCGAGTTCGGGAGTTTCTTCGCCCATCCCAGCGCCAGTGTGGGAGAAGGTGTCTATATAGGCGCCTATTGCGTGATGGGAAAGTGCTCCATTGGCGACCGCACCCAGGTAGCCTCGCACGTTCAAGTGCTGAGCGGGCGCCGGCAACACAGTCGTGATGCTTCAGGAAACATTACTGGCGCCGAAGGCGGAGAATTTTTGCAGGTTGAGATCGGGACGGATTGTTGGCTTGGGGCTTGCGCTGTTGTTATGGCTTCGGTCGGAGCCGGCACAACCATAGGGGCTGGCGCGGTGGTGGTGAAACCCATCGAGGCCGGAGTCGTGGCCGTGGGCAATCCTGCGCGGGTACTCGAGCGAGTAACCGTGACAGATTCCAGTGTGCCCCGGGTGGCCGCTCCGCAGAAGACGTAAGGTCAGGCTAGAATGGTGCTTTTCGAGGGACTTCTTGAGCGGAATGAGCGACGACAATGCAAGCACTCCCCGTCTGCGCACCGTACTGATATGCCACGACGACGAGACATTGAACCGGCAGGCCCTTCCGCGCTGGATGGCTTCCTTCACGGATCTCGCGGGAATCGTCGTAATCCGTGAACCACAGTCCCGGTTTTGGAAACGGATCAAACGGGAGATTAAGCGGGTCGGCATTTTGCGCTTCGCGGATGTCCTGGCGTTCCGTGTTTACAGCCGCCTCGTCCTCCGCTCCCGCGACGAGCGCTGGACGAACAACGCCCTTCACGAATTGTTGCAGCGCTACCCCGAGGTTCCATCGTCGACCCAGATTCTGATTACACCCAGTCCTAATAGTCCCGAGACCGAGGAGTTCTTGCGGTCGATTGGCCCCGACATCATCCTCGCCCGCTGCAAGCATCTGCTGAATCAGCGCATCTTCGGACAGGCGAGAATCGGCACGCTGGTGATGCACCCAGGCATTTGCCCGGAGTACCGTAACGCCCACGGCTGTTTCTGGGCCCTGGCCAATCGCGACACCGGGAATGTTGGCATGACGCTGTTGAAGATCGACGCCGGCGTAGATACCGGTCCGGTCTATGGCTACTACCGCTGCAACTATGACGAAATCGCGGAATCCCACAACGTCATCCAAGCCCGCGTGGTCTTCGACAACCTGGACGCGCTGCGCGAGAAATTTGGCGAATTCATGGCTGGAACTGCCCGTCCTATCGATACCTCGGGCCGGAAGTCCCAAGCCTGGGGGCAACCCTGGCTGAGTGCGTACCTTCGATGGAAGCGGGCCGCACGGGCTGACAAGAGGGCTTGATGCGCACTCTCGCACTGCTGTACCACGACATTGTTCCGGCGGGACAGTTCGCACTGAGCGGATTCCAGAGTCCCGATGCCGATATTTACAAGCTGGATTGCCGAGACTTCGAGGGCCATCTCAAACGAATCGCCGCCGTGCTGGACTCGCCGCCCGCTCATTCCTCCGAAGTGCGGCTGGCGGGCCGCATCCGCCTGCTGATCACCTTCGACGACGGAGGGATCAGTGCATGGCTCCACACTGCCGACCTGCTCGAGCAGTTTGGCTGGCGCGGCTATTTTTTTGTCACTACGGATCGGATCAATACACCTGGATTCCTGAGTGAATCCCAAATTCGCGACTTGCATCGGCGCGGCCATATCGTCGGCAGCCATTCCTGCAGCCATCCTTCACGGATGTCGCATTGTTCAACAGAGCAAATGGATCGAGAGTGGAATGTCAGCACAGAAAGACTGACTCAGATTCTTGGCGCTCCCGTGAGCACCGCTTCCGTGCCGGGTGGATATTACTCCCAAGACGTCGCGGCTTCGGCAGCGCGCGCCGGGATCCGGACATTGTTCAATTCCGAACCCGTCACGTCACCGCATCAGGTTCAAGAATGCATGGTCTTTGGCCGATTTTCAGTGCAGCAAGGGGTCTCTGCTGACTGGGTCGCCTCCGTTGCGTCCGGAGCAGTGTATCCGCGATTTCGCAGATTCGTGTTTTGGAACGCGAAAAAGATGATGAAGGCGGCAGGCGGTGAGGCGTGGCTGCAGGCAAGGCGAAAGCTGCTGGCGAGCCGGACTGGCCAGAAGTAGCGCTTGATCTGTGGTTTGACGGAATGCAAGAGGAGCTTATACGGAAGCGATGGTTTACCTGTAAGTTAACGCACGTGAGCTATAATTTAGCAGTCAGATCACGGATTCTGTGCTCTGGCTCGGTTTCGGGGTCCGAGCAGAACTTCCGAAGAGCGAGCCGACAACACAGGGGCGGCCACGAGCATGTCGAGCACTTTTAGGGCTTTAGAAACAACCGGCAACTACGGCGGAGATGGCCCCGCGATCGACAGTGTCTCGCGCGCTAAGCCGGCGGCCTGGTCTCGGGACGAAGGACAGTCTCAGATCTATAAGACCTTCCATCACATACTCCTTTTGTATGTGTTCATGTACGTGAGCCGGATCCCTGAGTTGGTTCCATGGTTGCGTATTGGATTTCTGCTGCAACCGCTTTTGCTGGTGGGCCTGTTCATGACGGGCGAAACCGGTGTTCTCACGAGAGCGCGCTCGACGCGATGGCTGATCGCGTTCACTGTCTGGGTCGCGATTTGCGTACCGTTCAGTTTCTGGCCAGGCGGAAGTTTTGCGACGTTAGTCAAAACTGCGCAGAGCTTGCTGTTGGTGGCATTTGTCCTGGCCTTCGTGCAGTCATTCCGCGATGTAATGCGGATTCTGGCCGCGGTGGGGTTGGCCTCTAGCGCGATTGCCGTTATGTCATTTGTTTCTTCCGCAGATATCAACAACCGGCAAGGTTTGGGTGGATCGGCGAGTCTCGCAGACCCGAACTTTTACGCGCTCTACTTGCTGGTTGGGTTGGCGTTTCTTGGTTTAACAGCTTCGTATAGCCGAGGGTTCGTGCGATTCTGCTGGTTCGCGCTGATGCCACTGAATCTGGTCGGAATCCTCCGTTCGGGCTCGCGGGCAGGCCTGGTGACGCTTTTGGTGGGACTGGTTTTGTTCCTGGCGTTTGGTTCGGCACGACAACGTACCGTACTCCTGTCGGCAGGCTTGGCCGGAGTTCTGCTGGCAGGGGCGTTTTTGCCGAGCAACATCAAGGCCCGCTTCATCTATTGGTTCGCGCCATCTGCCGCCGATACCTACCTCTTACCAGGGAGCGATACGAGCGCTTCCGGGGACTATGAAGCCGAGCGTGGCCTAGCCAGCGCACAAGCTTCAACGGAAGCCAGGATGTACCTCCTGCAGCGGAGCCTGATCTTGACAGCCAAGCACCCCATCCTCGGGGTTGGGCCTGACCAGTTTCAGAGCGCCGAAGCCGAAGACGCCGGACTGCAGAATGTCAAAGGGGCTTGGCATTATACCCACAACACTTACACCCAGGTTTCCTGCGAATGTGGCATTCCGGGCCTGATCTTGTTTGGCGGGGCCTTGATCTGGGCATACAGCGGGTTGTCACGAGTGCGGCGTCGCGGCCCTTCGAAGATGATCCGCCAGACCGCCGTGTTTATCCAGGTGGCGTTTATGATGCTGATGGTCGGGGCGTTCTTCTTGAGTCTCGGCTACGGTGGTCTGCCGTTTCTCATGATCGCATTTACCGAGGTTTTCAAGCGGGTGGCCGCGAGACACACTCGAGAGTTGCACCTCCAGCGGGTGCAGCCTGAATTGAGCGCGGCAGTTTAAGCCATTCGAGTTATCAGCGCTTCTTCCGAATGCACGATGCCGGCGACGAAAGATGGGTTTTGGGGTTGTCAGGAGCGCTGTCCGGCTAACCCTTGGCTTAGAGGTTGCGCAGTTGGTAATGTGAGTACTGGTAAGTTACCGCGGTGGGCCAACAGAGTGACAGGAACCCGCTCATAAAATCACCATTCGTTACCATTGTTGATTGCCACATGTGAGGCGAGTTGCCAGTCAACACACCTGCAAGACTGAACTTAATCACTCGCTTCAGCCGCTGGGTTGGAGCGACGGTTTCCGGCGCACTGCTGGATCTTTGGCGCCCACCGGCAAGCCAAATTCCGTTCCTTGATGGCCTTCGTACGATTGCCGTTTTACTGGTGGTGAATAACCACCTTAACGAGCAGTTTGTAGCTGCCAACGGCACCAATTTCTACTCGCGAATTCCGTTTGTGGTAAACGGTTGGATCGGAGTCGACCTCTTCTTCGTGCTCAGCGGCTTTTTCATAGGGGGACAACTCTGGAAAGAGTTACAACGGAGCGGGAGAATTGAGATCAGGCGGTTCGTGCTGCGCCGAGGTTTCCGGATCTGGCCGCTGTTCTATTTCGTATTTTTCTGCATATTCGTGCTTACCTGGCCACATGCTGCGGCCAAGCAATACGGCTGGTCAGACGTGGTGTTTCTGACTAATTATTTGAACCACGGGATAGTGCTTGGCAGTTGGTCGCTTTGCACCGAGGAGCAATTCTACATTCTTGCTCCGGTGCTTCTAGCGCTTTTCGCGACACGCAAGATCCGCAACTACCGGCCCTGGCTGTGGATTATCCTGGCGCTTCCCCTGCTGAACCGGATCGCCGTCTGGGTGTACGAAACCGGTCATTTCTTCGAAATTAGCCCAGTCGTGTTCGCCAATATCTACTATAAGTTCAATACTCATTGCGACGGGTTGATCATGGGTATGATCATCTCTAACGTTTGGGTAAGCTCAGGAAAAGACCAAGCGCCACGTCGCAAGAACTGGGCAGCCGTGAGCGTGCTCGCCGGGTTTGGGATACTAGTACTGGCACAGCGAGTACAACACCAAGTCTTGATTTTCACGGGATTAGCATTTTTCTTCGGTTCACTCGTCTGGTTTGGCTTGCACTGGAACGTATCTTTTTTCAATTCGCGGTTGTTTTATTGGGGATCGCGGCTCTCTTATGGCATGTATCTCAACCATGCGTATCTGGTGCCTTGGGTTAACAATCGCGTATTGCCACATGTGCCCATGGCCCCGATCCCACGACAAATCACAGGTTTTATTCTGTTGAGTGTACTGTCAGCGCTGCTCGCGGTTGTTACATTTTGCCTTGTCGAACATCCATTTCTGGAACTGCGGGGACGCTGGCTTGCGGGAGAAAAGGACCGAGTCCGGATGGCGGTCGAAACTAGTGCGGTTTAGTTCAGTTCGCAACCAAGTCTCCCGCGCCTGATTAGTCGAGGGCGGCGACTGCACCTAATACGCCGGCTTTTTGCCCTGGCGCCAATCGACGAAATCCCAACTCCAATAAAAACCCTGCGACCATTCCTTGGCCGAGTAAGGATAGCCCTCGTCATAGACGTGCGAGAAGAGGTCGTCACCGCGCTGCCGCGCAAGGTCATCGCCGGTCAATCGCCAATACCAGGCGTAAGCGGGCGAAACCAGGTTGTTTAGTTGTGCCCCAGTCCATTTCTGGCAATTCACCCAGCACCGCTGGCCCGTCGGTTCAGGGTTGTAATAGAAGTGGTGGGCAGCGTGGTCGTACCAGTTCTCCCATATCTTGTCCAAACTCATCTTGATCACGACAGGAATACGTTCATCGTGCGAGATCAGGTACCAACGAATGAGTGGACGCATCGCCAGCCCCAACATGAATGGCTCGTTGAACGAACGATCCGGACTGCCGCTGGCATTGGCATAGAGCTGGCCGAGCGCCGCCTCAGCGAAATAAGGCAAGTCGTAGTCTTCTTGTCCGGTCACGTCGCGCTTTGCGAGCCTCCCCTCAAAGGCGAAGGCGTTTTCTCGCGTGGCAAAATCATTGACCGACCCGCGCGCACCTTGCCCGCTGTCAGCGGTGCTGATAACTACGTCCCGGTAGGAGGGATCTTTGGTCTGGCGGTAAGCACCCACCAGCGTCCAGGGAAAGTAAAAATACGCAGGCATGGCATTCGGGCCGAATTTCTGGAACTTGTCGCGCATCGCGGCCGCGACAAAGACTCCGCAGTTTGCCCAAGAGGGATCGCCGGTGTACTGTGCGATGCGAAAGAAGGTCTCGTCGTTATAAAACCATACTCGGGCATTGCTACCCGGATCATAAGCCACGGGGTAAGGCACGCCCGTATCGCTGAGCGTAACCACTCCTTTGGCATCGGCCCAGCCCAGCGGCGCTTGCGGGTCTTTGCGATTGGCACAGCGGGGATACATCGCCAGGGCCGAGCCGCCTCCATCGGTACTGGAGGTCATGATGCGTTCCCACGTCTTCAGTCCCGGAATCGGGGGAGAGTCTTTGGGCGCCGCGATTTTGGTCGCAGGCACCGATATGGTTTTCACTGTGTACTGAAAAGAATTGGGATTCTGTTCGGCGTCACGCGATTCGGAGGTCTTCACGGTGACGCGAAAATCACCTGGCGGCGTGATGGCTGGGACCTTGGCAAACATCGTGACCGCGAATCCCGCCGGATCGACGAGTCCATAGCCGTTTGTCGTGGGCACTGGCATACGAACGGACTGCTGTCCGCGCCAACTTAAGACCGTTCCCTTCGGATAACCGCTCATTGAGCGAATGAATACTGGTTGGTTTTGCGCGACGGGTTCTGACTTGCCGGGCACGTACACATTGAAAATGTAGTGAACTCCCTGCCCGCCGGACTTGATATGAGCGCTAGCCAGCTTATCGGTGCACGGCGTATCGAAGGCCGGGTCGGTCACGCGGAGTTTGAACGTGGTTGGACTGACGTAGGCCAAGCAATACGGGTAATAGCGTCCAGCGCCAAACTGGTAGAGCCCGTCCGGCAATTTTCCACTCGATGTGAAGTAGACCCAGGAACCTTCGCCGTAGAGGTGCGGCTGTTCAGAGGTACAGATATCTGTCTCGGGATCGCACTTGATCCTCAATGCCCTGGTCGCCCGAAACGACATCGCGTGGATGTAACCAGCGAATGACATCCCCTGGGCGCCTTCGCCTGGAATCCGACCGTCGAGATGAATCGGCGGCCCATTCGGCGTGGCCGAGAGCTTGAAACTATTGTCCGACCAGTCGCGAACGTAGTAGGTCTTCGTGTGGTCCGTGCTCCAACTGACGAGTCCCCCTGGCAGGTTGCCGGTAGTCACCAGCTTGACTTCGGTGCCGTCGGGCAGTCCTCCAAAAGGCATGGGTGTGTTCGTACTGCACGTATCGGAATTGAAATCGCAGCTCGTAATGACGATGTCGGCCCGGGGAACCAGTTTGGCGCCGTCGTTGTAGACACCAAGTGGTTCCTGATCCGGCCAAGTGTAGGACCCAACGAAAACAGCCCTCGAGCCTACCCAGGAGATCGGATCGCCGTGTTCCGTGAGGTCGCGGGCTGGAAAGATGGTCTCGGCTTGCGCCAGCCGAGGCAGCAGGC
>Ga0207777_1000591_pt1 | contig 9855 bp, 10 predicted proteins | sample LuqExpMetageno35_FD_187793 | JGI IMG/M metagenome (GOLD analysis project Ga0207777, IMG submission 187793) | Tropical forest soil microbial communities from Luquillo Experimental Forest, Puerto Rico - Sample 35 (SPAdes) | ecosystem: Environmental > Terrestrial > Soil > Tropical forest ...
TTTTCCTCGAGGCGATCCAACTTCGTTGTGCCGGGAATCGGGACGATCCACGGCTTTTGCGCGAGCAACCAAGCGAGAGCGATTTGCGCTGGTGTTGCTTTCTTGCGTTGCCCGATCTGCTGAAGCAGGTCCACCATAGCCTGATTCGCCTTACGGTTGTCGGCGTTGAAGCGCGGAAGGATGTTGCGGAAGTCCGTGCTTTCGAATGTGGTTTTGTCGTCGATTTTGCCGGTGAGGAAGCCTTTGCCAAGCGGGCTGTAGGGAACGAAGCCGATTCCCAACTCTTCGAGCGTGGGCAAAATCTCTTTTTCTGGTTCGCGATACCAGAGCGAGTATTCGCTTTGCAGCGCGGTCACCGGCTGGACCGCGTGCGCGCGCCGGATGGTCTTTGCGGCGGCTTCGGACATTCCGAAGTGTTTGACCTTGCCCTCTTGAATGAGTTCCTTCACGGCTCCGGCCACGTCTTCGATGGGAACGTCAGGATCCACGCGGTGCTGGTAGTAGAGGTCGATGACATCGGTCCTGAGGCGTTGGAGCGATCCTTCCACGACCTTCTTGATATGCTCCGGCCGGCTGCTCAGAGCGCTCCATCTGGCTTCGCCTTCAGACGCGGGCTTCCAGCCGAATTTCGTGGCGAGGACCACTTTGTGGCGGAAGGGTGCGAGAGCTTCTCCAACGAGCTCTTCGTTGAGCAGCGGGCCGTAGACCTCGGCGGTGTCAAAGAAGGTGATGCCACGATCGACAGCGGCGTGGAGAAGCGCGGTCATCTCCTTTTTGTCCTTCGGTGGGCCGTAAGAAAAACTCATGCCCATGCAGCCGAGACCGATCGCAGAAACTTCCAGATTGTTTTTACCAAGTTTGCGTTTTTGCATTTTTCTCCATCCTTAAACAAGATTTAGTAGTGCTCCCAAGCGACGCGCCAGAGTTCTTTCGGATTCGACGACTTCACGATGAGTTGGTTGCCGGAAAGTTCGAAGACGCGCGAAAGATCCTTGCCGATGAGGCTGCGCACCATCGCACCTTCGACGTGGAAGGTGAAGGTGTGGGCGCTCTCGTCGACTTGGTAGGTGCCGAAGGACGCTTCGTAGCCGCCTTGAGTGTACTGCACCGGACCGCCCTGGCCCCCGGCTCGCGGGTTGCGATACATGACCTGGACGGACATGTGACCGTCTCGCGTGTAGACCAGCTGGCCGGTACAGTCGGCGAGGTGGACTTTGCCGTTGGCGTCCGGTTCTTCGAGCCAGGCGAGCCGCCAGGCGCCGATAAAGCGATCCTGCAGGCGTGCGTTTTCCGCGCGAGCTTGGTGAACGTGCAAGGTCACGGAAACGGCGGAAACGAGCATGACGGTTACGATCAAGAAAATCCCATTGAGCGCAAGCGGCTTTTTGATTTGATGGAAGTTCATTCGGTCACCGTACAGCTTCAAAGGTAATGGAAAGGGCTTGCGCCGCGCTTCCCTGATCCTGCCGATTTTTTGCCTGATCCTGCCTGGGATGCCGATTTTGTGCACGGATTGGTTTGGAAGGCGTATGCTGCAACCAGGTAATAAGGATAACGCGATGAAAAGGAAGCAGAACCGAACTGAACAGACATCAGCGATCGCCGAAAAAGGGGCGGAGCTGGCTCGGAAGATTGCTGCGCTTGCGCTCGTCGAGGGAGGAAATTCGACAGCGATTGAAGGCTTGCTGCTTTTTCGGCGAACGAAAACAACCGCGTGTTATCGCGCAACCTACGAGCCGAGTGTCAGCGTGTTCGCGCAGGGAAAGAAACGCGTCAACCTGGGGGGAACGATTTATCTCTGCGAAGCGGGGTCGTTTCTGCTTTCATCGATTGATGTGCCAGTGGAGAGTCAAATCCTGGAGGCATCGGAAGAGATGCCGATGCTGACGATGTGGTTGCGGCTGGATATGCAAATGGTGCGAGAGATTCTAAGCAGGGAGGAGTTGCCGGAGCCGGGGATTTCGTCGCAACGACGCGGGCTTGCCGGGGGGCAGGCTACGCCGGGATTGCTGGGAGCGTGCGTGCGGTTGATCGAGTTACTGGACGCGCCTGAGGATATTCCCTTCCTCGGCCATTTGATCCAACGGGAGATCATCTACCGCATTCTGCGAGCTCCACAAGGAGACCGGCTGCGCGCCATCGCCACGAACGGCGACCTGGGAAACCGAACGGCGCGGGCGATCGCGTGGCTGAAAGCGAACTACACAAAGCCGCTGCGGATGGAGGAGCTGGCGGAAGTTGCGCGGATGGGCGTGTCAACGCTGCATCACCAGTTCCGCGCATTGACAGCCATGAGCCCGCTGCAATACCAGAAGCAGCTGCGCCTGCAGAACGCGCGGCAACACATGTTGATGGACGGAATGGATGCGACGAGCGCCGCGTACGAGGTGGGCTACGAAAGCGTCAGCCAGTTCAGCCGGGAGTACAGCCGCTTCTTCGGCCAGCCGCCGATGCGCGATGTGAAGGCACTGCGCACCGGAAACTTGCCCGCTTCTGCCACTGTCTGAAAAAGCGAAATGTCCGTTTCAGGAATCGAAGAATCTAAGTGACTTTCTTCTCGTGCTTGTAGGTGGCACGAAGCTCCATCAGAAGCTTCCCCAGCATGTTCTGACCGTGGCGGTTCGTGCCGCAGCCCCAGTAGTAGTCGTCTGAGGTCTCTTCGATAATTTCTTCGTCTCCCGTGGAGAGCAACAACCTGACAAGGTGCGGATGAGAATCAAACTTATGCCGCAGAGCGGACCGCATCGCCTCCAACTTCACGTCTTCCCAATCAGCGCGCATAGGCAGATTCCGATCTCGCCCAATCCTGGCGGCCTCGCTCGCTGATGAAGCCAGTCTCACTTGCTCTTCGTGGATTGTCCCGGCAAATTTTTGTGCCTGAAAGTAGTGCTCACTGGTTGGCCAGTGTTCTCCATCCGCTTCAAATGGGAACCTCGCAAAGTTAGAGAATTCCCCGAACGGTTCGTTCACGCGATAGAAGTTGATAGGCATGTCAGTCGACCGGACACACAAACGGCGCGCCGGAGGATAAGCCGGAGCGCCGCTTGTGTAGATCCACTCTCTCAGAGAATCTGTACGAACTACTCCTCAAGGAAAACTGCTAGCGCGCCAATGGCCGCTGGAACACCGGCATGCCCGGGCGCCGCAGCGGATAGCCTTGCGGTTGACCATGAGCTGGCGCAGGCATCAGCCCATTCGAATGGCTGGCGTGACCGATGTGCCCGTGCTGGCCATTACCATTCGGCGGCGCGGGCTGCGGCAGCCGAGCCGGGTTACCGATAGGGCGGAGGTTGATGGGGGCGGCGTTGACGTGATCGGAGATGGCTTGGAGCCTCTTGAGGATGGACTGCCATTGTTCCCAGTCGAGCTGGCGGAGGAACGGGCGCAGCCCCTGGATGAAGGGATCCTCGAGCAACGCTTCGCCGTCGGACTCGGGAATGAAGAAGCGGTTGAGGCCGACATTGAGCGCTTCGGAAATCTTCTCGAGGGTGCCGAGACTCGGGGTCATCTGGCCACTCTCGATGCGCGAGAGATAGGAACGGCTGACCTTGGAGCGCGATTGCAGCTGGCTCTGGGTCATGCCGCGCGATTCGCGCAACTGGCGAATGCGCTGACCGATATTTTCAACGGTCTCCTGATTCGCAAACTTGGTGGCGACCACTTCGGGCGCCGCCTGATCCTGCGGTGCTTCCTGAGGGATCAGGTATTCCATGCGCTGGGGCAACGCACGGACGCAGCGGCGGCAATTGCCGGTGCGGGTGCGATACTGGACCAGTCCGCAGGTCTTGCAGCGAATAACTTCCCGATCCATCTCCAACGAATGCAACATGGACTCTTTTTCGGTTTGTGACGACACCGGCACTCCTCGCTGACTGTTTGTTTTTTCCGGCGCGCGGATAGGAAGGAACGTCGGAACGTTCTTGGGGGGAAGGCAGTTACTGGCGCGAAGAGAGTGTGGCGCGAAAGGATAATTTGTGTCAAGGGCAAATTGAAAAAATCTTTGTGGGAATCAGCCGAAAATGGCGGTGTTTACGCCGGTTTTTCGCCTGTTCGGCGGGACAGCGCGCGGAGATTTGCGCAGCGAGTTGTGGGGCTCGAGTGAGAGCACGACTACATATTGTGCTTTTGTTCTTTTTGGGGATGCTTCCCGTTTCGGCACATTTTTTGGGTTTGGAGTATCTTCGTAGATTCGTTCGGACGACGGATGACCAGCGGACGGCCTCAGAAGGCCGTCCCTACAAGATTTCTTAGGGGGAAACGATGCCGAATCGGGATGATGCCTGGAAGCTGGTCTGCGAATACACCGGGTCAGAGAGTTTGCGTAAGCACATGCTGGCGGTGGAGACCTGCGTTCGGGCCTACGCGCGGAAGCGTGGCGCCGACGAAGAACTCTGGGGCATAACCGCGCTGCTGCACGACTTTGACTACGAAAAGTGGCCCAATGAGGCGCACGCACCGGACAAGGAGCATCCGTCCGAGGGCGCGAAGATCCTGAGGGAACGCGGCTACGGCGAGGAGATCGTGCGGGCGATCCTGTCGCACGCGGATTATTGCGATATTCCCAGGCAGAGCCCACTAGAGCATACGCTGTTCGCATGCGACGAACTGGCGGGATTCCTGACGGCATGCAGCTACGTGCGTCCGTCGAAGAGCATCCTGGACCTGGAAGTTAGTTCCGTGAAGAAGAGGATGAAGGACAAAGCGTTTGCGCGAGCGGTGAGCCGCGAAGACATCACCAAGGGCGCGGCGGAGTTGGGAGTGTCGCTCGATGAGCACATCGCGACGTGCATTGGGGCCATGCGGGAGCAGGCGGACGCGCTGGGGTTGCGGGGGACGCTTTAACTGGCAACTGTCATTCCGAGCGGAGAAAGGAATCTCTCTCCTTCGGGACACAACCCCTAGAGAGATTCCTCACTTCGCAGACTCCGTTCGGAATGACCAAGCAGGGTTGTTTTACAAGCTGTCGAGCCACCATCGATCGCTGCTTGCATGAGAGCACGGTTGGAGTCACACCCTCCCTAAGCAGCCGGTTAGAGGCCATGCGTCGCTTTCGTCTGAGAGCGGCTTAAGATTCGAATCGACAATCCATACCATTCGTTGTTTGCGTTGGACCAGTCTGTAACACGGGCGTAAATTTCTGCAACCCTTGGTGCGCCAGCCGGGGTTCGCATGAGCCACACAGAAAGCGGGAGCGGCCGCCAACACGCGGATTCGAGTGACCGTCCCAGCCGGGTTGCAGAGCCGAAAATGACAGCCTCGGCGGTCCCATCGCGGATACATTTCCCACCTTCGTTCGTAAACTACCAAGTGGACACCGCCTACGACGAGATGTTTTCCCAGCCTGGAGTGCCGCGGGAACACTACCGCGCCTTGCACCAGACGCTGTTGAAGCTGCCCCCAGAGGAGTTGCGGCGGAGCCAGCAGGCGGCGGACCTGGCGTTTCTGCACGAAGGGATCACGTTCACTGTTTATGGGGCGAAGGAAGGGACAGAGCGGATTTTCCCGAACGATCTGCTGCCGAGGATTATCGCGGCTCGTGAGTGGGCGAAGATCGAAAGGGGGCTGACGCAACGGTTGACCGCGCTGAATCTTTTCCTGCGCGACATTTATCACGAGGGGCGAATTCTTGCGGACAAAGTCGTGCCGCGCGAGCTGATTTATAGCTGCAAACACTTTCGCCGTGAGATGCGCGGGCTGAATGTGCCGCGCGACATTTATGTGAGCATCTGTGGGACGGACCTGGTGCGGCTGCCGGATGGCACATTTGCGGTGCTGGAAGACAATCTGCGAGTGCCGAGCGGCGTGTCGTACATGGTGGCGAACCGCAAGGTGCTGAAGCGGGTGTTCCCTACCCTGTTCCGCGACTACGGCGTCTGGCCAATCGATCACTATCCGCGCGAGTTGCTGGCGACACTGCGGAGTTTGGCCCCGGAAAATACGGCGTATCCCCAGGATCCCACGACGGTGCTGCTGACGCCGGGCGTTTCGAATTCGGCGTATTTCGAACACACCTTTCTGGCGCAGCAGATGGGCATAGAGTTAGTGGAGGGCCGCGACCTGCTGGTGCACGACAATCTCGTGTACATGCGCACGACGGCGGGGCTGCGGCGCGTGGACGTCATTTACCGGCGGGTGGACGACGACTTCCTGGACCCGCTGTGCTTCCGGCCGGATTCGTCGCTGGGCGTGCCGGGATTGTTTAACGCTTATCGAGCGGGGAATATAACGCTCGCGAACGCGATCGGCACGGGTGTGGCCGACGATAAGGCGGTGTATGCGTACGTGCCGGAGATTATTCGCTACTACTTGAATGAAGATGCGATTCTACCGAACGTGCCGACGTTCCTGATGTCCGACCCGGCGCACCGCCAGCATGTGCTGCAGAATTTGCCAACCATGGTAGTTAAGGCCGTAGGCGAATCCGGTGGGTACGGGATGTTGATCGGGCCGCATAGCACGGCGCAACAAAGAGAGGAGTTCCGGCTGCGGATCGAGGCGGATCCGCGGAATTACATCGCCCAGCCCACGCTGGCGTTGTCTTGCGCGCCATGTCTGATTGACGGGACGGTCGAGTCGCGGCACATCGATTTGCGTCCTTACATATTGATGGGTGAGAAGGTGACGCTGGTGCCGGGCGGGCTGACGCGCGTGGCGTTGCGCAAAGGGTCGCTGGTGGTCAACTCGTCGCAAGGCGGCGGGAGCAAGGACACGTGGGTGCTGCGTGAAGGAGCGATTGGTGACGACGTGCTGGAAGAGATGCGCGAGAAATTGGCGGAACTGGGGCCGCGACTGGCAAGCCGCCGGCCGGAGGGACCCAGCGCATGACAAGCCGGCCCCCTCGTAATTTCTATGTGCAGGCGTTCACTCGCGACACGGGCATGCTGTCGCGAGTGGCGGACAGCCTGTACTGGATGGGGCGGTACATCGAACGGGCGGAACATACCTCGCGGCTGGTAAATGTGGAGTTACAGCTGTGGCTCGACCAGTCGCCGGAAGTGGGCGCGGGCCGCTGGAGATTTCTGTTGGAAGCACTGCGGGCACCGGCCACGGAAGGGCCCGTCGATCCGACGCAGTTGCTGAATACACTGGTGTTCAGCCGCACGAATGCGTCGTCAGTGGTTTCCTGCGTGGCCGCGGCAAGAGAGAATCTGCGGCATGTTCGCGAACAGTGCAGCACGCGGATGTGGGAACAGATGAACCGGTTGTATTTGCACGTGATCGAGCACCGCCCGGAAGAAGAATGGATTCTCAAGTCGCACGATTTCTTTCTATCGGTGATGGAAGGTGCCTTTTTGTTTCACGGAATTACCGACGCCACGATGAGTCACGGAGAAGGTTGGCAGTTCATTCAGCTCGGGCGTTATGTGGAGCGGGCCGACACGCTGACGACGCTGCTGGAAACGCATTTTCAGCGGATGACGCACCAGTTCGACGGGCCGGTGGAAGGCGCGGAGTATCTGGAATGGGTCGGGCTGCTAGCGGATTGCGTGGCGCAGGAAGCGTATTGCAAGGCGCACACGGCGGAGATTCGACCGCTACGCGTGGCGGAGTTTCTGTTGCTGAATCCGGAGTTTCCGCATTCCATCCGGTTTTCCGTGGATCGCGTGAATGCGGCGTTGCACTTGATTGGGGATTTGACGAAACGGCCGGGAAAACTGCCGACACGTATCGCAGGCCGATTGCGGGCGCAATTGAGTTTCAGCCAGATTGAAGAGATCGTGGCGGCGGGGATTCAGTCGTATCTGGAGAATGTGCGGAAGGAATGCGAGGCGATTCATTCGGCCATTCACGAGATCTATTTCGATTATTCGATTGAGGCGGAGTTGGCATCGTGAGGTGGCGAGTGAGGGAAAACGAAGAGAGATTCCTCGCTTCGCGGACTTCGCTCGGATGACAGATAGCGGGTTTTGAGGAAGGCGATGACCTATTTGATCCGGCACATCACGTCGTTTTCGTACGAGCCCGCGGTGGGCGAAAGCGTGATGGAAGTGCGGCTGCAACCGCGGAGCGACACCCGGCAGCGATGCCTGACTTCTTCGATTCATGTGGCGCCGCGGGCGAACGTAATGGTCTACCGGGATTTTTACGGGAACGCGGTGCACCACTTCGATATTCCGGGAAAACACCAGTCGATCGAAGTGGTTTCGGAAGCCACGGTAGAGATGTTGCCACGCCTGGATGTTGAGAGCATGGAGCAGAGTTCGTGGAAGGAATTGGATGAACTGGTGGATCAAAGCGATTATCTCGAGATGCTGATGCCCAGCCAGTATGCTCGGCCGTCGGACCTGCTGTCGGGCCTGCAACGCGAATTCGGGCTTGAAGGCAGAGGCGAACCGCTGGCGTTGCTAAAGGAATTGAACAGTTTGATCTACGAGCGTTTTGATTACGCGCCGAATACGACCCGTGTGGATTCGCCGATCGAGGAGGCGCTGGAGAGTTATCAGGGGGTGTGCCAGGATTTTGCTCACATCATGATCGCGATGGTGCGGCAGTTGCGGATTCCCTGCCGGTACGTAAGCGGGTACCTCTACCACGAAGACAAATGCCACGACCGGTCGCCGGCGGGGGCCTCACATGCGTGGGTGGAGGCTTATCTTGGAGAGGCAGGGTGGGTGGAGTTTGACCCCACAAACAATTTGCTTGGCTGCGAGCGGCATATCCGCGTAGCGGTTGGTCGGGACTACGCGGATGTGCCGCCTACGCGAGGCGTGCATCGCGGCGAAGCGGAGAGCGAGCTGCGGGTGCTGGTGACGGTGTCACAGGTGGATTCGCCCAAGCCGGAAGATTTGGGACCGGCGATGGTGTTCCGGTCGTCGAGGCAGTCGGTTCCAGCAAGCCCAGAACTGGCCCAGATGCAAAGTCAGCAGTGACGGGCCCGGTGCGGCTCCAGCCAAAAGAGAGATTCCTCGCTTCGCGGACTCCGCTCGGAATGACATCCAACTGGCCGCGTTGCGATCCCAAACGTTTCGACGTCAACTTTTAACAATTCCCCACCCGCATCGGTGTAGAATCACAACCCCGAAGTAACCGGCCTCTGCCGCAAACCCGATTAGGAGGCATTATGTCTGCACCGCAACAGAGTCTTTCTCCTGAATTTGCCGCCGGCCTGCGCGAAGTGATGCTGCAGGGCCTGGCGCGCGAAATGGAGACAACAAAGAAGGTTCTAGGCGCAGTACTCGACAACAAGCGCGACTTCCGGCTGGATCCGAAGTCGCGGACCGCTTGGGAGTTGGCTTGGCATATCGCGTCATGCGATGTACAGATGACCGATGAAGTCGCGGACCAGAAGTTCGACATGGAGCCGCGGTTCAAGGAAGAGCCGAAGAATGTGGCAGACCTGGTGAAATGGTATGACGCGAACTTCAATCGAGCCATGGGCCGGGTGCGGGCGATGACGCCGGAACAGTTGTGCACGCCAGTGGATTTCTATGGGGTGTTCAATATGCCGGCGGTGTTCTATCTGTCGTTCGTGAATAATCACTCGATTCATCACCGCGGGCAGCTGGCTGCGTACCTGAGGCCGATGGGTTCGAAGGTGCCCTCGATCTATGGAGGCAGCGCCGACGAGCCGTGGCCTGGTCCGCAGTGATTTTACATAGTGCTTGGAAACGAAAGGGCCGCTCCTGCCAGACTGTTACGAAACCCGATTGAATAGTGATGGAGAAATGAGAAGATGCCCTTGCAAAAGCGAGGGCATCTTTCTTTATGGGCTATGTGCAGGGAGAAGGGCGGACGCAAGGCACGCTGTTTCCCGTATGTTTGGAAGAACTGATTCCTGATGATCATGTTTGCCGGGTAATCGATGCGTTTGTCGATCGGCTGGACATGGCAGGATTAGGATTTGAGCGCGCCGAA
>Ga0207777_1000596_pt1 | contig 9819 bp, 8 predicted proteins | sample LuqExpMetageno35_FD_187793 | JGI IMG/M metagenome (GOLD analysis project Ga0207777, IMG submission 187793) | Tropical forest soil microbial communities from Luquillo Experimental Forest, Puerto Rico - Sample 35 (SPAdes) | ecosystem: Environmental > Terrestrial > Soil > Tropical forest ...
TGCCAGCCTTTTCGCGGGCGATTTCGCCGATCGTGTCGCCGAGATACTTCTGGTGGTCGAGCGAGATGTCGGTGATGACGGAGATGAGCGGGTCGACGACGTTAGTGGCGTCGAGGCGGCCTCCCATGCCGACTTCGAGCACCGCGATTTCGATGCCGACACTGGCAAAGTACTCGAAGGCCATGACAGTGAGCATCTCGAAAAAACTGGGATGCCAGGGCAGCTTGCCGGCGTGCAGAAGTTGTTGCGCGGCGCGCTCGACTCGGTCGTAGGTTTCACTGAATTCGACGTCGGAGATGGGCTCGCCGTTGACGCGGATGCGTTCATTGATGCGAACCAGGTGCGGCGAGCTGTAGAGAGCGGTCTTATATCCGGCGACGCGGAGGATCGATGCGAGTGTGGCGGCGGTGGAGCCTTTGCCGTTGGTTCCGGCAATGAGAACACTGGGAAAACGTCGTTCGGGATTGCCGAGGGCGGCCAGCATCTCGCGCACGTAAACTAAGTCGAATTTGTGCGAGGGAGTCGAGGCCAACTCGTGCCCGAGGGCATAGAGCTGCTCGACGGTGGAGTGGTAAGTCATGCGAAGGATTCAGATTAGCACTTGGAGTTAACGATTAGCCGTTAGCTTTTAGCTGCCAGTTCCTTCTTCACCGTTTCGCTGACGAGTTTGCCGTCCACGCGCGCTCCGGCGAAGCGGGCCATGACGTTCTTCATGACGGTACCCATTTCTTTCATGGTGGGAGAGCCCATTTCGGCGATGGTGGCCTTGACCGCAGCGACAACGTCTTCCTCGCCGACGGCCTTGGGCATGTAGGCTTCGATGATGGCGATTTCGTCCGCCTCTTTCTTGGCCAGCTCAGGGCGGCCACCCTTCTCAAAGGCCTCGATGGAGTCCTTGCGCTGCTTGATCATGGTGCTGAAGACCTGCAGCTCTTCTTTTTCGTCGAGGGGGGCGCGCTTGTCGATTTCCTTGTTCTTGAGGGCGGACTTCACCATGCGGAGGGTGGAAAGGCGCAATTCCTCGTGCGCCTTCATGGCGGCAATCATGTCTTTCTGCACCTGCTCGGAAAGGCTCATGGCGTAATTATAGTGGCCTGTCCACAGGGCAAGGCTATATCATGGATATCCGGTGCCTCTCAGCCGGAATCCCTACGTGCAAAGGTGGCAGCCATGCTACGTAAGACCCGACTTTTTACTCCCGGCCCTACTCCTCTTCTTCCAGCAGCCCAGCAGGCGATAGCCGCGGCGGACATGCATCACCGTACGGCGGAGTTCCGCGACATCTTCACCCGCGCGCTGGCCGACCTCAAAACCTTTATTGACACGCAGAATGACGTGCTGATCCTCGCGGCCTCAGGCAGCGGCGCAATGGAAGCGTCGGTTTCGAACCTGACCTCGCCCGGCGACAAGGTTGTCGTGCTGACGGCGGGCAAGTTTGGCGAGCGGTGGCGCGATATCGCCAAGGCGTTTGGATGCCAGGTGGAACTGATCTCGGCTCCGTATGGGCAGACGTTTGACCTCGCTGAAGTGAAGTCGAAGCTGGACGGTGCGCGCGTGCTCTACATGCAGGGCACGGAGACTTCGACCGGCGCGCGGCACGATGTGAAGGGCGTGGCGTCGCTGCTGAAGGGCACGGACACGCTGCTGGTGGTGGACGCCATCACCGGCCTGGGCACGACGAAATTCGACGTGGACGGCTGGGGCATCGACATCATCATAGGCGGCTCACAGAAGGCAGTGATGATTCCGCCGGGGCTGGCGTACCTGGCGGTGAGCGAGCGGGCGTGGCAGCGGATGGAGACGGCCAAGAACCCGCGCTATTACTTTGACCTGCGCAAGGAGCGGAAGTCGGCGGCCAAAGGCGAGTCGGCTTACACTCCGGCGACCGCGCTCATCGCGGGCATGCTGGCTGCGCTGGATTACATTCGCAAGTCGGGCAAGGGCGATCTGGCGGCCGGACGCGACGCACTCATCCACAACGCCGAGACCTCGGCGCAGATGGTGCGCGCCGGCGCCAAGGCGCTGGGGATGGAGCTTTTCGCTCCGACGTGCCCAGCGGCTGCGGTGACGGCCCTGATACCACCGCCGGGAGTGACGGATTCGGGCACGCTGGTCAAGGAGTTCCGCGAGCGCTTCGCAATGGTCGTCGCGAATGGGCAGGGCGAGATGAAGGGCAAGATGATTCGCATTGCGCACCTGGGCTACTACGACTACCTCGACGCGATCGGTGTGATCGGTGCGCTGGAGCAAGTGCTGCTGCAGGTCGCTCCGGGGCACCGGTTTAAGCTAGGCGCGGGCGTCACCGCAGTTCAGGAGACGTATGCCGAGCAGTTCGCGGCGGTGAAGGCGTAAAGCAGTTGTCAGTGGTTAGAGCCGCGCGGATTGAAGTCCGCGCGGCGGATTGATAGAAGCGCCGTTACAGCACGACTGAAGTCGTGCCCTGATACAAGACAGCCGCAGGCGCGGTCGTCTCGCAATCTCTAAAACCGCGTATGTCACACAGGATTGCTATGCAGCGCTGGAGCGATACGTCACTCGTTCCAGAGTTTCTTACTTCTTACCCAGGGGCCTTTTATGAAAATCGTGGTTGCTGAGAAAGTTGCACCATCCGCACTGGCTGTATTCAAAGAACAAGCTGATTGGAAGCTGGTCACTCCAGAGAAAGAGGCGCTGGCCGCGGAGTTGCCTGAAGCCGACGCGCTGCTGGTGCGCTCGGCGGTGTTCGTCGACGCCGCCATGATGGACAAGGCGCCCAAGCTGCGCGTCATCGGGCGTGCGGGTGTGGGCGTGGACAACATCGACCTTGACGCCGCCACCAAGCGCGGCATCTGCGTGATGAACACGCCGGGCGGAAACGCCATCGCCGTGGCCGAGCATACGCTGGCGCTTATGCTGGCGCTGGCGCGTCACCTGACGCGGGCCGACGCGACCACCCACGCGGGCAAGTGGGAGAAGAAGTCACTGCAGGGCACGGAGCTGCGGGCCAAGACGCTCGGTATTGTCGGCCTGGGCAAAGTCGGCATGGAAGTTGCCAAGCGCGCGCAGTCGTTCGGCATGAAGGTGATTGCGCACGATCCGTTTGTCGCGGCCAGCCTGGCACAGCAGTTGCAGATCACGCTGGTGCCGCTGGACGAGTTGTTCGCCACGGCGGACTACATCACGCTGCACGTAGGGCTGACGCCGCAGACGCAGGGAATGATCAGCGCGGCCACGTTGGCGAAGATGAAGAAAGGCGCGCGGCTGGTGAATTGCGCGCGCGGCGAGTTGCTGGACGATGCAGCCGTGGTGGCAGCGCTCGAGTCGGGACAGTTGGGCGGCGTGGCGCTGGACGTGTTCGCCAAGGAGCCGCTGAAGGAATCGGCCTATCACGGCAAGCCGAACGTCATCCTGACGCCGCACATCGCGGGCTCGACCAACGAGGCGCAGGACGCGGTGGGCATGCAGATCGCCATTCAGGTGCGCGAGTACCTGCAAAAGGGCGTCATTCAAAACGCGGTCAACGTGCCCTCGGTGACGTTCGAGGAATATGAAGAGATGTTGCCCTTCATCGGGCTGGCGGAGCGGCTGGGAACATTTCTGGCGCAGTCAGGCGACAACGGCGTCGAGGAAATTACGATCGCGTATGGCGGCGATCTCTCGGAGTGGAAGACCGACCTGATCCGCAATGCCGCAGTAGCGGGCGTGCTGAACCAGATGGCGCACGAGAAAGCCAACCTGGTGAACGCGCGCTCGATTGCCGAAGAGCGTGGCATCCGGGTGAATGAACAGAAGATTGCGTCGTCCGGGCGCGGTGCGGCAATCAATGCGCTGACGGTGGGCCTGAAGACGCACCAGCAGAAGCGCACCGTGCTGGGGACGGTGCTGCACGGTTCGTCGCCCCGGCTGCTGCGCATCGACGAGATTGACGTGGAAGCGCCTCTGCAGGGGAACATCATCTACCTGCGCAACCGCGACGTACCGGGCGTAATTGGACGCGTTGGTACCGTGCTGGGGCAGCATAACGTCAACATCGCCAACTTCTCGCTGGGGCGGGCCGAGCAGGCCAAGGAGCCGCGTGGCGCCGTTGCCGTGGTGCAGGTGGACAGCGAGGTGAGCGAGGCTGTGTTGCAGGACCTGCGCAAGATCGAGGCGGTAGAAGCAGCGAAGGCGATCAGATTCTAGTGGTCAGTTGTCGGTTGCCAGTTGTCAGAAAAAGCAGCCGCGGATTTTCGCGGATCCACACGGATTGTTTTCGGCTGAGATTTAGAGGCAGTTCCTTCGACTCGGACTCTGTTCGGCGCGTCCCCGCTCAGGATGACAATACAAGGAGGAGCGCGTGGCGTGCCTAAAGGCATGCTCCTCCGAAACCAAACGCGCCGGAGGGCATCCGGCGCGTTGGTGTATCTGCGTGAATTCTACGTGTGCTGAATCGTGCCTTCGTTCGCGTACAACGCGACCTTGATGCGGACTTCGGCACGCCGGATGGCGTTTAAGGTCGCCTCGTAGTCGAGGTCGGGAGCGGGGTTCTTCAGCGCCTCTTCGGCACGGTTCTTCGCGGCGGTGGCGCGCTTCACGTCGATGTCCTGAGCGCGCTCGGCGGTTTGCGCCAGGATGGTGACTTTGTCGGGCAAGACCTCGGCGAATCCCCAGGCCACGGAGAGATGCTCGATCTTGCCGCCCTGTTTGTAGGCAATCTCGCCGATGGTCAACTCGGTAATGAGCGGCGCGTGTCCGGGCAGAACGCCGATGTCGCCGGCCTTACCGGGAATCGTCACCTCATCTACCGATGCCTTGACCAGCATCTTGTCGGGCGTAACGATTTCGAGTTCGAGCACGTCAGCCATAGAGTTATGCCGTGGCCTTCATCTTCTTGGCCGCCTCGAGCACTTCTTCGATGCCGCCTTTGAGGAAGAACGCCTGCTCGGGAACGTCGTCATACTTGCCGTCCAGGATCTCCTGGAAGCCGCGGATAGTGTCTTCGACCTTCACGTACTTGCCCTTCAGGCCGGTAAACTGCTCGGCCACGAAGAAGGGCTGCGAGAAAAAGCGCTGAATCTTGCGGGCACGCGACACCGTCAGCTTCTGTTCTTCGCTGAGTTCGTCGATGCCGAGGATGGCGATGATGTCTTGCAGGTCCTTGTAGCTCTGCAAGACTTCTTTCACCGCCTGGGCGGTGTGGTAGTGCTTCTCGCCGACGATGCGCGGATCGAGAATGCGCGAGGTGGAGGCGAGGGGATCGACGGCAGGATAGATGCCGAGCTCGGCGATCTGGCGCGACAGCACGGTGGTGGCGTCGAGGTGAGCGAAGGTGGTGGCCGGAGCGGGATCGGTCAAGTCGTCGGCGGGCACGTACACGGCCTGTACCGAGGTGACGGAGCCCTTCTTGGTGGAGGTGATGCGCTCCTGCAATTCACCCATTTCGCTGGCGAGGTTGGGCTGGTATCCCACGGCGGAGGGCATGCGGCCCAACAGCGTGGAGACTTCCGAACCCGCCTGCGTGAAGCGGAAGATGTTGTCGATGAAGAGGAGCGTATCGGAGCCTTCTTCGTCGCGGAAATACTCGGCGACGGTGAGGCCGGTAAGCGCGACGCGGAGACGAGCTCCGGGGGGCTCGGTCATCTGTCCGTAAATCAGGGCCGCCTTGGACTTCGCCGGCTCCTTGATGTTAACGACGCCGGACTCCTGCATTTCGAGCCAAAGGTCGTTGCCCTCGCGGGTGCGCTCGCCGACGCCGGCGAACACGGAGAATCCGCCGTGCTGCAGGGCGACGTTGTTGATGAGCTCCATGATGACGACGGTCTTGCCGACGCCGGCGCCGCCGAACAAGCCGATCTTGCCGCCCTTCAAGAAGGGCTGGATAAGGTCGATGACCTTGACCCCGGTCTCGAACATCTCCGCCGTGGTGGACTGCTCGTCGAACGCGGGGGCGGCACGATGAATGGGGAGGCGCTTCTGGGCGTTGACCGGGCCGAGCTTGTCCACGGGCTCGCCGATGACGTTGAGCACGCGGCCCAGGGTCGCCTTGCCGACCGGAACCGTGATGGGACCGCCGAGGTCGATGGCCTTCATGCCGCGCACCATGCCGTCGGTGGGCTCCATGGCGACGCAGCGCACGCGGCCTTCGCCGAGCTGCTGCTGCACTTCGAGGATGACGTTGACCGGGGCGGGGACAGTGAAGCCCTCGTCCACCACGCGCAGCGCAGCGTAAATCGGGGGCAGTGCGTTCTCGGCGAATTGCACGTCCACTGCGGGACCGGCGATCTGGATGACGTGACCAATGTTTTCAGGCATAATTTCGCTCTTCGCTTTTCGCTTCTCGCTATTCGCCAGAAGCACTCAGTTAGTAAAACTCTTACAGCGCGGCAGCGCCGCTGACAATCTCGATAATTTCCTTGGTGATGGCCGCCTGGCGGACCCGGTTGAGGGTCAGGGTGAGCGAGTCAATCACATCGTTGGCATTATTGGTGGCCGAATCCATGGCGGTCATGCGGGCCGCATGCTCGGCGGCCACCGACTCCAACAAGCTGGAGTAAATCTGGTTTGCCACGTAACGCGGCAGAATGTCGGTGAGCAGTTCGCCCGGCGGCTGCTCGTAGATGTAATCCACCGGCGCGGTGGCGAACTTCACGGCTTCGCGGTCAATCTCGGTGGTATCGGGAGCCTGCAGGCTTACGCCAGCCGACTTCGCAGCCTCGCCCATGCGCTCGCGCGACTCGGCCGGAAGCTCTTCCACCTGGGCCACTTCACGGCGCCCGATTTCTTGAACCGGCAGAATCCGCTGCACGATGACGCGCTGCGAAATGACAGACTTGAACTCGTTGAAGATGAGGTACACGCTGTCGATTTCTTCCTGGCAATAGCTCTTGATGATCTTTTCCGCGATCTCTTCGACTTCGTCAAAATCAACCTTGGCGAGGATGTTCACGTATTCGCCGACGATCTGGATCGGCCCGGCGCGTCCCTGGCCTTCCGGTGGGGCGACGGGAAACCGACGCCGCGCGAAGTCGCGACCTTTGCGCCCAATGGCGATGAAGTCGATGTTTTTGTCTTTGAGGTACTCGAGAAAGCGTAGCGGCGCCTTCAGCACGTTGGAGTTAAAGGCCCCTGCCAGTCCGCGGTCGCCGGTGACAACGATGATGAGCACGGTCTTCTCGGGCATGGTCTCGCGCAGCAGCGGGTGAAGCGGCAAACCGGTTTCGGGATCATACAGCTCAGAGCGGCTCACCACCGACTGCAACACGTTGGTGAGCATCTGCGCGAAGGGGCGAGACTGCAGGGCGCGCTCCTGAGCGCGACGCAGTTTGGCCGCCGAGACCATCTTCATGGCCTTGGTGATCTGCCGCGTGTTCTTTACGCTGCGGATGCGTCGCCGAAGATCGAGTACGTTTGCCATGTCCGGTTACGCGCTCGCCTTCGCCTTGGCTGCCGCCGCACGCTCGGCCGCGAAGCGGTCCTTGTACTCCTTGATGGTCTTAGTCATGTCCGCGCGCAAGTCGTCATCGAGAATCTTCTTGTCCTCGATGGCCCGCAAGACGCCCGGATTGGCGGTGTCTACGTAGGCGTAAAGGCCTCTTTCGAAATCGCGCAGTTCGTCCACTTCCATGTCGTCGAGCAGGCCCTGGGTGCCGGCATAGATGATCAGAATCTGCTTGGAGAACGGAAGCGGGGCATACTGGCCCTGTTTGAGGATCTCGGTGTTGCGCTTGCCGCGGGCGAGCTGCGCCTGCGTTGCCTTGTCCAGATCGCTGCCGAACTGTGAGAACGCCGCCAATTCGCGGTACTGCGCGAGGTCGAGGCGGAGCGTTCCCGCCACCTGGCGCATGGCCTTGATCTGGGCGCTGCCGCCCACACGGCTGACCGAAAGACCTACGTTCACGGCCGGCCGGACCCCGGAGTTGAACAGGTCGGTTTCCAGATAAATCTGGCCGTCGGTAATGGAAATTACGTTGGTCGGAATGTAGGCCGATACGTCGCCGGCCTGGGTCTCGATGATGGGCAACGCGGTCAGCGAGCCTCCGCCGAGTTCGTTGTTCAGCTTGGCGGCGCGCTCGAGCAAGCGGGAATGGAGATAGAAGACGTCTCCGGGATAGGCTTCGCGTCCCGGCGGTCGCCGCAGCAGCAGCGAGATTTCGCGATAGGCCACGGCGTGCTTGGAAAGATCGTCGTAGATGCAAACCGCGTGTCGTTTGCTGTCGCGGAAATACTCGCCCATGGCACACGCAGCATAAGGCGCGATGTACTGCATCGGAGTTGGGTCAGAAGCCGAAGCCGAAACCACGATGGTGTACTCCATGGCTCCGTAGTCTTCCAACGTCTTCACCACCTGGGCGACGGAGGAGCGCTTCTGGCCGATGGCGCAGTAGATGCAGATCAGGTCGCGTCCGCGGCTGTTGATGATGGTGTCGAGAGCAACGGCGGTCTTGCCGGTCTGGCGGTCGCCAATGATCAGCTCACGCTGTCCGCGGCCAATGGGAATCATCGAGTCGATGGCCTTGAGTCCGGTGGCCATCGGCTCTTTCACGGGCTGACGGGCGATGACGCCGGGAGCGATGCGCTCGACTTCGTTGAATTTGTCGGTGGCGATGGGCCCCTTATCGTCAATCGGCTGGCCAAGGGCGTCAACTACGCGGCCAATCATGGCATCGCCAACCGGCACGCTCATGATCTTGCCGGTACGCTTGACCTCGTCGCCTTCCTGGACTTCGGTGTAGTCGCCCATCAGCACGGTGCCGACCTGGTCTTCTTCCAGGTTCATGGCCAGTCCGGAAACGTTATGCGGGAAGGCCAACAGTTCGCCGGCCATGACTTTTTCGAGCCCGTACACACGGGCGATACCGTCGCCGACGGACATGACAGTCCCGACTTCATCGACGGCGATCTTGGTTTCGTAATTGTCGATCTGCTCGCGGATGAGCTTGGTAATTTCGTCTGCCTTGATCTGCGCCATATAAATCCAGTTGTCAGTGGCTAGCGGTCAGTTGTCAGTAAACTCTGCGACCACCATCTGACACGTGATATTGATTTCTGATAACTGCCTTCCAACCCTGCTAGGAATTCGCCAACTGCTCTTTCAACTTCTGCAACTGCCCGCGTACGGAACCGTCGTAGATCGTGCTGCCCACGCGCACCACCGCTCCCCCCAGGAACTCAGGGTTGGTGTCATATTTGGCGCGGACCTTCTTGCCGGTCATGCGCTCCACTTGCGATTCGAGTCCCTGCTTCTCGTCGGCCGAGAGCTGACGGGAACTGGTAACGTCGGCCTCCACAAAACCGAGTTGCGTATTGAGTTCGGTTTCGAACTGGCGAGCAATCTGCGCCATCATCGGAATGCGACCGTGGTCAATGAGCACGGCAAAGAAATTGCGAATCGGCCTCAGCATTGCCGACTGGCCTGCGACAGAGTCGAGAACCGCGCGCTTGCTCTCGGCTGGAACCGCCGGCGACTCCCACACCATGCGCAATTCGCGGCTTCCCTCTACTGTGGCGACCATGTCGCGCACCTGCTGGATCGCCGTTGTGGGGTCAATTTTCTTTTCGAGGACGACATCGACCAGAGCGCGGGCGTATCGGCTGGCGATAGCGGCCATGGCTATTCACCATCCTTTCCGAGGTGGCCCACGAACTGGCGGACCAGCGCTTGATCGGTGTTGTCGTCCACCTTGATTTTGTGGGAAGCGATATCGACGGCCAGCGCAGCGGCGAAGCTCTTCAAGTCGTGACGAGCGCTGCGAGCGATGGCGGCGATTTCGGCCTCGGCTGCGGCCACCACCTTGTGCTTGTCGTCTTCGGCGGCGGCGCGGATGCGCTCTTCCTCAGCGGCAGCCTCGCGCTCGGCCCCGG
>Ga0207777_1000597_pt1 | contig 9819 bp, 11 predicted proteins | sample LuqExpMetageno35_FD_187793 | JGI IMG/M metagenome (GOLD analysis project Ga0207777, IMG submission 187793) | Tropical forest soil microbial communities from Luquillo Experimental Forest, Puerto Rico - Sample 35 (SPAdes) | ecosystem: Environmental > Terrestrial > Soil > Tropical forest ...
GCTGCATTCAAAGGCCGAATACATGGCTGCACCCGAACGTTTCGCTGAATTGTCCGATTTTTCCCTTGCACCGCGGGCGCCGTCCATACATGGCCCATCGCGTAATTTCGCCGCCTCGTAAAATTTGGTCGCTATGGAGGCATAGCGGACATGCCGAGCAGTGACGGACGCAAAGGTAAAAAGCTGAAAGCGTGAGACCGCTGTTATCAACTAACTCTTACAGCCATCGGCGACACAAGCAAAAAGGTGCAACAGTAAAACGGTTACACGCGCTCACGCGTTGTTTGCTGTCACTCGTGTCACATAACGCGGAAGGTAAAGGGTGGCAGCGTGAGCTGCTTTTCGCTCACGCTGTGGTAGAGTGGCGTGCTTTTGCTTATCCCGCTTCCCAGGGTCTTAAACAGGGAAGGTCGCCATGGCAAACCCTCGCCTTGATCTTTCGGGAGGCGAATGGCGATGGGCGGTGGTGATTGGGGGAGGAATACTCGCGAGTACCTTGGCCCAATCAGGTACCCTCGATCATCCCGCGTTGAAGGCAGCTGCGGCAGACTATTCGGTGAATAGCTTTGTTGTACGAATGACTTAGGCTGTGCGTCCGCAGTCATGAGCGCCGTAGTGCGTTCGGAGACAATTCCGTAACGATCCGGGGAATAGGGATGTCAGGATACGGGAAGAGCGGATAGAGGACGTTCGCAGAAAAGTTGTTTGAACGATTCAGCATTCGCAGACCTCGCTTGTCGTCTGCTGTATAGCGATGGTGGCGAGCGACAGTTGCAGGCGTATTGGGGACGTTTGAAAACCGCATCCGTTTGGCGCACGGACCGGCATCTAGATGCCTGCGCTCGATTTCCGTTAATGACGCAAGAGCCGTGGCGCAGTAGCATCGCCCGATTGAGACATCCAGGTCGGGGCTGCACGAACGCGCAAGGTCACAGACCATGATCAATCCGCTAGACCTTTTGAACAAGTTCATCAGTGCAATCATTGCCTACGGGCCAAAAAACAAGACTAAGAAGGCCAGAATGGCGAGGAAGGCAGCACGCCGCAAAAGATTTGCGGCAATGAAACGCCACTAGCCGACTGCTAGTTTCCTCGTGAAATAGCTTCCCTGGCGATGCCCGGCTCGGTCGAGAGATACATCTGGAGCTTTACATATCACCTTCCGAATATTCGGCGCACCACGGATAAGGATCGTAGGGCATCGCGTAGGCGCGTACCTCTTGTCGTTTACGGGTGTCTTTGGCAGGCCGTCGCGGATTGTAAAATTGATTGGGCACGCAAAAGCCACCGATGCCGCTCACGGTCGCTCTACACTGCTCGATGGTAAGGAAACCGCAGTTGGTGGCACCGAGACTCCGATTGCCGGGTGCGTGAAGCATCGCCGTAGCAAGTACTAACGCCGCCATAACTTTTTTCAAAAAGCGCATCTCCAAGCCTCCGAAGTTGCCCCGATAAGTAAATACCCCGGCTCCTGATACGGTATTCCGACAGAATCGGCGTCTATTCTGGCGAATGTCTGCCTTCGCCGCGCCGACGAAGTTATCGAATAAGACGGAAATTGCTGCAATGCATGAGTCCGAAAGTGGCCCGTTTCTGCCATTCGGTGCGCTGCGACGGGATGTCGGCAATGTGATGGAAAGCGGACCTAACGCGCACATCGCAGCAAGTCGCAGTTTGGCCCGACGCGGACATTAGTCGCTTGTGCTAATTTGCCAATCTAATTGCGGTGTCCATAACCCTGGCGATGCAGGCGAAGACAGATGCAGGTAAAATTAGGGACACACCTCCATGTCTGCTTTCGCGATAAGTTTCGGGGGGTAAAACGAACATTGAAGTGAACGACCTTTACTTCCGCGTTTGGCACAAAGCGGAAATTACGGAACTAAATACTGCACCTCTGGGGTTCAGTGCAGTAGTTGATCGGCAATTCCAGGAAGGACCCACTATGTCATTTCGTATTCTCGGATCGGTGATGTGCGTCAGCCTTTTTGCGCTCGCGACCGTGACACATGCGCAAAACGCACCGCAAACCACCTCCAATTCAAACGTCAAGGTGGCACAAGGTACGGCGCATCCGGAGCCGGCCGAAGCGCCTGCTAAAACCTCTAAAAGCAAAGTCAAAAAGGCGAAGGGCGGCAAGGGTACGGGGAGCCGCGGTCCAGAGAGCCGGCCGCCCGCGCCCGCGGGAGGCTCGGGGCCTCCAGACCCCGGAAAGTACCAATAACGCGCCGGCCGAGGCCGCCTTACTTGGTGGCGTCTTTCATTCTGTCCACTTCTGGCAGATAGCGTTGCAAAATATCTTTGAATAGAAATTCTCCATTCGCGCCCTAAAGTGAAAAAATGATCTTTGGTCAGAGGCCAAAAATCTTTTTGCAACACTATCGGCCCAAGGCGGACATGGGGCTGCTCGCGAACTAGCGTTCAACCTAAACCGCGCCGAATTTCATTGCCTGGCGACGAATGGGAAGACAGCCCAGCCAACCCTGCAAACGGGGTCTACCGTTCAACGCACGGTCATTGCCCGAGTCGGGGGAAATTCTTTGTCCCTGGCGATGCCCCGAAGACAGTTGCAGGTGCATCGGAGACACACCTGCACGTCCGCTTTTACCGTGTGTTTGGGAGGTAAAGCCGACATCGAAGTGAAGGCTATTTACTTCCGCTTTTAAGCGGACATTGTGGCTCGCACCCGCCTGAACGAAGTTCGTGCTACAGAGCGAAAAGTAGGCTGGCGGGTCCTTGGCATTGGGAGTTGGGCCGGCCGCTTCTTTATGAGCGAGGCGTGGCTGTTCTCGTGTAGCCGGATTGTAAGACGGCGGTGTTGAGTCCGCACTTGGGACACTCATAGACCGGACTACCTCCGGCGAATCCGACCGTCAGCATTGGAGTCGGCGGGATCGTGCACTTGCAAAGTTCATAGCCGAATCCTCTGGCAAGCTCGGCCTCGGCGAAGGCCGCGCTGGAGCTTGCGGTGGCCAGCGTTTGTTCGAGGACTTTTTTCTGCTCAGCGCTGCCAGTGGTCGCGCCGGCTATCGTGCGAACCAGCTCAATCCCGTTCTTGAGCGCATCGACGCCGTTTTTGATCGCGCCCGCCGCCTGCATCAAAATCCCCGGGTCAGGAATAACCATTAGTCGCTCCCATCGTTGGACCGCCCTTGGTCGCCCACGAAAAATCTCCGCCTTGGGCTACCAGCTTGCTGAAGCACCGGTCGTTGTCGTAGGTGGCCCTCGACATGCAGGGGAACGAATGACCCGACCCGACCGACTACTCTGACCGTTGATAAGCATCCGTAGCAATGCGAGTGCCGCGGCTAGCTTGGTGCGATGCGCCAACACACGTTGCAGTCGTTGTCACCGAGTGCTGTTTTCACGTCGCTTTCCTATGCCTTAAGCTCGCGCACGTTGAAGGCGGGGATCGGGCGATTGAAGCCTTTCAGCTCCAGTTCGCCAACTGGCTCGGTGCCGACAATTGGTTCAGCGGCGACTTGCACGCGTCCATCGACAAGGATCTGTCCGTCTGTGGCTCGCGCGCATAGCCGGGCCGCAAGGTTTACGACCTGGCCGTTTGCCGAGTAGTGACACCGTCCCTCGTAACCGATGCTGCCTAGCGTTGCGTGGCCCGCCGCGATTCCGACGCCAAAGCCGAGTTGGTAGCCAAAGCGGCGCCATTTCTGGGCGAGTGTGGCCACGCGCTCGCGCATTTGCACGGCCATGCGCACGGCCCTTGCGCAGGGGTCCTCGCAGGGGATGGGATCATTGAAGATGATCAGGAGCCCATCGCCGGCAAAATGCTCTATTGTTCCTTCGAAGCGGTCAATTGATTCGCCAAGGCAGCAATAATATTCCTGCAGCATCGCTATAGTGTCCTCTGGCTCGGCGGTTTCGGTGAATGCGGTGAAGCCGCGCAAGTCGCAGAAGACCACCGTGACATCCCGCCGGTGGCTTTGCAGCAATTTCTCCCCGCCGGACGAGAGTACCACTTTGGCGATCTGCGGCGACAAAAAGCCCTTGAGCCTGCTCATACGCCCGATCTCTGAGACCTGTTCAGTCACACGCTGCTCGAGCGTCTTGTTCCATTCAGCGAGTTTGACGGCCTGCGCCTGCACTTGATCGTGCAGCGCCTTGATGCGCAGCATCGAATGAACCCGGGCGACCAGCGCCGCCTGATCAATCGGTTTCGTCAAGTATTCGTCGGCGCCGGCCTCGAGCCCGGCTACGACGTCCTCCGAACTCCCCTTGGCCGTCACCAGAATGATAGGGATCAACGGTAACGTGGTGTCCTTCTTCAGCCGGCGGCAGACTTCAAAGCCGTCGAGCTTCGGCATCATTACGTCGAGAAGGATGAGATCGGGGCGATGCTGTGCAGTGGCCGCCAAGGCCTCTTCGCCATCCGCGGCCTGCAAACATTCATATCCATGGCTCGAGAGCCGCGTCACAAGTATGTCGCGGTTGGTCTCGCTGTCGTCAACGATGAGGATACGGGCGGGCTTGTTCATCGCCGTGAGCCCGCTTTGCCTCTTTCCCTTGCGGCGCGAGGGGAAGAAGGAAATCGACAAGCACCATGGGCAACGGCGATGCTCACCCAATGCCCCCGGCTCCGGCCCTTGACGCCTCGGCACAAAAGGGATGAAGACCGCGGCCCAGGCTCTCTCACGGCAGATACTCCTTAATCTTCGCCAGAAGCTGACGCGGGCTGAACGGTTTTGTTACGTAGCCGTCGCAGCCGGCGGCGCGTGCTTTCTCCTCGTCGCCGCTCAACGCATAGGACGTCACCACGATGATCGGGATGCTCTGCAAATCTGGGTCGGCCTTGAAGCGGCGCGTCGCCTCGTAGCCGTCCATGAGTGGCAACTGGATATCCATGAGAATCAAGTCCGGCCGCTGCCTCTTGACCATGGCAAGCGCCGCCTGACCGTCCTCGGCCTCGATCACGTCGTAGCTCGCGCTTCCCAGAAGATCGCGCAGAATTTGGCGATTATCCTCCTGGTCCTCAACGACGAGAATGCGCTTACTCATTGCCGCTCTGCCTGCCGCTCCACCCGTATCGGGACCGTAAACGAGAATGTTGAACCGCAGGCTGGGCTCGACTCGACCCACAGTCGCCCGCCGTGCATTTCCACGATGCGCCTGGCGATCGAGAGACCCAACCCGGTGCCGCTCTTGGTCTTGGTTGGGGACGAGTCGACCTGCTGGAACTCCTCAAAGATTTTCTCTTGATCCGCTGGTAAGATTCCAGGGCCGGTATCGCGCACAGCGATGGTGTACGCGCCGTTGGTTGCCGAGGCTTTGATCGCGACCTCGCCCTGGTCAGTGAACTTGATCGCATTACCGACGAGGTTGAGCAGCACCTGGGTAAGACGCCTGTCGTCGCCGCGCGCGACTGGCAAAGCGGGTGGCAGTTCGACGGTAAAGGAGAGCTTTTTACTGCTTGCCAACGCTTCGACCGCGACGTAAACGCCGTGCACCATGTCCTTAATGGAATAGTCGTTGAGCGAAAGCACAAGCTGCCCCGCCTCGATCTTTGACAGATCGAGGACATCGTTGATAAGTCCGAGCAGGTGCTTGCCGTTTGCCTGGACGCGCTCGACCACCGCGCGCATTTTTTCCGGCGCCTCACCATAGATGTTGTCGAGGATAAGTTCGGTATAGCCGAGGACGGCATTGAGTGGCGTGCGCAGCTCGTGGCTCATGTTGGCCAAAAATTGCGTTTTGTGCTTGCTGGCGATTTCGAGCTGCCGGCCCTTATCCTCAATCTCGTGGAAGAGCCGCGCGTTCTGGATCGCCAGCACCGATTGCGCTGCAAATGTCTTGAGCAAGTCGATCGTGTTCTTCGCAAAGGCGCCCGGGGCGCGGCGGCGGACCACCAGGAGGCCAACGACTTCATCACCACGAATGAGCGGCGCCACCAGTCGCGCGCGATAACCCGCGCGCAGCGTAATCTCGTTGATGTCCGAGGCAGCTTCCCTCCGCAGGTCCGCGACCTGGATCGGTTCGCGCCCCGCGAGGACCAACGCCACGTTCGGCTCATCGACGCCGATATGGGCGCGACTGAGCGCGTCGATCAGAGCCGGGGCCATTCCATAGGTGGCGCGCAGGCGGAACTCGTGCGCGGCCTCCTCATAGACATAAATAGCGCCCGCCTCAGTACCGGAGAGCTGCACTGCCTTGGCTACGATCGTCGACAGCACGGTTTCAAGATCGAGCGTCGAGTTCACCGCTTGGGAGACCTCGCCGAGCGCCCGCAGTTCTTCGACCGAGTGCGCCAGCTCCTCGGTTCGCTGTCGCAACTCGTTCAGCAGTCGCGTATTCTCGATGGCGATGACTGCTTGCGCAGCAAAATTCTGCACCAGCGCGATCTGCTTGTTGGTGAAGAGGCGAACCTCCTTGCGAAACACAGCGATCGCGCCGATCACCTGATCGTCTTTGAGCATCGGCACGCTCAATAGAGTTCGGACGCCGGCTTCGACAGTAGCAACCGGCAGAGCCTCACGGTCAATGTACGACTGATCCAATCGAAAATCGTCAATCTGGACTGGTTGCCGGGTCGCGGCGACTCGGGCCAGTGGCACTCCCGGCCGGGGACGGAACACAGTCCCGCTCCGCTGCAGCTCTGTGAAAGCCGCGGGCAAATCACCGTAGATCGCGGCAGCGCGAAAGCCATCGCCCTCACACAGCCACATTGCGCCGTAAGCCGCTGGGCACAGCTTGGCTGCATTCGCCAGGATGGACTCAAACACCGGCTGCAGATCGCCTGGTGACGAGCTGATGACCTGCAGCATATCCGATGTCGCTGTCTGCTGCGCGAGCGCTTCCTCCAACTCGCGAGTGAGCCGCGCGACCTTTGTTTCCTTTACCGCAGCGGGGGAACTGCGACTGCGCGTGGCTTTTGGCGCATTGCGGCGCTTCAGCGTCGCCGTATTGCGGCGTCTGGCTTTAATTGGGTAACCGCCTGCTCTGGTGCGTCTCATTGCCTCGCCCGTAGGCTCGGGACGAGGCATCCTAGCGGATCAAACCAGCACACTGAAAGGTGTAGAAGCGGCATTATGCATCACAGCAAAGTAGGCACGCTCATGGCCGCTCAGGTCGGGTAGGATCGAGGCGCGGATCGGGCTTCCCCCCTTTCATTCCGACGGTGAGTTTTCCCCAGTACGGCTGGAAGAATGGCATAGCAGACGATGCTCTTCCCGGCGCGTCAGTCAGCTTAAGTCTGCTCCCGACATTCGCTGCCCATCGGCCGATTTGCAATCGTTCTTCGTGTATTTCGAGGTCGCTACGTGCGATTTGACACGCCCGTTTTCGGCCAGCAGGCGGTAACGACGCAGCGTGAAGTTCAAAATGCATTTTAAGAGCCTATTAGCTGATACCGACAACGTGATCGACCTCAAAAACCTGTACGTCAATCGGCTTCTCCAACATATCTTGCAGCCTCTCGACCGTCTTTAGCCGGCCTTCAGATTCGTGCCAATCGTGAACGCCGGGCCCCGCGTCAAAAAACGATACGTTCACTATCTCATGGGTGGATGGCCGCCTTAGAAATATGTTGAGCCGTTTTTGAGGGGTTTTAGACTGCGCCTGTGCGTCTGGGAATTGTTTTGTGACTATTTCGGCACCTTTGCGAAAGTGCTCCGGTTTGAATTTGTGCGTATAGATGACAACCGAATGACCTTTCGTGGGTGAATAGGCCGCGGTTGCATCTTTGCCGGTATGCGTTTTCATTGTGAGTGCTCCGATTCCCAATCGCTCTAACCGGGATTCCCCAGATGAACTCCGAACTGGGGCGAATATTCTACCTCGTCCGGCCTTCTTGCAAGACCGGCCTGCGGTGCGGACTCGGCGCAGTTTTGGCGGAGGCAATAAGGAATGTGACAGTACGTCCAAAAGTTCGACATTTCACGTCCCTACTAGACGATCGATTCCATGAAAGTCGTCATTAGGCCGGGAAGCGGCCTTTTCAAGACCGCCAAGACGCTCGGCCCCACTGTCCCGATGCCGCTGCTCGGCCGCGACCGACAAGGCGATCGAACAACATAACGATGCTTTTTGCTGCGGTGCATGAGTCCGCTATTGATGCTGTGGACGGCTCCTCCACCGGCACGTGAGTGCCATGAAAATGGGTGCTGTTAAGGCCCCACGATTCAGAGGAGCCAATCATGCAGGCAGCAGTTAGGACAATCGGTCTTGATATTGCGAAGTCGGTTTTTCAAGTTCATGGCGTTGATGTTGATGGCCAGGTGGTCATTCGCCGCAGACTGAAGCGGCGCTATGTGCTGGCTTTCTTTGAGAAGGTGCCGCCGTGCCTCGTCGGTATAGAGGCCTGCGCGACATCGCATCATTGGTCACGGGAACTGCAGGTGCTTGGGCATCGGGTACGGCTGATGCCGCCGGCCTACGTCAAGCCCTACGTCAAGCGACAGAAGAATGATGCCGCTGACGCCGAGGCGATCTGCGAGGCCGTCACCAGAGCCAACATGCGGTTTGTCGAGACCAAGACCGCGGAGCAGCAGAGTTGCCTGGTGCTTCATCGCACTCGGCATCTGTTCATTCGTCAGCAGACTTCCGTGATTAACGCGATCCGCGCCCATCTTGCCGAGTTTGGCATCGTCGCGTGGCCCCTCGACCGCAAAGGCAGCGGCGCTGGTGCGCGGTCACCCGCACATCGTAATTCGATTCATTGTGTTTCCTCCTAGATGTTTCAAGAGTGCACGATAAGCGCCACAACAAGCGCATCTTACTAGCCGACCGGTTTTCTACAACTTATTGCGACACAACAATCCTTGAGGGCGCTCGCAGAGCGGTGGCCAACACAAAGAGAGAAGTGACGGTAGGACTTTGAAATTCGTCGCGGAGCTCTTGGTCGAGACTCCAGTAATCCCAGATACTGATATGTTAGCCCGATGGAGAGCTGATATAGCCGCTGAGAAAGCGATGGTTCCCACTAGCTAGTCTGCTAATCCGCTCGCCATTTCTTGGTCTAGACAGCCCCAGTCTGAGACGCCCAAGTAGTGAAGCGGAGACACCGTCGCGCCTTGGAAGGGACAGATGGAAATTAACGGGATCGCACACATCCAGATCACGGCCGGCAATTTTGCCCGCTCGCGCGAGTTCTACCGCAAGCTCCTGCCGTTTCTTGGCCTTAAGCAGGTGATGGACGACGCCACTGGCGGTTTCTACTGCGTAGGCGGGCGAACCGGTTTTCTCGTGTCGCCGCCCGCGCCAGAGTACGAGGGGGAGCATTTCGTGCAGCGCCGTGTCGGCCTGCACCATGTCTGCTTCCGGGCGCGGTCGAAAGAGGACATCGACGAGGCCTATCGCTTCGTGCGGACGCTGGGCGCGCCTATCATCCGCGCGCCGCAGGAGGATGGCTGGGCGCCAGGTTATTATTCGATCCTGTTCGAGGATCCGGACGGCGTGCGGCTCGAACTTAATTATGTCCCGGGCAAGGGCGTATTCGACACGGCCGAGCAGAAGGTCAATCCAGTCGAACCGAGGCAGCCGTCAGGACAATGAACGAACCGCCGCGCGTCGCCTCAAGAAACTCGCATGTCGCGCGCTCGCTGCGCGTGAGTGGTTCGCGCAACATGGTCTTCCAGAGTTGCCACCACTCCCCGTCTCACACGATGAGCGCGAAGATATGCGGAGCGGGCGCGGATTATTGCCATGCATCTACGCCCTGTACGCTCGATCATTGGAGTCATCGGAGTACGATATAGAGGCGCACCCACCGTTCGAGATTTATGCAAGTGGCGTCCTCGAAGCAGTAGAGTGTCAACATATCGGTCGGCTGCCTGAGTATCCGGCCGAACTGTTAGAACTGAAGAAACG